>ERZ1645192.2749-NODE-2749-length-14502-cov-5.841490_pt1 | contig 14502 bp, 12 predicted proteins | sample MGYA00575354_ERZ1645192 | MGnify/ENA primary metagenome ERZ1645192 (study PRJEB40844, sample SAMN11349763) | freshwater sediment metagenome | isolation source: river sediment | host: Sediment | place: India: Faizupur Khadar , New Delhi | collected 2017-02-21 ... | reverse complement strand
CCGGTTTTTGCTGTTCGGACGCCATCTTCGCATAAATCCGTGAAGGAGCAAGACCAACAGAGCAGGTAAGACCGACCTGGTCATGTATCACCTGCTTTATCTCTGCAGCATGGTGAGCAGCCAGTTCATAAGACAGGTCACTCGTGAGATCAAGATATGCCTCATCTATGGACACCTGCTCTATCTCTCCGGCAATCCCCCGGAGAATCTGCATAATAGTAGATGAAACACGTGCATACGTGGTCATATCGGGAGGGATAAAGACGGCATGAGGGCAGAGATGATATGCCTGTGAGATGGGCATAGCGGAGTGGATGCCAAATGCCCGTGCTTCATATGAACAGGTGCTCACTACCCCGCGACCCGTTCCCTGCCTGGGATCTCCACCGATGCATAAAAGGAGTCCATGTCAAGATGCAGTATGATCTGTTCGGTCATCATCTCCGGAAGTATCGGTCTCAGGTTCTCATGCATCATGTTTGAGCCTTCGTACACCAGATAATGGAGCCTTCTGCGAAAGTGAAACACATTTTTTTAGAGCACATTTCTCACCCCATTACAAAAATTAAGGCACAAATATCCCTTTTTCTAACCCCTCAAAAACAGGTTTTTCACTTTCACCCTGTTTCACTTAACCTCAAATACCACAGGGCAAGACCTGTATAGTGTGCAGAAACATGCCGGAGCGGTAACCCAGAAACATACCCCCCAAACCCCCCACATGCCAGATCTCCGCACCTGACAAACACCTGCTCCGGGAGCACAGCTGCACACAAATACACCACGAATATATTTCACTTTTAACCCCCCCCCTTTTGGTTTTTTATGTTTCATGAACAAGACGAATGCTCATGACCTCATATGACTCATATGTATGAGATCATGCACCGCCCCATCGGGCATCAGCATATAAAGAGGACAAATATGAGTGAATTCAATGGTTCCGGATGCACTCCGGATAAATGTGGAGGTTGTACAGGTTGTGGAGGAGATGTAATTGATAAGATCGTCCTCAGGGTAGAGTGGAAGCATAAAGGTGAGACACCCGAAGACCCTGAAGCCATCTCAAGGATTTTACATGACCTGTCCGGCGAACTCATGGTCTCCGGTGTTGAGCTGATTTATATCAATAATACCTATGAAGAGAATATTGAAAATAATTCATCGACCTTCTTCATCAACGGACACCCTCTTTCAGGGATTGTGGACCTTCCAGAAGGCCCGGTGTCAAAAGAACTGATCCGTAAGGGTATTTTCCAGGCACTTCTTCAAAATATCTAAGAGATAACCCTTATCTTATTCGTATTCTATAATCACCTTCAGGAAAAACCATGGAGAAAAAACTCCTCCCTGAATTTGAAGGATACCGGATTTTGCATGAGCATGGAATATCAATACCAGAGTACACGTTTGTTACTTCCCATGAAGATGCCCTGAAAGCTGCAGAAAAACTGGGGTATCCGGTTGTAATCAAAGTTGTATCTCCCCAGGTAATTCATAAATCAGATGCAGGGGGAGTGGCCCTGAATCTCTCCTGTCCTGATGCCATCCTTGCCGCGCTGGTGCAGATGGACAACCGGGTGAGAAACGCGGTTCCTGATGCAGTGATATCCGGATACATGGTTGTTCAGGAGGTTCCTTCAGGGACTGAGTTTTTAATCGGCGGCAGGATTGATCCGTCCTTTGGGAAGATCATCACCGTGGGAATGGGTGGAATCCTGGTTGAGCTGCTCCATGACTTCTCCATGCGGGTTTTGCCGGTATCTCCTGATGAATACCGGGAGATGATCAGGGAGATGAGCGGGTATAAGCTCATCACCGGATTTCGGGGGAGAAAACCGCTGGATGAAGATGCTCTGGTCGAACTACTGCAGAAAGCAGGAGCGATGTTCTTCGAGGATGACCGGATAATTGAGTTTGATATAAACCCGGTCATTCTCTATGAAAAAGGGGCCTATGCTGTCGATGCCAGGATGTATGTACATGCAGGAGAAGCGGCACTGGCACCGGTCAGACCTGAACTTCCACCGGTTCCCGATATCCTGCATCCGTCATCCATCGCCGTAGTAGGTGCATCACGAAATCCAGGGAAAGTCGGGTATGCAGTCTTTCGTAACCTTTTAAACTTCAAGGGAAAACTCTACCCGGTCAACCCGCAGGCAGAGGACATCCTCGGCATCCCGGTATACAAAACCCTGTCTGATATACCTGAACCGGTTGAGATGGTAGTTGTAGCTATTCCTGCACCAAAAGTCCCGGAGATCATTCATGAGGCAGGTTCAAGGGGAGTGAAGGTCGCCGTCATTCTCACCGCCGGTTTTCGTGAGACCGGTGAAGAGGGGAAGAAGATAGAGGACGAACTCATTCGTGTCGCACGGGAGACAGGAATCAGGATCGTGGGTCCGAACTGCCTTGGGATAATCATCCCGCCCCTGGAACTGAATGCAACCTTTGATGTCCAGTCTCCCTTATCCGGTCAGATTGGATTTATCTCCCAGAGTGGTGCGATAATTACCACCGTCCTTGACTGGTCAATTACCCGTCGTATCGGGTTTTCATCGGTCATCAGTGTCGGAAACCAGAGTGATATGGGTTTTATGGAATACCTGCAGGTTCTGGATCAGGATCCAACCACCTATGCAATTATCCTGTATGTTGAGGAGATCCGTGATGGGCGGGACTTTATCAGATATGCTGCAACGATGCGGGGGAGAAAACCGATTATTGCGTTAAAATCCGGTTCATCCGTCCGTGGGCAGGAGGCAGCATCCTCACACACCGGATCTCTCGCAGGGAGTTTTGAGACCTATATTGCTGCATTCAGGCAGTCAGGTGTTATCCCGGCATATTCACTCAATGAGGCTTTTGATATCGCCCGGCTGGTCGTATCAGAGGGGTATCCCAGGGGAAAACGGACGATCATTCTTACCAATGCCGGAGGTTTCGGGGTTCTTGCAGCGGATTATGCAGAAAAATTCGGACTTGAGATGATCAACCTTCCAGAGGCGGTATTCGAAGAACTAAACAAACTGCTCCCTGATCTCTGGTCACATAAAAACCCGGTTGACCTGCTTGGTGACAGCAATGCTTCACGGTTCGCCCGTGTCTTTGATATCCTGATAAAATATCAGAACTTCTGGGATATTGCCATTGTTATAACCTCTCCGGTAGCCATGATGGACCCGAAAAACCTTGCACATGAGATGATCCGTCTCTCCCGGTTTACCAGGTCCATGGTTGTTGGGTGTCTCCTTGGCGGGGATTCTATGAAAGCCGCCATCGATATGCTGGGTGAGGCACACATACCCAACTACCAGGATCTCCAGGATGCCTTCAGAGCAGTTGGTTCAATCATCGGTTCCTGTGTGGTGGACGGATGCAGTGAAGAAGAGTAAGGTAATTTATTTTTTTGGGAGCGGTTTCAGGCCGCTGAGGGCATAATCAATCTCTTTTTGCAGGTCGTCATATTCCTGCTGAAGACGGAGGAGAAAACCGGAATATTCCTCTGGCCCATAGGTCTCATTATCTTCCGAAGGGTTGTGGTTCCCGTACCGTTCCTCAAGGATGGTAAGGAGTTTTTGTGCTACTTCTATCGTCCGGTACAGCCTGACCAGCTTGCGGATCTTCTCTTCCGGATACCCGGCGCGCAATCCATGACTGATTATGTCTTCAAGTGATTTGACTTTATCCAAAGCACCGGTGATATGGTCGATACATCGCTTTGGAGTGATGGGTTTCATGATATAATCTTCAATACAGTAGGAGAACTGCTCAGCTTCCCGGTAGGTAAGGTTCTTACCGGTCTGCATGATGACCGGGATGTGTCTGACCTCTTCTATTCGTTTCAGCCGGTTGAGTGTCTCCCATCCGTCCATCGGTTCCATCATCATATCAAGGAGGATGAGATCAGGACGATACTGGGTACTCAGGAGATCCAGACACTCCTGCCCGCCAAGAACCCCTTCTGTTTTAAACCCATATTTATTGAGCCCAATAACAAATAACTCGTTTAAGGCGGGTTCATCATCTACGATAAGCACGTTCGGAGGCATGAGAGTACCAGTCTAATGAGACTTGTATGCTATCCAGTGCATTAAATAATACCGGATGTTGATCCAGAAAGAATAGCCCCAGGTTTCCGTAAGGTGCTGCACCAGAGTCTTAAGTGAGTGGTGCACCAGGAGTAATATTCCTCCTGTATGACCTGGCATCAATTATCGGGATCAAGAAAAAAGAGGGCTCTTACCAGGACTTAGGTATGAAGGTATTTCCATTCACAATACGTGCACTATCCCCTGTTGCCCGGATTACAAAAAGTCCATTTTTCTCAGCCATTGCCGCTGTCCCTGCATCTTCGGAGATGAATGCCACTGCCCCGTATACCTTTTTTTCTGAATATTCAGGCATCCATTTTTTTGCCTGTTTTAACTTATCTACAAAATCCCGGATGTCTTCAGGCCTGAGTGTGGTTTTCACCTCAACAATAACAATTTCAGTTCCGTTTATTGCAATAATGTCAAATTCATAATCCACTCCGTCACGACGACCAGACCTTCGCTTTATTGTATCGGTGACATCTATCCCCCGCTGGTTCAGAATGGTTATGACATCTCCTTCAACCAGAGATTCAACGAGTTTCCCCCACTGGGAAGTAAACAATCGTTCTAATTTATTGAGTTTTTTATCGGTTTCCTTGAACTTTTTATCAGTCTCCTGGAACATGAGCCATACTTTTTCAAAGGAAAGGGGCCCATCAGGAGTATTTTGTTCTGTCGGGGGTGATGGTTTGGGTTTTGAAGAGGGTGTCATATCTGGTTACACTATTGGAATCAGAGGTATTATCAGTTCCGGGTAAATGATTGTGATACCTTTAAAGATCAAACACAGGCTGGATTTTGATTAGAAAGAGAAAACGTTATTTTGGGTGGACCTATAACATACTCAAGATAGACTATTAAAATGCAGACAACAAACCACCCATATCACCCTTCAAAAGTCCCAACGCACCGGTCACCAACAAATACCAGAACCCATTTTTTCAGGTTTTTTATGTGAGAGAATTCGGATGACGCTGAATACCTCTTCAACTGACCAATACCCTCTTGTGTTAATTCCCGGATCTTATCTTCCGAAGCACCTGATTTCAGATATTTCAGTTCAAACATTGCATAATAATCCGGTTTCCATGGCTCCCGGGGGATAAGGACTATGTCAATATACCCATCCGGAACTTCATATTCGGACTTTACCAGGTAGAGATTACTCATGTGGGCATATGTGAAGAGTAAGACCTTGATGTACTTTTCATCAAATCCGATATAGTCCCGGTTCGAAAAAGCATGAAGGATCTCTTCGATTAAAACAACGAGTTTCGCACATCTTCCCTCATAGCCGATCTCCCTCATCGCATCACGAATTCTTTCAGGCTGAATGGCAAAGGATCCTTCCTCACTGATTACTTTAGCGAAAAAGTCATAGTAAAGACCCCGAATGACATAATTTGGGATGTGTAAAACCACTTCACCGGGTATCGCCTTTTTGATGGTTAGCAGGCCGAGATAGTATAAAAGAGAAGCAAAGTCATCCCTGGTGAAGTCCTTCTCCATTGAGAACTGGGGAGTTATCTGTGCTGAAACTTCTCCACCATATACGATCTCTTTCAGAACAGGAATATTACTCTCCGGGGATTTTAACCGCATGATTCTGCCGAGTTTCCCATAATCACTCGCAATATTCATGTCAAGCAGGAGTTCAGGGGGCTCTCCCTGTTCATATGTACTACTCAGGTAATACAGGATCATATCACTGTTAAAAACCCGTTTCTCTCCTTTTTCACTGAACAGATATCCATTGTAATACTGCTGCATAGTACCCATCATCGCCGGAGTAACTGAACTTGCAGGGAGGGTTTCAGTAACCAGCCAGGAGACCTCTTCTGCTGTAAACCCCATCATCTCATTTAATTTCTGACTTCGACTCAGGTTTTTCCCGATATTAAATCCGGATGTCAGACTGTCAAGTGTTACCGGAGATACACCGGTTGCAAATATCCGACGAACAGATGTCTTGGTGCCCTGTTTCAGCACTTCATACCATTTTCGGATAAAACCATTTTTGCTCACAGAATTTTGAAAAAGTGCCAGATCAAAACTCAGAAGTTCATTGGCAAAATGATCATATTCATCGATAATTACATATATTGGCCCGTTAATCTCACGTTCAATAATATGAATAAAACTTTGAAGTAATTCTGGTGCAAAATCCATCCCGATGGGAGAACATTGAGGACAATATTTCTCGATGAAAGTGTTTACGGAATTCAAGACACTTTTTGCAAAAGTTTCCCTCAATATATCTTCTGATTCCGTTGAAATTCCGGAGAAGTCAAAGTTCAGAACATAATAGTTATTTCTCATCGGGGTCGGATTTTTTCCGATCTCAGTCCCTGAAAAAAGATGCTCAAATTCATCTTTTGCAGCGATATCGTAATATGAACTGAGGAGTGATACAAAGAGGCTTTTGCCAAATCTTCTCGGACGGAGGAAAAAGACATATGGTTCAGGATACCCTTCCAGAACTCTGATAAACCGGGTTTTATCAACGTATACATATCCCTCTTCCCGGATCATGCGGTAATTACTGATACCATAGGGGATCTTCTGAAGGGGCATTGATGATATTACTTGGTCTTTCATCTCATAAATCCTATATGGAGGAGGTTTTATCTCCCCGGAGCCGGTTTCCTTTTTGAAACCCTCACATACACGAACATACCGCACACCAACAGGACCAGACCATTTATAATCAGAGATATAATGGGATGAGTCATCGTCTGACCGATGAGATTTGCATGCACAGCCGCAATAATCAGGGCAGGGTACACAAAGGCATGAATATATCTCCACTGATTCTTCAGCGCCATTCTGGCAAGCCCTGCACAAAAGGCCAGATACAGGAGAATAAAAGCAATACGTCCACCTGTCGCGAATAATGAATAGACAGAGGAGAAGTCGGGTATAAATACTCCAGGATCAAGAGCCAGATATGCATACAACACCGGATGAACGGTGATCAGAATCAGACCACTGATAGCAAAATAATGATGAATCTTCAGAAAAGGTCTTCCAAACTGTGACTTCACCGCCCCTTTCTTCAGGTTGAGCAGAGCACCAAGTGATAATGAGATAAAACCCCAAACGCCCGCAATACGGAGGATTGTATATAATGACCAGGATGTCTCCTGTCCGGCTATCACAAGCAGTGGCAGTACATAGAGCACCAGTATTCCAAAGAGAAGAAGGAGGCGACGCTGATTGTGCATGCATTCTATGTCGTCCCTGATCCGTATGATACCTGCGGAATCATCCATGGAGAATATATGAGTCCTGATTCCATTCTCTATGGGAATTTTGTGCCATGAGTAACTGGACCACAGCAGACCTGATTCATTTTTATACCACTCTCCGGGATACACATGGGCTGCAGCACTGGTGGCCTGCAGATACTGCATTTGAAACAATTATTGGCGCAATATTAGCCCAGAATGTATCATGGAAGGGAGCTCACCAGGCAGTAATTGCATTACAGGAAGCAGGCCTCATGGATGCACAGATACTCTTTCAGGCAGGTCAGGAAACTATCGCTCCCCTGATCCGGTCCTCGCGATATTATAACCAGAAAGCCCGGAAGATCATGACCTTTCTGAGCTGGTTTCTTACGACCTGTGATGGCTCCATATCAAAAATGGCTTCCCTTCCCACTTCACAGGTCAGGGAGGAACTACTGAACCTCTCCGGGTTCGGACCGGAGACCGTGGATTCAATCCTGTTATATGCCCTTGAAAAACCGGTCTTTGTGGTAGACGCATATACCCGCCGGATTGGGGCCAGACAGGGATGGTTCGGAGATGATGGATCATATGACCAGATGCAGGTATTTTTCATGGACCGGTTATCCCCTGACGTTCCGTTATACAATGATCTTCATGCCCAGATCGTGTTCCTGGGAAATAAACTCTGCAAAAAAACACCCTCATGTTCCCTCTGTCCGGTACGGGACACGGGAGTCACACAATGCCAGTATGGATGTACCACATAAACATGACAAAAATTGAGATCTATCATGAGTGAATATCTGGCAATTCTTGCCTTCTCTCCATCGGTCAGGTATACCATTGGAAGATTCCGGCCTTTGAAACCCGGACAGGTACTCCGACTCCTCATCATCTCCTTCTTCATCGGGGCATGGATTACCAGTCCCTTCCCTCAGGATCTCTCATATGGTGACCTTCCCTGGCTCTCCGGGATCTCAGGCGGGGGTGAAATCATGGAAGAGGCATCACTGATCGGTACCGTTATGAGCGGATTTCTGCTGGTATTACTGGTGTATGCTCTCTTCAGCTCTATCTTTCAGTTCATCTTTGTCGATTATCTCTCATCAAAAACGAAGGAATTACTCCCCTCACTCCGGGAACGGGCAGGGATGGGTATCAGGCTGCTCGGGTTTTACCTGGCAACCATTCTGATAATCGGTATCTGTGCGGTGATTGTCATCGTGGGTATTGCAGTCCCTGTCCTCCTATCGCAGCCAGACAATCCTGCAGCATTCTTTATCGCCCTGATGTACGCACTGGCAGGACTTCTCATCCTGATAATCCCTGTCTGGATTCTTACCATCATCACCACCGACTTTGTTGTGCCGGTTATGATCGTGCATACCTGTGGGATAATCAGGGGATGGAGGATATTCCTGCAGGAGATCAAAGGAAGGTGGGATGAGATGGGAATATACCTGGCGATCAAGATCGGGATAAATATTATCACCGGGATTATTCTTGGCATCCTTCTTGTTGCGGTGATGGAAGGACTGGGATTTTCATCCCTCATCATGATACCCGGACTGTCATCCTCTCAAGATCTTATGAGCACCGGATTTATCCTGCCGTTTCTCGTGATGGCCATGATAACTCTCATCGTGATGACCCCGGTTGTAACCTTCCTCCGCTATTATGCCCTGGTCTTTTTGCATCTCCTGTCAGAGAAATACTCCCTGCTTCCTTATCAGGAGATTTAAGCAGAATAAGGCAGAAATTCAAACCGGCTCATAAGAGAGAATGGATCATACCAGCACAGCAGGGGAACCAGTATGATGACACAGAGACAGAGGCAGAGAAACATCATATCTGACCAGAGCAGGGGTTTGTCCCTGATGAAAATAAAACTGTCACGTCCATATCCCCGGCAGAGCATACTGGCGTACGTCCGTTCACCCTGCTCAAGTGACCGGATAAACATCGAACCCATCATGTATCCCATATTCACAATACGATACCGGTAGGGCAGCCGGTGATCAAAGGGATCAAAGAGCCGTGTCTTCAGTGCATCGGTCACCCTCCGGTAGATAATACCAAACACGAAGAGATACCGAATCATCATTCCAAGCGCCAGAATGAGTTCGGGGGGGACTTTGAGCCTTCCTGCTGCTTCAAGGAGGTCCTGGAGTGAGGATGTCGAGGATAAAAGGACGATAAAGGAATAGCAGACCAGAAATTTCACGAGTAATATTGAGGCAAACTCAACCGATTCATAATAGATATGAATCCCGAGAGGCAGTTCAAGGAGTGAATGGTAGTCTGTGTAATAGCGGTTTTTAAAAAAGATCTGAAACCCACAGAGCATGAACCCAAACGGAAGAGCAAGAAGTAGCCTTCGGAAATAGATGACCTGGGAGATCCTGGAGAGTGCCCAGAGAAGAAGGAAGAGGGCAAAGAAGACTGCAGATACGGCATACACCACCGGAGAATAGGGAACGGCAACGAGAGCAACAATCGCTGCACAACAGACAAGAATCTTCACCCGGGCATCAAGTGAATGGATGATACTCTTTTGTGATGTCACCTGCTCTAGGTCGAATAAGTCTTCAATCATGCCATCTTACCAAAGGCTTTTAAAAATGCAGCCTCAGCCTCCTGATACGTGTACCCCATATCGACTGCTATGCCCTGTGATCTGAGAGAAGAGATGAGTTTTGGCAATATGGGAAGATCAAGACGGACACTGGCCAGGAGATCAGGTTGTGAAAATATCTCGGCAACCGTTCCTTCAGCAACAAAGGTTCCATTATTCATGACATAGATATACTCTGCCAGTTCTGCAACCAGGGAGATATTATGGGTTGAGAAGATAACCGTCATGCCGTACCTGACGGAAAAATCACGGATGAACCGTATTATCTCTCTGACTCCCTGCGGATCAAGCCCTGCCGTCGGCTCATCAAGAACCAGAACCTGAGGCTCCATCGCAATAATACCGGCTATTGCAACCCTTTTTTTCTCTCCGCCTGACAGATGATGAGGGACACGGGTCCGGTAGTCTAATAGACCGACCGTTCGTAGTGCTTCAGATACCCGGTGTTTTACTGCCTCCTCATCAAGGCCCATGTTTGTCGGACCAAATGCCACATCCTGCTCAACGGTGGGAGAAAATATCTGGTCATCAGGGTTTTGGAAGACAAGTCCCACGGTCCGTCTGACTTCCCGGATATTCTCTTTGGTTATCGGCTCTCCCCGGATCAGGACTTTCCCACTGGTGGGTTTTAATACACCGTTGAAATGCTTGAAGAGGGTGCTTTTTCCGGCACCATTTGGCCCGATGATCGCGATCCGGGTGTTCCGGGGTGCAATAAACGAGATATTTTTCAAGGCATCAATATTGCCTTTATAGGTATGAGAGAGATCCTGGGTCTCAATTATATGCATGGTGTGGTTATCTCCTGCTCTGAAATATCAGGGAACCTGGAGTGGCTTTGCAGGTTTTCAGTACTAGGGATTACTGCTGCTTTGATAAAATATTACTGAAATAATTTCCGTAACAAAATGAAAGAAAATTGAAGATATGAAAAAAGATTATTGAGTTTCTTTACTTATTCTGATGGCGTATGAAGCTCCCATCACAACAAGCAGCGTTATCAGGATTCCGGCGATTATGGCAATAATTCCGCCTGTGGACCCCACCTCTTCTCCAAGCGAGTAATCCGGCATGGGTGACGAGTATGCAAAACTGCCAGTCCCGACCACTTCAGGGTCACCCTCTTCAGGAGAGAGACCAGTCAGATCTTTTTGTCCTGATACCACCAGGGCTGAGCTTTCAAGACCGTCAGGATCGCCGGATGCAAGAAACACAGCCACAATACCGATAAGAAGCGAGATCAGAAGACCTGCAATTATGAACGTCTTATTATCCATCATGCTGATGCCACTCCGACAGAAGTATCAACAAGGTCAGGGCGGGCCATGGCAAGAACATAGATGATGACCGCCGTTACTATACCCTCTATTACCCCGATGATTGCATGGTAGATTCCCATCGCAACAAGGCCGGGAACCAGTGGGAAGGTTCCGGCTATGGACATCTCAACTGCACAGGCAAGGGCCGGGATAAGACAGGCAAGCCATGCTGCAACGGCACTTGAGAGATACGGGTTTTTCACGATCTTTAAAATACCCTGGAATGAGTAATACCCGACAAATCCGCCGATAACACCCATGTTCAGGATATTTGCACCCATGACGGTGATGCCACCATCCCCGAATATGAATCCCTGGATGATGAGAACCAGTGTCAGTATAAATACTGCGGCAAAGGGTGACCCGAGGACAATGGCTGCAAGGGCACCACCCACAAGATGGCCGCTCGTTCCCATCGACACCGGCAGATTGAAGCTCTGCAGGGCAAAGATGCCGGCTGCAAGGACTGCAATCAGGGGGATCTTGTCCTCATTTAACTCTGACCGTGCCCACCGGATTGCAAGGGCAAGAAAAATAAGGGCCACAATCCAGTAGAGTGCAGCCTGGGGAAGTGGAATAAATGCGTCTGGAATATGCATGGTATTACCAGCATATGATTAGTACGATTATTATTAAGATGTTACGAAGTTGTTACGTTTTTAAAAAATATAATGAAAAGTTAAATCTAGGATTATAAAATTCTGATATTTCATGAAGTCAGGGGACCATTGAACCGGTATTTCTCCTCAGGGATGAGAAGACAGAACCGGGCACCTCTTCCACTCTCTCCCGCCTCATAAATGGTAATACCGGAGAGGGAGAGGATCTCCTTAATTAAAAAGAGTCCAAGACCCGTGTTCTTTCCATACCCCCTCTCAAAAATCCTTGTTTTGGCATCCTCTGAAACCCCGGCACCATCATCCTCCCACACGAGCATAAGCTGGTTATCAGGCTGGATCTCATACTGAACAGATATGGTCTTCACATTCAGCCCATGACGGAGAGTATTGTCAAGCAGATTCTCAAAGACTTTTGGTAAGAGCGGGTCTGCATACATCTCAAGGGTATCGAGCTCTATGTTCACCCGTTTCCCTTCAAAGTCAAGTTTTCTGATGATATCAGCAGGATTTTGCCAGACCGGTGAGTGAACACCGATATCCTGATAGTTTCTTGTAAATTCAATATGTCTCTGGATAAATCCGACTGCATGGGCAATTTTTTCAAGGAGATGCTCAATCTCCGGATCGATGGAGAATTCCTGAAGAAGAGCCAGATAACTCATAATAATATGGACCTGGTTTAAAATGTCGTGCCTGGTCACATTGGAGAGCAGGTTGAGCTTTCTGTTTGCCGATGCCAGGGCGTCAATGGTCCCTTTCAGCGTCTCAGCATACCTGGCAAGGTCCTCTTCACTCCGTTTCCGTTCGGTGATGTCAGTCATGACAGCAAGGACTGCAGGCCTTCCTTCATACAGGATTCCTGTAGCCTGAACTTCCGCATCTATAACAGAATTATCAAACCGCATGATCCGGACTTCATAAGGTTCAATTGTCTCCCCCCTGATTCTCTTTTCAGACTGTTCTTTCACGAATGAACGCAACTCCGGGGGGATGAAATCAAGGATGTTCCTTCCGATAATGTCACCATTCACAGCCCGCATAGCCCGGGAAGAACTGTCATTCACATACAGGATAGTCCCTGACGAGTCATAGATCATAAGGTAGTCGGGAAGACTGGTGACAAGCCCCCGGTTAAAGTTCTCACTTTCCAGAAGCTTTTGTTCACTCTCTTTTCGCCTGGTGATGTCAGTAACCGCTCCGGCCATACTGTGCGGATTTCCAGACTCATCAAACCCGGTGATCTTCCCCCTCAGATATACCCAGAGATATCCTTCTTTTGGATGCTTTATCCGGATCTCCTGCGATACAACCTCATGCATTCCCTGGGCGAGTGAGTCAAAGACGGATTGCAAAGCACCCCGGTCATCTTCATGGACAAACCGAAGAATATCAGAAAGGGGGTATTCCTCCCGGTTCAGGGAGAGACCAAGCATCTGGTTCAGACGGGGAGAGAGGTTAATAGTGCCATCATGAACCTGGTAGAGGAAAAATCCGTCATTGCTTGCATCCATAATCCGGGCAAGCTTCTGTGTCAGCCGGAGAAGTTCTGATTCGATCTGATGTCTGGCGGTTATATCCTCAATCAGAATGTAAAATCCATCACGCATCCCGGCAACTGAGAAGGTTACCGGCGTTACCATTATCCGGATATGCAGGATATCAGACCCGGTTGTCCGGAAGTTTTGAACAGACCTGATCCGTGACATATCATAGGTCATTTCAGTGGTGAATGCCTCCCGGTTCTCAATCCTCTTCTTAATTGAATCGGGGATATTGGGATCGTCCTTGTAGGAGTATCTGACCAGGTCAAGGGGATCCATGATACCAAACATGGACACCGCTGCCGGGTTTATCTGAATCATAGTATCATCAGGATCAAAGAGGATGATGCCGATCGGGCAGGTGAGAAAGATTGCGTTCAGCCGCTCTTCAGAGAGACGGATCTCTTCCTGGGCCAGCATGGTTGATGAAATGTCCCGGCAGAGACAGAAGTACGCTCTCTTCCCATTCCATGATCCTGATGTGATTCTGGTTTCCATGACAATCCGTGAACCATCAGCCTGGGGAACGGCATATTTTATCGGCTGGTAATCATGGGCTGCTTTTTCAAGAGGGAGTAAGGTAAGATATGCGGTTTTACTCTCACGGATTGGCCGGCCAATCAGTTCTTCCTTAAATAGGCCAGTCTTCCTTACCACCTCCTCATTTATCGCAAGGATGGACGTGGTGGTTTCATCGATGACAATAACCAGGTCTCCTATAGACTGAACCAGGTTTTCAAGGTTTTTCCGCTCTTCGACCAGCTGTTTCTGATCATGCAGACGCTGTAGTCCGTTTCCAATCTCCCTCCCAATACCAAGCAGAACCTCCTGCTCTTCAATGGACACAAGAGCCGGTCTGCTGCTGGTCAGGTGGATAGAACCGATTATTCTCTCACCAGACAGGACCGGGATGAATGCCGACCCGGCAATGCCCCACTTTTGAGCAAATTCAGGCATGATGTAGGAGAGATTATTGGTAAAGAGTGGTTTTCCCTCGGTATAGAGGAAGGCATAATCATCCGGATTAATCTCCGCTGTTTCAAGAATAAACTCCTGG
>ERZ1645192.2748-NODE-2748-length-14504-cov-5.060973_pt1 | contig 14504 bp, 20 predicted proteins | sample MGYA00575354_ERZ1645192 | MGnify/ENA primary metagenome ERZ1645192 (study PRJEB40844, sample SAMN11349763) | freshwater sediment metagenome | isolation source: river sediment | host: Sediment | place: India: Faizupur Khadar , New Delhi | collected 2017-02-21 ... | reverse complement strand
CGAGATCTGGCAACGAGAAAGGCGCAAGACCGCGCAGCTCGAGATCCCGGCCATCGGCCAGACCCTGATCTTCTGATTCCCTGGGGTTAGCAGCGGGCGGTTCGTGCGTGCGGGAGCGCGCAGGATCGCCGAGCGCCGGCGCGGCCAGCGCGAGAGCCGACATCACGTCTTCGCGCGGGGCGCGAGCTCGAACTTGTGCGCTGGGAGCCAGCAGGAGTAAATTCGAACTGGCACAGATCTCAAGGACGAGGTCAACCATGCCAGTGATAGCCGTGTTTTTCGGTATCGTCATACGGATGTGGCACGACGATCACCCGCCACCTCACATCCATGTGCATTATCAGGGGTTCGAGGCGCTCGTGGACATCAGGACCGGAGAGGTCACGCTTGGGCGCCTGCCACGGCGTGCTGCGACCCTGGTGAAGGATTGGTGTCTGAGGCATCAGATGGGCTGCGTAACTGGCGCTTGGCGCAGCGGTTTGAGCCATTGGAACGAATTTCGGGGGCCGACGAAGATGATTAAGATCCTCGAGGCAAGATGCATCGGTGAGTGCCAACTGGAACTCCTGTTCTCCAACGGTCAGCGCGGCATATTCAATGCTCGCCACATGCTGGAGCGTGACGGCAGCTTGCTTGTCGCGTTGCGCGATCCGGCTTACTTCAGTCGCGTCTTTCTCGATGCCGGGACGCTCTGCTGGCCGAATGGACTGGAATTGTCGCCGGCGCGGGTTTACGAGCAGGCGCAGATTATCGAGGTCGCATAAGCGCCGGCGTCAAGTTCTGCTCTTCTGCCCGTCCGGGCCCGAGGCACACCACCCCATGACCAATTCCAGAGATCAGAAGACGCGCCCGACGGATGTGCGCCCTCTCTCTGCGCAGATGGCAGATCGAGCATGCAGTGACGCTGACCGGAGCACTCGTATCCTCAGGTTGCTCATCGGCGAGGCAGAGAAGGGGCTCGATGATGTCGTGGCCGGCAGGAGCAGGCCCGCCAAGCGTTTCCTCTGGGGAGTCAGGCAGCGCCGATCAGCGCGCTCGCGCTGACACAGGAGTTGGCGAAGCAGTCGTTCACAGCGGCGCTCGCATCAACGCTTACTTGCCGGACCCGGTCTGCTCGAGTCGCTCTGCGAGCCACACCTTGATGATCGACTGGCGCGTAACACCCAGCCGACTGGCCTCACGGTCCAGGGACTCGATCATCCATGCGGGGAAGTCGACGTTGACCCGCTTCTGCTCCTGCAGCGGGCGTCGTGCTTTCGACAGGTCGAGTGCGCCGCTGACGTCCTTGCCGGCGTCGAAATCCGTGTCGAACGATTTAGCTTTCATAGATGGCAATCTCCTCCGTTCGTGACCGGCGGACAGAAATGAAGCGAATCTTGCCTCCGCGTGGCGTCGCCACGGCGGACCAGTGTTTGCCGTCGATGCGGCCGATATACATCAGTCGCGGCTCATCGCTGGTCTTTGCGGGAATCTCGAGCAGCCGGGAGTCTCTCCAGAGCGCCTGGGCATCGATGAAGTCGATCCCGTGCTTCTCCAGGTTCGCCTGGCTCTTCTGCTCGTCGAACTCGAACTCAATCATGGTATAAAAACTATACCTGCAACGGAGGTGCAGTTCCACCCCGAGGCCCGGCAAACCGGCTTGCCGCGCGGCGGCCCCACAGCCTCACCCCCTGATGCTCCCCCCTCCGCATACTGCCGCTCCAAGGCCCGCAAACCCCAGGAGCGCCCATGACTGCACTCGAAACCGCCCTCACCGCCCTCACCGTCGGCACCCCCGTCACGCTCGCCAACCTCACCCTGTTCCCGCTCCTCGGCGAGCAGGCGACCGAGCCCGGCTACCTCACACTGGGCGAAGCGCTCGCGGCGGGGCAGGCGCGCATCACCGAGGTCTCGGAACAGGGCAGCGTGCCGGAGCTCCGCGTGGTGAACGGCAGTGAGCGCCCGCTGCTCCTGCTCGACGGCGAGGAACTGGTGGGCGCCAAGCAGAACCGCATCGTGAACCTCTCGATCCTCGTCGCCGCGCACAGCGAACTGGTGATCCCGGTGTCCTGCGTCGAGGCGGCCCGCTGGCGCCACGACTCGGCGAGCTTCTCCACCGCCGAACGCGCGCACTTCGCGCGCGGCCGCGCCCGCAAGATGGCCGACGTCAGCTATTCGATGGCCGCCGACGGCAGCCGTCGCAGCGACCAGGGCGCGGTGTGGGAAGACATCAGCCTGAAGGCGAGCCGCATGCAGGCCGAATCGCCCACGGCCGCGGCCGCCGCGCTCTACGAGGCCAACGCCCACAAGCTCGCCGACTTCATCGCGGCCATGCCGCCCGCGGCCGGGCAGTGCGGCGCCGCCTTCGCCATCAACGGCGCGCTGCTCGGGCTGGACCTCTTCGACGCCGGCGCCACCTACGCGAAGCAGGCGAGGAAGCTGGTGACCAGCTACGCGCTGGATGCCATCGACGAGTCGCGGCCGGACGCCGCGCCCGCCCGGGCCGAGGACTGCCGGGCGCTCCTGGCCGACGTGCTGCGCGCCGACTGCCGCGCGTTCGAGGCGGTGGGCCTGGGCGAGGACCTGCGCCTCTCGGGCGCCGGCCTGAAGGGCGCGGCGCTGCAACTCGACGGGCGCGTGGTGCACCTGTGCGCGTTCCGGCAGGAATCCGGCGAGGGGCTACAGGAAGACCGGGCCGACGGGCGCATCGTGCGGGCGTCGCGGCGGCGGGGGTTGCACTGAGGGGTGGAGGTTGACTGTATCTCCTTTGAGACACAGAATGGCTCCATCGAGGAGGTATACCCAAATGGCCACCCATACATCGATGCTGCATATCCGGGTCGAAGACGACATCAAGGATCAAGCGACCGAAGCACTGGCGGCAATGGGTCTGTCGGTATCCGATGCCGTCAGGCTGTTCCTGCGCCGCGTGGTGGTGGAGCAGGCCTTTCCACTGGAACTGAAGGTGCCCAATGCCGAGACGCGGGCCGCCATGGAAGAGGCGCGCGCGATGATGGCCGCGCGTCGGGCGCGATTTGCTTCCGGCGAGGTCCTGCTCGATGAACTCGAAAAGGCCCGCGACAACTAAGCGCGCCGCCATCCCGCACGCCTCCGGTTTCACGAAGGCGTTTCGCAAGGACTGGGAGCGCCTGGCGCGATCCGGGCGTTTCGACATGCCGCGGCTGAAGGAGGCCATGCTGCTCCTGATCGCCAACGACGGACCGCTTGGTCCGGAATGGCTCGATCATCCGCTCAAGGGCAACTGGATAGACCATCGGGAGTGCCACATTGGGGGGGATTTCCTGCTCATCTATCGGGCAGACGACCGGCAGATCGTCTTCGTGCGCGCCGGCACCCATGCGGACCTCTTCAACGAGTAGCCGCCGCAACCAGCGTCCCATGACTGGCGCGCGTTCAAGCCAGCAGGCCGGGGCGCGAGGGCGCGTGCGCGAGCCGGACGCCACCGACGCGCTGATGCGCGAACTGGAAGTGCTGGCCATACAGGTGAGCGCCGCCTGGGTCGGAACCCAGGTCGCGGCCGAGCCCCCACGCGCGAACTCCCACTGCCCGGCCTGGTCGAGCGCCCGGGCGGCGCCGCCGCGCCCCGCGTCCCACTGGCCATCGTTGTCGAGGTCGCGGTCCGTGCCGCCGCGGTCGACGTCCCACTGGCCGTCGTTGTCCAGGACGCGCTCGGTGCCGCCGCGGTCGTAGTCCCACTGCCCGTCATTGTCGAGGTCGCGGTCGGTCCCCTGGGCGATGGTGTCGACGGACACGAACGAAAACGCACACAGCAACGTGATGGCCAGACGTTTCATGGTGAACCTCGCAGAGGTAATGATGACCAGTACCGGTTCGCTGAATGTTTGCGACAGTAACATAAGCGCACGCATCGCAATCGAGCCTGCGAGTCGAATGACTTGTGGTGAGATCGAAATTCCGGAGTGCCACCATTCGAACAATCATCAACTACCATTTCATCGACAGTGATTCCCCTCGATATAGGGTCTTCATGAACATGACGAACTCATCGCGCAATACCAGACCATCGACCTCAAGGGATACGTGGATTGAGCGCGCCGCCGAACATTTATACAAGCGCTACCGACTTACGCTAGAGGATGTCGGTGAATCGGAATCTGACTTTTATATGCGGTGGCATGATCAGGGCGAATCGCCGGAAGATGCGGTTGACGCCTTCGGCGCAAAATACGATTTGCAGGGTGCAGAACGCTGGTAATCACGATGGTCGGCTCGAAGGAAAAAGCGCCCGCATGGTCTCGCGAGCAGCTCAAGCTCGCGTTTCACCTCTATTGCCAACTCCCTTTCGGAAAGCTGCATTCGCGAAATCCCGAGATCATCGAGCTGGCAGGCGTGATCGGTCGTACGCCCGGAGCGTTGGCCATGAAACTGGTCAACTTCGCTAGCCTCGACCCGGCGATTACAGGATCCGGGCGTGTTGGCTTGGCGGGCGCGTCGCGACTCGATCGCGAAATCTGGAGTGAGTTCAGTGCGGATTGGGACGGATTGACGCTTGAATGCGATCGACTCCGTCGGCAGCTGGGTGCTGCGCCGACCGTAGATGAGGCCGACGAGCAGCTAGTCCCAGAAGACTACAGTGGCGAAACGCGCCGGGTAATCGCGGAGCAAAGAATCAGGCAGAGCTTCTTCCGACGCGCAGTCCTCAGCAGCTACGGGGGGCGTTGCTGCATGTCGGGTGTGACCGAACCCCAGTTGCTCGTGGCTAGTCACATAGTGCCGTGGAGCCGCGACAAGGCGAATCGCCTCAACCCGAGCAATGGCTTGTGCTTGTCGGCACTCCATGACCGCGCATTCGATAAAGGCTTGATTTCGGTTGCCGATGACTACCGCGTCCTGGTTTCGGCCAGGCTGCTGCGATCAGGAAACGAATTCGTCGTCTCGACTTTTGCGTGTCTCGAGGGCATGCAAATCGAGCTTCCAGAGCGATTTCAGCCAAATCCGAAATTTCTTGCCCGTCACAGGGCAGAGGTGTTTGCCGGCTAATCCTTTGGGCGTGACCGCCCTCCTTTCGCGATGATAGGCTGCGCTTGCTGTACGGAAGATCGAGGCGCCGATAGCGGTCGGCGTATGTGAGTCATAAAAAGCTTATGCCGGAATGCCCTTTTTGTGTGTTGCCTCCCGAGCGAATCGTTCATGCCGACAAGCATGCGATAGTTGTACGCGACGGTTTTCCAGTATCTCCCGGACACACACTGGTTATTCCTCGTCGGCATGTCGGATCATTCTTTGAAATCACTGCCGAGGAGAGGGAGGCGCTGATAGACCTGCTTGGAAAAGCTCAGCGAACGCTCTTGACGGAATTGCGACCCGATGGATGGAACATTGGCATAAATGATGGCGCGGCCGCCGGGCAGACGGTTTCTCACCTGCACATTCATTTGATTCCGCGCTATTTAGGCGATAGCTCCGATCCGCGGGGCGGAGTGCGATGGGTGATTCCAGGTCGCGCGAACTACTGGGACTTCGGGCAAAACGATGGAAATTCGTGATTCCGCGACGTCGTCGACCTACGCGGTGCCTGACGCCATCAACCCGCCGCCACCAGAAGATCGATTGAGGTTTCTGTGCACGCTCCAGAGGGTGTTGAAAGAGGGTGATTTCACTGCCACCTACAAGTTCGCGCTGCTGCAGGCGTTACTCGACATTGCCGTGGAATCACGAGTTCGAGATGCTGCGGCACTGTCAGTAAGCTACAGGCAGATCGCCGAGAGATTCGTGGAGTACTACTGGGCGCATACGGAGCCATACCGTCCGGACGCGCAAGGAGGCGGTGTACTGGCGCAGTCGACCGGACGACAAGCAGCGGTGCTCACGCTCATCGCGGCAACGCGTGCAACTACTGGTGCGCGTACACTGGCGCAAGCGCGACAGCACCGAGACTACGGCACTTTGATCAGCAAGGTGGCTCGGGTGGTCCGCGAACAACCTGCTCGATACATCCAGAACCTCAATGGTGGTCGTGTGGAGTTCCTCTTCGCCTTGGCTGAAGACGGGAGAGGTGTCGTACTGAAGCCAGGCGTGGCGTGGTGCTTGCAGGAATTCTATGACCTCCTGCAAGGTCAGTTGCGAGCGGGCTGGGTTGAGCAGGTTCGTTCAATCTCGCGTAACACGTCGCTGATTGGTGGGCACAGGGATCTAGAGGAATTTCTGTTCTGGCCGCAGCGCATAGCCTTGGGTCGGGTTCGTGATCGTCTGCTCGAACTCGAAGGGCCGACGTGCTTTTACTGCGAGAGGCACATCTCTAGCGGAGTCGAAGTAGACCACTTCGTACCGTGGTCACGGTATCCGCACGATCGTGGACACAACTTCGTGCTGGCTCATGCGGCGTGCAACCACAGTAAGCGCGATACGCTGGCGGGGAGGCGGCACCTCGAGCGATGGCTCGGCCGTATCGACGACAGAGGTGCGCCAATATCGGCGGCGCTGTCGGATTTGCTGATGTGCGACGCGGTGAGTTCCAGAAAGGTCGCCCAGTGGGCCTATCTGCACGAGATCAATGCATCGGGCGTATTTTGGGAACGGGCCAGCGGACGATCTCCGGTTTATCAGGCGTCTGACGAAGCGTTGAAAGGCTTGGTCCTTGGGAGGTTATGCGCGTGAGCACCCACAGCTTTCCAGGAAAGGGATCGCATGCTGCAGCCCGGGCCGGGGGGGGTGAATTCGTCGGAGGCCATACCGGACGCGGCGAGTAAGTTCGTCAAACGCCGCGCAGTACGCTGAACTCGCGAAAAAGTGCAGTCGTGAGCGGCGATTCTAGCTTCCAAACAATGGTCATTGGGCGATCACCGTCGGCAGATTCTAGGGTTACGGGTCCACAGGCTCGGTATGGTGCACTCTTTCGTGTGCGCACGAATAGTTGAAACTGCCAGCCGTTCGTCGCACTTTTGAGATAGCGCTGTCCGCTGGGCGTATCGGGTCCGGCACTGTTTTGTGTTTGCCAATGAAAACGGTCCGAACTGATCGCGTAGTCGTGGTAGGCAATGCGGTCGTGGTAGCCTTCGCTCTTGTCTAGCGTGACGAAGAGCAGTTCGATCTTCCGGTTCGCTAGTGGCAATACACCGGCTTGGAACGGTGTTCTGCGGGATGCAGTCAGCCATCCGACGGCGGTGAGAACCTCACGCACACCATAGTTGGCATGCAGACAAAGCGGCGTGTCCTCAAGCCCCGGGAGTGGCGTCGCCGCGAGTGTGCTGCGAGCCTGCAGCAAGTCTGCCAATTCAACCATTTCGACTGCGATCGGCGGGTGCTTCTCAATTCGCGCGACAAAGTCGCGCTGACTGCCGACGACTTCGAGCCTCCCGTCAATCTGATCCGCGAGCATCTGCATGCACTGTGCGAACTTCGCATCTAGACCCTGCGATGACTCGCCTTGTTCGCAGAGTCGGCGTATCGCGTCCAGTCGTAGCGGGTCGTTGACATGAAGGAGATCAGCGATGCGGCGACTGAAGTACTCCTCCTCAGGGCCGGGCTCTGCAGCAATGAGTCCTGCGTCGCGCTTCAGAGCGGACCAGCCGCTTCGGCCCTGGCCGGTGCTGGCGCGATAGACGTCTTCCAATTCCAGCGCTTGATCGTGCAGGAAATCGGCTAAGCGCACCGCACTGCGCCCACGCAACGCAGCATAGGTTTGAAGCTCGGTTCTCATACGCCGCCAGTTCTGCGTCACTAGGGTTCTAAGCCCGCGAAGTACCTGCTCGCGAGTCTGACGCTGAAGGTGAATGTGGCAGCCCGGTGGAAGGCTGCCAAAGCCCTTCTCGACGCCGTCCATCAGTTCCCGTCTTGAAAGACCGGTCATGCTAGAAAGCAGTCGGTCGAAGCGGAAGTTGAGACGATGTTGCCCTACGAAATCAAGTACGAGGCAACTCTCCTTGCCTGGCCATAGCCGCAACCCGCGGCCGATCTGCTGTTGGAAAAGTACGGGACTCTGAGTCGGTCTTAGTAGCAACAGTGTGTCTACCATCGGAAGATCGATGCCTTCGTTGTAAAGGTCTACCGTTACTAGCGCGCACAGTTCACCGGCTTGAAGTTGCTGTGGCGCCCGGCGTCGCTCTTCGAGCGATGATGAACCGACGATGCAGGCCGCGGGTAGCCCCGCGCTGTTAAGACGGTCCGTCATGAACATCGCGTGTGCCACGGAGACGCAAAACACAATGGCACGTGACTTGGTTGCATCGGACGCTAGTCGGCGCCATTCGTTGATGACGAGGCGGGCACGCACATCGTTGCCCGTGACCAAGTTGTCCACTGCTTCACGTTCACCTGGTCGGTCCCAAGGGACGGTGGAAAAATCGGTCGGATCATCGCAGGCGTAGTACTCGAAAGGTGCGAGCAGTTGCAGGTCGAGTGCGTGCCACAGCCTCATTTCGACCGCCGGACTACCATCTGGGCGAGTGTCGAAGTACGGCGCAATCGGCTGGCCATCGCTACGCTCGGGCGTGGCGGTTAAGCCCAGGAGGACCTTGGGGCGAATTGCCTTGGCAAATGCGTCGAAGCGGTCGGCTGCGATCCGGTGGCATTCGTCGACGACCACCGTATGCCAGTGATCCGCGCCAATGGTGGCGACCAGGTTGCGGCTGGTCACGCTGTCGATCGTTGCGAACAGGTGGTCCATGCGTTCGGGCTGACTGTTTCCGGTCAGCAGATCGCCGAATTCGGGGTCGCGCAGTACTTCGCGGTAAGTGCGCAAGGCCTGACGCAGGATTTCCTCGCGGTGCGCGACGAACAGCAGGCGTGGATGCCCACCGACTCTGATGCAGCTTGCGCGGTAGTCGAAGGCGGCAACGACGGTTTTGCCCGTTCCCGTCGCAGCAACGAGGAGATTGCGGTGGCGGCCGTGCGCGCGTTCGATCGCCAACTGTTCAAGCATGTCCTGCTGGTAGGTCTTCGGCTGCAGGTCGAAGAACCCGATTGAGGTTGGCAACTCGGTCCCGTGGGACTCACGGCCGAGGGCTTCCGCCAGGGCTTTACGGTGCGCGGTATTGTTTGGGTCGTACGGCTGGAACTCGTTGTCGGCCCATAGCGTTTCGAAGTGGGCCGCGGCTCTGGCAAACAAAGCCTCTTGGCCACGCTGCGTAAGCTTCACGGTCCACTCGAGGCCGCCGGTCAATGCCGCCCCAGAGAGATTGGCGCTGCCTACGTAAGCGGAGCCAAAGCCGGTCCTGCGGTGGAATAGCCAAGCCTTGGCGTGGAGGCGCGTGCGCCGGCCGTCAAGCGACACACGTACCTCACAGCCAGGCAGTCGCGCCAGCTCGTCCAGTGCGCGTGCCTCAGTTGCTCCGGTGTAGGTGGTTGTCAAGATGCGTAGGCGTGTCCTGCCCAGTTCGGTCGCGCCGGCGGCTGTGATCTGATGCAGCACGTCGTGGAGCTTCCGCACGCCGGAAACGGTGATGAAGCTGACTAAGATGTCTACGCGATCGCTCGAAGCCAGCTCTCGGCGGATTTCCTGTAGCAGAGACGGGGAACCTTTGCCTGCTGTGAACAGCCAGGGAGCCGCGAGTCCCAGTTCCGGTGGCTCAGGGAATGGTCGGGCGTGATTAACGGCACGCAACACGCGTGGCGGCGAAACAATAAGGTCGATCGTTTCGCCGATGGGCAGTGGCGGCTCGGCCCTGCCGCTCAATTTAAGGCGCTGACGCAGCAGCCGTAGTAGTTCGTTGACGAGGTCGAGTTGACGCTGGACCTTCTCGGCGCCGTCGCCGGAAAGGTCCTCGAGCAGCGTACCAAGTTGGCGTACGAGAACATCGGCGAGGTAGTCCGTGGCGGTGCCTGTCAGTGGCTGGACATCTGCTTGCGTCGGCTCAAGCTGCGAGAGCGAACGCAACAGTCCCTCGGTTAGCAATAGGTCGTACAGTCCTTCGTTCAGCGGCATCAGCAGTTAGGAATTTCCAGTGAGTCGCATTTGGAGTTCATCTGGACGGGGTCAAGAGACTGGATGCCAGGTAACAGCCAGCCTCGCAAAGGCGTAGCGCGATGACTTCTACAAGGATGCCCGAATCAACTGGGTGCGTCCGCGCCTTCGTGAATCCGCCGCCACCCTCCCGCGGCAGTGCACTCATGCCGCCACCCCATCACAAGCCTCCGCACACTCCAGGCACGCGTCCTCGCACGCCTTGCACTCCTCGTGGTGCTCGGAGTGCGGCTTGCAGGCCTCGGCGCAGCTGCGGCAGAACTGGGCGCAGGTCTTCGCCAGGGCCTTCAGGTCTTCCGGCTTCGCGTTCGCGTGGCCGGCCACCGCGAAGGTGGCTTCCACCACCGGCAGCATGTTCATCACCGCGCGCTGGCAGTCGGCCATCAGCGCGGTGCCGGAGGCGAGGTGGTCGGTGCAGCGCGCCATGCAGAACCGCCCCGCCTTGAGGCACGCGGCGGTCGAGTCGATCAGGCGCTTGTGTGCGGCCGTGAGCTGCGGGGCGGGCGTCGCGTCCTTCATGACGTGGCCCGCGTGTGCCGCGGCCGGCGCTTCGGGCTCGGCGAACGCAGACGCGCCTGCGAGCACGGCGCCGAGTCCGGCCAGGCCTGCGATGACATCGCGGCGCTGGTGCAGGGTTTCGTTCGACATGGGGACCTCCTGTGTCACGGTGCTTGGGGTGGCGCGTGGCGCCGTGCGACGCCCGCCTGGCGTTGCGGCGGCGTGGCTCGCCTGCGTCGGATTCTGGTCCGGTCGCGGGGGTGTTGCAACCGGCTGGCGGGACGGATGGCGGCGCGGTAATCCCGTCGTCCGATCTGCGGCGCGTGCTCGAGCGCATTTCCGCGCTTGGCAGTGACCCCAGGCCCCCTGGCTGCCAGAAGCTCTCCGCGCAGGAACGGTACCGGATTCGCTGCGGGCGATACCGCGTGGTCTACGAGATACGCGACCGGGAGCTCGTCGTGCTGGCCGTGGAGGTCGCGCAGCGCAAGGACGTGTAACGCTGTTGAGCGGAGTTCCTTCTTCCTGGACCGAGGGGACTCGCGCAGAAATTCCGTTTGCATCCGCCACTCCCGTGCGGCTAGATTACGCCCAAGCGCCGATTTGAACCTCAGCTTGCGGGCGCTCTACAAATGCAGCTAAAGCGGTCTTCCCCGGAAACCCGCTTTGGCACGCAAGCCGAGCGGGTTTTTTTGTTTTCTGGACTACGCATCGCGAGTGAGCTGGACGCTCCGCCAACCTGCCGACCTGGGCAAGGTGGTAGTCCCCGCGAGGGGAGATGTGGCCGAACGGGCAACCAAGCAGGTCGTGCTGTGCCTCCGGCTCCTCGCGTCGCGTGCAAGCAAGCGAAGGAGCACATCATGCATTTCGAGAGCCATATCGACCTGGGCTATCGTCCAGCCACGTACTTCCGCCCGCAGCACCTCGAGCGCTACCTGCTGTCGCAGGTGAAGGGCGCGGTGCTGCGCCGGCGTCTGCAGGCGCTCTTCGACGCGGGACGCCACGACGAGGTGCGCGCGTTGCTGGGCGCCAACGGCATTTCGGCCGCGGAGTGCAAGGCGATGGAGTCCGTGCATCCGATGTTCATGGGCGGCAATTACCTCCCCGACACCGAGCGCGGCGAGGTGGAGATCGCGCGGGTCAGCCTCGCGTCGGTGACCGGTGACGTCACCTGCGTCTACGCGCGGCCCCGTGATGGTGGCATCCACTACCGCGTGGTCGACGAGTACGGCGGCGACACCCTGCAAGGTCCCGCCGAGGCGTGGAGCGCGGAGCCCATGACGCTCGGCGAATTCACGGATTTCTTCCTGCGCGCGTGGCCGCTGATCGCGGTGCTGGAAATGAACTTCGGCGATGATCTGGAGGAGGCCCTGTGGTTCTTCTCGGCGTCCTCGGATTTCTACCCGGACCTGGACGCGCTGTGCCGTGAGCGCGTGATCGCACACTTTCCCGAGCGGGTGCCCGAGGAGGGGGACGCTGAGGATGACGAAGAGTGACGGAGCCGTCCCGCGTGAGTTATCCCCCGTGGGTCGTGCTGCACGTGCCGCACGATGCGACCGCGGTGCCCGGGGACGTCCGCCCGCAGTTCGTGCTGGACGACGCGGAACTGGCGCGGGAACTGGTGCGCATGACGGATCACCGTACGCTGGAGCTCTTCCGCGATCCGGCCTCGCCCGCGGCCGTGGTGCGTGCCCCGGTCAGCCGCCTCGTGGTCGACGTCGAGCGCTTTCCCGACGATGCCGACGAGCCGATGGCCGCGCGCGGCATGGGGGCGGTCTACACGGTCACGTCGCGGGGCGCGCCGCTGCGCCGCCCGCTCGGCGCCGCCGAGCGCGACGCGCTGCTGCGCGCCTGGTACTGGCCCCACCACGCGCGGCTGGAAGCCGCCGTGGATGCGGCGCTCGCGCGGCACGGCCGCTGCCTCGTGATCGACTGCCACAGCTTCCCGGGCACCGCCCTGCCCTACGAGGGCGCCGACCTGCTCGCGCCGCGGCCGGACATCTGCATCGGCAGCGATGACTTCCATACCCACGCCGCGCTGGCGCGCCGCTTCGTCGCGGCCTTCCGGCGCGCCGGCTGGACGGTGCACCTCGACGCGCCCTTCGCCGGCGCCCTGGTGCCCGGCAGCCGCTACCGGCGCGATGCGCGCGTCGCGGCGGTGATGGTGGAGGTCAACCGCGGGCTGTACCTGCGCGAGGACGATGCCACGCCCCTGCCGGAGTTCGCGGACGTCGCGCGGCGGGTGCGGGCGTGCTGCGCGCGGGCGCTCGCCTCGATGTGAGTTCCTCCGCTCCCTGGCCGTCAGCGGCCCGTGCCGGTGTCGCGATGAGGGAGCTCGTGCACCGTGCCGCTGCCGATGCCCGGGTAGATCCCGCTGCGCTGCACGCGCGCGGGCGACGGCGCCACGGTCACGATCATCACCGAGGCCACGCGCCCGGCGGCGTTCACGGTGATCACGGCCGTGACCTTCGGGCGCGCGAGCCAGTTGCGGTCCGTCTCGTCGGCGCGCACGAAGCCGGCCAGGCACTCGCCGAAGACCGGCGAGCGCGCGAGCTCCAGCCGGACCTCCTGGCGGGGCGAGGCGCGGAGTTGCTCGATCTTGGCCGCGAGGTGTTCGCCCACGTGCCGGTGCCCGTGCACGATGTCGAACACCTGCTGCGAGCCGTACTGCACGTCGTCGGCGAACAGGCCGTCGAGCCAGCCGCGGTCGAGCGTGTTCACGGCCAGCGCGCAGCGCGTGCAGGCCGCCGCGACGTCGGGCTTGTGGCTCGCGGCAATCCATTCGGCGGTGCGGGAGTCTTCGGGCAAAGGGCGCATGCAGGGTCTCCGGTACTGCTGGATCTTCAAAGTATCGACCCACATAGCCTCAGGTGGTGAGGCTCCCTTGCGATGCAATGACGTGGGCCAAACGACGCCGGATTTTTTTTACTGGCCGCCCAGATTGCACTTGCAAACGCAGCGCCCGCGCGGCTAGATTACGTCCAAGCGCCGATTTGAACCTCAGCTTGCGGGCGCTCTACAAATGCAGCTAAAGCGGTCTTCCCCGGAAACCCGCTTTGGCACGCAAGCCGAGCGGGTTTTTTTGTTTTCTGGACTACGCATCGCGAGTGAGCTGGACGCTCCGCCAACCTGCCGACCTGGGCAAGGTGGTAGTCCCCGCAAGGGGAGATGTGGCCGAACGGGCAACCAAGCAGGTCATGCTGTGCCTCCGGCTCCTCGCGTCGCGTGCAACCAAGCGAAGGAGCAGACGATGGCTACGCAAACCGATCCCAATCTCACCCACGCGGCCTTCACGCGCGACGAGCTGGTCGCGCTGGGGCTGTTCCATGCCGGCGTTCGTGCGCGCGTGTTGCGCGAGCGTTTCGGGCTCGATCCCTGGGCGGTGGTGAACCGTCACCGGCAGTTGGCGCGCGAGGAGTTCGCGCGGGTGCAGGAGCTGGCGGAGCGGGCGGCGGCCGGGGCGGGCGGGAGGTTGGCATGAGCGCGGGGGGCGGCGGGCAGTCGCGCGCGGGGGGTAGCAGCAGGCAGTCGCGCGCAGGGCGCGCTCCCACTTCAGGACGGGGGGCCGCGGGGGACCGGTTCGCGGCGATCGGGGCTTACGGGTTCAGGAAGGTGCAGGTGGCGCTGCTGGCGGCGCTGGTCACCGAGGATCCGCTGCTCTTGATCGGCCGCGCGGGCACGGGCAAGACCTACCTGCTGAACAGCATCAGCGAGGCGCTGGGCCTCGAGCACCGCCACTACAACGCGAGCCTGATCGCCTTCGACGACCTGGTGGGTTTCCCGTGGCCTGACGACGCGCGCGAGGGCATCCGCTTCCTCGAGACGCCCGCGACGGTGTGGGGCGCGGAGTCGGTGCTGGTCGACGAGATCAGCCGCTGCAAGCCCGAGCACCAGAACCGGCTGTTCTCGCTGGTGCACGAGCGGCGCGTGCAGGGCATCGCGCTCGAGAGGCTGCGCTACCGCTGGGCGGCGATGAACCCGGCCGGCACCGACCAGGACGGCGGCGAGTACCTCGGCAGCGAGCCGCTCGACCCCGCGCTCGCGGACCGCTTCGCGATCGTGGCCGAGGTCGGCGACTGGACCGACC
>ERZ1645192.2747-NODE-2747-length-14505-cov-10.874948_pt1 | contig 14505 bp, 9 predicted proteins | sample MGYA00575354_ERZ1645192 | MGnify/ENA primary metagenome ERZ1645192 (study PRJEB40844, sample SAMN11349763) | freshwater sediment metagenome | isolation source: river sediment | host: Sediment | place: India: Faizupur Khadar , New Delhi | collected 2017-02-21 ... | reverse complement strand
TCCTGCGCCTGGAGCGCATGTCCGATCACTGCGAGAACATCGCGGAGTACGCGAGAGATTTAAAGTAGGTTCGAGGTCCGAGGACCGAGGTACAAAAAGAAAACCTCGAACCTCGCGCCTCGATCCTCGTTCCTACCTCAGCCTGACGCTGCTTGCCTGCGGGCCTCTCAGGCCCTGTTCTTCGATGAACACCACATTCATTCCCACCTGCATGTCCTCAAAATGCTCGTCGCGGACGCTGTTGCGGTGGAAGTAGACGCTTCGCCCGTCCGATGCGGCGATGAACCCGTATCCCGCCTCCGGGTAGAGCGAGGCGATCCGCCCTCGGGGGGATTCCTCGTGTCGCTTGACCTCTCCGCGTTTCCGCCTCGCGTGGGCCTGCAACCTCCGCAGGGCCGCATCGAAGGCCAGGTTGATCGCCCTGTGGAGGTCCTCGTGCGCCTCGCGGCGGATGACGATGTCCTTGCCGGGCATGGCCAGGTCGATCCTGGCGTTGTAGACAACCCCGGAATTGCGGTTCCGGTGCGGAACCTCCAACAGCACCCGGCAGCTCGTCATGTCGCGATGGAACTTGTCGAGTTTCTCCGATTTTTTCAGGATAAGGTGTTCAATTTCGCCGGTGATCTCGAAATTACGGGAGGTGATCTGGAGAGGGATACGTGCCATGGTCATTCCCTCCTGATGAAGTTGTCTGCATGATAACATGGGGGCCGGTGCGCGTCAAGCAACCGGGCGCTCGGAGCGCGTGGATGCCGTTTCTTTACTAATTCTTGACATTTCCGAAAGCGATCCGTTAGATGGAACCATCGCGGCTGCCGTGGAAAACGGCGGCGCGCGCCCGCCGCCGGCAACGGGCCTTCCCGATGGGCGGCACTGTCACCCGACCTGCCCGCACCCGGAAGTCACGGAAACGTCGCGGACCCCGCGGGTGCAGAGGAATTCTGCTCGATGCAGACGCACGAGGTTTGACATGCCTGCAAAGCGCCCTGAAAAACCCCCGGCCGGCAGGAAAAGAAAGACCGCCGGCGATCATGCCGAGCCTGCTGCGCGCAAGCGCGTTACAGCAAGGCCGGGGAGCGTGCAGCGAAGCCAGGAGAAGGCCGGGCCTTCCCCCGTGCCCGCAAGGGAAGGCGGGGAGCTGTACGGGAGCCTCTTCAGGGACAGCCACACCATCATGCTGATCATCGACCCCGGCGACGGGAGCATCGTGGATGCCAACCGGGCAGCCGTCCGGTTTTACGGGTATCCGGCCCGGATGCTGAAGACCATGCGGATCGGCGACATCAACCTGCTCGACGACGGGCCGCTCCGCGCGAAGATGAAGCAGGCCGCGAGGGAGGAGAAGCGGCGTTTCCATTTCCGGCACCGTCTTGCCGGGGGGGCGATTCGCGACGTCGAGGTTGCGAGCGGTCCGATCCTCCTCGGGGGCAGGAAACTGCTCTACTCCATCGTACACGACATCACGGAGCGCAGGAAGTCCGAGGAGGCGCTGCGGTTCGAGCGGGAGCAGCTCTTTTCCATGTTCGACTGCATGGACGCGCTGGTCTACGTCTCCGATCCTGTCACCTTCGAGATCCTGTACACGAACAAGGCGCTGGATCTCGCCCTCGGCAGGCACGCCGTGGGCGAGATCTGCCACCGTGCATTCCAGGGTTTGGAGGAGCCGTGCCCGTTCTGCACCAACGGGATCATTCTGGAGAGCAATCCCGAGCCCCATCAGTGGGAGCATCACAACCCGAAGCTGGGCCGTCAGTACTCCATCATCGACCGGATCATCATGTGGCCCGACGGCCGCGAGGTGCGGGTCGAGTTCGCCACGGACATCACGGAGCGCAAGAAGGCTGAGGAGGCGCTCCGGGACAGCGAAAAACGCTATCGGCTGCTTGTCGAAAACGCCGAGTACCCCGTCGTGGTCACCTCGCTCGCCACGGGCCGCATCCTGTTCGTGAACGAGCGGGCCTGCCGCACCTTCGACGTGCCCATGGCTGCTGCGGTCGGGGCCCAGGCCGGCGAATTCTGGGTCCGTCCGGATGACCGCGACCGCTTCGTGGAAGACCTGTTGGCGGCAGGCAGGGTGACGGAATACGAGTGTGCCCTGAGGACCGCCAAGGGAGCAGTGCGCTGGATGCTCGTCTCCGCGAGCCTCATTGAATACGACGGACAGAATGCAGCCTTTGTCGTTTACAACGACATCACGGAGCGCAAACGGGCCGAGGAGGCCCTGCGAGACAGCCTCGAGACGGCAAGCGCCATGCTCAACGCCGCCACGGAATCCTTCGCGCTCATCGACACGGAGGGGGTCGTGCTCGCGGCCAACGAGACGTTTGCCCGGAGGCTGGGCACGACCCTGGATGCCGTCATCGGGACCTGCGCCTACGGGTATCTGAACCCGGGGCTCGCGGAGCGCCGACGGGAACGGCTCCGGGAGGTGATCCAGAGCGGGCATCCCCTGCGCTTCACCGACGAGGGGGCGGGACGGTGGCTGGAGCAGAGCATCTACCCCATCTTCGATTCCCGGGGCAAGGTCGGCCGGCTTGTCATTTACGCCCAGGACATCACCGACCGGCGGCGCTCCGAGGAAGCCCTGAAGCAGAGCGAGGCGCTCCTGAAGAGCATCTTCCAGGCGGCCCCGATCGGGATCGGGCTCGTCTACAACCGGGTGCTCGGCTGGACCAACGACCAGGTGGCTCTCATGCTCGGCTACGCCGTGGAGGAACTGGCCGAGAAGAACGCGCGGATCCTCTACGAGAGCGACGAGGAGTTCGAGCGCGTGGGTCGCGAAAAATACGTCGAGGTCCTGCAGGGCGACACGGGAGTGATCGAGACCCGGTGGCGGCGCAAGGACGGCACGATGCTGGACATTCTGCTGAGTTCGAAGGCCATCGACCCCCAGGATCTCTCCGCCGGGGTCGTCTTCACGGCCCTGGACATCACGTCCCGCAAGCGGGGAGAAGAGGCCCTGCAGCGCTACCAGGACGAACTGGAGCGGCGTGTCCTGGAGAGAACGTCGGAGCTGATGGTGGCCAACCAGGCCCTGATCCTGGAAATCGAGGACCGCAACCGGGCCGACAAGGCCCTCCGGGACTCCGAGAGGCGGCTTTCGGACATCATCTCGTTCCTGCCCGATCCCACCTTCGTCATCGACCGGGACGGCCGGGTCATCGCGTGGAACCGCGCCATGGAGACCATGACGGGGATCTCGGCGAAGGACATGCTCGGCAAGGGCAATTACGACTATGCCGTGCCGTTCTACGGGGAGCGCAGGCCGCTGCTCATCGACCAGGTCCTGTCGCCCGACAGGGAAATCGAAGTTCTCTACGCGAAGATCAACCGGCGCGGGGAGATCCTGTTCGGCGAGAGCTACATTCCCGGCCGCGGCGGCCGCAAGGAAAGAACCTACCTCTCCGGCACGGCGGCTCCCCTCTACGATTCGCAGGGCCATCTCGTGGGGGCCATCGAGTCGATCCGGGACATCACGGCGCGAAAGCGCGCCGAGGAGGAACTGCGCTACCGCGACGCCATCCTCGAGGTCGCCAGCTTCGCGGCGGAGCGGTTCCTGAAGGCCCCCTCCTGGGAGACGGACATCCGGGAGATCCTGGCGCGGCTGGGCACCGTCACCGGCGTGAGCCGGGTCTACCTCTTCGAGAACCGGACATCGGAGGAGGGCGTCCTGCTCACGACCCAGCGCTACGAGTGGGTTGCGGACAGGGTCGAGGCCGAGATCGACAACCCTGTCCTGCAGGGCCTTGCCATGGAGCGTGAGGGCTTCGGCCGCTGGGCGGAGGTCATGAGGAACGGGGGTCACATCTTCGGCGCCGTCCGGGAATTTCCCGAAAGCGAACGAGAACTTCTCGCCTCTCAGGGCGTACTCTCCATTGCCGTCGTACCCGTCTATCTCGGAGACCGCTGGTGGGGGTTCATCGGGTTCGACGACTGTACCGACGAAAGGAAGTGGTCCGATGTGGAGATGGAGGCCCTCAACGTGGTGGCCAGCACCCTCGGCGCGGCCCTGTCGCGACGGCACACGGAGACGCGGCTGACCCAGACCTCCGAGCGCCTCTCCGTCGTCCTGGAGTCTCTCCCCATCGTCACCTTTACCTCGTCCGGCGGTGAGAAGGAGGAGATCACCTACATCACGGGCACCGTCGAGGAACTCACCGGCTTCAGACCCGATGAGTATCTGAAAAACCCGGCCTTTTTCTTCGAGCACGTGCACCCCGACGACCGGTCCGTGGTGCGCAGCTGCCACCTGGGGATCGGCACGAAGGGCATGTGCGGCTGCGAATTCCGTTTCCGGGCCTCGAACGGATCCTACCGCTGGTTTTCCGAGTTCTGCCGCCTCATCCGCGGCCCCGAGGGGTCGATCGGCCACATCGTGGGGATCTGGCAGGACGTCACCGAGGAAAAGCGCATCCTCCAGGAGTCCAACACCCGCCTGCAGCAGGTGATCCAGGCCCACAAGCTGGCCTCCCTCGGCGAGATCGTGGCGGGCGTCGTCCACGAGATCAACAACCCCAACAGCTTCATCGCCTACAACATCCCGCTCCTCGAGGAGATCTGGAGGCTCTGCGAACCCGTACTTGCCGAACATGCCGCCGCCAACCCGGGCTGGGGCAAGCGCGGCGTGAGCTACGCAGAGCTGCGCGGCGACATGGCCGAGATCATCAACGCCTTTCGGATCGGTTCGGACCGGATCAACCGGGTTGTCTCGAACCTGAAGGATTTTGCCCGCGTCGAAGAGAGTTCGCAGGCGCGGCCCATCTCCGTCAACGACGTGGTCGAGAAGACGCTCATGATCGTGGGCGGACAGATCCGGCGCTCCGTCTCCAAGCTGGACCTGGATCTGGATGGCGACCTGCCGCCGGTCCAGGGCCACTTCCAGAAGCTGGAGCAGGTGCTCGCCAACCTGCTCGTCAATGCGCACCAGTCGATTTCGGACAAGGAGAAGGGGCGAATCCGCATCTCGACGCGCCACCTCGAACGGCTCGGGGCCGTGATCGTCTCCATCGAGGACAGCGGCCACGGCATGACCCGGGCCGTCCTCGATCGTCTCTTCGAGCCCTTCTTCACGACGCGGCGGGACACGGGCGGCACCGGCCTGGGGCTTTCCGTCTCGTACGGTCTCATCCGGGAGCACCAGGGGGTCATCGGTGTCCTCTCCCGCCCGGGAATCGGGAGCCGCTTTACCGTGGTCCTGCCCCTCGGGCCCGGCGCCCCGCCCAACCTGCGACCGCTTATTTTGCCCCTGGACAGCGACGTGGAGCGGGTGGAAGAACTCCAGATGCAGATCAGCGGGATCGACGACGGGTTCGTGCAGTGGTTTTACCGCAACGAACCGTCGGTAGAGCGCCTGACGGAATACCTGGATCAACACCCCGAGGTCGACGTCGTCCTCATGACGGAGCCCGCCGACGGCTTCGATTGCGGGAGGGTCCTGCAGGCCATCCGCGAAAGGCACCCTCTCATCACGACGATTGCGTGGGGAGGAATGAAGAAGGACTTCACGGGTCCGGGCGGAGAGGGACCCGATATCCACGTGAAGGGCACGCCGGATATCCGGAAACTCAAGGAGATCCTCGACGGGCTGACGAGGCAGCGCTTTTAGCCGCGGCGGGGCTAAAAGCGGGTTCGAGGTCCGAGGAACGAGGACCGAGGGACAAAGAAGAGAGGGGCCGGGGTTTCGGGTTCAGGGCAGAGGATGAAGGGCATCGGGAACGAAACAAACGAAAAGAACAAAATAACGAAATAAAGAAACGGACGAGTGAAGCATGAAGATTCTTGTGGTCGACGACGAGGATGTGACCCTGTCGTCCATGAAGCGGCTCCTGCGCTGGCAGGGCATCAAGGATGTGGAGACCTGCGACAGCGGGAAGGAAGCCATCCGGCGGATCAAGGCGGGCGATTACGACATCGTGCTGCTCGACCTTCTCATGCCCGAGGTCGACGGCATCCAGGTGCTCGAGTTGTCGAAACCCTTCAAACCTCAAACGGAGTTCATCATCATCACGGCGGTTGACGTCATCGCGCAGGCCGTGAAGACCATCCGTCTCGGCGCCTACGATTACCTCGTCAAGCCCGTCGACAACGAGCACCTCATGAGGGTCCTCGAGCGAGCCTATGAGCGCAGGGGCCTCATGGCGGCCATGAACCTGGCCCGCCAGGCCCGAGACGCCAAACAGCCGGAAGGGTTCGCGGCGATCGTGACAGAGTCGCCGCAGATCCGGGCGCTGCTCTCCTACGCCCAGATCATGGCCAAGGGGGGCAATCCCATCCTGATCACGGGCGAGTCCGGGACGGGAAAGGAGCTTCTCGCCCGGGGGATCCACCGGGAGGGGCCCTCGCCGGCGGGGCCCTTCGTGGCCGTGAACATCTCTTCCATCCCGGAGACCCTCTTCGAGAGCCAGTTTTTCGGGCACATCAAGGGTGCCTTCACGGGGGCCCTCAGGGATTACGAGGGGTTTTTCGAGCAGGCCGATGGCGGCACGCTCTTCCTCGACGAGATCGGGGAGTTCCCGCAGCAGATGCAATCGAAGCTCCTGCGCGTCCTCGAGGAAAAGTCGTTCACGCGGCTGGGCGAGACGAAGCCCGTCCGGGTCGACGTGCGCATCATTTCGGCGACCAACAAGGATCTGGACAAGGCCTGCCAGGAGGGAAAATTCAGGCTCGATCTCATGTACCGCATCCGTTCGGCCCATGTCCACCTGCCCCCGCTCCGGGAGCGCAAGGACGACATCCCGGTGCTCACCGCCCATTTCCTCAAGCTGGCCGTCGAGAAGCACGCCAAGCAGATCCACGGGGTCAGCCCTGAGGCGATGGATATCCTCCTGCGACGCGATTACCCGGGAAACGTCCGGGAGCTGGCCCAGATCGTCGAAAATGCCGTGCTGCTGGCCGACACAGCCACCGTCATGCCGCGGCACCTGGGCGAGGAGATCGCCGCACCGCCGCTTTACGCCCGCAATCTCTGCAGCCTGAAGGAGAATTACGAGACCCACGTCCTGTACGTGCTCAATCACACCAGGGGGGACCGCAAACAGGCCGCGCAGATCCTGGGGATCACGGTCAGGCAGCTCCAGAGGAAGCTCGTCGAAATGCGCCGCAACCCCCGGTGGAAATTGCTTCTGGGCGACCTTTAAGTCAGGTCGGGTGACATAAAGGTCACTTTTCACGATCGTGAGTGAATCCAGATGGTTGGAATCCCGTGGGAGGGCGGGGGCCCGGCCGTCTGCAACGGGACCGTGACGTGCCGTACCGCATCCCCGCCTTGCCGGTTGGGTGATCCCTTCGATTTAATCTTTCCCCAAGCGCACTTAACAAACTTTTTCCCTCCGCTATCCCGTGGCATTGCACTTGCTAAATAATGCGTGGGACCGCGGTGCATAATTTTCGCGTTTTTCCCTTTGAGGTCCCAGGCCGGTCGAAGGTTCCGACCGGACGGTTCATCCAACGAAGCAACCCTGCGAGGCCCAGGCCGAGCGGGTCCTGGATGCAAGGAGAGGCGGCATGAAAGTACTGGCGGCAACCGGCAGGGAGAGAGAGAGCCGGGCAGGCAGGCAGGCCGACATGGAGGCCAACATCGTTGACACCATGCGCAGATACTTCCAGAACGACACGGGGAAGACGAAAGGGGACCTGGAGTACACGATCCTGAATTCGGTAAAGCGCTACTTTGAGGGCAAGCCACCGGAAAAACTGAGGTAATCAGCAGAAAGAAAACAGGCATTTCATCCGGAAGACACCATGTACCTCTTCAATATTCTCGCATTGCAGATTCTGGATGCCGTGGGCAGGATCGAGGCCTGGATCGAATCCTCTATCCTGGATAATGAAGACAGCCCTCTGATCACGACCCTGGGGCTGGGTCTGGCCCTCCTTTTCGGGTTGTGGAGCCGCTATGCCGTTTCCCTCTTCCGGATCGAGGCGGACGGTTCAGAGCCGAAGCAGTTCGAGCGAACCGGAGACCGCCGGCGACCAGAGGGGGGCCGGGAAGAGGCCGAGTACCGCTTCGACCTCCACGGCCGGTTGGTAGAAATTCCTTGCGGGGCGGATAAACTGATGGGGTCCGACCCTGAAACCATGATCGGCGCCCCGTTCAGCCGGTTCCTCCAGGAGAAGGACGTCCGCCCTGTCGTCGACGGGTTCATCCGTGTTTTGCGCGGCGAAAGCGTCACCGGTCTCAGGGTCCGCCTCCGGAGAGCTGACGGTGTGCTGGTGCAGGCCCGGATGGAGCTCTTTCCCGTCGTGCATGCCGGCGAGATCGAGGGAGTGCGCGGCATACTCAAGACCGATCCCGAATCGCCGCAGGGGGCTCGGAGGGACGCTGCCCGACCGGGTGCGAGCGTGTATGTCTTCCGCAAGGGAAAGATGCTCTTCGTCAATCCCCGCTTCGAGGAAAGCAGCGGGTACGGCCGGGGCGAACTGTCGTCCGTCGACCCGATGCAGATCATCCACCCCGCCGACCGATCCAGGGTCCGTCGGAGCAACATCGAGCTTCTGAAGGCAGACCCGCCTTCGTCCTGCGATTTCCGGATCGTGACGCGAGACGGCCGTGTGCGTTGGGTTCGCGCCAGGGTCCGGCCCGTGATGTACAAGGGTGAAAAGGCAATCCTCGGACACTTCGTCGTCATGCCTGCCAAGGAAGAGCCCGCGCAGCGAAACGGGCGCCGCGGAGACAACGGGCAGGCGTCCGCTCATTACGGTTGCTCCGCATCGGCCTAGGCCCGGATTGCTTGCCCATCCGCCTCCGGGGATGTCGGCAGCCTGGCTCCGGAACGTATCCCGCCGCATGGATTCACCAGAACAGCCGGAAGTTTGCCGCTATCGATCGTGGCGATCGCAGCCGCGCTGTCCGCTGAAGGCTGCATGGCAGGCGGAGGGGATCCGTCAACGGGCTCCCGGATGTGCCGAGCGAGCGAAAACGAAAGAAGGTGCATGGTATGGCGGACTTGAAAAGCAGGAAAGTAGCGCTCCTCGTGGAGGACCTGTACCAGGAACTCGAATTCTGGTATCCGCTGCTGCGGCTGCGGGAGGAGGGGGCCGACGTCACTGTCGTCGGCCCGAAGAAGGGGCATACCTACTCGAGCAAACTGGGCTATGGGGTCGTCTCCGAGATGGCGGCCCACGAGGCGGACCCCGGCGCGTTCGATGCCGTTGTCGTTCCGGGGGGGTATGCCCCCGACCTCATGAGGAGGCACCCCGAGATGGTGAATCTGGTCAAACAGGCGCATTTGCACGGCAAGATTGTGGCCGCCATATGCCATGCGGGCTGGATGCTCGCATCGGCGGGAATCCTCAAAGACCGAACGGTGACGTCGTTCATGTCCATACGGGACGACATGGTCCATGCGGGGGCGCGCTGGCTCGATCAGGAAGTCGTCGTGGACGGCAATCTCATTACCTCGAGGGTGCCCGATGATTTGCCGGCGTTCATGAGGGCGGTGATACGCGCATTGGCCCGGTAGGCCAGGCGCGGCTTACCCGGGTACAGGGTTTTCCTGCTGCCTGCGGCCTCCTGATGAACAGCCTCGAGGGTCATTGCGGTGAGCCGAAGCCCCGAGCGAAGCGTGGGGGGCAGCGAAGCAATCTCAATAGATGCCAGGGATTGCTTCGTCGCTGACGCTCCTCCTAAGAAACAGCTCGAACCGATCGAAGAAAATCCCCCCGTGTCCCCCTTTTGCAAAGGGGGAAAAGAGATGCCCCCTCCTTAATCCCGTCCCCGAGACGGGGTCGGTTGCTCGCAATGACATGGGGAGGCTCTTTTGAGGATGGCGGAGGCGTTATGAGGAACCGTGCAAATGCGGGCATGCCGAAAGAGGCCATGCTCTGGCGAGCCCGGGGGGAAGAGGGCGGCGTCGAATGCTACCTCTGCAGTCATCACTGCAGGATTGCCATTGGGGGATACGGCGTTTGCGGCATGCGCGAGAATCGCGGGGGGAAGCTCTGGACCCATGCCTACGGCGAACTCATCGCCGCCCACGTGGACCCCATCGAGAAGAAGCCCCTCTACCATTTCCTGCCGGGTACCGCTTCTTTTTCCGTTGCCGCCATGGGCTGCAATTTCAAATGTTCCTTCTGCCAGAACTGGCAGATTTCCCAGGTGTCGGCCCGCGACGGCTCTTCGGCGGAGGGGTTCCGGATGCGGCCGAAGGATGTCGTGGAGACCGCCCTCGAGCACCACTGCCGCAGCATCTCCTACACCTACACGGAACCGACGATCTTCTTCGAGTATGCCTATGACATCTCCCGCCTGGCGAGGCTCGCCGGGCTGGCGAACATCTTCGTCACCAACGGCTTCATGACCACGGAGGCCCTCGAGGTCATCGCCCCCTGTCTGGATGCGGCCAACGTGGACCTGAAATCCTTCCGCGAGGACTTCTACGGGAAAGTGTGCCGGGGGAGGCTCATGCCGGTCCTTGAGTCCATTCGCTTCATGAAAAAGCTGGGCATCTGGATCGAGATCACCACCCTCGTCATCCCCGGCACAAACGACAGCGAAGAGGAACTCACGAACATTGCCCGCTTCATCGCCGAGGTCGATCGGGACATCCCCTGGCACGTGAGCCGCTTTCATCCCGATTACCGGATGATGGGCGCAGGGGCCACTCCGCTCGATAGCCTGCGCAATGCCCTGGCCGCCGGCAGGAAAGCAGGGCTTCGCTACGTCTACCTCGGCAACGTGGTCGGCGAAGCGGCCGAAACCCTCTGCCCCGGCTGCGGAAACCCTGTCATCCGACGCCGCGGTTTCTGGCTGGAGCGCAATGACCTCCGCGAGGCCCAGTGTCCCCGATGTGGCAAGCGAATCGCCGGGGTCTTCCGCGAACGGCCGGTCAGCCTGGCACCGCAGGGACAAAAAGTCCAGATGACGGGCAACCGGTAGTCGCAGAGTGCCGACAGCTGGCAGACTCTTCCGGTCCGCTCCGTTCTTGTTGCCGCAAGCGGCAGCCTGTGGCCCGTAGATTGCCGGCTGGTCAATCCCCCTCTATCCCCCTTTAGAGACTGTGTCATAAACTGCTCTCGTCATTGCGAGCGACCGAAGGACGCGCGGCAATCTCGGTCTTTTCAAGAACATCCGAGATTGCTTCAGTCGCTTCGCTCCTTCGCAATGACATTGCAACACAGTCTCTTGCGAAAGGGGATGACGGGGGATTTTTCTTGCTTTCTCATAACCGGGATGCTATCAGAAAACCTGCGTTTCACCCCGTCCATCGGTCAACGGAAACCACCCAATCCATTCAAGCGCGGCAGCGTTACGACCCGGGCAACATCCTTCATCCCCGTCTGTACGACTCTTCCTGGGCTGGCGTATCATGATGGTTTACGCCATCACTCTATCAACGGCGCACCGCGGCCCGTCCTGCGTGCCCCCTGTCGGGGAGCGCGGCGTTGCTTCCTCACGAAAACCCGACACCGCAAAGGCAAGACGATCGAATCCCCCTGTCCTTCCCCGTTGAAAAAGGGGAAGGAGGGGCATTTCTGCCGTTGGCTTTCTTTTTCGTTGTTGAAAGGAGGTGAGCCGGGGGGCGTAGAGTCGGATGGTTCCACAGGCAAAGCGATCGATGGGAACGATCCGAGTCCTGCATTCAATCGTTGCGGTCCTTAAAGGAGGGAACCTTATGACTGCCTTCAAGAATTACGCCGAGACCAAGAACAAGAGGCCCGGCCCTCTGAGCGGACTGAGGGTCCTCGAAGTCTGCACGCTCCTGTTCGGGCCCGCCGGCCCGTCGTTCCTCGCGGAACTGGGTGCCGAGGTCATCAAGGTCGAACTTCCCCCCGTGGGGGACGTGACCCGCTCCCTGAACCCCTTCGGGTGGTTCTACAAGGAACAGGGGCCCATGTTCATCCACATCAATCCCGACAAGTACTACATGGCCCTGGACCTGCACATCGACATGGCCCAGCAGATCTTCAAGGAACTCTGCGCCAAGTCCGACGTGGTCGAGTTCAACCTGCGGCCCGCCGTCACCAACCGCTGGAACATCGGGTACGAGGAAATCCGGAAGGTAAACCCGGGCATCATCTACATCGAGAAGAACGGCTTCGGCCAGTGGGGCCGCTATGCCGAGGAAGACCGTCCCTCCAACGACGGCGCCGCCCAGGCGCTCTCGGGCTACGCCTGGCTCTCGAGCTTCGCCGGCAAGCCCCCCCTGAAGCAGAGCATCTGGATCTGCGACGTCTTCGGGGCCATGATGGGCGAGGTGGCCGTCCTTGCGGCGCTGCACCACCGCAAGCGCACGGGCAAGGGGCAGTACATCGAGATGTCCCAGAGCGAGAACATCATGCGGGCCATGGGCTGGGTCTGGCCCTACCAGCAGGTGACGCAGAAGCACGCCGAGCCCTCGGGGAACCGGGACCAGTGCATCTGCCCCGCCGATACCTTCTACTGCAAGGACGGGAAATTCGCGGCCATCGCCGCGCCGGCGCCGGACGAGTTCAAGGGCCTCTGCACCGCGATGGGCAAGCCCGAGCTTGCCGCCGACCCGCGGTTCAGGGACCACGCGACCCGTCTGAAGGACGAGAACACTCTCGCCATCCTCAAGATCATCTCCGACTGGGCGGCCGGAAAGACGGCCGACGAGGTCGAGCAGCTCGGGGTCAAGAACGGGTTTGCGGCCTCCCGGGTCTTCACGGCCAAGGACGAGTGCGAAGACCCGAACCGCCGGGCCCGCGGCGCCGTCAAGGAGATCGACGACCCCATGTACGGCCAGTACATGGATCACGAGATCCCCATCAACATGTCCAGGACACCTCCCAAGCACCGATGGTCGGTCCGGCCCGTGGGGTTCGACAACGACTACATCATGACGAGAATCCTGGGGCGCAGCGAACAGCAGCTCAAGGAGCTCTACGGTCACGGGGTGCTCGGGAAGTGGAAGGACCAGCAGGGCCGCAGGCCGCCGTCCGACTGGGATGGCCAGTCCGGCGCCATTTTAAGGAGGTGATGAGCCATGGCAGACTACAAGAGAGCAAAATGGGCGGCCTGGGCGGATCACGTCCGCTCCATGGACGACCCTGCGAAAAGTTTCGAGAAGCCCGAGGCCCTCGACGACCTCGTCGTGATCGACCTGAGCTCCCGCAGCATGGCGGGCTGCTTCTGTTCCTCCATGCTGGCCGAGCTTGGCGCCGAGACGATCCGCATCGAGCCTCCCGGCGGAGACCTGGTCCGCACGTACTCCCCCGGCGGCACCATGGTGAAGGACACGGGGCTTGCCTATCTCCAGGAGGGGCGCAACAAGCATCACGTCACCCTGAACATGGAGACCCCCGAAGGCCGCGAGATCTTCAAGTGCCTCGTCGGGGGCGCCGACGTCCTCATCGAGACCTACCCCGCGGGGACGATGGATGCCTGGGGTGTGGGGTACGAGGAGCTGGCGAAGCTCAACCCGCGGCTCATCATGTGCTCCATTACCGGCTACGGGCAGTTCGGTCCCGACAGCAGCCGCAGGCAGTTCGACTACGACAACGTCGCCCAGGCGCGCTCCGGGATCCAGTACTGCACGGGCGAGGTGCTCCCCGAGGGCAAGACGGTGAAGGACATGCCCTGGGCCGTTCCCACCAAGGCGGGGCCCCACATCGCCTGGGCCGTCTCGGGAACCTTCGGCGCCATGGGGATTCTTTCCGCGCTCTATCACCGGGGCAAGACCGGGGAGGGGCAGGCCATCGACATCTGCTCGCCCGAGGCATACAGCCGGCTTGCGGACTATCAGCTCATGTGGTACGCCCACGCCGGCGTGGTCGCCGAGCGCTTCGGCAGCCTCGACACGGCGCTGTGGCTCTATGGGTTCTTCCCGACCAGGGACGGCGGCGTGTTCCTGGGCGGCCTGAGGCTCGAGATGTGGAAGGCCTTCGTCGACATCATCGGCAAGTACGACGAGTGGAAGGCCGAGGAGTGGACGACGCTGGCTCCTTTCATGAAGAAGGACTGGCAGCTCGATTACCAGTCCCGGATCAACCCGGAGACCGTGAAGTACTCGAGCGAGGAGCTGACCCAGAAGTCCGTCGAGTACGCCAAGAGCGGGCGCCTGGCCCCGATCACGCCGGTCGTGGCCGAGATCGTCTCGCCCTGGAAGGCGATGCACGACGAGAACTGGCAGGACCGCGGCATCTTCGCGCCGGTGCAGGACCCCGTCTACGGCTCCGTCCTCTGCGCCCAGTCCCAGTGGAAGGCCACGGAGACGCCGCCGCGGACGAAGTGGGCCTGCCGCCCCGTGGGCTACGACAACGGGCAGATCTACCTGAAGTACCTGGGCTACGGCCCCGCGAAGCTCAAGGAGCTCGAGGGGAAGGGGATCATCTAGAAACAGTGGCAAAAGTGACAAGAGTGACAAGAGTGACAAAATCCCCCCCAACCCCCCCTTTTGCAAAGCGGGGCAGGGGGGATTTGACGAAATAAACGAACCAACGAACGAAAGCAACTAAACAAACGGTTGAACGCATGGGGGGTGCGGGCCGCCGGGGCCATGGGGGTCTGATCGAAAAAGGGTCGCCCCGGCCCCGGTACACCATCTG
>ERZ1645192.2744-NODE-2744-length-14514-cov-5.027180_pt1 | contig 14514 bp, 8 predicted proteins | sample MGYA00575354_ERZ1645192 | MGnify/ENA primary metagenome ERZ1645192 (study PRJEB40844, sample SAMN11349763) | freshwater sediment metagenome | isolation source: river sediment | host: Sediment | place: India: Faizupur Khadar , New Delhi | collected 2017-02-21 ... | reverse complement strand
TATCTTACCCTCAGCTCGCGCCCGGTCTAATCCTCTCCTGGTGCGATCAATCAGGTTGTCAAGCTCTCTCCTGGCAACCCAAGACATGAGCATTAAGAGCAGCTCCCGGCATGCCCCGTCCTCTGTCGTCATAAAAGATTCATTCGGTGAGAGACTCCACACCTTGACACCCATACCATTCTCCAGTCGTTCTATAGTGTTGAGAGTATCCAGGGTGGTCCTCCCCAGTCTGGAGATCTCACAGACATAGAGGTATTGAACCTCGCCGGGGTGCGCTTCGATATAATCAATCATCCTCTTGAACCCTGGCCGGTCCTCCGCTCGTATCTTCCCGGAGACTCCCTTGTCCAGAAAGATGCAGTCCTCGACCACTCCGGCCTCCAGGAGCATCTTCTTTTGATTATCCGTGTGTTGATCCTCGGTGCTCACACGGGCGTATCCCACTTTGTTGCAAATCTTCTCCATACGTCAGTGACCTCACGTCAATACTCCATCGGTCTAAACCTTCGTTTATGACTTTTTTGTAGCATTGACTATTGACACATACAGCTGACCGAATATTAGTAGTTTTCGCACGATATCTGAAAATAACAAAAATTTGAAGGCCAAGTAGATCTGACAGCCGGAACCAATTATGACGGTATTACGAAATAATAGAAGGGTGGTAAGCATGCTTATCCTAACACCTGGAAGCATGCTTAATGAAAGGGTGGTGTGCAATCGGGCACAGACTGAAGTATCAAAGGAACGATGTGAGTACTGTCGCGGTGATATCCGTCCCGCGACCTGGACACCTGGCATCAACTCCGGGAATGCCTTCATCAATACTTTTTAATCGACCACTCCGATCACCAGAGCTGACCGCATCCCCAACGTGAGAAAAGAGGTCCTCCCGGTACCGGATCGACTATAGCGCCGTGAAACGTCCTCATAGATCGATTGTAGCGACTGATCTCCCAAGGCCTCGATAGGCAGCACCCTCATAACGATCTGCAAGTACTATCGAAAGTGGACTTTCGAGCAGGATCAGTTTCACTCCATCCATAGCCAGCATCTCTATCCTCATTTTGCATAATCCATGACCATGAAAACGACGTACTGGTGTGCGAGAGGAAACAGTTTTGAAAACATCAGGCTCGGGATCTCTCTTGCCCTGGTCCCATGCACATCAACAGCCTGTGAACGTTGGACTGGTGATCCTGCAAGACCTTGTGTTCATCTGGTTGAGGCGAGGCCAAGAAGAACATAGACGATAGTCTATAAACATCCCCACGATAAAGGGTGACAATATAAGGATCCTCTAATTTGAACCCCAGAGTAGCGGTTATACCCGCTACGTTTAATTGGATAGATTAAAGGTGGGTTAAAATAACCGGTTTATCGGGGGACTATATGGTGTTTTGTTCGAAGTGTGGTAACGAAATAAAAGACGAAGACGATGAATTTTGTTCTCGTTGCGGGATGAAACTTAAAAAACCTAAAAAAGGGGATGCACAGGTATCCTCAAAGAATACAAATAAAGACTGGTGCTTGAAATGTGGGAAGGAGTTACCTTTCGGGCAAGGGGAGTGGCCACCGGGTTTTCCGAAGATATGTCCTGCTTGTGGATCTAAAGTAGTAGATCAGTCAATAGCCACAAGAGACTCTGAACTAGAGGGGGGAAATCGCCAAGAACGAATTAGAACGTCAACCTTTCCCTCGTTGCCAGTTCTTATCATAGTATTCATATTCTCTTTATTCTGGATCTATGCTAGTGGTCTAAGCGACGCATCATATATCTTATACGCAATTTTTGGTATTCTCGCACTATACTGGGTATATAAAGCGGGGGAAGAAGAGAGAAAATATGTCAAATACATTGCCTACTTTTCAATATTATTTGGTATTTTCATTGTACTCTATGCAATTACTCTGACGACAGTTCGAGATATGGTACTGACATATGGTGAAGCCCTGTTTAAATCCTACGTTATTTCTTTTGGGGTTAGCACTTCTAGAGCAGTAGAAGGTATTCGAGGAATTCTCATATTTGAGGGTATTATCGTTATGGCTTTTGGCTTTCTGCTATGGATGCACGTCAGATCAAAAGACAAACAATTTAGCAGTAATATTTGAAAAGAAAGGAAATCTCTCTTTATTTCACCGGTTTATTGGATGGAGAGGTAATCTCTGCGGATATTGTATGATCAGAGAAGACATTGTTGAACGTAACGACCAGGTTCTTAAGGTCAATGGTAATATCGTCGATGGTTATCACGGCGAGCTGATACGGCTTATTAAATTGAATATCGAACGATTGATTCTCACCGGAAAGAACTACAGTATCGCCGGAAGGAGAGATACTGCCGGAGCCTATAATGGTTGTATTGATAATGTATTGTAAGGGTATTGGCGCTTTATTGACCGTAATCCATACCCGTGCTTCGTTGCTATCTGCAATCCCATCGTTTGCTTTGTAGGTGAAGGTAACATTACCATACCAATCCGGTAACGGGGTATAGGTGAACGATCCATCAGAATTCAATTTTAGATCGCCATTAATGGGAGTAGACACACACGATGCAGTCAATTGGTCACTTTCAGGATCAACATCGTTTGCCAATACTCCCAGTGAAGGAACTGTAAGAACATCGCCCTGATCCACCATGTATGAATCATCTTGTGCTATTGGGGGATTGTTTATACCAGCATTATATATCTGGAGGATCTCCGAATCGGTCAGGGCTCTCTGGTAGATTATAACTTCGTCTATATCACATATCGCTAAATTAACACCTCCCATCCATGAACAACCACCAATCCATGAGGGCAGACCCGAATGAGAGTAACCGGTATCCGGCAATGGGCTTGAACTAACCAGATTCCCGTTGATATATGTTTTTACCTCTTTGGTATCTCTGTTAATAACACCTGTCAATAATATCCATTCTTGAAGCGGAGCCGGTGAATTACTCTCGGCTCCGTACCACGTCTCACTGAGTTTTACACCTATATGTAGACGGCCATCAAGAGTATGACCTAATCCCATGTCGGGATTCCCTATATAAATGAAATCCTCTGTCCTATACTGTGATAAATTAATGAATGCTGACAGAGTCACCTGTCTTGGATTAGGATCGACTGAAAATAAAGGAGGTAACGTCACGATATTGCCAAAATCAAAATTAAGAGATGAACCTGATATCCCTTCGGTAACAGTAGCCCCATTGATTGTTCCATCGAATCCATTACCTGAATTGTCAGTGGCAGTTCCATCATCGAACGAGTAATACGCAACTAATCCTTCAGTCGGGATATCAAGAGCAACCACCTGACATGCAAACAAGGATATTAAAACCAAGATAATGATGAAAAATTTTCTATCTTTCATGTGTTACACTAGTTAGAAAGTAAAATAATTGTTACGATTGGAATTTATAGGAGAGGAAACCGCTCCACATTCAAAAGTATCCATTTCTTATCATGTACCCTTATGGGTCCTGAAGAAACAGACCAACCAAAATAAACCGAAACCTATAACGGCGTCCTCCGCATCTATTCATGTTATTACATCATGGCCACGCCGATGAACAACCATATCGAAAACCGTCTCTGGGCTGCAGCGGACCAGCTCTGGGCCAACTCTCCTTTAAAACCATCAGAATATTCGAACCCTGTTCTCGGTCTGATCTTTCTCAAATATGCGGATTACAAGTTCGGCAAGGTCGCCTCGGATATTGCGGCCGAATACAAAACATCGGGACGTCGCTCCCCCTCAAAAATCGATTTCCAATCAAGGATAGGTCTTTATATCCCAGACCAAGCCCGGTTCACCTACCTCAAGTCCCTCCCGGAGGGAGCGGATATCGGCAAGGCAATCAACGACGCGATGAAAGCCATTGAAGCGGAGAACGAGGAACTCCGGGATGTGTTGCCGAAGAACTACCAGCGAATCGATAACCCGACCCTCTTTGAACTGATTCGGGTCCTCTCCTCCATTCCCGATGACATGGAGGGTGATGCGTTCGGGAAGATCTACGAGTACTTCCTCGGGAAGTTCGCGATGAAGGAGGGGCAGAAGGGCGGGGAGTTCTTCACGCCAACCAGCCTGGTCAGGCTGATTGTGGAAGTCATCGAGCCCTACCACGGGCTCATCCTCGATCCGGCTTGTGGATCGGGTGGCATGTTCGTCCAAAGCGCCCGGTTCGTCGAGAACCACAAGAAGAACCCCACCTCCGAGATCTCGATGTATGGGACCGACCGGGTGACCGACACCATCCGGCTCTGCAAGATGAACCTTGCGGTGCATGGATTGTCAGGAGATATCCGAGAAGCAAACTCGTACTACGAAGACCCGCACCGATCATTCGGAAAATTCGATTTCGTGATGGCAAATCCCCCCTTCAACGTTTCCGGAGTGGACAAGGAACGGGTGAAGGACGACAAACGGTTTCAACTAGGAATTCCATCGACTGACAACGCGAACTACCTCTGGATCCAGATCTTCTATCACTCGTTGAGCGAGAAAGGCCGGGGGGGTTTCGTAATGGCGAATTCAGCCGCTGATGCCCGGGGAGCGGAGATGGAGATCCGGAAGAAGCTCATCCAGTCCGGTGCGGTGGATGTCCTCATCAGTATCGGTCCGAACTTCTTTTACACGGTAACCCTGCCCTGCACTCTCTGGTTCTTTGACCGGGCCAAGCCCCAGACTGCGAAGAAAGGGACCGTGCTCTTCATCGACGCCCGGAACATCTTCCGGCAGCTCGACCGTGCCCACCGGGATTTTGAACCGAAGCAGATCGAATTCCTCGCAAACATCGTCCGTTTATATCGGGGGAAACCAATCGAATCGAGGTGCGAGAGCGATTCGCTGATGCAGGAGCATTTTGCTGATAGCGTGTATCAGGATATCCCAGGGCTCTGCAAGGTGGCCACTCTTGCCGATATCAAGGCCCAGGGATGGAGCTTGAATCCAGGGCGGTATGTTGGGGTATCCGAGCGAATCGATGATGACGGGGATTTCCGCGAGCGATTGGAAGAACTGAACGAGGAGCTAGAACGCCTCAATGCAGAGGCAAGGGTGCTGGAAGAGCGGATTGGGGAGAATATTACCCCATTTCTTGAAGGAAATTAGCAATGAGTATAACTGCGAAATGGCCTGATATCCAATTTGGTGAAATTGCTGATTTTCGTAATGGATTGAACTTTACTAAAGAAAATTTTGGAAAGGGTATCAAGGTGATTGGTGTTAGTGATTTCCAGAATTATCTTATTCCAAAATATGACGAATTGTCAGAAATAAATCCGGAAGGTGTTGTTAAATCTGATGATTTATTGAGAGAAGGAGACATCCTTTTTGTTCGTTCAAATGGAAATCGAAGTCTAATTGGACGTAGTCTATTTCTTAGTGGAATTGAAGGAAAAATCTCTCATTCTGCCTTCACAATTAGAGCCCGAATCTTCTCAAATAAAGCTATGCCTAGGTTCTATGCTTATCTTTTTCGAACCTCGCTAATAAGAGAAACCCTTAGTGCGTACGGTGGAGGTACGAATATCAGCAATCTAAATCAGGGTATTTTAAAGCAACTTAAGGTACCACTCCCCCCTCTCTCCACCCAACACAAAATCGCGGCCATCCTCTCTGCCTACGATGACCTCATCGAGAACAACACGCGGCGTATCAAGATCCTCGAAGAAATGGCGCAGGCCCTCTATCGCGAGTGGTTCGTGCACTTCCGCTTTCCCGGGCATGAGGGCATGCGGATGGTGGAGTCAGAGTTGGGGTTGATTCCGGACGGGTGGAATATTGAAAAAGTGAAAAATATTTTAAAACGATTACCGGTTGGTAAAGCATATACTCAAAGTGAAGTCTCCGATAAAGGTCAATTCCAAGTTATTGATCAATCTCGCGATGATATTCTTGGTTATCACGATGGACCTCCCTCTCAAATAGCTTCCCCAGAATCGCCAATAATCATTTTTGGAGATCATACTTGTAAAATGCAAATGTTAATCGAACCATTTTCTGTTGGTCCAAATGTCATACCTTTTGTTTCAAAGAATAATCTTCCAATTCCTTATTTATATTTTTTAATCCATGATTTAATTGAAACAAAAGAATATAAACGACATTGGACTGAATTGACAAACAAAACCGTTGTTTTTACAAATGGGAAAAATGCTCAATTATTCTCTGATATTATTAAACCAAATTTCGAACAGATGCGTCTATTAAAAATGAAAAACACAAACCTCAGTCGCACCCGCGATCTCATCCTTCCCAAGCTCATATCCGGTGAGTTGGACGTATCTGAACTTGATATTATGATTCCCGAGGCGATGACATGAGTGAAACCGTATTCAAGCAAGTAAATTATACGCTGAGTTCTCTGGTCGATAGCATTGAAATCGGCAATATCGGCCTTCCCGACATTCAGCGACCTTTCATCTGGAAAAATGTAAAAGTGCGTGACCTGTTCGATTCGATGTATCGTGGCTATCCTGTTGGCTATCTGCTCTTCTGGCAAAATGCCCTGACAGGGGGTATCCGAACCATCGGCCTCGATAAGAAACAAAAAACCCCGGCTCTCCTCATTGTTGATGGCCAGCAACGATTGACTTCTCTCTATGCAGTGGTGAAACGGATTCCAGTGGTCCGTGCCAACAACCAGAAGGAACTCATTAAAATCGCATTCAATCCACTCCAGGAAAAATTCGAGGTCTCGGATGCAGCAATAGACAGAGATAAATCATATATCCCTGACATCTCGATTCTTTGGAGCAAAGACACAAAAATCACGAAAGTCATCAGAGACTATACCGAAGAGCTGAAAAAGACCCGGGAAATGACAGAACAGGATGAGTCAACAATAGAAGATGCCATCCTTAAAGTGCAAAACCTACTCTCCTTCCCCTTCACTGCCCTTGAACTCTCCCCGGAAATTGGAGAACAGGACGTCGCTGATGTCTTTGTCCGCATCAATAGCAAAGGGACACCACTCAACCAGTCCGATTTTATCCTGACATTAATGTCCGTATTCTGGGACGAGGGGAGAACGCAACTGGAAAAGTTCTGCGGTGATGCACAGCAGCCTTCACCAAAAGGACCTTCACCGTTCAACTACTTCATCAGACCTGAACCCGATCAGCTTTTACGGGTTTGCGTAGGGTTAGGATTCAAACGAGCCCGGCTCCAATATGTGTACTCTCTATTACGCGGCAAAGACCTGGAAACAGGGCTGTTCAGTGACGAACGAAGGATCAGCCAGTTTGAGATGCTGAAAAAAGCCCAGGAAAAGGTGCTCAACCTCCAGAACTGGCATGACTTCATGCACTGTCTTCACCTGGCAGGGTTTCGGAACGATAAAATGATCAGTTCAAAAAACACCCTGCTCTTCTCCTACATCTTCTACCTCATGGGAAGGACTGAATACAAGGTCGAAGAATTCAAGCTCCGGCGGATCATCGCCCGCTGGTTCTTCATGGCAAGCCTGACCGGGAGATACACAAGTTCACCGGAATCAAAACTTGAATTTGATCTTGCAAGCTTCAGGGAAGTGAAGGATTCAGATCAGTTCGTGAGTACACTCGAACGCAACTGTGAACTTGCCATGCCCGAAGACTTCTGGGCAATCATCCTGCCAAACGACCTCGCAACCTCGTCGCCCGTAAGCCCATCCCTCTTTGCGTATCATGCATCGCAAGTACTGCTCGATGCAAAGGCTCTCTTCTCGAATCACAAAGTATCATATCTGCTTGATCCAACATCCCAAGGTATCAAAACCGCCGTTGATCGTCACCACCTATTCCCAAAGGGGTATCTTCACAAGCTGGGAATTAAGGAACAACGGGATACCAACCAGATAGGAAACATCACCCTTGTCGAATGGAGCGATAACATCAAAATCTCGGATCAGCCCCCATCTGAATATCTTCCTGTTTTGAAAGCACGGTTCGGAGAAGAGGAGCTGAAAAGGATGTATCACTGGCATGCACTTCCTGAGGCATGGGAGCAGATGCAGTACCGTGAATTCCTGGAGGCACGAAGAATTCTCATTGCCCGGGTGATACAGGAAGCCTACCAGAAACTCAGGCTCGAGAGAAAAACCGAGGTCCCAGCTGCTCCTTTAAGCATCGCCCAAATGGTTCTCAACGGGGAATCAAGCTACATCGAATTCAAATCCGCACTCCGGATGAATTTACATACCGGGACGAGGGATCCGAAAATCGAGCTGGCCATATTGAGGACCATTGCAGGTTTCCTCAATACGCACGGCGGCACTTTAATGATCGGAATAGCTGATGATGGCACGGCGCTCGGAATAGGGGCGGATGGATTCGAGAATGAAGATAAAATGAGTCTTCACCTCGTCAACCTGATAAAGGACCGCATGGGTCCGATATACTTGCCGTTCATCCACATGCGGTTCGAGGATTACAAGGATAACCGGATGATGGTCATCGAGTGCATGGAAACAAAATCACCAGTATACGTTAAAGATGGCCCCCTTGAACGATTCTATATCCGGACAGGACCATCGACCACCGAGCTGAGTGCAAGCCAGATCCAGGATTACATCAAACAAAGGTTCCGCACATGAGCGAAAGACCGGGAGGGGACTACTCCGAGGATGCACTTGTCGAGCAACCGGTCATCCACTTATTCCAGGATCTCCACTGGGAAACCGCCAATTGCTTCGATGAGACATTCCTCCCAGGAGGCGGATCTCTCGGCTGGGAGACTCCGGAGGAGGTGGTCCTGTTCAGACGCCTCAAACCCGCTCTGAAAAAAATGAATCCGGACCTGCCCCCAGAAGTCATCGACCTCGCCATTGCGGAAATCGTCAGGGACCGGAGCACCATGAGCCCGGTCAGTGCGAATCGCGAGATCTACCAGATGATCAAGGAGGGGGTGCGTTTACAATACAGGAATCCCAAGGGAGAGACGATCGCCGAGAATGTCAGAGTCATCGATTGGAACAACCCGGAAAACAACGAGTATTTCCTTGCCTCCCAGTTCTGGGTCTCGGGAGACCTCTACAAGAGAAGGGCCGATTTAGTAGGGTTCATCAACGGGATCCCCCTCGTGTTTATCGAACTGAAAGCCTCCCACAAGGACCTCAAGAAGGCATACAAGGACAATTTCCGTGACTACAAGACGAGCATCCCACAACTCTTCTGGTATAACGGGATCGTCATCCTCTCGAACGGAAGCCGGAGCGTTATCGGAACCATCACCTCCGAATGGGAACACTTCAACGAATGGAAACGCATCAACTCTGAGGGAGAGGAAGGAATCGTCTCGATCGAGACCATGGTTCGGGGGACCTGTGACAAGGAGAAGTTCCTCGACCTCATCGAGAACTTCACCCTGTTCGTGGAGATCACGGGCGGTACAGCAAAAGTCATCGCAAAGAACCACCAGTTCCTCGGGGTGAACAACGCCATCGAGGCCCTGAAAGGCATACGGGAGAACCAGGGGAGGCTCGGGGTCTTCTGGCACACCCAGGGGAGCGGGAAGAGCTACTCCATGATCTTCTTCTCACAGAAAGTCCTCCGGAAACTATCGGGGAACTGGACTTTCGTCATCGTCACCGACCGGCTCGAATTGGACGATCAGATCTACCAGAACTTTGCACATTCCGGGGCGGTCCGCGAGACCCAGGCCCGGGCAGAGAGCGGGGAGGACCTGCAACGCCTTCTCCGGGAGGACCATCGCTACATCTTCACCCTCATCCAGAAATTCCGGACCGAAAGGGGGGAGCCGTATCCTCTGCTCACCTCCCGCTCGGACATTATCGTCATTGCCGATGAAGCGCACCGGACCCAGTACGACACCCTTGCACTGAACATGCGGACTGCTCTTCCCAACGCGGCGTTCATCGCCTTCACCGGGACCCCCCTTATCCAGACAGAGCAGAAGACCCGGGAAGTCTTTGGGGATTATGTGAGTGTCTACACATATCGTCAATCGACAGAGGACGGAGCGACTGACCCCCTCTACTAAGAGAACCGAAACCCCGAGCTCCAGCTGACGAACCTGAATATCAATGCGGATATCGAGAAGATCATTGAGGATGCCGAACTCGATCCGGAACAGGAAAGGAAACTGGAACGGGAGTTCTCCAAGGATTACCATCTGATTACCCGCGATGACCGTCTCGAACGGATTGCGGAGGATATCGTGACCCACTTCACCAGCCGTGGCTACCAAGGTAAGGCCATGATGGTCTCCATCGACAAAGCCACTGCGGTCAAGATGTACGACAAAGTCCAGAAATACTGGCGGGAGCATCTTCGCAATCTAGAGGTCCAATATCGGACAGCACAGGGGGAAGAAAAAGAAAGACTGGGAAATCTTATCAACCTCATGCACCGGACCGATATGGCGGTCGTGGTCTCCCAGTCACAGAACGAAATCGAGGATCTCCGGGAGAAGGGCGTCGATATCATCCCCCACCGGGCGAGACTGGTCCGGGAGGATCTGGCAACCAAATTCAAAGATTCCGATGATCAGCTCCGGTTGGTGTTCGTCTGCGCCATGTGGCTTACCGGATTCGATGCCCCGGCCTGCTCCACAATCTACCTTGACAAACCAATGAAGAACCATACCCTCATGCAGACCATCGCCAGGGCCAACCGGATCTTTGGAGAGAAAAATAACGGGTTGATTGTCGATTATTACGGGGTGTTCAAAGATCTGCAGAGGGCACTTGCCATATACGCTCCAGTCGCGGCAGGAGATGATTCCACACCCATCAAGGACAAGGGACAACTCATCGGCTTGCTTAGACAGGTATTGGCAGAAACACAGGCCTTCTGTGAAGCTCATGGAGTCGATGCTCAGGAAATTATCAATGCACGCGACCTCCAGAAGCTGAGACTCCTGGATGATGCGGTCGCTGCCATCATCGTCAACGATGCCTCGAAACAGACCTACCAGCAGTTGGCGTCGGATATCAAACGACTTTTCAAAGCGATCAAACCGGACCCGATCGCGAATGAACTCATCCCCCAATGCATGCTTTACCTCGTCCTATCAGCGAAAATCCGTGAACTTACCCCGACACCAGACATCTCGGAGGTAATTTCAGAAATCGACCAACTCCTCGATCGCTCCATTGCGGCTGAAGGATACATCATTCGAGCTCCGGAACTGCTTGATTTGAGTCAGCTCGACCTTGACAAACTCCGGCAGAGAATCGAGAAACAAAGAGTCCAGCAGAAGCGGATAGAGATCGAGAGATTGAGAAGCATGGTCGAGCGGAAAATCACCCAGATGGTCGCGGCAAATCGGACCCGCACCAACTACCTCGAAAAATTCCAACAGATGATCGCCGAATACAATGCTGGGAGCCTGAACACCGAGGAGCTCTTCAGACAACTGGTAATGCTTTCGCAAGAACTTCAGGACGAGGAGAAGCGATCAATCCGCGAGAATTTGACCGAGGAAGAACTTACTATTTTCGATCTGCTCACTAGGCCTGATATGCATCTCTCCAAGAAAGAGGAGGACCAAGTCAAAGGGGTGGTGAAGAACCTTCTCGAAATCTTGAATCGAGAGAAACTCGTGCTCGATTGGAGGAAACGGCAGCAGACAAGGGCGACAGTCCGCTTGTGTATCGAGGATATTCTCGATCATCTGCCTGAAAAATATGACAAGGATGTATATCAACAAAAATGCGAAACAGTCTACCAATATGTCTTCGATACGTACGCCACGACAACTAGTGTAGCAACGGTTTAGTATTCGCAAATTTAGATAACCCAGAAGTTATTCTTTCCCTTTGAGGTTTATCCATAACCATTAAATCCAATGATATATACCTCAATATATCTATTATCCGGCGGATAAAGGATCCCAGGCCTTATACTAACTCATTTTTCATAGCATCCCTTAACACTCCTATATGAGCACTGCAAAGTGGTAATGGTCTGACACTTGAGGATATGTCTAACCACTGGGGCTCTTCCTTACATCCCTTTACACTACACCTTGCATCGGGTTGGTACGATAATACATGATGTGAAAGATCCATAACACCCGGAAGCCCATATTCCTGTAGAAGGTTAGCAAGGAGTAGTCCCGGTATTCTTGGGATCGTAGATTCATTGTCTACCACCCCCTCATCCAGAGGCGTGCCATCTGTGCCATCTGTGCCACTTGTCATTGAACATGGAACTGAGATTGTAGGTGGCACGATTGGCACGATTGGTACTGTCTGGAAAGGAGGGGTATCCTCTTTATTGTCATCCGATCTTGATACGGATGACTGTTGTTCAATACAGACCCCCTCATTCTGAAGTGTGCCAACCGTGCCATTGGTGCCAGGTCCTGTAGTAAGCTTCCGTTGAGGTTCAATCCAGTGTTTTCCACGCAGTATGTCCGGGCAATCTGGTGCTTTCTCATTAGAATCACTGTACCAGTACCTCGTGGTTATCTCTCTCCATTTCTGGGGGGATGGAACAACCAATTTCTTTACTGATTTCCTGACGTAGCTCCCATCCCTTATCCGAACCTTAATATGGTCCAATTCGATCTCGAAACCTATACTGGTGAGAGCACTATTAACCGTCGCGGTTTTGGACTTGAATATATCAGCCAGCTCTCTGCCCGTGATTACTTCAGGACTAACACCTTCAACCGCTTCATCCCCTGTTGCCAATAAATATGCATAGTTGAACAGGCTACCTTCAAAGCTCTGGGATCGCATCAGTTTGATTTCCTGTTGCCTGTAATCCAGATACTCTCTGAACCGAGACTGACCATTGGGAAACAGTTGTAGTATCACCGAAATGGGGCGCGACATCTGGATAAGCCGTCCCTCGATATCGAGGTTACTCCAGTCCATCATGTTGTTCCCGTCAACATTTTGCCAGTTGTGAAGAACAAAACGGGCAATTATGGCTCTTATCTCATCAACTTCATCACGATATCCTGAGGATAACTCAGGGGGAATATCTTTCCGCGATGTCTCATATGGGGTAATTGAGAGACATCGACCTTCCGTTGCATTATCCCTGAAAGGTTCCCTCATGGCAAGCACTTTTGGACCGAATGGCAGAAAGATCAGTTGATTGTTTGGATCATTGGTATCGGTCATGATGATATATTTCCCATGCTCAAATCCGATATTCAGGAATTTTACGAGCGGATCCTCGGCACCGCCTCTCAGATCGCCTTCATCAATAACCAGGGTACCGCGCCATCGTTCATGGAATCGCATTATTCCTGATGTGGTGCTCGATCCGGTTGCCTTGATGGGATATAGGCAGATGTCTGACACCACTTCGGTTAACCGGCTCTTTCCTTTCCCAGTATCCCCGAGGAACCGGAGGTAGGGTGATGTAGGAGTCTTGGTATAGAACCAGGTATACATCGCGTAATAGACGGAAAGCTCGCGGTCTCTATCGGGCATATCACAATATTTGTTGATGTGCCCATCTAGGAGAGTATAGAGTTCGGCAGGTGGGAGGAGCGGAGCGGTCTGAACGAGATCAGACCTCGGAACACCAACGACAAACACGGTCTCTCTGGTATCATGGTGCACTGGGAGCATAGCGGGTTTGATGATATCTCCACCGCAGATAACAATCGAGTCGAATCTTACACTGCCATCCTCTTCATGCACAAATCCGAAAGTTCCATTGGGTTCAAACACGTCGAGGTATAGCCTGCCAGCTTCCTCAAAGAAAGGAAGGACCCGTGCGGTAGCTTCATTCTTCGCTTCATCGACCTGACTACCGCCCTTATCGTTCAGTCTTTCGGAATATCCAGGTTCACCAATTAATCGGAGTTCTCTCCACCGGTTATCGGTACCACATGAATTATGGTGACATTTCGCGAAGACCACACCGTCGTTCGATTGGCCGAGAAAAGCACCATCGGTATGTGCTCCCTTGCAGAATGGGCAGGGATCGAGATGGTAGAAATATCGGTGACCTGCTTTGTTCTTCGGGATTACTTTGCACGGCAGGTTCGTCTCGTATTGGTTCAGCCAGTCGGCAAGATCAAACCCTTTCTTCCCTCGGCGGCTCGTTGCTAGTGATGTTGGTGCCGGTTTAACGGATACGGCATCAGCTGCCAGTCCTCCAAGGAGTTCCTTTCCAACCACAACTATGTCATCAGGTACCGATATCAGAGTCGCACGTCTGTGTGGTCGATCGGATGTATCCTCTCCCTTCCGTGCACGGGTGCCATATAGCTTCCAGATCCGGGCTGCATTGAAGTTCTTGATATCCACCGAGACGGTCTTGTCGGTGAACATCTTTGAGAGAGTTTCTAGGCACCCTTTCACCAGTTCTCGCGATGGATCGTTGTTCGGAAGGTTGATCCGATATAGGATGTGGTAACCATTCCCGGAGTCAGCAACCACCGGGGCGGGCCATCCTAATCCAGTCAGGTGTTCTATCACCGACGCAGCCATCTTCTGTGCCGCAGCCTTCTCTTCATCGGAGGATGATACACCTGCCGGTCGTACGGGGTCAAGGTCGATCGGGAACCATCGGCGGTAAACGATATCCGCATCGGATGTG
>ERZ1645192.2743-NODE-2743-length-14514-cov-6.229684_pt1 | contig 14514 bp, 12 predicted proteins | sample MGYA00575354_ERZ1645192 | MGnify/ENA primary metagenome ERZ1645192 (study PRJEB40844, sample SAMN11349763) | freshwater sediment metagenome | isolation source: river sediment | host: Sediment | place: India: Faizupur Khadar , New Delhi | collected 2017-02-21 ... | reverse complement strand
CCTGCCCACCAGGAGTGAAGCGGGGACAGAAGTCCTCGACCATCGCCTTGAGTAGCACGTTCTGTCCGCCTGGGGCCAGAGTGAAGGCCGACCCAGAGGGCAGAGTGAGTGGGATGCGATCCATCTCGCGAGCCGCGGCGTACCGTGCTTTGAGGCCTGGCAGCTCAGCGAGATACCGATCGACAGCGGACTGCCATTCGTCCGTGTCGTAGGCCCGCAGCACATCCAGCGCCTCAGCGGTGACCTGATAGTTCCAATTCGGCGAGTTCACGGGGCGCTGTGGCTCGTCGGGGTTCTGCACAACGAGTTGTGCTTCCACGAACTGATGCAGCGTGAATCTCCGTACAGTCTCACGGGTGTTGGGCGCGTAGTCCTTGCCATACCCGTCACGGATGAAATCCATGATCGCGCGCGTGCCAAGCATCGGGTTGGCGGCCTCGGACCAGGACTCGGACAGCGTCAGCCCGAGGAGCGCCAAGAGCACCAGCGCGGATCGCTCGTTGCTACGCTCGGCGTCCATCCCGAGTGACTCAAGAATTATCCGAGCATCCTCGACGCGCTCATGCGCGGCGTCGTTCAGCTCGCTCATGCGGCGATCAACTCCTTGACCAGCGAGTCAACCTCGATCTGGGAGACGACCGGGTTGCGTCCGAGGTCGCCCAGTGTGTCGGCGGTGGGGAACCGGAGGGTGCGAAGGTCGGTGGCGTTGACCTGGGTATGACCCGAGAAAGTGCGGAAGAACTTGTCGATCACCGACGAGTTGAGCCATACGGCGATTCCCCTGGCAAGGTCCGCGTCCATGCCGTGACTGCCGATGTGGAACACATTGAGGTGGTTCTCGAACGCCACCTCACCGGGGTTGTCCAGTGGCGACCAGACCGCAGCAACGATTCGTCGGCGTTCTTCCTTCGCGCTGAACCGTTTGACGACCGTGTACCAGCCTTCCGGCAGGAGCATCCCACGATCCTTGTCGTCGGCCGGGTGAAACCACTGCGGCTTGCGAATTTCTCGCGGCCAGAGCACGCCCCCATCTCGGAGGTTGCCGGGATAGATCAGCGGCACAGCGTCGGGCTGCTCGACAGCACTGAGCGCATGGCGCGACCGGAAATCGACCACTCGGCCGGTTGACACCTGAACGCCGAGATCGGTCAGGGAACACGGCTGAGACAGCACAACCTCGGCGACAGCCGTGTCTTCGGCGTCGGTCGCAAGGCGGATGAACCGGTTCGGATCGTTGGGGAACACGACTTCCTCGTACGCGACAGCACGAGACGAGACACCGTCGGTGTGGTCGCGGCTGACGGAGAGTTCAACGACGGCTGGGGAAGCGCCGCGCGTTCCCGCGAAGATCACGTTCTCCTGGAGGACGCCAGTGTCGGCGAACACGGTGGAGCGGGAATCGAAAACGTGCACTCGGTCGAGAGCGATCGAGTCAAGCAAGTGGGCACGAAACGCGCCGAAGTACGGGCCGTTGAAGAACGAGCGCGGAGTGATCGCCACCATCTGCCCGCCGATCCTAAGGGCAGTGACAGATAAGGAGAGGAACGCCGCGTATAGGTTCGGCGCGTCGGCCCCGGCGGCACGCATGGCCGTCCGATGCGCACTCGATACCGCAAGCTTCCCGTACGGAGGGTTCTCGATCACGAGGTCGAACTGGCCGTCGAGGTTGAGCGAAGCATCCAAGCCGACGGAGTCGAGAATGAAGTCGGCTTCAACTGCCTTGGCGCGAACTCGGCTGCCACCCGCCCGCTCGCATGCCGTGAGCGTGGCTCGAAGGTTTGGCAGGACGAGAGGGTCGCGCTCGACCGCGACTACCTCAATCGACAGCTCCGGCCGCGCTGCAAGCGCACGGCTGACGAGCGCCGCAGCAAGCACGCCCGAACCCGCGCCAGGGTCGAGCACACGCAATGTCCCGCTCTCGGGCAGGCGAGGAATTGAGGCGATCAACTGGGCTGCGGCCGCGGGCGTGAAGAACTGCCCAAGCTCGCTCTGCGTCCGCGCATCAAGCCCGCCGAGGGCGGCAACACGCTCGCTCTCGGCGACATTCAGCAGGTCCGCCACCAACACTCTCTCATCGTATCCGGGGCCACTGACGCTGCGGTGTCCGAGGGCTTCGCACATGTTCTTGGCGTGTTGCTGGAGGGCGTCGGTTCCTCACGGACCTCGCCCGCGCAAGGCAGGCGTCATGCACGCAGCCACGCGGTGGCCGCTCCCGAGAGCAGACCGTCCTGCAACGGCGAACTGGTGAGCAGCACCTCTGCGTCGGGCAGCGCGACCGGCTCGGCGCCGAAATTGGTCACGTTCACCCAGCCACCTGGGCGCGCGAAAGCGAGGACGGTGTCGCCGGAGAGGTCGTCGAGCCATTCCAGCTTCTCCTCCGTGTGTAGCTCGCGTCGCAGCCGCAACGCGTCCCGGTAAAGAGCGAGGGACGACGCGGGATCGGCTTCCTCGGCCTCGACAGACACGCCTGAGAACCAGGTCGGCTGGGGGATATGCGCGATGGCTTCGCCGAAGCCGAACGAGGCCCCCGTCGTGGTCCAGGGCAGCGGCACTCGGGAGCCGTCCCGACCGAGGCCGTCGTTCTTCCCGCCGCGGAAGAACGCGGGATCCTGCCGGTGCTCAGCGGGGATGTCCCCGACCTCGTGCAGCCCCAACTCCTCGCCCTGGTAAAGGTAAGCGCTGCCGGGGAGGGCGAGCATGAGCATCGTTGCGGCCCGGGCACGGCGTGACCCGAGGTCAAGGTCGATCCCATCGGCGGGCGCGCCGGCCTGGATCCACTCCACGCCCTGCTTCACGTCCCGGCCGTCCAGCGGGGGCAGGCCGTAGCGGGTCGGGTGGCGGGTGACGTCGTGGTTGGATAGCACCCAGGTGGACGAAGAGCCGGAGCTGGCGACCAGATCAAGGTTGGTCGAGATGACCTGGCGGAACTGCGTGGCGTCGAAGTCGGCCATGAGCAGGTCGAAGTTGAACGCCTGGCCGAGCCCGTCCGGGGACGCGTACTTGGCGCGCCGATCCGGCGTGACGAACGTCTCGGCGACCGCTGACCGGGGCGGGTCGTACTCGTTGAGGACCTGCCTCCACTGCCGGTAGACCTCGTGTACCTCGTCGCGGTCTTGCAGCGGGTGCGTGCCGGAGTTCAGGTCGAGCTTCCAGATCTCCTCCCAGCTGGGCAGCTCGTCCGGGAGGTCCTTGACAAGGAAGTGGGCGACGTCGACGCGGAACCCGTCCACTCCACGGTCGGCCCAGAACCGCAGGGTCGTGAGGAAGTCCTCGCGCACGTCAGGGTTGTTCCAGTTGAAGTCCGCCTGCTCCTTGGTGAACGAGCCCAGGTACCACTGCCCGTCATCAACCCGCGTCCAGCGCGGTCCGCCGAACGCGGCGACCCAGTCCGACGGCGGCAACTCGCCGTCGGCGCCCAGGCCTTCACGGAAGATGTACCGGTCCCGTTCGGCGCTGCCGCGTCCGGCAGCCAGCGCCTGCTGGAACCAAGGGTGCTGGTCCGAGGAGTGGTTGGGCACGATGTCGACGACCAGGCGGATGCCCGCGAGGTGCAGCGCCGCCACCAGCTCGTCGAACTCCTCGAGCGTGCCGATGCGCGGGTCCACATCCCGGTAGTCAGCGACGTCGTACCCGCCGTCGGCCAGCGGGGACGGGTAGAACGGGCTCAGCCATACCGCGTCGATGCCCAGCGACTGCAGATATGGGACGCGCGAGATGATGCCGCGCAGGTCGCCCAACCCGTCGCCGTTGGCATCGGCGAAGGAGCGCGGATAGATCTGGTACACGACGGACTGACGCCACCAGTCTGGGTCCTTGGGTGAGAGGTGGGCGAGGTCTGCGTTCACGATGCTCATGGTGCGGTGATGTCCTTCTAGGTCTGGGTCGAGGCGGGCGTGCGGTCGGTGCTCGAAGGAGCATTCATCGATGTGCGACTGGTGTCATCGGAGGCCCTTTAGAAGGCGAGATCCTTGCCTGCCTCTTTGTCGCCCGCACCGACGAGCACGGCAAGCGGCTGGCGAACCAAGCACTGACCGACGGCATCGAGATCCGCGAAGACGAAAGGGCGACAATCCGGCTCGCTGAGCCCTTCGCCGCCCTCGCACCCGAACCCGCATCGAGTGATGTCAGGTGTTCTAGCACGTCTTTAATTGTGGGCCTCCGTAGAGAGTTCGAGAACCCCTGCCAACCCCCCTTGAAAACCCTGTCTTTGCGCAGGTCACGCGGGTTCTACAAGTAGGGCCGACGCCCGATTCGCCCCTCCGTGGGGGACTTCAGGGCCGGATGGTGTGATCACTTGGGATGGCTCAAACCCTTCTGCGGGTCGAGCAGGTCGATGATCTGGCGGCGAGGTACCGCGACGGTGCGACGCTCATGGAACTCGAACCAGTATCACCGCCCGCCAGAACCGACCAGGTGGATTGAGGTTCAGTCGATCGGTGTGAGTTGAGGCATCCTGTAGCGCTTCATCTGCTCGACATCGGGTCGGTATGCCCGCAGGATGCCGCTCCAGCCGTCCTGCGGCGTGTGCAGGTAGTTCACGCCTTCGCGTTCTGCGAGTCTCCTGGCCTGTGTGCCTCCAAAAACGACGTCGAATGCTCCGTCCGGGCGAGCCTTGAAGTCGGGACGGTTCGACGACACGATGGCGCCCTCATCGGACATGAGGAAGCGATCAGGTCCGTACACCGTCAGTGAGAAGAAGGCCCCGGCCGGGACTGCGTCGAACGATGCCCGGTAGAGGCGTTCGCCTTGGGTGCCGGGCGGTGCGAAAGCGGGGTACATGGCCGTATCCTCCGGGCTCAGTCCGAACTGCCCAGCCATCGTGTATGTCCACCTCTCCCAGTCGGTGACAGCCCGGATGTCGTACTTGACTGTGTCGTAGGTGTCGGCGAGACGCTCGTACGCAGGCAGGAGAGCTGCCCGAACGGTCCGAGTCACCTCCGGATCCGCCTGCGGTTCGAACGGAATCGAGGAGGCCGCCTGGATGCGAGCCTGCGGCTGCAGGGTGTCCCGGATGAACGCCTGGTCAGCCTCCGTGCCACTTGTCGCAATGCGCAGCCCAGCGATGACGTAGTCGGTGTCGACCTCCCCCTCGGTGTAGTGGTGCTCACCGGAGGACCAGGTGTAGTCGACGAATGTGTGGTTAAAGTCCTGGATGTGCAGCGATACGAACCGGTCACCTACCTCGGGGACCGTGATCGTGAAGCCCTCTCTCGCGTCGACGATGACGACGGAATAGACGGTGTCGTTGTTCACCGACACCACCCAGTTGTCTCCGAATCGAGTGAGGCCGGGGAAGTGGAAGAACCGGTTGATCCCACCCGCGCGATGCTGGAAGGCCGACATCAACAGTTCTGCCTCGCCACGCTGATACTCCATCGCCGTCATCCCGTGAGCGACCGGGTCGACATCCCACCCAGCGGAGTCGATCGAACTGATCACCTCATCGGCGGAACGCGTGTCGCGTGCCCCGATCTCCCGATCAATTGCCTTCGCTGTGTGCGCCATGCTCGGGACCCCTCCATCAATGCTCACCGGGCAGGCCGGGTCTGTCTGTCGAATTCATTTCGCGATCTAGGATGCCTCAGCAGCGCGGACGGAGCTTGCCGACACGGCGTCCCGGGTTCGGGTTCACCGGGTCACGGTGCGGGCGAAGACGCGGTAACTGAGGCGCCCCAGGTTTTGTGCCGCTCCTAATTATCGCCTTTCAGACGGTAGGAGGCCGCACCAGAAGCTACAGGAAGCTCAGTCCGGTTTCGAGCGATTCGCGGGCCTCCGCCCCGGTCAGATCCCCCACCAGCACTCGGAGGGTCAGCCCATCAGAGAGCGCGAGCAGATGCCGCGCGGTGAGCCGGGTATCCCGCGTGGTCCTACCCGTGCCTGGCTCTCCGAGTTGCTCTATCAGGCGAACGAACTCGTCCTCAGTGCCGTGCTTGGCCTCAGCCAGGAGACGGGCAATCTGCGGATCGTCCACCGATTTCGCTAGGTACGCGTGCCAGACGCTGGCGCCGAAGCGCGCCCGGGGTGTATCCGGCACGGCGTGCAGCAGGATGTGGTGCAGCCGCACCGCGGGATCGTCGGGCAGTTCCTGGTAATGGTCGTGCGCGCGCTCGATCATCTCGGCGCAGGCCGCGCGCACGAGTGTGTCGCGTGTTCCGAAGTGGTGCTGGACGCGTCCGACCGAGACACCGGCCCGATCCGCCACTCGCCTGAATGTGACGCCCTCGATACCGCCGCGAGCGATCAGGGTCCATACGGCGCGGATGATCGTCCGGCGGCTGGTCTCAGCGGAAGCGGCTGTCACCCATTGATACTAGCAATACGTTTGTATCGTCCAGATGGTAGGATACGAACGTATTGGCGCGCATCAAGGGGTGACATCGTGACTGAGCGCACGAAGGGACGACCGCGCCGCTGGCTGCGCCGGACAGCGGTCGTCGTGGTGTGCGTGCTCGCCGGCTTCCAGGTGATCGGTTGGTTTACGTCGTCCCCTCAGGTCGGCCATTTTCGCAGCGCCGCCGATCGTGACGCCTACGCCGAGGCTTACCAGGAGGCGCTCGCCGCGATGCCCGCCCCGTCCCGCACCCTCGATATCGAGACCTCCTTCGGCACGGTGAGGGTCTACGAGTGGTTGGGCCCGGATTCCTCGGGGGCACCTGTCGTCTTGCTTCCGGGCCGTGGGAGCGGTGTGCCGATGTGGTCGGAGAACCTGTCCGAGATGCTGAAGCACCGCACGGTATACGCCCTCGACGCGATCGGGGACGCCGGAATGTCGACGCAGTCGGTCCCGATCACCGACGCGGCGGACCAGGCGGAATGGATCGACGACGCGCTGGCCGGACTCGGAATCGATCGCGCGCACGTTGTCGGCCACTCGTTCGGCGCGGCCAGCGCCGCAGCCCTGGCGCTCCACCACCCGGAGCGGGTCGCCACGCTGACCCTACTCGAGCCTGCTTTCGTGCTAAGTTGGCCGCCGCTTGGCACCCTGCTGTGGTCGGTTCCCGCTTCCATGCCCTTCCTACCCCAGTCGTGGCGCGACACGGCGGTCGCCAAGATCGCCGGGGAGGATCTCGCCGACTTGGACTCCGGCGATCCGGTCGCGCGCATGATCACCGTCGGCGGAACCGGATACTCCGCGGAACTCCCCACCCCGAGCCCGCTCTCAGACGAACAGCTGCGGAGCCTGGACATGCCGGCGTACGTCGCACTCGCAGACACAAGCACCATCACCCAGGGCGCAGACTCATTGTCGAAGACAGAACTCATCCCGAACGTGACAGCCGAGGTCTGGCCGAACACCACTCACTCGCTGCCCATGCAGGTGCCGAAACCGCTGGCCGAGAAGCTGGCAGCGTTTTGGGTGTCGGGCGATGGCTGACGCCCCGCGCGGGCGAGCTCCCGCCAGCATGATCACCTCCGGTCGGAGCGCAGCGGCGGGGCGACCCGCCCCGGGCTCGTCGCGGGTGCGGGTCCGCGCCGTCATCGACGTGGCCGTGATCGTCGCGATCACGCTGGGGGCGCTGTGGCTTGCGAGCAGGATCCCGGGCTGGCGCGGCTGGGAGCAGCGCGTTTTCGGCGGCCAGTGGCTCGTGCAGATCCTCGCGTTCATGGTGTTGCCGCTGCTGGCGGTACGGACTCTCTCGGACACCGGCCTGCATCGCTGGGCCTCGGACTGGGCGGGATCCGGCGCCCGCTCGAGGTCGGTCTCACCGCGCTCGCCATCGCAGCTACAAGGGAGCACTGCATCCGGGCGCGCACGAGCCACTGATTGAGCCGTTCCCGTAAGGCACTTTGGGTGGAGCATAGGGGGCTCGAACCCCTGACCTACGGCTTGCAAAGCCGTCGCTCTACCAACTGAGCTAATGCCCCTGAATCGCGCGCCTATCGTACTCGCGTCGGGCCTGAAGAGCCAATGCGGTTCCCGAGCGCGACAGACCCCGGAATTGCCGCAGCCGCCTAGTCTTGACGCATGGTTTCCAAGCTCTACCGCACGCAACGCGAGTGGATGAGCCATGCCCTGCAACGCCGCGCCGCACTTGAGGCGATGAGACGGCCCCAGTCCTTGTTGCTCGGTCACGACCCCTGTGATGCTGATCCGTTGCTGATCCGGTCGGCATTGCACCACGGTACGTTGACCGGACGCGACTGCCCGGTCTGCACCTCTGACCGGTTGGCCGTTCTCAATTACGTTTTCGGTGACCAGTTGGGACAGTTCTCGGGACGCATCAAGTCTGCTTTGGATCTGGTCGAGATGGAGCAGCAGTTCGGCGAATTCAAGGTGCGTGTCGTCGAGGTCTGCCCCGACTGCGGTTGGAACCATCTGATCGAGACGTTCATACTAGGGGATGGCCAGCGGCGACGACCACCTCGCCGGCAGCAGACAGTTGAGGACATTTATGGCTGAATCGCAGTCAAACCGGCCCAAGCGTGGGGCCGAGCCGTCGAGCAAGAAGGGGCGCGGCAAGACCACCACCTTGGGCAAAGTCGTGCGCTGGCTGCTGATCGTGATCCTCGCCGGTGCGCTGGCGGTCACGGTTGCGGGCTTCATCTTCTACGAACGCGCCGAACTCCCGGACGTGAACGCCGAGTTCGACACCCAGACCACCCGGCTCTACTTCCGGGACGGCCAGACCGAGCTCGGTCAGCTGGCGGTGCAGAACCGCACGGTCGTCGGCTTCGAGCAGATGCCGCAGTCCATCAAGGACGCCGTCGTCGCTGCCGAGGACCGTACATTCTGGACGAACCAGGGCGTTGACCTCAAGGGCCTGACCAGGGCGGCGTGGGGCATCGTCCGCAACCAGGAAATCGTCGGTGGCGGCTCCACCATCACCCAGCAGTACATCAAGATCCGCTACCTGACCAGTGAACAGACCCTGACTCGCAAGCTGAACGAACTGGCTCTGGCCGTCAAGATGAACAAGGCGGAAACCAAGGAGGACGTGCTCAGCGGCTACCTCAACACGATCTACTTCGGACGCGGCGCCTACGGTATCCAGGCGGCGGCCGACTCGTTCTTCGGCGTCGACGCCGCGGACTTGACGCTGCCGCAGTCGGTGGCGTTGGCGGCCGTCATCAACCAGCCGTCCGCACTCGATCCGGCCAATGGTGAGCAGGCGCGGCAGGCATTGCTGGAGCGCTACAACTACGTCCTGGACGGCATGGTCGAACTGGGCACGATCACCCAGGCAGATCACGACGAGTACTACAACCAGTTGCCCGAATTCCCTGACATCTCGTCCGACAACGTCTACGGCGGCCCGAACGGCTTCCTGATCAAGATGGCCACCGACGAGTTGGAGGCGAACGGGTTCACCCCTGAGCAGATCAACGGTGGCGGCCTGACCATCATCACCACCATCGACTACGAAATGCAGCAGGCAGCGGTCGACGCCGCGCAGTCCACCATCGCCGAGGCGGTCGCCAACGGCCGCCCCGATGCCGATCCGAACGGTCTGCACGCCGGCTTGGCTTCCATCGAGGTCGGCACCGGCCAGATCCTGGCCCTCTACGGGGGCGCCGACTACGTCAGCAACTCCCGCAACTGGGCCACCACGCCGCGCTATGCCGCGTCCACCTTCAAGGTCTGGGGGGCGGTGGCCGGGCTGCGCAACGGCTTCGGGCTGCAGTCGACGCTGCAGGGCAGCACCTACACTCCGACGGGCGACACCGTGCCGGTGCACAACGACTCCGGCTACAACTACGGAACGGTGACCCTGCTGAAGTCGATCACCGACTCCATCAACACCGCCTTCGTCGACCTGGTCTCCCGCATCCCCAACGGAACCGAGGAACTGATCCGGGCTGCGAACGACGGCGGCCTTCCTGAGGACCCCTCATGGGCGCCACAGGCCAACCGCATGGTGCTGGGTGAGGGTGAGGTCACTGCGCTCGACAACGCCACCGGCTTCGCCACGCTGGCCAACAACGGCGTCCGCAACGAAACCCACATCGTCGCTGAAGTGCGCGACGCCAATGGCAACGTGATCCACAGCGGCAACACCGAAGGTGAGCGCACCATCGAGGAGGACGTCACCCGCGACCTCACCTATGCGCTGTCGCAGGCGGTGGCCGGTTCCACCTCCAACGCGGTCGGTGGCAGGGCGGTAGCCGGCAAGACCGGCACCGAGGGCGTCCAGGTCGGCTTGCAGCAGGGTGTTTCCGAGACGCTCACCAGGGCGGCCTGGCTGGTCGGTTACACCAAGCAGATCGCCACCTCGGTGGTGATGGTGGCCGGCGACGCCGGCAACGACAACCTCGATGTCTATGGGCCTGGCGGCTCCACCTTCTACGGTGCCGGGTATCCGACGCAGGTCTGGAACGCCTACATGGCTAGGGCGGTTGACGGTATGGAGTACCTGCCGTTCGACGCACCCGCCAACATCCAGCCGACCGTGAAGAACACCCTGCCGGCCGCCTCGGCAACCCCGCAGGCGCCGTCGTCCACTCAGGATGAGCCGACCTCCGAGGCGCCCGCCACCACAGTCGAGGCGACCACCGAGGCGCCCATCACCCAAGGGCCGCCCACCACTGAACCGCCGACCGGCACGCTGGCACCGCCGACCACCGAGGCGCCGGCCGCCACGGCACCGGCCGGTTGGCCGTCGGGCGTGCCATGGCCGGGCGGAGGCCGACCCAGCTGAGCGTGGCAGCATCCGGGTGATGCGGCACAATGGCGGGGTGAGCGCACCGGCCGACCTGACGTACCGCGTGGGCGGCAACGTCGGTCGGCGGGCCCGCCGGTCCGGTTTCTGGTTCAATCCGGTGATCTGGTCACTGCTGGCCGCGACCGCCACCTGGCTGGTGGTCATCGGTCGGCAGATACCTTGCCGACCGACCGCGGACGGCTTCCCGAACGCGTTCCTGCGGCTGTGCTACAGCGACATCCCGATCCTGTACCTGGGACGCGGCATCAGCACAGGGGCGGGCTTCTACACCGAGGTGCCACTGGAGTACCCGGTTCTCATCGGCTATTTCATGGCCGCCGCGCGGGCCGTCACCGGGATCCTCGGTGGCCACGTCTCGCCGGAGGCAACCTTCGACCAGCAGGTGGCGGCGTCCCAGATCTTCTTCCAAGTCACCGCGGTCGCGCTGTTCGTCTGCTTCCTGGTGACCGTGGTGGTGCACCTGCAGTTGGGGGGCCCGCCGCGGGCCTGGGACGCGTTGCTGATCGCCGCGTCCCCGGTGGTAATGGCGAACGCCTTGATCAACTGGGATCTGCTAGCGGTGATGCTGACAGCGCTAGGCCTGCTGGCTTGGCAGCGCCGCAATCCGGTGATCGCGGGCGGCATCCTCGGGCTAGCGTTTGCGGCGAAGTTCTATCCGATCCTGGTCCTGGTGGCCATCACGCTGCTGTGCGTGAGGGCTGGCCGCCACCGAGTCATCGGCCAGGTTTGGCTCGCTGCCTTGTTGGCGTGGTCGGTGGTCAACCTGCCCATCATGGTCGCTGCGTGGGACGGCTGGTCGCAGTTCTGGACCAAGAACGCAGATCGGGGCGCCGACCTGGGGTCGATCTGGTACGTCCTGGGGTTGGTGGGCCTGCCGGTCCCGGCGGTCTCAGCGATCGCGTTCGTCTGCATGGCCGCAGGCGGGATCGCGCTCATCTGGCTGGTGCTGAAAGCACCACGGCGTCCCCGATTGGGGCAGGTCGCGTTGCTGCTGCTGGTGGTCTTCCTCGTCTTCAACAAGGTCTACTCACCGCAGTACGCGCTGTGGCTGCTGCCGCTGGTGGTGCTGGCCAGGCCGAAGCTGTTCGACGTGTCGGTCTGGACGGCCGGTGAGATCGTCTACTTCGTGTCCATCTGGGGATTCCTGCACGGCGCCCTCGGACCGGGCAAGAACGCGGAATGGGCCTACTGGGTGGCAGTGATGCTGCGCATCTTCGCCCAGCTGTGGTTCGCCCTGCGGGTGGTCGAAGACATCATGAAGCCCTGGGAAGATCCGGTACGACAACCCATGGTGGATGACCCGATCGGCGGCGTGCTGAATCACGCCCCGGACGCCGGCTGGGTGGCCTTGCTCGAGGCGTCCCGGGCGAGACGGACGCCGGTGCCGTGAGCGCCACCTCGACGCGGGGGGACGCCCGAGTGGTGGTGATCACCTGGCTGGCCACCCGCGCGGTCCTGCTGCTGGTCGCCCGACAGGTGATGGCCGATACCGGATCGTCGCTGACCCAGGTCTTGTCGCAGTGGGACGTCGCCCACTACCTGACGATCGCCGAGCACGGCTACCGTGACCCGCTCGATGTCGCCTTCTTCCCCGGACTGCCGTTGCTGATGCGGCTGTTGGCGGCGTTCGGCGTCCCGATGGTGCTGGGCGCCGCCGCGTTGGCGCAGCTGGCGTCCGCATTGGCGGCGTGGGCGCTGCACCGGATGGCCGGCCCGTGGGTGGCCAGCCTGTGGCTGCTGGCACCGATGACCGTCTTCACCGCGGTGCCGTACACCGAGCCCTTCTTCTGCGCGGCCGCCTTCTGGGCCTGGCAGCGTGGCCTGGCCGGACGCTGGGGCCAGGCGGCGGCACTGGCGGGGGTGGCCTGCGCGTTCCGGATCTCCGGCCTTTTTCTGGTGGCCGCGCTCGGCATCATGATCCTGGCCGAGCAGGATCAACGGTTCCGGGAGCGCATGCGGGACGCCCTGTGGCTGCTGGTGCCGGTCGCGGTGCTGGGCCTCTACGCGGTCTTCCTCCACCAGCAAACCGGCTCGTGGACGGCTTGGTACACCGCCCAGGGCGCCGGCTGGCAGCGGAACCTGTCGTGGCCGTGGGACGCGTTGGCGGCGACGTTGCCGCTGACTGCCGCGTCCCACTGGCCCGGACGGCCCGAGGTGCCGGTGATGTTCCGCCTCGAGATCGTGTCGGTGGCGCTCGGCTACCTGACGGCCATCTGGTGCCTGTTCCGGCGTCGCTGGGCGGAGTTCACCTGGGTTTTCGTCAGCGTGGTGGCCCTGAGCAGTTCGGGATGGTTCATGTCGGTGAACCGGGCGGTGCTGCTCTGGTTCCCGCTGTTCGCCTTGCTTGCCGGCGTCGTGCGCTGGCGCCCGAAGGGCGGCGGTGCCCGGGCGGCGTGGCGGGTCTTCCTGATCGTGCTCCTGGTGGCCGACTTGGCGGTGATCGCCTGGTGGGGGTGGTTGTTCGGGACGGGGCGCTGGGCGTCCTGACCCCGCTGGCGGCCTGCCTTCAGCGGCCGTCGAAGCCGGCCAGCACGCCGCGTCCAGTTACCGAGGCCGACGCGGCGACGATCGCTTGCTGCAGGGAGGCGGTGAAGTCGCGTCCGTGCGCCAGGTGCGCGATCAGCGCCCCATGCAGCACGTCACCAGCGCCGGTGGTGTCCACGACCTCCACCCGCGGTACCGGGAACTCGCGGGCCTGGTCGGCGATCATGGCCTGCACCGGCTGCGCGCCCCGACTGCGGGCCAACCGCGCAATCCCATAGTCGGCCAGCGCGGCCAGGGCTCGTTCGGGGGGCTGCCCGGGGAAAGCGAAGTCGGCCGAGACCACGGCGATGTCGAGGCGGGGCAGCAGGATCGGTAGGCGTGGCTTCCACGAGCCGCCGTCCAGCACGTGAATCGGAACCGGCTGGGCGGCCAGCGCGACCGAGGCGTCCATCAGGTGGCCGTCGTGCAGCACCACCTCTGCACCGTCGATCACCTCGGACGACGGCAACTCGGCGCCCAGCAGAGCGGCAGCGTTGCGCGAGACCACCGACCGCGCCCCGTCAGGGGTCACCATGATCGTCGAGACCGGCAACTGGTGGTCGGCGGGTGCCAGGTCGACGATCTCGACGTCGGCCAGCCGGGCTCGCACCAGATCGGCCAGGTCGGACGCGCCGAGTGCCGTGACCAGACGTACCCGGCAGCCGAGCCGGGACGCCACACGGGCCGCGTTCGCCGCCGGACCGCCGACGTCATACCAGAACCGGGTCGAGACGACCTTCTCGTTCGGGCCGGGCAGGGCGTCCACCGCCTGCACCAGGTCGAGGGTGGTCAGGCCCACGCAGACAACCAGAGGCGACATGCTGCCATCGTAGGTGGGCACGGGGCGGGTCGAACTGGAGTAGCCTCAACGGCAGCAGCGCGGATCGGGGAGCACGACGGATCGGGAGGGTTTCGATGCGGGCACCGGAGTGGACCAATGAGGTCATCTGGTATGCGATCTACCCGCTCGGCATGGTGGGCGCACCGAAACAGGCCACCGCCGAGACCGGGCCCAGCCATCGGCTCGGGCGGATCGAGGCGTGGCTCGACCACCTGATCGTGCTGGGCTGCAATGGGCTGGCGCTGGGTCCGATCTTCGCGTCCCGCAGCCACGGCTACGACACCCTCGACTACTTCCGGATCGACCCCCGGCTGGGCGACGATGCCGACTTCGATCACCTCGTGCAGGCCTGCCACGACCGGGGCATCCGAGTACTGCTCGATGGGGTCTTCAACCACGTTTCCGCCGACTTCCCGGAGCTGGTCGAGGCGCTTGCAGACCCGAACGCCCTCAACGCAGGCTGAGTCCACATCGACTTCCGCACCAGCC
>ERZ1645192.2742-NODE-2742-length-14517-cov-10.920620_pt1 | contig 14517 bp, 12 predicted proteins | sample MGYA00575354_ERZ1645192 | MGnify/ENA primary metagenome ERZ1645192 (study PRJEB40844, sample SAMN11349763) | freshwater sediment metagenome | isolation source: river sediment | host: Sediment | place: India: Faizupur Khadar , New Delhi | collected 2017-02-21 ... | reverse complement strand
GTTACAAAGACAAAATTACCGATATCCTGGGAGTCGTAGCCTAAGTCATTAAAATAGACATCAAGATACTTGGAAAGATTGGTTATAGAGATACTAATGAAGGTAAGTGAGATGAGAAAAAGCAGAAGATTAAAGTTGATTTTTTTGATATTCTTGAAACTTTCCATCATGGTAGGCTTTTTCTGGGCTTTAATCAAAACATCATTCTCGTTGATGAAAATGTAAACCATCAGGGCATGGATAAGGTTCAATGATGCTTGGATTAAAAATATTACTTTTGGATCAGAAGTGTTTAGAACACTATCGAGAAAAACATTTGTATTGATAAAACCACCCAAAGCATATCCGATAGATGCGCCAAGAGCTAGAGCGGCTGCCATCCATGCTAAATGTTTGGCTCTCCTGTTTGATCCGCTGACTTCTATCATGTGCGATATAAAAAGTGTCATGCTTGCAGAAACACCGAAACCGCTGACGAATCTAAAAAAAACCATCCAATACATGTCGCCAACGTAACCAAAACCAATTTGACCAATGCTATATAGCAAAAGTCCCAGTACCATCACAAAGCGTTTTTTGCCCTTGTCCGCTAGAATTCCCCAAATAGGTGCGCCTACCATCAGTCCAAAACTCATAGTAGAATAGAAAAAACCGAACATATAATCAGGAATATCAAGTGTTCTTACAAAAGCAGGAGTTACAGGGTGACCAAGATTATGAAGAACGCCTTGAATAAAATATAAAATTACTAAACTCACAACCGCTTTTTTCATAGTGATCTCCTAATAATTTACTATGATATTATACCGTATTTACAGTTTTTAATGAAATGATATGTTATAAAAAAAGCAACTTTTCCAAGTTGCTCTTTACACTAAAAGTTAAATCTATTTTTTAGGCTAATTAATTCGTTCTTTAATACTTCAGGAATCCTGTCTTTATATAAATCATTATAATAATTTTCAATCGAAGCAACTTCGTTTTTCCAATCTGCTTCATCGACTTCAAAAAGTTTTAACAGGTTTTCGTATCGAATATCAGTCCCTGACAAGTCCAAAGCATTTAGTGCGGGAAGAATGCCGATAGGAGAAGATATATAATTTTCCTTGTTCTCAGTTCTTTCTAAAATCCACTTCAAGACCCTACTGTTTTCGCCAAAACCAGGCCAGAGGAATTTGCCGTTTTCTTTTCTGAACCAATTGATATAGAAAATCTTTGGCAGCAACTCATCAGTACTTTGTTTGGCAACCTTTTGCCAGTGATTGATGTAATCTACGATATTATAACCAATAAATGGCAACATCGCAAATGGGTCTCTCCTGACTTTGCCGATATTTTCATCAATGCTTGCAGCTGTAATCTCAGATCCCATAATCGAACCATAGAAGATGCCATGATTAAAACTGTAACTTTGCATTACCAACGGAATAGTCGTTGGCCTTCTTCCGCCAAATAATATGGCGGAAATAGGAACTGGAGTTTCATATTCCTTCGCTAAAGTAGGACAATTAGTTAGTGGTGCGGTAAATCTAGCATTTGCATGGTCCGGTCTGTTCTCCATACCCTTATACCAATGATTTCCGTGCCAATCTATTAGATGGTCAGGTTCATCGCCTATTCCTTCCCACCAAACATCAAGATCATCCGTTAAGGCCACGTTTGTGAAGATTGTATCGCTTTTTATTGATTCCATGGCTGTTGGGTTAGTTTTGTAAGATGTGCCCGAGGTCACTCCAAAAAAGCCTGCCTCTGGGTTAATAGCGTACATTTTACCGTCATCATGGATTTTTAGCCATGCAATATCATCGCCAACTGTTTCTGCTTTCCAACCCTTAAGCGTCGGGTTAATCATCGCTAAGTTTGTTTTTCCACAAGCGCTTGGAAAAGCACCGGTAATATACTTAATTTGGCCTTTGGGATTTGTGAGCTTCAAGATTAGCATGTGTTCAGCCAACCAACCTTCATCCTTAGCTATGGCTGAAGCGATTCTTAACGCGAAGCATTTTTTCCCTAATAGTGCATTTCCACCATAACCTGAACCATAAGACCAAATCATTCTTTCTTCAGGGAATTGGGTTATGAATTTCTGTTCTATCGGTGCACAAGGCCAAAGCGGGTCAGTAATTCCTTCAGTGAGAGGGTAACCTACTGAATGTAGACATTTGACAAAATCATGGCCATCTTCAATCATTTTTAGAACCCTAATTCCAGTTCTAGTCATTATGTGCATGTTTAAGGCTACATAAGGACTATCAGTAATTTCCACACCCAATCTTGACATATCCAAACCGATAGGGCCCATTGAAAAAGGAATGACATACATGGTTCTACCAGTCATTGAACCTTTATACATGTTCCACATCAAAGGCATTAATTCATCTTTGTTTATCCAATTATTGGTTGGACCAGCAGATTCTTGATTAGAAGTAGAAATGAATGTTCTTTTTTCCACTCTGGCAACGTCTGAAGGATCAGACCTAAATAATAATGATCTTGGTCTTTTTTCAGGATTCAATCTTATGGCTTTACCAGAAGTAACCATATCTTCCGCCAAAAGATCGTACTGAAGTTGTTCACCGGTCCAGATAACGACATCTTTAGGATTCAAATGTTCCTTAAGTTCGCTGATCCAGGCATTTAAAATTGTGTTTTTCGTCATTTGTATCTCCTTTATCAGATTTATTTTAATATTTTGCCCAAGTAGGACAAATATTTGTTATAATAAGTAAGAGGTGTGAAAATGGAAATAAAAAATAAAAGCATAGCGTTATTGATTGACGCCGAAAACATTAGTTCGAATTATATTGAAACAATAATTGATGAAGCAAATAAATATGGAACAATAAATTATCGCAGGGTTTACGGGGATTGGACGACACCCCAACTAAATCCCTGGAAAATCAAGATTAGCGAGTTTGGTTTGACGCCAGTTCAGCAATATGCATATACTTCTGGGAAAAATTCTTCGGATTTTACCTTGATAATTGACGCGATGGATATATTATATTCTGGTAAAGTTAATTCTTTCTGTATAGTTTCAAGTGATAGTGATTTTACCAAATTAGTTACCAGACTGAGGGAAGACAATATGTTTGTTTTCGGAATGGGAGAATCCAAGACTCCAATATCATTGGTTAACTCATGTGAAACTTTTGCATACCTAGACAAAATGCTCAAAGATGATCAAAAAGTAGAAATTGCGGAAGTAGAGGTCAAGGAACCAAAGAAGAAAGCCCTAAAAGCAGAACCGAAGAATGTAAGTTCCATTACACCTTTAAGAAGAATAAAGCAAGAATTGACGAATATTATCGATACAAATCTTGAGGATGACGGTTGGGCTTATTGGAGCCAAATCGCAGCCTTACTTAGAAAGAAATTCCCTGGGTTCCATCCAAGAAATTATGGCGACAACACAACAATACTTCAGTTCTTTGAAAAAATGAAAGAATTTGAAGTTAAAAAAGAAGCTACCGTAAGTTATATTAAAAATAAAAAATGATTAAAGCCTTCAAGGCTTTTTTTATTTATAGTTTCTTTCAATATAAGGTGAATTCATCAAATGTAAAAGACCAGGATAATTTACCTCGAATTTGACAATATCACCTAGTTTATAATCGGTATTGGTGATATCCATAATCAAGTGATCGCTACTGCCGCCAATTATTGATATTCTATTGTCTATTGGGAAAATATTGTTAAGTTGTACATCCTGTTTGCCAATTGCCAGGATTGCTCTTTTCATTAAACCCTTATCTTCAATTTCGACTTTTTCACCAAAGGAATTGATTGACATTTCCCCATCGGGGAAAGATGGCTTTGTTTTACATTCTATAATTTCAGCTTCAAGCGTGAATATAGAATGGTTAAAACCAGGAATCAAAGTTGAATAAGCCGTTTCTTTTCCAAAAAAAATTGCTTCGCCAATTCTGAGAGAATTAATCTCAGAAGGTATTTCGTTCTTAACAAACAAGAAAACCGAAGAAGAATTTCCTCCGGATATTACTTCGAGATTAATACCAAATGTCTTTTCGATGTTTTCCTTTATTACCACTAATCTTTGAAGTATTTTTTTGCTTGGAACAACGCCACCGTAGCAGGTAAGATTAGTGCCTATACCTTTTAAAATAATGTTTTCTAACTTGATGATGTGCTTTATATCTTCAAGATATTTGTCTTTGTAAAAAACACCTTCTCTCAGGTCGCCCAGGTCAAACATAAAAATAATTTCATGTTTTTTATTTTGACGTTTAGCCTCTATATCTAGGGCTAAAACAGTTTCAATTTCACTGTTTAAGGATATGTCAGAAAACGTTATAACGTCTTTGATTTGTGATAGTGCCGGTAGTCTCAGAAGCAGTTTTTTAGCTGCTAAACTGCGATACATTTTTAAATTTTCTAGTCTGGAATCACTTAATATATCGAATCCTGCGTCAATGAATACATTAGCTACTTTTATATCGCCGGCAACAACCTTTACAACCGGCATGATTATATCGATGCCGTTATTTTTAGCGAGATTCTTCATCAAAATACAGTTGTCTTTCAATCTATTAAGATCGATATTTATTCTTGGATACATTTATTCCATCCTCAAACTTTTTTTCAATAGTTTTAAAGCAGCAGTTGGATATTTCTTCGATAACACACCTAAAGAAGCCATGATATAGTCATTGTCAATAAGAATGGTTGTCTTGGGTGAAGGAGATAAGACAAGATTGTTTTGTTTATTCAACACACTTTTTATTATTTCAAGACGATTAGGTAGTTTTGTTAAAGCTCCCCCAGTAGCAACAAGATATTTTATGTCAGTTAGATCTTTTCCCTCTGCATAAGCGACTTTGCCGCTGCTGTTGTACATATATACTAGTTTTCCTGCATGTCTTTTTAAAGAAATGTCAAATGCAATTTCAGTTAGTTTTTCCGTCAAAGGTATTTGTTTATCATCTGGAATCGGTTTGTAATCTTCTAGAAGATCATTGAGCTCTTCATGAGAAATTCCCAAACTTTTTAATAAAGAATCATGTCCAACCATCTTGATAATAGCATCTTTGTTGACATAAACTCCCATGTCGCCTTCAACTGTTCTTTTGGCAAAGGGTTCTGGCGCAATCAATATTTTATTTATTTCCTCTTTACCTTGAGTTACTGAATGTATGTCAGTAGTAGCTCCGCCAACATCGACGGTTATCAAATCACCAATGGCACTTTGCAATAGCTTTGCTGCTTCCATTACAGCACCAGGAGTAGGAATGATTGCCTCATTTACTATTTCTTTTACATGCTCCATTCCCGGTGCTTGGATAATGTGTTTTTCAAATACATCCTGGATTATCTTTCTGGTATTATCAACCTCTAAACAATCGATTTTAGGATAAACATTATTGCTGATATAAAGATATTGTTCTTGATGATTTTCTTCGAAAAACTTTTTTACCCAGGTATGATTTTGAATGTTTCCAGCATAGATTACAGGAATATTCAGTTTTAACCCCGAGATTATTTTCGCGTTTTCAAGCGCAGTTTTTCTTTCACCGAAGTCGACTCCACCCGAAATCATGATAATATTCAGTTTTTCTTTTTTAATGTCTTCTATCTGATATTCATCAAGAAATCCAGAAGTTATTATTTTTAAATTTGCTCCTGCACCTAAGGCAGCTTCTTTTGCGGCTTTTACAGTCATGTCATAGACAAGACCGTGAACGCTCATCTTTAAACCGCCAGCAGCACTAGAACTCGCAAAAATATCTTTTGCGAGCAATTCTTTAACATTCAAATTTTGCATTAAGTTGATTTTTGCTTGGTTCAAACCAATATTTACATCGCCTTGAGCGACTGTGGTCGCTGCGAATCCGCTGCCCAAAAAAACTGGATTGTCCGTAGTTAATCCATCAAAGGCATTCATGATTGTAGTGGTTGAACCAATTTCAGCTACTAATGCATCAATTTTCATTCATCTCAACCTTTTTCTTAACTAGGAAGGAGGCTACGTGATGACCTTTGGTACCTCTTGAAAATCCTGCATCCACACCATTTTTTACTGCTAATTCAGGTGTTACCTGCGTTCCTCCGGCGATAATGATTATTTTATCTCTTACACCTTTTTCCATTGCATAATCATGTGTCTTCTTCATGTTTTTGTAATGCACATCATCATGAGAAATGATAGTAGACATCAGAATTGCATCAGCGTTAGCTTCGATAGCCGCATCAACTAATTTTGTGATTGGGACAGAAGTTCCAAGATAGATACAGTTGATACCATATTTCTCGATACCTCCATGTTTAATGTCTATGATCTCTCTCAAACCTACAGAATGTTCATCTTCACCCACTGTACCGGCAATGATGGTCATCGGATTGTTACTTACGTATTCTCTAATTTCCGTGTCGCTCAACAAATCAGGTTCTTTGGCCAAAACAAGAGTGTTAAGGTCAATTTCAACATCAAGTCTTCCCTTGATTTGTATCCTAGTTGCTTCAGCGTTTTGCAAGACTTCACGATGGATTATTTCTGCATCTAGAAGATTCATTTTTTTCGCTATTACCAAAGCAGCTGCTTCAGCGTATCTAATTGAGGTTGGTAGAGTGACATCAACTACTAATATTCCGTCTCCCGCCCATTCAACCTCTGGTTTTATAAGATTGGAATTCAAGTATTTCTTAGTAGTCTCTAGTCTTACATTGACATTGTCTTCTTCATCAAGTTCGTCAATGTATTGTATTTTGTTTCTGTCTTCAAAAGTAGAACCGCCTATTAATTTCGCTGGAGATTCATCGGCTTTCAATCCATATTGCAAGACATTGTTATATCCGAAATGAGCAGTAACGGGAGCGAAATAATCTTCATCTCTTTCGAATACTGTATTTGCGCCTATTCCACCATTGATTTTTCTTGAGATGCCATCATAATTTCTTTCAGGATAAATTCCTGAGTCAATAAAGAAACCGTCTTCAACAGCTTGAAAAAATCCGCCTGAAGCAAGCAGTTCCTCAAAAAATAGAATTGCGCGTTCTTTCAATTCTCTGACTTTGTTTGGTAGGTAACCATCTTTTTTGAGATCAACCATTTCCAAAAGTCCGTCCATGCCGATTAAAGCTTGTTTTGCGGTATCACAAGCTTCAACATTGTACATATGCCATGGCACATTTCTACCTTCATCCGGTGTGATGGTAGATTGAATGTCGGCAGAAGTCAATTTGGAGATCATCATATTGAGAACATGAGTAACAGTAGCTTCTCTTGTTGATGATTCCATGTATTTGGTATTCATTTGTGCTCGCATCTTATATTTGTCAAAAAAGTCTCTCAAAGCTTTTGCATAAGGGAGATTGATTTTTAGATCGGGAGCGGGAGCAGCAGTAGGAGGAACTGTAGATAAAGCAATATTTCCTGGTTTCATGCCTATCTTTTCCGAAAAAAGACTGTTTATTGCATGTTGAACCATCAGCTCAGGCATGACTTTCCAAGCTACCATTGCGGTTGCGTTGGCATTGTGAGCGCCATCGATTTGCAAAATATCCGCCCATGCCATGATTTTCTTGCTTTCTGCGGCATCGACAAAAGACCGGACCATGTTTATGTTTCGATACAAAACATTGTATTGTGGATCCTGGTGAGCGCCGTTGACGCCTTCTTCAGCGAACATTACTGCAATGTCTGGACCGGCGACACCACTCACATATGAATGAAAATTAATCGGTCTTCCCACTTCATCTTCAATTATGTCTAGAGCTTTTCTTTGGGCTCTTACTTGTTTTCTGGTAATTGGTACACCGCCAATACCTTGAGGGCTTCCTTCAATCAATCCATCGTAATGTGATTGACCGGCAGTTCGAATGACCATAAGGTGATCAGCTCCGTGCCAAGCAGCCATTCTCATTCTTCTAATATCATCTTCAAACCTGCCGCTTGCAATTTCCGAAGTTATCACTTGAATTGGTTGAGGATCAATATTGTCAAAATATTTTGCGGCTGGCAGAGGTATGCTATTTTTCAACGGCTTGGAAGCGTCAGAATAAGTGTTACCTGCCATTTCCAAGTTTGCTACGGGTTCACGCCACGCCCATCCGCGACGCCTTGGTTCATATTTATCCAAATCTTTTAATATTTCTAAGATGTTAAGTTTATCATTTTTATTCATGATTTTTCACCCCAAAGCTGTCTTTAACTATATTCCAACCATGATTGCTAATCAATTTTAAACCAGCTTCTCTAATATCGATTTTTTCGATTTGGGATAAACGATAAACCACATGTCCAGCACCCTTGCCAATTAAACCGTTGTTTATAACTTTTTCAACTATGTCTTTTGCTTCCAAGGAAGAAAAACCCATACGAAGCAAAACGCTTCTCTCAATGGCAGGTGTGGTGTTTTTATATGCTAAATCGATTAAAGGAGTAACAGTTTGATCTGCAAGTTCCCAAAATCTGTTTTTTAATTCTTCATCGCTCAATTGTTCTAAATGTTTTCTTCTTATCTCGAAATCATCTTCGCGAAATTTGCGGTTGCTCAATTTAATCTTCCACCTTTATATTATATTTTTTGAGTTCTGCCATGACAAAATCTCTGGAGGTATTAGTTTCTTCTACAAGAAAATCGATATCGGTCTGGCATATTATATTTGATTTTAAAAATTGATTTTGTAGATATTTTTTCCTGATAGAATCAAGATCCAAATCAATAGCTTTAATCATATTTACTGCTTTAGGTAGAACTATTGACTTGCCGGCTATCTCATCTTGTGGATCGCCAAAATAAATACATATTCCGTTTTCTCTAGCGAATGAGAGCTGTGCCTGATGATGTTTTCCTGCAGAGGTGTATTCTGTTTCTTGAACGATAATAATCTGATCTTCCCTTAATTCTTGTGATAATGAAAAAGCAGCTGCCAAAGAAGTGTTTCCTGCAGGGCCTCTTTCAATCCCTTCAAGTATTGCCAAAGCTTCCGTCATGAAGAAAACCTCTCCTTGATTGACAGTAACATAGCGATCTATATAGCGTAAAGGTCTTGCGGAAGAACGAGGTACATCACTTCTATCCGGGTTGATGATGAAAGGGAGACCGAACCCGGTGTGTCCAGTAGTAAAAGATTTTTTATTGAAATCTAAATCATCGGCCATATGCAATCCCTTGAGATTGACGCTTGAACCAACTACCGTTATTAGTTTATCAGTTGTCTTTTTAATTCCTCTTGCTGTACCGGTAAGATTCCCACCTCCAGCATTGGTACAAACAACCATATCCGGTTCTTTGCCAGTTAATCTAAGGCAATCCTCAATTAACTCTTTACCTAAGGTTTCTATACCCATTATGCCATAAGGAGTGTATAAAGAAGCGTTAAAATAACCTGTCTCCTCAAGCAACAGTAAAAACTTGTAGAATAATTCAGGTCCAACGCTTAATTGTATTACTTCAGCCCCGTACGCTTCACAAGCTCTGGCTTTTTCGATTATTTCCGGCTGGCCAATACCTAGTGAATCGTAACATTCCTGAACAATTATGCATTTTAAGCCGTATTTAGCCGCTTGAGAAGCGACTGCAGCGCCATAGTTACCACTAGTCGCGGCGATAACACCTTTAAAACCAAGCTTTTTTGCTTGATAGCAGGATATGCTAGCCCGCCTTGCCTTAAAACTTCCGGAATCGTTGAGAGCTTCATCCTTTATGAAAATTCTTGCTCCATAACCAGGTTTAGCAATTTTTCTTGCCAATGCAGTAATATTTTTGCATTCTTTAAGAGGAGTACCACCAACGCCGTTATTGTGTTGAATTTCTTTTATTATTTCTAGACTTAAATTTCCTTCTTTTAGTAACGCTTCATAATCGAAGCCAATGTTTCCGGTTTCAAATTTATCAAAATCTATGCCAACTGACTTGCGCATAATTTCATTTTTTCTTGCCATGACACTTTCATAGGAGTTATTCATATAAATCATCACTCCCATATAAAGCTTTTTTAAGCATGATGTCAACTTCATGAATTTCCGGAATATACTTACCATAAGTGTGAAGGAAACTTGGATTATCGCATATCAATTCACCAGTTTCGATTCTTCCGGTCACAGTTTTTATATTGACATTGCTGCCAATTTCCGCATCTTCCAACAGAGTGCCCTTAACCCACATTAAAAGCGGAACACTTCTAGTAGCTTCTGGTAAAGTTTTAGCTCTTTGTTCCGGTTTCAGAACAATTTTTCTAATTTGGACCCAAGTATCTTTTTTTATCAAGATAATCAATCCTCCTTTATAAGATTTCTGACATCCCCCATTATTGCTCGTGGAACTGGTAAATCAATCATAGTGACCAGACCAGCCTTAGAATTAATGACATGTGGAATCATATTTACACAAATTGCAATAGTACCGATTCCACCTTCAACTTCCGGGACATTTCCTAAATTAATTTCCGGTTTCCCAGAAATTTTTATGTAGTCTCCAGTGCTAACTCCGGCCATTTCAGGCTCAATTTGTTGTGGGTGATAAAGACTTATTTTGATATTATCTTCCAACATAACTGTAGCACTCATCTCCACGCCACAAACATCGCCAGCTTTAGCATAGCCATGCTTGCTTTTACGATCGATGTCGGTAACTATTGGTTTCATAGCCTGAGAGAATGATTCTACCTTTAACCCCAATGCATCAGCTACCATATATGCCGATTCTTTGAATCCGACGTGTCCAGCAATTTCGTTTTTTTCTAGCTTATCATTGAATTCTTGCAAACTCAAACCAACACCCTGTTCTTCCATAACAGTCTTTCCAAACGGTGACAGAGAGTTGATTCTCGAGATTTCAAATTCTTTTACATTTTCCATTACACCACTTATGCAAATTGCCAACAAATCCATCATCATGCCCGGATTTACGCCTGTACCCAAAACCGTGACGTTGTGTTCTTTCGCCAATTGATGGATTTCATTGGCAAGTTCCGGTTGATTCGCTTTAGGATATGACATTTCTTCAGCTGTGGAAATAACATTAACGCCATATTTGACAATTTTCTTAATTTTCGGGAAAGCAGAAGCGGTAAATGAATCGGTTGCCAAAAGAACGATGTCTGGCTTATTGCTTTCTAAAATCACATCAATATTGTCTTTTATGAGTACATCATGATCATATGGATTGTCAATGTTCAACAAACGGAAGATGCTTTTCCCGACTATACCTTGATAAACGTCGCAAACTCCCACTATTTCAAATCCTTTTTTTTCAAGGATCATTTTGGCCATTCCTGAACCCATTGCGCCGAATCCCCAAATTACTACTTTTACTTTATTAGTTCTCATCAGTTAGTTATCCTCGTTCCCGTATGCCCTAATAGAGCTTCTTTTGCTTCCTCCAAAGATGCAATAATGGCAGTGCGATGTTTTTTTCCGCTGACAAACATTTTAGCCGCTTCAATCTTTGGTAACATTGAACCTTTCAAAAAATGTCCTTGAACAATCAAATCATCGATTTCCTTGATGGTAATATTATCCAAGTCTTTCTCTTCAGGAGTATTAAAATTAATCTTTACTTTATTTACAGCCGTCAGAATGACCAGCATATCTACATCCAATAAATCAGCTAATTTTGCGCTCGCAAAATCCTTGTCAATTACTGCAGGAACACCAATAAATTCATTTCCTTCTTTAATTACGGGAATTCCACCACCGCCAACAGTAATGACCAAATGTCCGGCCTTGACCATCGATTTTATGATTTCTAACTCCACAATGTTAACCGGCTTAGGACTAGCAACTACTCTTCTGTAACCTCGAGAAGCGTCTTCAACCATAATATATCCTTTTTCTTTGGTAAATCTTTCTGCAGTTTCCAAATCATAAAATTTGCCTATAGGCTTTGTCGGGTTTTGAAAAGCGGAATCGTCCTTGTCGACTTCAACTTGGGTAATAATAGTCGCAACATGTTGTTTTAAGCCTTTGTTTTTTAATTCTGTCAGAAGTGCATTTTGCAAGTGATAACCAATATAGCCTTGTGACATGGCCCCACATTCCGGAAAAGGCATGTCTGGATTTTTGTTGGAAACATTGTAACTAGTTTCAAAAGCCAAATTAATCATCCCGACTTGTGGACCATTACCGTGTGCCAATATAACTTCATTGCCCTGTTCAACCAATTCAACGATTGGTTTGACAGCGTGTTTAACTTTTTCAATTTGATCTTGAGAATTATGCCCTAGCGCATTTCCACCTAAAGCAACAACAATTTTTCTCATTTTTCCTCCTTGAGGCTAGCGTACATCACGGCTTTAATAGTGTGTAAACGATTTTCCGCTTCGTCGAATACAACTGATTGACTTGATTCAAAAACGTCTTCAGTTACTTCGAGAGCACTTAAACCGAATTTTTGATATATATCTTCACCGACAGCTGTTTCGCGATTATGAAAAGCAGGCAAGCAGTGCATAAAAATAGCGGTCTCATTGGCCATTTTCATAATGTTGCTATTTACTTGATAAGGAGCTAATTTTTCGATTCTTTCTTTCCAAACTGATTCAGGTTCTCCCATTGATACCCATACGTCAGTATAGATGACATCAGCGTTTTTCGCACCTTCGGAAATATCTTCGGTAAACTTTAATTTAGCACCAGAAACTTGCGCTAATTCATAACACTTGTCTATTAAATCTTTGCTTGGCCATAAATCATTAGGAGCACAGGCAGTGAAATTCATACCCATAATAGCACAACCAATCATCAAGGAATTACCCATATTATTTCTGGCATCACCGTAATAGGTGAAGTTAATGCCTTCCAAATGACCGAATTTTTCTATAATTGTTAAAAAGTCAGCGAGAATTTGTGTAGGATGATATTTATCAGTTAAACCATTCCAAACTGGAACACCCGAATATTTGGCGAGAATTTCCACTGTTTCTTGTTTAAAACCGCGGTATTCTATGCCATCATACATTCTTCCTAAAACTCTAGCTGTATCTTTAATGCTCTCTTTTTTACCCATTTGCGACCCAGTAGGTCCTAGATAAGTAACATTCATGCCTAAATCTAAAGCGCCAACCTCAAAAGCACATCTGGTTCTGGTTGAATCCTTTTCAAAAAGCAATACTACATTTTTGCCCTGTAGAGGTAAACACTCAAGACCAGCATGCTTCTTAGCTTTTAATTTTGCAGCTAAATGCAACAAGGTTTGAATTTCCTCCTTAGTGTAATCAAGTAATGTCAATAAACTTCTTCCATAAAAATTGTGTTTCATAAAATTACCTCCCAAATTTATTTGAATTTTGCGTTTATACAAAAAAAATACCCATAAAGATTATATCACTAAAGCGCTTACAAATAAACACCAAAATGTCTAAAATTTAACTCAGACGAATACAAAACAAATAATAGAAATATTCCAACTTTTGTAGTATAATCTTCATCGAGGTGATAATATGGCGTATGATAAAGTAGTTCTTAAGTGGGACATGAATTATGTGGGAGAACTGTATTCCCCTACTGGAATAGCGAAATTAGGAGATCAAGATGATGGTTTATATCCATACCATCTGTTTTTTGGAGCGATTGGATCATGTTTCTATGCGACCTTCATTTCCATTGCCTTAAAAATGCGGCTGGAATTTGAAAGTGCAAAGATTGAAGTCAGCGGATCTAAAAATAATCCTGATTCAAAAATAATTGAAGTTGTTGATATGAAAATGACAATAAAGAATCCTAATGACAAAGAAAAGTTACAAAAAGCAGCTGAATTGGGAACTAAATATTGTTCAATTCATGAGCTGGTTTCTCGTTCGGCTCAAGTCAATCTGATTGTAGAATTTGAATAATTTAGATTAACCTTTTATCAACCTCGATAAAAGGTTTTCTTTCGTTTTACCTAGATTGTTTATTGTTGTGATTTTTGTTATAATGAATTGGAAATGAGATGATAAAATGAAGATTTATGAATTGATTGCCACAACTACATTTGGTCTTGAAGCTATTGTAAAAAGGGAACTTGTTGATTTAGGTTTTGAAATTATTGAAACCGAAAATGGTAAAGTGACTTTTAAATCTGATATAAGAGGTATCGTTAAAGCCAATTTATGGCTAAGGTGTGCCGATAGAGTTTTATTGAAAGTAGCACAGTTCAAGGCCATAACATTTGATGAGCTTTTTGAAAAAACAAAAAAAATCGATTGGAGTGAATTTATCCCCAAAAACGGAAGGTTCCCAGTCGATGGACAATCTGTGAAATCAACACTCTTTTCTATATCCGATTCGCAAGCAATCGTGAAAAAGGCAATTGTCGAAAACCTGAAAACAAAATACAAATTAGAATGGTTTCCGGAAGACGGACCAGTTTTTAATGTAAAAGTATCATTATTAAAAGATATTGCCACCTTGACTATCGATACCTCTGGCAATGCTCTTCATAAAAGAGGTTATCGTCAAAATGCAGTAATTGCTCCACTCAAGGAGACCTTGGCAGCCGCATTGGTAAAGTTAAGCTTCTGGAATAAAGATAGAGTTTTAATCGATCCTTTTTGCGGTTCTGGAACAATTGCAAT
>ERZ1645192.2741-NODE-2741-length-14520-cov-11.033667_pt1 | contig 14520 bp, 16 predicted proteins | sample MGYA00575354_ERZ1645192 | MGnify/ENA primary metagenome ERZ1645192 (study PRJEB40844, sample SAMN11349763) | freshwater sediment metagenome | isolation source: river sediment | host: Sediment | place: India: Faizupur Khadar , New Delhi | collected 2017-02-21 ... | reverse complement strand
GCGTCAGGAAGGCGATGACGTCATGCTTGGTGACGCGCTCGATCTCGTCGATGCGGTCGACGTCGAAAGTGACGTCCTTGGCGTTCTTCCAGATGTTGGCCGCCGATTCCTTCGGGATCACGCCGATCTCGGCCAGCGCGTCGCAGGCATGGGCCTCGATCTCGAACCAGATCTTGAAGCGCGTCTGCGGCTCCCAGATGGAAACCATTTCAGGGCGGGAATAGCGGGGGATCATCAGCGTGCTCCGGCTCGGGCGGACAAGTCGGGTTTGCCTAGCACCGCGTAGGGCCGCGCGACAAGGGCAGGGTGTGGATGAGGTGGCGCAGGGAGCAGCCTCTTCATGCTGAGGAGGCCCGAAGGGCCGTCTCGAAGCATGGGCAGCGGCGCGTTGTGGCCCATCCTTCGAGACGCCGCCTGCGGCGGCTCCTCAGGATGAGGGTGGAGCCGGTGGCTGGAGGCCAGCCGAGTTCACACCCGCTCGCCGCGGGCGCTCATGGCGGCGATGCGCATGGCGGCGATGTTCTTGGCGTATTGGCTGGGTCCGCCCTTGAACACGGCGGAGCCGGCGACGAGCCAATTGGCGCCAGCGGCGACGATGTCGGCGGCGTTGTCGGCGGTGACGCCGCCATCAACCTCGATGTCGATGTCGCGGCCGGCGGTCATCGCCTTGATGCGGCGGATCTTCTCGAGCCCCGAGGGGATGAACTTCTGGCCGCCGAAGCCGGGGTTGACCGTCATCACCAGCACGAGATCAACCATGTCGAGCACGTATTCGATGACGTTTTCCGGCGTGCCGGGGTTGAGCGAGACGCCGGCCTTCTTGCCGAGCGCGTGGATCGCCTGCAGCGAGCGGTGGAGGTGCGGGCAGGCCTCGGCGTGGACGGTGATGACGTCGGAGCCCGCCTTCGCGAAGGCCTCGATATAGGGGTCGGCCGGCTCGATCATCAGGTGGGTGTCGAAGGGCTTGGTCGTCACCGGGCGGATCGCCTTCACGATGTCGGGGCCGAGCGTGATGTTGGGGACGAAATGGCCGTCCATGACGTCGACATGCACGGCGTCGCCGCCGGCGTGCATGACGGCTTCGACTTCCGCGCCGAGGCGGGCGAAATCGGCGGAGAGGATCGAGGGCAGGATTTTCAGCGGGCGCATGGCGATTTTCCTGAAGGGTTTAAGCCGCGCGTTACCATGCCGGCGCGGCCCGAGTCCATGACGCGGGCGGATTCAGGCATTTTCAACAGGGCAGGGCGCAGAAAGCGGGGCGTTCAACCGGAGATGCGTTTCATGCCCGCCCCCATCGTCCATTCGCGCGGCGCGGAGATCGTGCTGGCCGACAGCCCGATCGAGCCGTCGTGGATCATCGCCGGCGCGCCGCGGACGCGGGCGCTGGAATTGTCGCGCAGCGCCGACAATATGGCGCTGAGCTGGATGTGGGACTGCACGGCGGGAACCTTCCGCTGGTATTTCGACCTGGACGAGACCGTGCAGATTCTCGAAGGCGCGGTCACGGTCACAGATGCCGAAGGAAGGGTGTTTGATCTGAAAGCCGGCGACGGCGCCTATTTTCCCGCCGGGCATTGGACGGTCTGGGACGTGCCGCATTATGTGCGCAAGATCGCCTTCTGCCGCGCGCCGCTGCCGGCGCCGGCGACCCTGCTCGGTCGGGTCATGCGCAAGGCGGCGCGCATCGCCGGCGCGCGCCCCGCGCCGCCGCCTTTGCCCGAGCGCCGAACCGCGTGAAATGGCCGGCGCGCGCGGCGACGAAGATCGCGCGCTGTCGCCTCGGGGCTGGTCAAAAACAACGGCCTCAGCTATTCGATTCGGGTACGAAATCGAGGGTGAGGCGTATTTCATGAACAAGGTCTATTCCGACGCGAGGTCGGCGCTTGCGGGCGTTCTAAAAGATGGCATGACCATCATGTCGGGCGGCTTCGGCCTGTGCGGCATTCCCGAAAGCCTCATTCTCGCCATTCGCGATTCCGGCGTCACGGGCCTGACGATCATCTCCAACAACGCCGGCGTCGACGGCATCGGCCTTGGCGTCCTGCTGGAAACCAAGCAGATCAAGAAGATGATCTCGTCCTATGTCGGCGAGAACAAGCTGTTCGCGCAGCAATTCCTGTCGGGCGAGCTGGAGCTGGAATTCAACCCGCAGGGCACGCTGGCCGAGCGCATCCGCGCCGGCGGCGCCGGCATCCCGGCCTTCTTCACCAAGACCGGCGTCGGCACGCTGATCGCCGAGGGCAAGGAAGTGCGCGCCTTCAACGGCGAGGATTACGTGATGGAAACCGGCCTCGTGGCCGATGTCGCGCTCGTCCACGCCTGGAAGGGCGACACCGAGGGCAATCTTGTCTACCGCAAGACGGCGCGCAATTTTAACCCGATGATGGCGACGGCGGGCAAGGTGACGGTCGCGCAGGTCGAGAACCTCGTGCAGCCGGGCGAGATCGACCCCGACCACATCATCACGCCGGGCATTTTCGTGCAGCGCATCGTGCATGTGCCGGACGCAGCCAAGCACATCGAACAGCGCACGACGCGCAAGCGCAACGCCTGAAGGAGCGACACACATGGCCTGGACCCGTGAACAGATGGCCGCGCGCGCCGCGAAGGAATTGCGCGACGGCTTCTACGTCAACCTCGGCATCGGCATTCCGACGCTGGTGTCGAACTACATTCCCGCCGGCATGAACGTGCAGCTGCAGAGCGAGAACGGCATGATGGGCATGGGCCCCTTTCCCTACGAGGGCGAGGAAGACCCGGACCTGATCAACGCCGGCAAGCAGACGATCACCGAACTGCCGACGACGTCGTATTTCTCCTCGGCCGATTCGTTCGCGATGATCCGCGGCGGCCATATCGACCTGTCGATCCTCGGCGCCATGCAGGTGGCCGAGAACGGCGATCTCGCCAATTGGATGATCCCCGGCAAGATGGTGAAAGGCATGGGCGGCGCGATGGACCTCGTCGCCGGCGTCAAGAAGGTCGTCGTGGTGATGGATCACATCGCCAAGGCCAAGGACGGCACGGTCGAAAAGAAGCTGCTGCACGCCTGCAACCTGCCGCTGACGGGTGCGCGCGTCGTCGATCTGGTGATCACCGATCTCGGCGTCTTCGCCATCGACAAGCACGGCGCGGGCGGCATGACGCTGATCGAGCTGGCCGAGGGCGTGAGCCTCGACGAGATCAGGGAAAAGACCGAAGCCGGCTTTGCCGTCGCGCCCGGCGTCGCGGGCTGATCGACGCCCGAGACACGAAACAAGGCCGCGCGGGGCTTCCCCGCGCGGCCTTTTTCATGTCGTCGCGGCGGCCTGCGCCTCAGCCTTCGGCGCGGGCGAGGCGGGCCGGGCCGCAGAAGGCGGGATCGGCCGTCATGGCCTCGGCCTGCGCATGCAGCTTGTCGAGCTGCTGCCCGTCGAGGCCGCTGCGCACTTCGGCCATGAAGATCGCGTCGTTGTCGCGCGCGTCGCGCATCGCCGCTGGCTGTCCGCCGCAGCGCGCCTGCGCCTGATCGAGGACATACAGGCCGAAGAGTTCGCGCACATGCGGCGTGTCGGGCTGGACGGCGACGTTCGCGGCTTTCGCCGCCAGAGTTGCGACGGTCGCGGCGTCGAGCGCCGACGCCTGACCGCTCGCCCCGCACATGGTCAGCAGCAGCGCCAGCCTCAGGCCGCGTTTTTTCAGGAAATGCACAGGTTTCAATGTCTCGGTCCCAAGAAATATTTCGTCTTGCGCACGGACAAGTCTTGCGACGTCGATCTTAAACGCTGGTTGCATTGCGCGCGCCGCGCCGGGGCGGCGGCGGATATTTGCGTGCGCAAGGTCAACGGCCGGCTTACGCAAATGCCGGCATTGCGCGCAGACGCGAAAGCTTTGCTTAAGGCGTGAACCGATCGCGCCAGGCGGGCAGCGCGCCGGGGAAGGGCAGGGCCTGCGCGCTATGGACGGCGCGGGCGATGGCGCGCGCCAGGCAATCGGCGGCGATGGTTCCGAGTTCGGTCAGGTCGCGCAGGCTCGGCAGCGTCGGCGACAGGCCGGTCGAGGCGGCGAAGATGAGATCGCCGTCGAGCGCGGCATGGCTGGGGCGCAGCGCATGCGCCATGCCGTCATGCGCCTGCACCGCCATGCGGCGGCATTGCGCCTTGTTCAGCGGCGCGTCGGTGGCGACGATGGCGATATTGGTGTTCTGCGGCGCGTCGCCCTTCATGCGGCAGGCCAGCGCATTGGCGGGCAGCGTCTGCGGCAGGCCGAGGCCGCCGAATTCGCCGTCGCGCTCGAACGGCGCGGCCCAGAAATGCGGGCCGTCGCCCATCGTCGCCTGGCCGACGGCGTTGACGACGACGAGCGCGCCGACGTTGTAGCCGGTCGAGGTCGCGCCGCTGGCCGAGCCGAGGCCGCCCTTGAGATTGACGGTGGTCGCGCCATAGCCGGCGCCGGCCGTGCCGAGGGCGAAATCGAGCCCGACGGATTGCGCCGCCGCATGGCCGAGCGCCCAATAGGGCGGCTGGCCGCTCCAGCCCTTGTCGCCGCCGTTGAGCAGGTCGAAGACGATGGCGCCGGGCGCGATCGGTACGCGCACGTCGCCGATCTGAAAGCCGCGTCCGGCCTCGCGCAGCGCCGCCATGACGCCGCCGGAGGCGTCGAGGCCGAAGGCCGAACCGCCCGACAGCACGAGGGCGTCGACGCGATCGACCGTCATTTCCGGTTCGAGCAGCGCGCCATCGCGCACGCCGGGCGCACCGCCGTGAATGGCGATGCTGGCGACGGCCGGCGCGTCGAAGACGAGGGCGGTGACGCCCGAGGCCAGCGCGGCGTCATGGGCGTTGCCGACCTTGAGGCCGGGCACGTCGGTGATGAGGTTGCGGCGAGTCATGCCGGCACTAGAGCGCGAAAAGGCGACAGCGGCAACGCTTCGCCCAACAAAAAACCCGACCTTGCGGCCGGGTTTTCCGTCACAGTCTGAAAGACGGCGATCAGTACTTGGCGACGACCGGGGCCGGCGCGCCGAAGCGGTAGTTCACGCCGATCTTGGCGTCGTGAACGTTGACGCTCTTGTTGCCGATGACCGTGTCGACCCAGAGGCGGTTGAAGCGGTACTCGCCGTAGACCGACCAGTTCGGGGCGACCTTGACCTCGAGGCCGGCGCCGACGTTGAAGCCGAGGCCGTAATCGTCCACGCCGTTCAGCTTCAGGCCGGCGACCTTGTAGTCGAAGGTGCGGTAGGAAAGGCCGCCGAGCGCGTAGGCGAGCATCGACGGGCTGACGGCGTAGCCGACGCGGGCGTCAGCCGACAGGTTCCAGCGCGAACGCGACTTGAGCAGCAGGGCGGCGTCCTTGCCGTCAGCCCAGCTGTAGGCGGCGTCGGCGAGCAGGCCGACGACCCACGGACCGGCGACCTGCCAGTCATGGCCGCCGCGAACGCCGACTTCAGCGCCCTTCATGTCGAGGCCGGCGATCTTGTCGTTCTTGAACCAGGAATAGCCGGCGTTGACGCCGAGGTAGCTGCCGGTCCAGCCGGTGAACACCGGGGCGGCGACGGGAGCGTAGACGGGCGCCTTGCGCGAAGGCAGATCGGCGGCGACGGCGGAAGTGGCGAGGGCGGCGAAGGCCGCGCCGGCGACAAGGAGTTTCTTCATGATGGGATCGACTCGATATGGTGAACAAACAATAAAGGCGCATCGTGGACCGACGCGATAGGCCCCTCATTTACGTCCATCGCGGCGAAATGAAGGCAGGCGTCGCACGAAACTGCCGTGGTTTACAGCGCATTTCCTTTTCGAAGGATTAATTTAACAGCTTTTTTAGCCTGCGGGCGACGGGCCGAGGCCGTGGTCGCCTGACAGTGCTTCGATGTTTCAATGACATGCTGATTGCGACGCGCCTTCGCGGCGTGCGGGAAATCGCGCAACCGTGAGCGCTCGCCCTGCTAGGCGCGCCGGCGCGCGGCGGGTATAGAAGCGGCCATGGCAACAGACGTCACCCTCACCGCCGCGGCCGCAGCCGGCTTGCTGTCCTTCCTGAGCCCCTGCGTGCTGCCGCTGGTGCCGCCCTATCTGACCTTCATCGCCGGCACGACGATCGAGGAGCTGGCGGAGGAGGGCGAAAAGACGGCCAAGCGCGACGTGATGATCGCCGCCGCGCTGTTCGTCATGGGCTTTTCCACCGTTTTCATCGCGCTGGGCGCGACGGCCTCGATGTTCGGGCAGTTCATCCGCCAGCACATGGACCTGTTGTCGGTGCTGGCGGGCCTCGCCATCGTCGCCATGGGCCTGCACTTCCTCGGCGTGTTCCGCATCGCCTTCCTCTACCGCGAGGCGCGCGTGCAGGTGGAAAAGCCGGTCGGGCTGTGGGGCGCCTATGTCATGGGCCTGGCCTTCGCCTTCGGCTGGACCCCGTGCATCGGCCCGATTCTCGCCGCCATCCTCGCCGTCGCCGGCTCGGAAGAGACGGCGGCCAAGGGCGCCGGCCTGCTGGCGGTCTATTCCATGGGCCTCGGCGTGCCGTTCCTGCTCGCGGCGCTGGCGATGGAGCCCTTCGTGCGCTTCCTCAAGCGCTTCAAGGCGCATTTCGTCAAGGTCGAGCGCGTCGTCGGCGCGCTGCTCGTGCTGACGGGAATCGCCTTCTTCACCGGCGGCATGCAATCGGCCTCGAACTGGCTGCTGACGACCTTTCCGGGGCTGGCGAATCTGGGGTGAGGGCGTGCGCGTCTCCTTCTCCCCGCGCGCGGGGAGAGGGGAAGTCGGGGCCTAACTCGATGCAGCGTCATGCGCGGGCTTGGCCCGCGTATCCACGGCATGCCGATCAGCGACGGATTGGCGTGGGTGGCCGGGACAAGCCCGGCCAAGACGCTGGAATGGAAAAGGGCGCCAAACCGTCGCGGTTGGCGCCCTCCGTTGATGTTTTCCTCTCGCCGTGCGAGCGGAGGAAATCCGTCACTTGATCTCGAAATAGGCGAGCTTGCCGTCCGCGCCCTTCTGCCAGCGGTAGACGACGTAATCGGCGCGGGTGACGTCGCCCTTCTTGTCGAAGGAGAGGTCGCCGACGACGGTCTTGAACACCTTGCCCGAGCGCATGACCTTGGCCAGCGCCGTCGACTCGATCGACTTGGCGGCGGCGGCGGCCTGCTGCACCACCTGGAAGGCGGCGTAGGTGTAGAGCGTGTAGGTTTCCGGGCTGAAGTTCCTGGCCTGAATTTTCTTCACGACTTCGGCGGCTTCCGGACGGTTGCGCGGGTCCGGCGGGAAGGTCATCAGCGTGCCTTCGACGCCGGGGCCGCCGATCGCCGCGAATTCTTCCGAGGCGATGCCGTCGCCGCCCATCAGCACGGTCGCCATGCCCTGCTCGCGCATCTGGCGGATGATCTTGCCGGCTTCGGTGTGATAGCCGCCGTAGAAGACGAAATCCGCGCCCGAGGCCTTCAGCTTCGAGACGATGGCGGAATAATCGGTCTCGCCGCGGTTGACGCCGTCATACAGCACTTCCTTGGACTTGGCGGCGGTGAGCGCCTTGCGCATCTCGTCGGCGAGGCCTTTGCCATAGGTCGACTTGTCGTGGACGATGGCGATCTTCTTGCCCTTCTGCTTGGCCAGATATTGCGCGGCGACGCCGCCCTGCTGGTCGTCGCGGCCGCAGGTGCGGAACAGCGTCTCGATGCCGCGCTCGGTGATCTGCGGATTGGTCGAGGCCGGGGTGATCTGCAGGATGCCGGCTTCCGCCAGCTTCTCCGACGAGGGCATGGTGACGGACGAATTGAAATGGCCGATGACGATCTTGACGCCGTCGCCGTAGAACTTGTTGGCCACCGACACGCCCTGCTTGGCGTCGCCGCCGTCGTCGGCGACCGACAGCGAAATCTTCTGGCCGTTGAGGCCGCCATTGGCGTTGATGTCGTCCACCGCCTGCAGCGCGCCGTTCTTGAGCTGCGCGCCGAACGCCGCGTCCGGCCCGGTGATCGGTCCGGCGACGCCCATCTTCACCTGCGCCTGCGCCGTGGCCGCGCCGAGAACGGCGGCGAGCACGAGGCCCGACAAAATGCTTCTGGTTTTCATCGAAAAAAGCTCCCCTGTCATGCGCCGTCGCCGTCCCTCCGATTCCTCGCGGCGACAGGCTTTATGGGAAAGATAATGTCGGAAAGCGCGTGGCGCGTCATCTTGAAAGCGCGCCGGCAAACCGGGCGGCGCTGCTGATTGTCGCAGCGGCGCGCGCCGCGCATAGTCGGCTTCGCGCGGGGCGCGATTCCGCGCTGTTCATGGAGTCGATCATGGCTGGTCCGCGCGTCGCCGCCCGTCTCGGCGGGGTTTTTTCGGCCTTGTTGCTGGCCAGCGTCGCAGCGCCCGCGCAGACGCCGTTCGATCCCGGCGCCGCAGGCTGCGAAGGGTGTCATCGCGCCGATGCAACAGCCGGCCCGGAGGGCGTCGATTTGACCGGACTGAGCCCGGAATATCTGGTGCAGCAATTGCAGGATTTTCGCGCCGGGTTGCGACGCAGCGCGACGCCGAAATCCCTTTCGGATGCGGATATCGAGGCAGCCGCGGCGTATTACGCCGCGCTCCCGGCGCGCGCACACGTGCGCGTCGTCGAGAGCGACAGCGCGCCGCGCGCGGGAGAACAGGAGCCGCTTGGCCGGCGCATCGTCGAGATCGCGGAAAACGCCGCGACCGACGGCAAGGCGCGCGTCGTCGCCTATGTTCCGGTCGGTGCGCTCGCCGCCGGCAAGATCCTCGCCGAGACCGGCGGCGGCAAGACGACGCCCTGCGCCACCTGCCACGAGCGCGGGCTGAAGGGCGACGGATTGTTTCCGCCGCTGGCAGGCCGCTCGCCGAGCTATCTGGCGCGGCAATTGTTCGATTTCAAGAACGGCGCGCGCGCCGGGGCCAACAGCGAGCAGATGAAGCCGGTCGTCGAGCGGTTGAACGCCGATGACATGATGGCTCTGGCCGCCTATATCGCCGCGCTGCCGAGCCAATGAGGCGCGCTCGCTAACCGCGCATGAAGCCGTATTGCGTCCGCATCTGCGCCGCGCGCGTGGTCTTGAAGCTGACGCTCGTCACGGCGACGAGGACGAGGAAATCGGCGGCGAACAGGGGCGCCGACAAGAGAGGCTCCTCGAACAGGGCGTAGTGCAGGAAGCGCACGGCCGCCGCCAGCGCCAGCGCATAGGCCGGCGCCATCCAGAACGGTCGCCAGGTCAGCGCCAGCGCACGGCCCGAGGCATAGGCCGCCGCGCCGCCGAGAATGCAGGTGAGGCCGAGAAACACCCAGAGCGTGTTGGGGCCGAGATCTTCGATCATGCCGGCGATCATGCGTGGCCCCCTTCGAGATAGGCGGCGCGCACTTCGGGGCGGGCGAGCAATTCCTTGCCCGCGCCCTGCATGGTGATGGCGCCGTTGACCATGACATAGCCGCGGTGCGCCAGCTTGAGCGCGTGATAGGCGTTCTGCTCGACGAGGAAGACGGTGAGGCCTTCGCGCGCGTTGAGGTCGCGCAAGGCGTCGAAGATCTGCCGCACGATCAGCGGCGCAAGGCCGAGCGACGGTTCGTCGAGCAGCAGCAGGCGCGGGCGGCTCATCAGCGCGCGGGCGATGGCCAGCATCTGCTGTTCGCCGCCCGACAACGTGCCGCCGCGCTGCGACGCGCGCTCCTTGAGGCGCGGAAACAAGGCGTAGACGCGGGCGAGGTCGTCGTCGAAATGGGCGAAATCGTCGATGGCCGCGCCCATCTGCAAATTCTCGTAGACGGTCATGCGGCCGAAGATGCGGCGGCCTTCCGGCGATTGCGCGACGCCAAGCCGCGCGATCTCGTGCATCGGCATGTTGGTGATGTCGCGGCCGTCGAAAATGATGCGGCCCTTGCGGGCGCGCGGCGCGCCGAAGATCGACATCATCAGCGTCGATTTGCCCGCGCCATTGGCGCCGATGAGCGTGACGATCTCGCCCGGATTGACGGCGAGGTCGACGCCGCGCAGCGCGACGATCTTGCCGTAAGCGGCCTCGACGCCTTGGATGGAGAGAAGCGGCGCGCTCACAGGCCGATCTCCGCTTCGGCTTCGTGCAATTCTTCCTCGTCGGCGACGCCGAGATAGGCGGCGATGACGCGCGGGTCGTCGCGCACTTCATGCGGCGCGCCGTCGGAAATCTTGACGCCGTAGTCGAGCACGACGACGTGGTCGGAAATCGCCATCACCACGCTCATGTCGTGCTCGATGAGAAGAATGGATGTGTCGTGCTCGTCGCGCAGCATGCGCAGCAGGCGGTTGAGGTCGTCGGACTCGCGCGGGTTGAGGCCGGCGGCGGGCTCGTCGAGGCAGAGCAGCGCGGGCTCCGTGCACATGGCGCGGGCGATTTCGAGCCGGCGCTGGTCGCCGTAGGGCAATTCTCCGGCGGGGTCGTCGGCGCGTTCTGTCAACGCGATCTTGTCGAGCCAATATTTGGCGCGCTCGATCGCCTCGCGCTCCTTGTGCCGATAGGTCGGCGCGCCGATCAGGCCGAGCAGCGACCAGCCCGAGGCGCGCATCAGCGCATTGTGCTGCGCGACGATGAGATTTTCGAGCACGCTCATGCCAGCGAACAGGCGGATGTTCTGGAAGGTGCGGGCGACGCGCGCATCGCGGGCGATTTCGTAATCGGGCATGCGTTCGAGCAGGAACAGATCCTGCGCGCCGCGCTTTCCAGTGGCGGTGAGGCGCTCGATGGCCGGCGCGTCGAGCGCGCCATGGCGGGCGAAGGCGAGACGTCCCGAACTCGGCTTGTAGAAGCCGGTGATGCAATTGAAGACCGTGGTCTTGCCGGCGCCATTGGGGCCGATGAGCGCGGTGATGTCGCCGCGCCCGACGCTGAAGGAAAGATCGTCGACGGCGGTGAGGCCGCCAAAGCGCATGGAGAGATGCTCGACATTGAGCAGGGGAGCGTCACGCCAGCGCATCAGCCGCGGCCCTCCTGCACGAGGTCGCCGGAAAAGCTGCGGCGCTTGCCGAGGAACAGGGTCGGCTCGCGCGTCGAGACGAGGCCGCGCGGCTTCCAGTTCATCATCACCACCATGGCGATGCCGACGAGCAGCATGCGATATTGCGTCGGGTCGAATTCCTCGCCGAAAATCTGCTTGAGGAAGTCGAGTTCGCGCAGCAGTTCCGACACGCCGACGATGGCGATGGCGGCGATGGCCGTGCCGATCTGCGAGCCGCGCCCGCCCAGCACGACAATGGCGAGGATGGTCGCCGATTCGATGAAGTTGAAGCTCGATGGCGAGACGAAGCCCTGACGCACGGCGAAGAACGAGCCGGCAAAGCCGCCGAACATCGCGCCGAGCGCGAAGGCGGTGAGCTTCACCTTCGTCGTGTCGAGCCCGAGCGAGCGGCAGGCGATCTCGTCCTCGCGCAAGGCTTCCCAGGCGCGGCCGATGGGCAGGCGGCGCAGGCGCATCGTCACCCAATTGGTCAGCAGCGCCAGCGCGAGGATCAGGTAGAACAGGAAGATCGTGCGATAGATCGGCGACGGCGACAGGCCGAATGTCGCGGCAAAGCCTGACTCGCCCGGCTTGAACGGGATGCCGAAGAAGGTAACGGCGGGGATCGAGGAAATGCCGGCGTCGCCGTTGGTCATGTCCGTCCAGTTGAGCAGGACGAGGCGGATGATCTCGCCGAAAGCGAGCGTGACGATGGCGAGATAATCGCCGCGCAGGCGCAGCACCGGAAAGCCGAGGATGACGCCCCAGAAGGCGGCGAGAATGCCGGCGAGCGGCAGGCAGATCCAGAACGACAGGCCGAAATGCGTCGACAGCAGCGCATAGGAATAGGCGCCGACGGCGTAGAAGGCGACATAGCCGAGATCGAGCAGGCCGGCGAGGCCGACGACGATGTTCAGGCCCCAGCCGAGCATGATGTAGATGAGGATCTGGATGCCGTAATTGTCGATCCATTTCTGCGCGCCGGCGGGGCCGAGCGTCGCCAGCAGCACCAGCGGGAAGACGAACATCGCGGCAATGGCGAAAGGCGCGGCGAAGGCCGAGAATTTTTGCAGCGCCGGCGGCCATTGCCGCGCCGGCTTCTCGGCCTTTTCGGCCTTGGGCCGTTGCTCGTAAACATGCGACAGGAAGCGCGCGGCGAAGGCGATGATTGCGGCGATCGCCATCCAGCTCCAGCGGTTCTGCAGCACGAGCTGGTTGGAATAGTCGGGCTCGGCGCGCCAGACGAGAATGGGGAAGGCGAGGCCGGCGGCGACGAGCGCGGCCTTGAGGCCGGCGACCAAGGCGGCCGTGACATTGAGCGGCTTGGCGGCGTCCATCTCAGACCTTCTCCACTTCCGGCCGGCCGAACAGGCCGGAGGGCATGAAGATCAGCGTCACCGCGAGGATCGAGAAGGCGGCGACGTCCTTGTAGTCGGACGAGAAATAATTGGCCCAGAACACTTCGATCAGGCCGATGAGCAGGCCGCCGATGACGGCGCCGGGCAGCGAGCCGATGCCGCCGAGCACGGCCGCCGTGAAGGCCTTGACGCCGGGAATGAAGCCGTCGGCCGAATTCACCACGCCATAATTGATCATGTAGAGCACGCCGGCGACGGCCGCGAGCGCCGCGCCGATGACGAAGGTGAGCGAGATCGTGCGGTCGACGTCGACGCCGAGCAGAGCCGCCATTTTGGCGTCCTGCTCGCAGGCGCGCTGGGCGCGGCCGAGCGAGGTCTTCTGCACGAGGAACCAGAAGGCGACGAGCAGGATTGCGGTGACGGCGACGATGAGGATCTGCTTGTAGGCGAGCGTCACGTAATAGGTTCCGCCCTGCGTCACCTTGATGACCTCGGAAAACTGCGGCGGGATCGACTTGTTGCGCGGGCCCTGCACGACATAGACGAGGTTGGACAGGAAGATCGACATGCCGATGGCCGAGATCAGCGGCGCGAGGCGGAACGAGCCACGCAGGCGGCGATAGGCCAGGCGCTCGATCAGCCAGTTCCACAGCGCCGTGAAGGCCATGGCGAAAACCAGCACGACGACGAAGGTGAAGGCCAGCGAGGTGACGCCGAACAATTGCGTCAGCGCCAGAAAGACGATCAGCGCGATGAAGGTCGACAGCATGAACACGTCGCCATGGGCGAAATTGACCATGCCGATAATGCCGAAGACCATCGTGTAGCCGATGGCGATGAGGCCGTAGATCGAACCCAGCGTCACGCCGTTGATCAATTGCTGTAGAAAAAGTTCCATGCCCCTCGCCTGCGCGCCGCTTCAACGGGCGGCGGTTTCGCCAGCCCCTTGAATCCGAACGGTCCCCACCCCCGACGCCGGGCCAAGCTAGCAAGCGCCATGACGCCCCGCAATCGTCCGAATTGTCTGCTTTCCTGACGGTTCCCGTCGCCGGCCGCCGTCGCGTCCGCGACGCGGCCGATGCGCCGCAGGCTTTTGTTTTTTAACCAGCCTTTGCTAAGAGGCAGGTTCGGATCCGAAAGCTGCGGCTGCATGTTCAGGCGGCGGAGGGGAGGCCGATTGCTGTTGAATGAGGCGATGACCATGCGCAACCCGGGCGATGCGGCTGAAAATCAGGCGGGACTGTCCGCCTCCGTGCCGCCGGCCGACGGCCAGGCCTATCGCGACGCCATGGCGCGCATCGTCTCGTCGGTTCACATCATCACCACGGACGGGCCGGCCGGACTGGCGGGACTGACCATGACGGCGGTGGCCTCGATCTCCGACCGGCCGCCGACGCTGCTGATCTGCGTCAACCGCAGCCTGCATTCGGGCGCGCGGCTGATCGCCAACGGCGTTTTCTGCGTCAACACCCTGACCGCCGCCGACCAGCCGCTGGCAGACGATTTCGCCGGCCGCACCGGCCTGCATCTCGACGAGCGCTTCGGCCGCGGCGTTTGGGAAAAGCTCGTCACCGGCGCGCCGGCGCTGACATCGGCACTGGCCGTGTTCGACTGCCGCCTCGTCGAGGTCAAGGACGTCGCCACCCACCATGTGCTCATCGGCGAGGTCGTCGCGGCCCGCCACGCGCCCGGCGGCGTCAGCCTGACCTATCTCGACCGCGCCTATCGCGCGGTCTGATCCGGCGGTTTTTCGCCAAAATTGGGCAAAATTCGTCCGCTAGCATGTTTCGACTGGACGAGTCGGGGCATTTTGTGCCGCTATAGCGCCAACAACAAACCATCCAGGGAGTAAACCGCATGGCGATGTCCATGAAAGGGCATGTGCTGCTGCCGGCGTCGCGCGAGGTTGTCTGGCACAAGTTGAACGATCCGGAGACGCTGAAAGCCTGCATTCCGGGCTGCCAGTCGCTCGAGCGCACCAGCGATTCGAGCTTCTCGGCGGTCGCCAAGGTCAAGGTTGGCCCGGTGAGCGCCACCTTCAAGGGCAATGTCGATCTGTCCGATCTCGATCCGCCCAACGGCTACAAGATTTCCGGGGCGGGCGAGGGCGGCATCGCCGGCTTCGCCAAGGGCAACGCCCGCGTCTCGCTGGCCGAGACGGGCGAAGGCTGCCAGCTCGAATATGACGTCGAGGCCAATGTCGGCGGCAAGCTGGCGCAGATGG
>ERZ1645192.2739-NODE-2739-length-14522-cov-4.685076_pt1 | contig 14522 bp, 13 predicted proteins | sample MGYA00575354_ERZ1645192 | MGnify/ENA primary metagenome ERZ1645192 (study PRJEB40844, sample SAMN11349763) | freshwater sediment metagenome | isolation source: river sediment | host: Sediment | place: India: Faizupur Khadar , New Delhi | collected 2017-02-21 ... | reverse complement strand
GAGCGATTTGCGGGCTATCACGGTATGTGCGGCCGGTCCGCCGAGGTGGCGGGTAACCGTAGAATCGGTGAGGTCGCGCTGAAGCCTTGATATTGGCAGCTTTGAGGAAAGGTGCTCAAAAAGTGCATTGGCGATACCGAGGTTGCCTTCGGCATTTTCAAAATCAATGGGATTCACTTTGTGGGGCATGGCCGATGAGCCGATTTCCCCGGCTTTGATTTTCTGCTTGAAGTACTCCATCGAGATGTATGCCCAGATATCGCGGCTGAGATCGATCAGAATGTTGTTGATCCGTTTGAAGGCATCGAAAAGGGCAGCCAGGTTGTCGTAATGCTCGATCTGGGTGGTAACCTTCTGGCGTTCAAGTTTCAGGTGGTCTCTGGTAAAGTTGTCGGCAAAAGCAATCCAGTCAATCTGAGGATATGCCGCATAATGGGCATTCAGGTTTCCTGTGGCACCACCGAATTTGGCTGTATATGGGACTGCCTTCAGTTGTTTGATCTGCTGTTTCAGCCTTTCTGCGAACACATACAATTCTTTTCCGACGGTGGTAGGGGTGGCCGGCTGTCCGTGGGTATGGGCAAGCATGGGCACATTCTTCCATGCTTTGGCTTTCTCGGTAAGCTTTTTCAGGAAATCCTCCAGCACAGGGAGTATAACATCGTCAATTCCCAAACGCAGGGCATAAGGGCCGGCAGTGTTGTTGATGTCCTGGGAGGTAAGGCCAAAATGCAGAAATTCTTTGTATTTGCCCAGCCCCATCTTGTCGAATTTCTTCTTCAGGTAATACTCAACGGCCTTCACATCGTGGTTGATGGTTGATTCAATTTCCTTGACTTCGGCGGCATCGGCAAAGGTGAAGTCACGGCAAAGGCCCCTGAGATTGTCGAAATCTGAGAGCGTAACGCCTTTTAATGGAGGAAGGGGAATTTCGCACAATGCGATAAAGTACTCAACCTCAACAAATACACGGTAGTTAATCAGAGCTGCTTCAGAAAAAAAATAGGCCAACCCCTCCACCTGCTTCCTGTACCTCCCGTCAATGGGTGATATCGCATTCAGTACTGTAAGTTCCATATCAAAACCGATTTACCAACGCCCAAAAGTAAACAAGCAATTGAAATGATTGCAATGTTTTTTGCATTTTTTTAACAAAACTGCCTGATTGCAGCGGATTATTGTTCAGAATCAAGAAACAGGGATCAAAGGATCAATGGCTGTGGCTGTTTTCGTTCACCTGTCTGTTGATGCTATCGGCCAGCTTCACAGCTTCAGCAGTGCCGATACGAACCTTGCGTTTGCTGTTGCGAAAAGTAAGTTCAACTGCATCGAAGCCGCTCACATTGTATATCGTTGTATTCAGGCTGAAGTGTATGCCCCAGCCATGCATCACGGTATTTCTCACTGCTTCAGCTTTCTCAATGGTACCGATCTTCCACTTTCTGCGGATGATGCCAACCCCGAACACAATACTGACATTCTCCCTGTCTACCTTCACTGTCAGCTGATAGAACAACAGTGCAGGAATCAGCAGCCCGGGAATCATCAGCAACGTGATTTGCTGACCCGGTCCGGGCATTTTGGTAAAGAGGGCTAAACCTGATACAAACAAAACTGCAACCACCATGGCGAGTATAATCACCCATCCGGTTTGTCTGGTTTCCATAATTATCTCTCTTTTGTTGATGCTTCACTAACCAGTTAATGATTGAATAGGGTTCCGCGGAAACGCTTCACATCCCCAGGCTTTCACCGATGATGATCACATCGGTAGGGGTGTGGGCCGGTCTTTTGCGGAGAATGGTATAGGCGCGGCACCCGCGGTTCTCTGCACTGCAGTTGTGGCAAACCGCATCTTCGGTGCAGGGCGTACCCCGGTTCAGCCGTTTCATGTTCATGGGTCCGGCTGCCAGACCCAGCCTGTCGAAGGCTGCTGCTTCATCTTTAACGATTTTGTTGATCCCTGCCACAACAATCACCTTCTGAGGTCCGAAGATCATGGCTGCAACTCTGTTTCCGTAGCCATCCACATTCACAAGGATGCCGTCGGCAGTGATGGCATTGGTGCTGCTGATGAAGAGATCGCTCGTCAGTTCCTTCCGCATTACTTCGAGTTTCTGGCTGTCGGTAAGTCCCTCTGCACTGTGGTCGATCAGGATGGCGCCTTTTTCAGCTGCTTTTTCCCTGATCTTCAGGTTTCTGATGGTCATCGAACCACCAAAGGCCACCTGCATCCCGGGTGTGATCTGCTGCATGATGTACAGGGTAGCCTCTGCAGAGGTGGCGAAGTACATTCCGTTGAAAAAATTCCGGCAAAGCCTGCGTACAACCTTCTCTGCCAGTGTCTTGTTATGCCAGTCGCGAAATTCCGTCATGCCGTTAGATGTTAATGTGCCTGCAAAGATAGTTCTCAGGATTCCGGAAACAAAAAAGCCTGCAGTTTTGCAGGCTTTTTTGTTGTCTTGCTATCGCAACACACTTTTGAATACTTCACGGATGATGTCTCCGTATTTATCATTGTAGCTTACCATGCACCATACCTGCAGCATAATAATTTCATCACGCTTCAGAAAACGGATGGCTTTGTTCAGCTCCTTGCGAAACAAGTCTTTGCTGAAACTTACTTTCTGCAGAATCGTCTTTGAATATTCCAGCATGTTCCGTTGGTTTTAGGTTCGACATAATATAATCGCAATCGATTGAAAAGGTAACGGAATTTTTGCCGGGTTTGTTGTTCAGAGCTGCGATTTTAACAGTTTTTTAAGGTTTTACCTGCTGTCTGTCACAATCGTGCTTGTGTAATTCACCGGATACGCGGTAAAGTAACCGATGGCTCCCCCGCTGATGTTTCCCTTTACATTGGCCGGAGGTCCACTGAACAACGGGGTCTGAAAACCCGACTGTATCTGCAGTTCGGTTACAAACCTGAAAAAGGTTTCTGAAATTCTCGAGCTCTGTATGGTGAGCCGGTCTCCCGGCGCCACCTTTTCTGCGTCAAATGCCTGGTTAAGGAATCCTACACCAATTCCGTTGGTATAATTGCCATTGTAGAATCTGTCGTCGGTGATCAGTACCTTGTTCAGACTATCGGTGAGCATGGTATTGTTTTTCAGTACCTTAAACTGGTAGTAATCGGTTGTCAATGGATCAAGAACATAGCATTTGACTTCATAAAACCCTTCGGTACCCCAGTCTTCATGATAAACAGCCCTGATGGAGTCGAGGGGGGCAGGCAGGTTCATGGTGGATTCTGCAGTATAGGTGTCTTCGCCGTTCAGGGGACTGTTCAGCCTGATTCCCAGCCTGTAGGTGCGGCCCGGAATTCCGTGGTAATCAGCCGGTGTCTGGTACCTGCCCGGGCTGGTTTCATTCAGGGTGATCGTTGATTCACCGTCGCTCAGGGTAACCACCGCATTCGAAACACCGGGAGCCGGTTCTTCGTAGTAATAGCTGGTGGTGGTATTCAGGCTGATGGTGTGGGCCATGGTATCGGTGGTGATAACACCTTCCACTACCAGCCGGGTGTAGCTTTCGTCGAGTTCAATGTCGATCTCTTCGGTGCAGGAGGCCAGGAAAAGGGTCAGTAAAAAGAAACCCAGACCGTATTTTATATGTTTGAAATTCATTGTTTTATGTTTTAAAATTTGAAGTTATAGGTAATTGCGGGGATGATGCTGAACAAGTAGGTTTTCACTGCGTAGGTCCGCATGGGATTGTCAACATCCTGCTCAAAATTGATCGACCAGGCGTTTTTGCGGGCGTAGGCATTGTAGACGGAGATATTCCATTCACCCTGCCATTTGCGGTTTTCCTTCATCTTTGATTTCAGGGTAAAAGCCAGGTCAAGTCGGTGGTAGTCGGGCAAACGGTAGGCATTGCGGTCGCTGTAAATCGGTAATATTACATTTCCGACGATGGCCCTGCCGGTTGGGAATGTTACCGGAGCACCTGTAGCATAAACCCAGTTTGCCGAGATGAGCATCCTTTCGTTCAGTTCATAATTCAGTACGATGGAGATGTTGTGCGGCTTGTCGTAGGGAGCCCGGTAAGACTTGCCGTTGTTGATTTCAGCAACCTTGCGGGTGGTTGACGACAGGGTGTAACTGACCCATCCATTGAGCTTTCCATCATTTTTCCTCACCAGCAACTCAAGCCCGTAAGCGGTTCCTTTTCCGGTTCTGAGCTCACCTTCCAGCTCCGGATTCAGCAGCAATTCTGCATTGTCTTTGAAATCAATCACATCGGTCATAGATTTGTAATAAACCTCTGCTGATGCTTCGAGCAAGTTGTCTCTGAAATTCCTGAAATATCCGATGGCAAACTGGTTGGCTTTCTGAGGTTTGACATTCTGACTGCTCGGGAACCAGAGATCAAGCGGGGTACCGGCCGTTGAATTCTGGGCCAGATGGATGTATTGGGTTGTGGCTGAGTAACTTGCTTTAACCGAGGCACTTTTTGAAATCACATAGTTTATTCCCAGTCTCGGTTCCAGTGAAGTGTAGGTATTCAGTACCTTGCTGCGGCTCACCACCACCGAGTCAATCACCTCATAGTTCTCATTGTAGTTGTAGATGGTTCCGGGTCCGATGTTCTGAAAGGCTGAAAACCTGATTCCGTATTTCACCATCAGCTTTTCGGTAACCTGCTGTTCGTTGCTGGCATATACACCATATTCCATTGCGTAGTTCCGGGGCAGTTTGTATTCGGTAAAAAGGCTTTCACTGCCAGTTCCTTTGGCGTTGCCCGGATCGAAGGTGTGAAAGGTAGCGACAGCACCTACCCTTACGGTATTGCCCGGTGTGGCATACCAGGTGAAGTCAGCCTTGGCACTCTGGTTCTGCAGTTTGGATTTCCATATAAAGGAGTTGGCGTTCCCTTCCGGGGTTCCGAGACGATAATCGTAGCTGCTCTGTATAATGGTGAAATTGGAGAAAAGACGCTGCGAGAACAGGTGGTTCCACCGGAATGTCCCTGTCTGGTTTCCCAGGCTCATGCGGGCAAAGTCGTTGCTGAAGACATCACGGCCAAAATATCCCGAAAGGAAAATGCGGTTGCGGTCATCGATGCGATGGTTGATTTTGGCATTCAGGTCATAGAAATAGAGAATGTTGTCGCGGATGTCCTTGTTTTTGGCAAACGGCAGGAAAATGTCAACGTAGGTGCGTCTGCCGGCCACCAGAAAAGCTGTTCTCTCTTTTTCGAGCGGGCCTTCTATGGTGAGCCTGCTTGAGATCGTTCCAATACCACCGGTGGCACTCAGTTTTTTCTGATTCCCGTCTTTCATGCGGATATCGAGCAGCGAAGAGAGCCTTCCCCCGCTGGAAGCCGGGATATCGCCCTTATAGAGCGTTACATCCTTGATGGCATCGTTGTTGAATACCGAAAAGAATCCAAGCAGGTGTGAAGCGTTGTAAACAATGGCTTCATCCAGCAGGATCAGGTTCTGGTCAGGGGCACCGCCGCGTACACTGAATCCTGAAGAACCTTCAGAGGTGGACTGAACCCCCGGCAGCATCTGAATGGCCTTGATGATATCCACCTCACCCATCAGGGCAGGGATGCGATTGATGGTTTTGATATCCATCTTAACCACACTCATCTCCGGTTTACGGATGTTCTCGCCGGCTTTCTCACCGGTGATTACCACCTCCTTCAGTTGTTGTTCACGGGATATCAGCTCCAGATTGATGGTAGTGTTTTCCTTAAGTTCAATAACTTTTTCAACGGAGGTATATCCGATATACGAATAAAGGAGTGAATACCGTCCTTCAGGCAGACTGATTGAATAAAATCCATAGACGTTTGATGTGGTTCCGGTTTTGATTTCACGGATGTAGATGGTAGCGCCGATCAGCTCCTCGCCGGTCTTCTGGTCACGGATATTGCCGCTGATGCTGAATCTTCTGATTCCGGAATCATCAGGATCAGCGGATGCCGGTATGCTTGTCAGACTTATGCTGAGCAGTAATAGCAGAAAGGATAGTAAAATCGTTTTCATTTTAATTGGTCTGAATATGGTTTAATAATTAGTTGTCAAAACCTCCGAAAAGCAGTCCCAGAGAGAACTGTGGCCCGGAAAAATCCTTATTCGAAAAATAATGCACTAGGTTACCCTGGCTGTTGCGGTATTGTTTTTCAATACCTCCGGTGAAGCGATATCCGGCACCCGCATTGATCCTGAACCAGCGGAAAAGATTCACTTCGAGTTCGACCTGGGGAGAAAATACAAACACCATGTCTTCCATAATGTTGTCGTAACGGTCAATATGATAGTCATCTTCGGTGAGGCTTAAGCTTCCGAGTCCGATGCGGCTGCTCACTGCTGCATGGACCGCTTTCTCAGGATGAAAAATATAACCGGCCCACAAACCGCCATATCCGAAGTCAGTTCTCAGATCGTAATAATCAGTGACGTCTCCGGCGCTGTTCATCACCGACAGAAGCGGGAGGGTGTGACGGCTGGTGAGGCCTTCGCCGAATCCGCCGATGTAGAATGAGCGGTTGATCAGCACAGCCCCTCCGCCGCCGGTAAACAGCGCTGCATCGCCTGAAACCTGTGAAACGGCCAGCACCGGTCCTCCGAACCCGCTGATGCGGATGTCTTTGCCTTCAAGGAGGTAGCGGGTTTGCTGCTGCTCCTGTCCCATGGCAAAGGCAGTGTAAAGCAACGCGGAGATCAGAATGATGATGGCGGTGGTGGTCTGTAACTTTTTCATGTTGCCGGATTGAATGGTACTGCTGAAAATTGAAATACTGTTATCCATTTACATCTTGTTTACTGATGTAATTGACAACGCAAAACTAAATTGGTTGGAAAAGGTGCAGAAATGAATATCGGTGTAATGGGAATTTTGAAGGATGAACCCCACAAATCCACCGATGAACAGAAAAGGGAATAATAGCAGAGTTATAAAAAGCAGATCAGCCGGATTTTCTTCGGTTCAGCTCTTTCCTGATCAGGCTGAGCTCCCGGCCAGTCTGACCTGCAATGCTGGTGTTTTCTTCTGCCCTGCGGAAAAGATAAGGCATCACCGATTTTACCGGGCCATAGGGAACATACTTAGCCACGTTGTATCCCGCTTTCGCCAGGTTAAAGCTGATGTGATCGCTCATGCCGTAGAGTTGCGCAAACCAAATCCTGCGGTCGTTTCTGGCCAGTCCTTTTTCGTCCATCGTTCTGGCCAGCAGAAGGTTGCTTTCCTCGTTGTGTGAACCACAGAAAATATCCATCACATCTATATTCTGCAGACTCAGCATCAATGCTTCATCGAAGGCACGGTCAGTCGCCTGCTTATCGGGTTGAATGGGGGAGGGGTAATTCATTTTCAGGGCCCTTTCCCTTTCCTTTTCCATGTAAGCACCGCGCACAAACTTGACACCTGCTTTATATCCATGCGCACGGGCTTTCTTTATCAGTTCACCCAGGTATTGCAGGCGGTCGTGGCGGTACATTTGCAGGGTGTTGAATACGATGGCTTTGTGGCCGTTGTATTTAACCATCATTTCTTCAACGGTTTCATCAACCAGGTGCTGATACCAGCTGTCTTCAGCGTCAATCATCAGCGGTACATCCAGAGCATGAGCCGTTTTGCAGAGTTCATCCACACGGTCTTTAAAGCGCCTGTAACCTTCAACATCCGAAGGTTGCTCGCCGGGTACTGCCTGCTCAAGCAAAGATGCCGGAGCAAAAGCGGTAGGTTTGAAAACAGCAAACGGAATGTCGGGATTGGCAGCGGCATGTCTGATCGACCGGAGGGTTTCTTCAAGCGTTGCCTGCATGCTGGCTTCATCGTGTTTGCCTTCAACCGAATAGTCGAGGATGGATTTCAGCTGGTGAGCCCCCAGTTTTCTGACAATGGGATCACATTCGGCCAGGCTGCGTCCGCCAACAAAAAGTGCATAAATGGTAGCCCTGATGGCCCAGACAACTGGGATCCGGGCAGAAAATGCCAGGTTTACCAGGTTTTTGCCCAGGTTAACCAGTACAGGATTTGCCATTACACTGAACAGAAGCCTGGCTTTGCGCAACTCGCCGTCTGTTTTGCTGATAAAAGCTGTTTTTGTATCGTTGAAATCCATGGCAACCATAGGGTTATAAATTTTCGTTTGCTGTCAGGCTGAGGGCCCGCTGTGCTGAATAAGGTCTGCAAACATACTAATTCGGCAATAAACCAGGTGAATCTCCGGAAAAAATCGTGAAGCAGATCCGGCAAAACAGGGAGTTACCAACCGGAAGACCTTGTCAGGTGAAGTGCGGAATTGCCTATTTTTCCAGTGCGCTATGAATGGCCTGCTCAAGCAAAGGTTCCATCACGCTGTAACCGGCAGCATCGGGGTGCACTCCATCGTATGTCAGCGATGCCTTCAGACCCCCGCGTTCGTCGGCCATATGGCTGTAATAATCAAGATAGATATGATGATGCGACGAAGTATAATTCTCTATCCATTGGTTCAGCTCCCTGATTGCCGAAGCCGGATAAGTGCCCGGGTTCCAGGGGAAATCCCAGGCCGGCAGCACTGAACAAAGGACTACCCTGATCTTATTGGCAGCTGCAATTTCGCACATTGAAGTCAGATTGTCCTCAATCATCTTCAGGCTGGCTGGTCCGGTGTTGCCGGCGATGTCGTTGATGCCGGCGAGAATAACTACCACAGCCGGTTTCAGGTCAACCACATCCTGGCGGAAACGAACCAGCATCTGGGGGGTGGTTTGTCCGCTGATCCCCCTGTTGATGTAAGGTTTCCCTTTAAAAAATTCCGGACGGTGTTCAATCCAGCCAATGGTGATGGAGTTACCCATAAAAACCACCCGATGCTCACCCGGGGCAGGTTGACCGATCCTGCTGTTCTCATCCCTGAATCTTCCCAGATCGGGCCAGTCAGACCTGAGGTGTCTGATGTTTTCCATCTCCGCATCGGAGACAAGTTGCTGGGCGCTTGCCCCGGCAGTGGCAGCCAGCAATACAAGCAGCAGTAATCTTCTAATTTTCTTCATAAAATACGGAACCTTAAGACAAAAACTGTGTTGAATTTACATGATACAAACTTAAAGGATTATTCCGGATCAGGGTCAGAAAATGCACATGGGTGTGCCGGGCTGATATCGTTTTATCGAATCCGGATTTTCTGATTATTCGTGAATTTCCGGAATAGAAATAACAGTTTTTTTTGTTCATCGGGGATGGATCTTGAAGCAAAATACTTTTAATATTTGTTTGAAAAATTGTAAGTTTGCAATATGGCAAAGAAATTCAATACACTGGATGTTGCAGGATCACCTGTTTATGTAGGCCAGGGTGTTTTCGGCGAACTGCAGGAGCATCTGACTACCAAACTGGCCACCAAAGAAGTTATTTTCTTACTGGCTGATGAAAACACCCTGGAGCATTGCTACCCGCAGCTGATTGCGATGGTGCCTCAGCTGGAGAAGGCCAATAAAATCGTCATCAAACCGGGTGAAGAGAACAAAACCCTGGCAACCTGTGAAAAGGTTTGGAACCAGATGGCTGTTGAGGGTGCCAACCGTCAATCCCTGCTGATCAACCTGGGTGGAGGCGTAATCTGTGACCTGGGTGGTTTTGCAGCTTCGGTTTTTCACCGAGGGATGCCTTACATAAATATACCGACTTCGCTGATGGCCATGATCGATGCCTCTCTTGGCGGCAAAACGGGCGTTGACCTCTATTCTCTCAAAAACCAGATCGGTCTGTTCTCGAAACCGGCTGGCGTTTATGTGTGGCCGGGTTTTCTGTCGACCCTTCCCCACAGGCAGATGCTCTCAGGTTTCGCTGAAATGATGAAGCATGCCCTGATCGGGGATGCCGGTTTCTGGAAAAAGCTGACCAAGATTCCGATGGCTGTGGTAACCAACTGGGAAGATCACATTCTTACGGCCATCAAGATCAAGTCGAAAATCGTCAACCTCGACCCCAATGAGAAAGGAATCAGGCGGCAGCTGAATTTCGGGCACACCATCGGACATGCTTTTGAGACCTATTCCCTGCGCAACGATGCTTCCCCGCTTACCCACGGTGAAGCAGTAGCCATGGGGATGATCTGTGAAGCCTACATTTCGTACCGTACGCTTGGTTTTAACCACATGGAACGCGATGAGGTGGTTAAGAACATCCTGCTGAATTTCAGCCATTATAAAATTCCTTCCATTGCCATCGACGAGTTGGTCGAGATCACCCATTACGACAAGAAAAACCGCAAGGGCAGGCTACTGACGACCCTGATCCGGAACATCGGAGATGCCGTTGAGGGACAGCAGTGCGAACTGGCTCTGGTGCGCGAGAGCCTGTTCAGATATATTGATTTCAGCCGGCATGTGCCCCGTGAATAGCTGATGAAGCGAATTCTGATTGTTCCTCCTTCGGCTCCGCATGATTGCTCTCCGGAGCTTCCGCTTTCGAAAAGCATTGCCAACAGGCAACTCTGTATCCGGCATTTGTCGGGAAGTAAACTCCCTGTTTCTATCCCCGGCAGTCAGGATTGCCTCACCATGGATTCCCTGCTTCGCCTGCTGTCACTGGATCCACAGGCCCCGGTTTATGATTGCGGGGATGCAGGAACAGTATTCAGGTTCCTTACAGCCGTCCTGGCCATTACAGAAGGCAGGCGGACACTCACCGGTTCAGCCAGGATGCAGCAGCGTCCCTGTGGTCCCCTGGTAGAAGCCCTTCAGCATCTCGGAGCTGAGATAAATTACTCCGGAAAACCTGGTTTCCCTCCCCTGGAGATCACAGGAAAGCCCCTCAGAGGCGGGACCGTCGAAATTGAGGCCTCGGTAAGCAGCCAGTTCATCTCCGCCCTGATGATGGTCGCCCCGCTGATGCCCCTCGGGCTTCAGATAAAGCTCACCGGAAACCCTGTATCGGCACCCTACATCGCCATGACTGCCGGACTTATGCGGGAGCAGGGCATCGAAGTCACCGAAGCTCCTGATCTTATTGTTGTTAATCCGGGGAACTATCAATTTCATCCTGAAACCGCTGAATCTGACTGGTCAGCTGCTTCCTACTGGTTTGCCTGCGCAGCCCTGAAAAAAGACGCAGTCATCACCCTCCGTGGACTGAAGGAATCCTCATTGCAGGGGGATAGCCGGTTGGTGCAGATTTTCAGCCACCTGGGAGTTAATACTTTCCGTGAAGGGGAGACACTCGTTCTAAACCAGAACGGGAAGGCAGATGCACAGATCGGAGTAGACTTCACACCATTCCCCGACCTGTTCCCTGCAGTTGCAGTGACCTGTGCCGGGCTTGGACTGAAAGCGCGTTTCACCGGGCTGAAAACACTCACCATCAAGGAAAGCAACCGCATTGAATCGGTTGGAACTGAACTCAGGAAACTTGGCTTCTCCGCCGGGATGAAAGCTGATGGCAGCTTTGCCATTGAGCCCGGAAGGCAGGTTACCAGCGGGGTTGTTGTCCATCCATGGAACGATCATCGCATCGCCATGGCCTTTGCCATGTTGTCGGTCGTATGTGGTCAGATGACTTTGGATGATCCCGGGGTTGTTTCGAAGTCGTATCCGGGATTCTGGGATGAACTGGAAAGGGCAGGTTTTTTATTGACCGCTGATCGGGAAGATTCCTTCTGAATCGAGGATCTTTCGTGTGATTTCTATCCTGTATTTCGTGTCGGAAGGCTCTTTTATGTCGATGTTGAGCGCAAACAGGAAAACCTGGCCGTTGCTTTCCACGGCACCCACATACCATCCGATCTGATTGATGACCCTGGCAGCCCATCCTGTTTTGGCATAAAGTCGGCTGTTGCCGGCTGTTTCGGTCAGCATCAGTTCTTTTACCTGCTGTTGTGTGTTTTTGGAAAATGGTAACTGATTCATCCATAATCTCTTCAGAAATAGTATCTGTTCTACCGGCGAAATCGCGATGTCGCCGTCAAGCCAGAAGCGGTCGATTTCTGGTCCGGTCTGCATATTGCCGTAACCACTGGCAATGAGCCATTTTTCGATGTTTTCACGTCCGCTCCGGCGGGCCATCTCCTGATAAACCCACACTGCCGACACCCTGAAAGCTTCCCTTACACTCAGGTCTTTGTTCCACGCTTCATAGGAACGTACCTCGCCGTCCCATCTGAAAACCTCATCAATACTCTGTATGGATTTACACTCCAGGGCAATCAGTGTATTCATGATCTTGAAGGTAGATGCAGGCAGATAGCGCGTTTCAGCCCTGAAAAGATCCGAGGTATGGGTCTGGCCGGTTTCAAGACAGGTGAGCACGAAGGTGCCTTTTACACCGGCTTCATCAAAGAATTTCTGCCACCTGCTTTCAGCATGCATTTGTCCGTTAACCTTCGTGACTCCAAACTGTGCTGAAAAGATCAGGGCAAATGCGATGTGCAGGGTTCGTTTCATCATTGTTTTGCAAGAAATTGATAAACAGTTATTTGTGCAATCCGGATGTTTTTAGTTTTGAATATTTGGCAAATATAGTGTAGGTTTGTTTAAAATTTGGGGATTGCGATGATAGTTGATATTTTCATTCCCTGTTTCATTGATCAGTTGTATCCTGAAACGGGTTTTAATATGGTAAAGCTGCTCGAGAAAACAGGGATAACAGTCAGGTATAACAAGAACCAGACATGTTGCGGGCAGATTGCATTCAACAGCGGGTTCTGGGATCATGCCAAAGCGATGGGGGAGAAGTTCATCCGCGATTTCAAAGACTGTCAGTATGTGGTTACACCTTCGGCTTCCTGTGCGGGAATGGTGCGCAACTATTATGATGAGATGTTTTACAATTCGGCCCTGCACAACGAGTACCGTTCGCTGAAGAAAAACCTGTTCGAAATATCTGATTTTCTGGTGAATGTGTTGAATATCAAAGATTTTGGAGCAACATTTCCGCACAAAGTTACCTACCACGACAGCTGTGCTGCCCTCAGGGAATATGGTCTTAAGGGTGAAGCACGGACGCTTCTTGGAAATGTAAGGGGGCTCGAACTGATTGAAATGAGAGATACAGGCATCTGTTGCGGTTTCGGAGGCACCTTTTCGGTAAAGCATGAACCAATATCGGCCTCAATGGCTGATTTCAAGGTACAAAGAGCGCTGGAAACCGGAGCGGAGTACATCGTTTCAACCGATGCTTCCTGCCTGATGCATCAGCAGGCGTACATTGACAAACAGAAATTACCTGTTAAAACCATACATCTGGTGGATGTGCTGGCTTCCGGCTGGGATTAGAAAAAACTTTAATACAATTCCTTCTTAATTTCCTGCAGGTCTGGTTGAGAATTTTGAGATCATGCCTACCGTATAATTGCCGGCCACATCCCGGGCTCCGATCTGCCAGTAGTAATCTGTGTCGTACAGAAATCCTGACAGTGTTGTCTCATACTGAGGAACATTGTCTACAAGATTGAAGTCGGTAATGTTTGATTGCCTCAGTTCCAGCGAAGTTCTGCTTCTTCCTGTCCAGATATCGTAGGTCAGCGCATCTCCGTCAGGATCGGTGCAGGTCCATTTAAAAACAACCGACACATCCATCCAGTCCTGCCACTCAGGCGGAGTAATGTAAAGGGGAATGTCAGGAGGACGGTTAGTGAGATCACTCACCACCACAATAAGCTGCTTCAGGGTGTCGGTCATGCCTTTCGAATCACGCACTTCAACCAGAGGCCGGTATATCCCGACCTGACCATATTGGTGGGAGGCAGTTTTATTTGTGGAAAACTCTGTGTCGAAAATTTTATCTCGGTTCCAGTCCCAACGGATCTCCAGTGCTGAAGTAGGGTCCTCAACATCGCTAACCGAGGAGGCATCAAAATTGAAGACTGTATTGACATCACCCCTGCCCGGGTCAACTTCGAAATCGGCTTTTGGCAGGTGGTTCTTGATATTCTCACCATCTTTCTTGCATCCGTAGAAAGGCAGCAGGGCAAGGATCAGGCAGTAAAGCACGGGTTTGATTATCGGAGGGAAGAGCTTGGTTTTCATATCAGTTTCCTTGAGTGAGCACTTTGCGAATATACTCAATTACAAGATTCAGGATTCTCCTGATTCGGTGAAAATTAACGGTTTTACCCATCAACAATTATACAAAACAACAAAAAAAACAGAAAATTGATGTCATTTTTTCTGCAATTCATTCATGCAGGAGTTGACCGGCCCGCTGATCCTGGTTGAGCAGAGGCCTGAAAACCCCTGAATATCAATCCCGGAAATCAGGATACCCGGAGCAGCCACCCCTGAAAATGTTTTGTTTGGCTTGTGAATCTTTGCAATTTCCTGTACGTTTGCATCTCTCCATTGCTGCATTGCTGAATTCAGTTGTCCGTTCTCTGGTGCATAACCACTTCTAAAGACTTCAATATGAGTAAGATAATACGAACCTTGTTCTCACTGGCAGCCGCTCTGGTAGCGCTGGCAACATTTCTTCAGAATGCAGCCGCCCAGATTCCCACTGTGCAGGATTGCCTGGGTGCCATTCCGGTATGTACCTATGAATACAACCAGCCATTGTCGTTTCAGGGCACCGGAAATTATCCCGATG
>ERZ1645192.2738-NODE-2738-length-14524-cov-9.480199_pt1 | contig 14524 bp, 18 predicted proteins | sample MGYA00575354_ERZ1645192 | MGnify/ENA primary metagenome ERZ1645192 (study PRJEB40844, sample SAMN11349763) | freshwater sediment metagenome | isolation source: river sediment | host: Sediment | place: India: Faizupur Khadar , New Delhi | collected 2017-02-21 ... | reverse complement strand
GCGGACATCCAGGCCGGCCTCCTGGCCGCCGTGATGCGCCCCAATGTCGCGGTGATGTCGGCCGAGGTGTGGTCGGCACTCTCGACGCACCCGAAGGTGCTGCAGGGCGTGACAGCGCAAGCCGTAACAGGCGGCGTTGCCTCGCTGGCCGCGGTCGCTTCGATGTTCGGGCTGCAGGAGATCCTGGTCGGCGAAGCGCGGCTCAATACCGCCAAGTACGGCCAGAGCGCCACGCTGGCCCGCTGCTGGGGCAAGCATGCGCTGCTGTTCTACCGCGCGCCGGTCACCAACCGCGCCGCGCTGACGTTCGGTTACACCGCCCAGTGGGGCACCCCGATCTCCGGCACCATGCCGGAGCCGAAGCTGGGCGCCAAGGGCGCCACCCGGGTGCGCGAGGCGGAGTACCTGAAGGAGCTGATCACCGCGCCGATGGCGGCCTACTTCATCCAGGACGCGGTGGCCTGATGGCAAAACGGCCGGAGAACACGACCGAATTCGCCCGCTCGGACGACGATGCCAAGGCCGCGGCCGGCGATGGGGCCGGTCCGCGCTACGTCGTGCAGAGCAACCTCCTGCACGACGGCACGCCGTGCATCCCCGGAGATACCGTGCCGGGGGCGATGTTCACGGACGCACAGGCCGCCTACCTGGTGGCCTGCGGCACGCTCGCGGCCTGCCTGAAGCCTTGAGCCGCCAGGCGTTGATCGAATGCCGAGGCGCCGCCTGATCAGGAGCGCCTCCCCCCGGTGAGGGCCGGAGGCACTGGCCGGCCCTCACCACCCCCCCCCGCTCTTCGGGGGGGCACGAGTGAAGCCGCGGCGCACGGCTAAACGCGAGAGCGATGCGCCACCATCTCCACCCCCCACTCTTCAGGGGAACGCGGACGGAGAGTGAGGCATGGCTTACGCCACGCAGGCGGATCTGGAGGAGCGGTTCGGGGCGCTGGAGCTGATCCAGCTGACCGACCGCGCCGATCCGCCGGCCGGCACCGCCGCTGCCGAGACCGTCACCCGCGCGCTGGCTGACGCGTCAGCCGAAATCGACTCCCACCTGGCTGCCCGCTACGTGCTGCCGCTCCTCGAGACGCCGGAGCGGCTGCGCACGTGCTGCTGCATCCTGGCGCGGCGCTACCTCTATGCCGACCGGCCCTCGGACGCGGTCGATGCCGAGGCCAAGCGGGAGCGGGAGTGGCTGGCGGCGCTCGCGGCGGGCCGGGTCGCGCTGGGCGTTGCTTCGGCGCTGGCCGCGGCGCCGCAGGGGGCACCCCGGCACGAAGGGCCGGAGCCCGTGTTCACACGCGCCACGATCGGGATCTGATCATGGAAACCCGCGCGAAAGGAACGGCTTCGATCCGCAGCGCTGGGCAGGCGGCGTTGCTCGAAGAGCGCGACGGCTGGGACGTCGGCCGCGATCCTCGCGCGGTAAGCCGCGAGGAGCTGACCGCAGCCGGGCATAAACCGATGAGCCCGGCGAAGGCGATCCGCGCCCGCTGCCTCGATTGCTCAAGCGGCCAACCGGCAGAGGTGCGGCTTTGCACCGCCGTCACCTGCCCGAGCTGGCCATTCCGGATGGGTGCCAATCCCTGGCGCGCACCGGCCAGCGAGGAGCGCCGGGAGAATGCGCGGCGAAACCTGGCCACCCTCAACGCCAGAACGGCCGCCCAGTCCGGAAATCACGGAACTGGGCGGGGAGAAAACGCGACCGAGGCTGCGCCCGCACCTACCCTACCGGAGGCCACCTTCACGCAGTCTCCGGCCAGCACAGGCGGCCACGGCCGATGACCGGCGCCGGAGCTGCCATCACCGTCACTGGCCTGGCCGAAACGAAAGCGGCGCTGGCGCGCCTCACGGCTACGGTTTCGGACCTGACGGACGTCATGGACGAGATCGGCGGGGCGCTGGTCGCGAACGCACAGATGCGGTTCGAGGACGAGCGGGAGCCGGGCGGGTCCCCCTGGGCTGCGCTGCTCGCGGCTACGGCTCGAGCCAAGGCGCGGGCCGGCAAGGAGCGGATCCTGACGATGGACGGGTACCTGCGCGCCTCGCTGACGCACAGCCCGGCGGCGGACCAGGTCGAGGTCGGCGCGGACATGGTCTATGCCGCCACGCACCAGTTCGGCCGCGAGGACATCCCGCCCCGGCCCTATCTGCCAATTCCGGACCTGGGCGCCGATGATGAGAACGCCATCCGCGAGATCATCCGCGAGGCGCTTGAGCGCGCCCTATAGCCAGCCCTAGGAGGGAGACGGTTCCGATGACGTATGCCGAACTGATCGCCGCGGTGTCCCGCGCGTCGTGCTTGCCGCTGGCGCAGGCGGAGGCGGCGCTGAGGGGGTTGCGCCTGCAGATGGCTTCGGCGCTTGCCGCCGGCGGCGAAATCAAGCTGCCGGGGGTCGGGAACTTCGCGGTCGTGGCCAAGGCCGCGCGCTCGCTGCCCGGTCCGGGCGGCGGCCGGGTTGAGATGCCGGCCGGCCGGCGCGTGCGCTTCCGCGCCGCCAAGGCGCTGAAGGAGCGGCTGTGATCGCCGCTATCGAGCAGGCGATGCTGGCGCGCATCGCCGCCGGTAATGCGGCCGGCCGCGCTGGAGCGGCGCTGCGCACCGTTGCCTCCTTCGCCGGCTCGGGTGCCGGCGCGTTGGGCGACCTGGCGCAGCTGAAGGCGCAGTTCCCGGCCGTCTGGCTGTTCTATGCCGGTGAGCGGCGGCCGGTGCGGCTCGCCGATGACGCCTTTCAGCACGAGGTGGTGTTTACGGTGGTCACGGCGGTGGAGCAGCGCCGCAGCGACCCGGCCGGGCGGTTAGGCGCCGCCGATGTGGGCGACGCGGGCGTCTACACCATCCTGGAGGCCGTGCGCGGGCTCCTGACCGGGCAGACGTTTGGGCTCGCGATCGATCCGCTGGCGCCGGGGCGGGTGACGCCGGTCCTGACGCGGGACAACATGGCCGTCTACGCCCACGACTATCACACGACCTACGAGAGCAGCGCCGAGACAGCCGCCGATGTGGCCGCGCTGAATGACTTTGGCCTGGTCCATATCGATTACGACGTGCCGGCCGGCGTGACGGCGGTGCCGCCGCTGCCGGCGGCGGCGGCCGACGCCCGCGACGACATCGTGCTGCAGGAGGACCTGAATTGACGAACACGCTGCACCTGAAGCCTTCCGGGGCGGACCGGCTGGTCCGTGATCCGGAGCGGCCGGCGATGACGCTGGCGGCCGAGGGTGGCCTTGTGCCGGACACCAGCTACTGGCGCCGCCGCCTGGCGCAGGGCGACGTTGAAATCGTGGGCGGGGAGATCGTGGGCGGGGAGATCGTGCCCGAGGAGGGGCGCTAAGCTATGCCGATCAGTTTTGATGCTATCCCGATCGATATCCGGGTTCCCGGCCAGTATGTCGAGATCGACCCCTCGGCGGCAGCACGCGCCGATCCGGGGATGCCGGTGCGGGTGCTGCTGTTGGGCCAGAAGCTCACGGGCGGCACGGCGGAGGCGCTGGTGCCGGTACGGGTGTTCGATGCCCGCGCCGCCGAGCCGCTGTTCGGCCGCGGGAGCATGCTGCACCGGATGATCCTCGCCTACCGGGCGGTCGATCCGCGCTCCGAGCTGTGGGCGATCCCGCAGGCGGATGCCGGCGCCGGTGTCGCCGCGACCAAGACGCTGACCGTCGGCGGCACGGTCACCGCCGCGGGCACGCTCGCACTCTCCCTGGGCGGCCAGCGGGTGCGGATTGCGGTCCCGGCGGGCCAGGCCGCGGCCACCACGGCCACGGCCATTGCCGCGGCCGTCACGGCGGACGCGATGATCCCGTTCACGGCCGCCGCGGCCTCGGCGGTGGTGACGCTCACCGCCCGGCACAAGGGCGAGCTGGGCCAGGCGCTCGACGTCCGGGCGAACGTCTACGAGGGCGAAGCTTTGCCGTCCGGGATGACGCTGGCGATCGCCGACGGCACCGCCGGCAGCGGCAATCCGGACATCGGCGACGCGATCGCCGTGATGGGCGACACCTGGTACACGGACATCATCTGCCCCTACAGCGATGCCGCCAACCTGGACGCGCTGGAGGCCGAGCTTTCGCGCCGGTTCGGGCCGCTGGTGGCGCAGGACGCGCACGGGTACACGGCGCGGGCCGGCACCGCCGCCCAGCTCTCGGCGGCCGGTGCGGCGCGCAATTCGCCGCACCTGACGACCTGGGGCTTCTACAAGCCGGTCTCGCCGATCGAGGAATGGGCAGCAGCAGCCGCAGCCCACGCGGTCGCCAGCGCAAAGCAGGACCCGGCGATGCCGGTCACGGCGCTGGCCATTCCGGCCGGTGGCCCGGGCGGCTTGAAGCCGCCGGCGGCGGCCGACCGCTTCACCCAGGAGGAGCAGAACGCGCTGCTCTACGACGGGATCTCAACCTGGACCGTCGATCCGGCCGGCCGGCTGGTGCTGTCGCGCACGATCACCGGCTACCAGCGGACGGCGCTGGGCGCGGAAGATCCGGGTTACCTGCAGATCGAGACGATGAAGACGATCGCCTGGTACCGCTACACGCTGCGGGCCCGGGTTGCTGTGCGCTTCGGCCGCCACAAACTCGGCAATGACGGTGACCGCTTCGGTGCCGGCCAGCGGGTGGCGACGCCCAAGGTCATCATGGGCGAGATCCTGGCCCACTACCGCGAGGGCGAAACGCGCGCCATCCTCTCCGACTTCGCCGCGTTCAAGGCGGACAGCTTCGTCGAGCGGGACGACACCGACCGCACGCGGGTGAATGCGATCCTGCGGCCGCGCTTCGTCGGCCAGATGTTCGTGTTCGCTGCCCGCGTCCAGTTCCTGCTCTAAAGGAGGTTTGAATGGCCAACACGCGCCGCGCCGGCCGGCTGCAGTTCTATGTCGGCGGTGAACTGATCGATGTGAAGGGCGACGTCAGCTACTCGCTGGGCGGTGTCAACCGCCAGGCTGTGGTCGGCGTCGACCGGGTGCACGGCTTCAAGGAGGAGCTGATGGTGCCCTACGTCGAGTGCAAGGCGACCGACCGCGGTGATTTCGACGTCGCGGGGTTGCGGGACCTGACGGACACCACCGTGCAGCTCGTGCTCGCCAGCGGCAAGACGATCATCTTCAACAACGCCTGGTTCTCCGGCGAGGGGGAAATCTCCGCCGAGGAGGGGGAGATCGCCATCCGCTTCGAGGCCTTGGGTGCCGAAGAGCAGCTGGCGGGGGCGTAAAACCATGGCCACAACGACGATTACCCTGCCGCGGCCGATCACCGTCATGGGTGAGGAGCGGACGACGCTTAGCGTCCGCCCGCTCAAGCTGAAGGACCTGGCGGACCTCAATCTGCGGCTCTCCGAGCAGGGCTTGACGCTGGCCGCCGGCGACCTGCTCGCCGCGATTGCGCGCGCCGCCAACGTGCCGGCATCGGCGCTCGGTGAGCTGAGCATCGCCGAAGGGATCGAGGTGATGGCCGCTTGCGTCCCTTTCTTGGGCTTGCCCCCGATGGCTGGGAGCGGTGTGCCCGTGAGCTCGTCTTCGGCGGCGGGGTAAGCCCCCGCGAGGTGGCGGAGATGACCGCTACGGAGCTGTTCTGGTGGCACCGGCAGCTGGCCGCCTGGGCAAGCGCCGGCAGGAGTTGAAGTGGCACAATACACCGTCTCGATGGTGTTCAAGGCGATCGATCAGGCGACCCGGCCGCTGCAGCGGATCGGCGCCGCGGTCGGCAGCGTCGCCCGGGCCACGGGCGGCGCTGCGGCCGGGTTCGGCCGCGTAGCACTGGGCATCGGCAAGACGGCCGCCTATCTGGGTGCCGCCGTCTACTCCGGTGCCGGCCTTGCGGTGGCGGCCGCCGGGCGGACGATCGTGCGCACATCGGCGCAGTTCGAAGACTTCGGCGCTGTGCTGGAGGTCGTCGAGGGGTCCGCGGACAAGGCGCGCACAGCCTTCGAGTGGCTCAACAAGGTCGAGGCGGAAACCCCCTACGACCTGCAGCAGCTGACGGACGCCTACGTCCAGCTGCGCTCCTACGGCCTCGATCCCACCACCGGCCTGCTGCGGACGCTGGGGGACACGGCGGCGGCCATGAACAAGCCCTTGAGCCAGGCGGTCGAGGCGATCGCCGACGCGGTGACGGGCGAGAACGAGCGCCTCAAGGAATTCGGCATTGTCGCGCGCAAGACCGGCGACAGCATCGTCTACAGCTACACCGCCGCCGGCAAACAGGTGAAGCGAAGCGCCAAGGCCAACAGCCGGGCGCAGATCGAGGCCACCTTAAGCGCGATCTGGAACGAGAAGTACGGCGGCGCGATGGCCAAGCGCAGCCAGACCTTTAACGGCCTGATGTCGACGCTCGGCTCCGAGTGGCAGCGGTTTCAGCAGATGGTCGGCGATGCCGGCGTTCTGGATATGTTCAAGCAGGGACTCTCCGACGTCCTCGCGCTGGTGGCGCGGCTGCGGGAGACGGGGCAGCTGCAGGCGCTGGCCGAAACCATCGGCCGCACGCTGGTGACGGCCGGCGGGATGGCGCGCGACGCGCTTTCGGCCGTGTGGTCCGTGATTCAAGCGATTGCTGAGGCGCTGGCGCCGCTGGCGCCGCAGTTCGAGGCGGGCCTCGCGGCCGGGCGCGCGCTGGGGCAGACGCTCTTGGCCTGGATGCCGCAGGCGCGGGACGTGGGCCAAGGCCTGGCGCGCGCGGTCCAGTGGCTGGGGGAGACGTTCCAGTTCCTGCAGCCGCTGGCACAGGGCGTGTTCGACCTGATGGTCGGCCTCTGGCAGGTGGCAGGGCCGCCGCTGGTGGCGCTATTCGAGACACTGGCGGGCGCCGTCAATAAGCTCGGCGTCGTCCTGCGGCCAGTGGCGGAAGCGCTGGGCGGCGCGATGTCGACGGTCGGCAAGTGGCTGGGGACGCAAAGCCAGGCGGGTGATGGGAAGCTTGCCGGCGGCGCCGGCCTCGACCGGCTCGGCCGGGCCGGCCGGCAGGAAATCGGCGGTGAGATCGTCGTACGCTTGGAAGGTGCTCCGAAAGGCACACGGGTTGAGGCCGTGCGGCCACAGGGCGGTATCGACTTAGGCCTCGAACTCGGCCTGGCAATGGGCGGTTAAATGGCCTTCAAACGCCCCCCGGAAATCCTGATGCTGTCACCGCCGCCACCCACGGTGACGCGGGTGCTGGTCTCCCCCGCTCGCTCGCGTCCGTTCTGGCGTGAGAAGTTGTGGTGTGTTCCGCCCATCGGCGTCGCTCCCGGGTATCCACATCGGGGGGTGGCCCGGTGACGGGCTGGCGCGATAGCCTCCGGCCGGCGTCCTGGCGCGGTTTGGCTTGTTTCGTTGAGGCCGCTGAGGCTTCCGGCGGCCGCCGGCTCGCGGTGCACGAATACCCGCTCCGGGACGAGCCTTACCCCGAGGACATGGGCCGCCGGCAGCGGCGGTGGAGCGTGACGGCTTATATCCTGGGTGCGGATGTGCTGACCCGCGCGCGCGCGTTTGCCGATGCGCTGGAGGCGGCCGGAGCCGGGACTTGGGTTGACCCCTGGCGCGGCGATGTCAGCGCCGTCGTCGATACCTTCGAGTGGCGGCAGAGCTCCATAGAGGGGGGCGTCGCGCGGTTCCAGGTCGCGTTCCTGGAGGCAGGCCAGGCGGCCTACCCGGCGCTGGAGGCGGACCATGCGGCGCAGGCCGTGGCCGCGGCGGCGCAAGCTACAGGCGGCATCAGAGCCGCCTTCGTGCGCGGGTTCAGCGTCTCGGGCCTCGCCGCGGTGGTGCTGGAGGATGCCGCGGCGATGGTCGGCGTTGCCGTCGGCGACATCAGCGCCGAAGTCCGGAATGTGCTCGCCACAGGGGAGCAGGTCGCCCGCTGGGCGCGTGATGCGACGAGGATTGCCGCCGAGGCGCGGGTACTCATCGAGACCCCGTCCACACTCGCGGACCGGATGCTGGCGCTCCTGGGGGCGGATCGCCTGGCCGGACTCACGTGGCGGCAATGGCTCACGATTGCCGACTGGGTACCGCAGCTCATGGCCCCAGTGACTGGCTCCGGGGCACAGGCGGCGGCGAGCTTGCGGGCGCGCGCTGCCATCACAGCCCTGGTGCGGCAGGCGGGCGTGGTCGGTGCCGCGCGGGCGGCGGTCACGTCCGGTTTTACGACTTACGATGAGGCGATCGAGGCCCGCGCGGCACTGGTGCGCCGGCTCGACGACGTCGCCAGCGCGGCTGATGCGGCCGAATATGCGGACATCACGCGGCTGCGCGCCGCGGTCGTCCGCGCGGTCTCGGACGCGGCGCCGCGGCTGCCGCGGCTGATGACGCTTGATTTCAGCCAGTGGCGGCCGGCGCTGGCGGTCGCCTGGGATGTCTACGGCGACCAGCCTTCGGCCGTGCTAGCCCGTGCTTCGGCGCTGGCGGCGCGCAACCGTCTCCCGCACCCGCTGTTTGCAGCCTCGCCGCTGCAGGTGGTTGTCTATGGTTGAGGCGATCCCCTTCCGGCGTGCGGACGCCGCGGTGAGGCCTGAGAGCCAAGACTTGCTGCTGGTGATCGGCGGCAGCCGCTACGGCGGCTGGACCGAGATCACGGTCGTCCGGTCGATGGAGGCCGGGAGCGGGCAGTTCGAGATCGCCTATACGGCCGGCCCGGCCAGCGATCGGGAGATCAAGGCGGGGGACCGGTGCGTGGTGGAGCTCGCCGGCCGGCCCGTGATCGCGGGATGGGTGGATCGGACCCAGCGCTCCTGGGCCGCCGGCGCGCATGGCCTCAGCGTCAGCGGGCGGGACGCGACGGCGGACCTGGTCGACTGCACGGCCCTGCATTCCCCGGCCGAGTGGCGGGGGATGAAACTGGAGGACATGGCCGGGATCCTGGCGGCGCCGTTCGGCGTGCCGGTGACCGCCGATACGGAGACCGGTGCGCGCTTTGATGCCTTCCGGCTCGAACATGGGGAGACCGCCTGGGAGGCGATCGAGCGGGCGTGCCGGATCCGCGGCTGCCTGGCGCTGCCGGACGGTGCCGGCGGCCTCGTGATCACGCGGGCCGGCGCGCAAGGCGCGGCCTCTGGCCTGCTCACCGGCTCAAGCAGCGGAAACGTCCTGACCTGGAGCCTGGATGACGATCACACCGACCGCTATTCGGCCTATCAGGTGCTGGCACAACGGCCGGGTGGCGACGACGAGGCGCCTGCCGATTACTGCCATGTCCGTGGCGAGGCGCGTGATCCGGCCATCACGCGCTATCGCCCGCTGGCACTGCCGGCCGAGGATGTGGCGGACCAGGCGTCCGCTGCGACGCGGGCCGCGTGGGAGGCCGCAATCCGCCGCGCGCGCGGCTTGCGCGCGCAAGCGTCGGTCGTGGGGTGGACGGACGCCGGCGGGGCGCTCTGGCGCCCCAACTCGAGAGTCCGCGCCCGCGACCCGTGGGGAGGCAACCGCGAATGGCTGATCGCCAGCTGCCGCTATAGCCTTGGGGATGCGGGGACGATCACCGAGATGGAGCTTTCGGATCCCGACGCCTACCTGCCGGACCCCGCTTCACCCCCTCAAGCCGGGGGGAGCCGGTAAATGGCGCCGTCCCCCCGCGCCCGAAACCGTGCCCGGCGGGACCAGGTGACCGGCGCGTCTGCGCGGGCCGTGGTCCACAGGGCCGACGCCAGCGGCAAGATCCAGCGCCTGCAGGTGGAGGCGATGGCGGGCGAGGTGATGGACGGCGCTGAACACCTGCAGGAATACGGCTTTGCCTCCCACCCGCTGCCGGGCGCGGAGGCTGTCGTCACGTTCGGGACGGGCCGGCGTAACCACCCGGTCGTGCTGGCCGTCGCCGACCGACGCTACCGGCTGCAGGCACAAGAGGCGGGCGAGGTTGCCATTTATGACGACCAGGGCCAGGTCGTCGTGCTGGCGCGGGACGGCATCCGGGTGTCCACGTCGCTGCCGATCACGCTGACCGGCCAGGAGATCCATATCGATGCCACCGAGACGGTGGCCGTGACGGCGGGGCAGCGGATCAACCTGGTGGCACCGGAGGTAAGCGTGCAGGCGGCAACGCGGTTCTGGGCCGAGGCTGGCATCGTCGAGTTCGTGGCGCTCGGGTTGGCGCGCCTGGCCGGCAGCATCGCGCGGCTGCATGGCGTGCTGCGCGCGGTGTGGGATGCCGGCGGCACCGGGATGTCCTTCACGCCTACGGCGCGGGCCTACCACTACACGGGCACAGCGGCGGCCGAGCTGCCGCCGGTGCCGGAGGAGATCCCGTAAGATGGCGGACCTTGCGCTCCGCTACAGCCCAGAACTGGGGGGGTTCGACCTCGTGCTCGATACGGTGACCGGGGACCTGGTCATGGATGACGGGCTTACGACGGCCGTGATCCTCTCCTTGTTCACCGACCGGCGCGCGCTGCCGGGTGACGCCGGCCTTCCGTCCGCTTCCGACCGGCGGGGCTGGTGGGGGGATGCATTGACGCCGGAAGCGCCGCTCGGCTCGCGGCTCTGGCTGTTGGCGCGCGAAAAAACCACGGCCGAGACGGCAGCGCGGGTGCGGACCTACGTCCGTGAAGCGCTGGAGTGGATGTTGCGGGCCGGCGTGGCCACCCGGCTGACCGTCACGGCGGAAGCGTTTCCTGCCGATAGCAGGGTGGAGGTGGCGGTCGCGATCGATGCCCCCGGCGAGGACACGGTGGAATACCGCTGGCGAAACGTTTGGGAGCCCCAAAGTGCCGTCTGAACGCCCGACGATCCATGATCTGGTCGCTGACCTGGAGGCCGCGATCGAGGCCGCCATCCCCGGCGCGGACGCCCGGCCGCCGGTGTCCGTGCTGTCGGCGCTGGCGCGGATCGTGGCGGGGCCGGTTGATGGGATGTACGGCTATCTGGCCTGGCTGGCCCGGCAGATGTACCCCTCGACCGCCGATATCGAGGCGCTGCGGGAGCACGGCCGGACCTTTGGCGTGTTCGAGCACACCGCGGCCTATGCCACAGGCCTGGTGGTATTCAGTGGCGTCACGGGGAGCGTGATCCCGGCCGGGACGCGCGTGCGCGCCGACAGCGGGATCGAGTGTCTCACCGACGCCGCGGTCGCGATCGTCGACGGCGCGGCGACGGTGCCGGTGGTGGTGGCGACCCCTGGGATCGCCGGCAATCTGGCGGCTGCTGCCGTGGTGCGGCTGGTCTCGCCGATCGCGGGGGTGAACACGGCCGCCGCTGTGGGTAGCGCCGGCCTCACCGGTGGCTCGGATGCGGAAACGACCGAGCAATACCGGGCGCGGGTGCTGGCGCGGACATCAAGCGCGCCCGCAGGCGGCAGCGAGGCGGATTACAAGCGCTGGGTCTGGGATGTGTACCCCAGCGCGCGAGTGTGGGTGGACCGCAGCGGCGGCTCCGGCGTCGTCCTTCGCGTGATGCTCGATGACCTTTACCCGGGCGAGGCGCCGCCGCCCGAAGCGCTGGCGGCAATCACGGCCTACATTGAGGAGACGGATTCACGCACCGGGGCTGCGCTCCGCCGGCCGGTGACGGCAGATGTGTTGGTGGTGGCGCCGCAGCTGCAGGCGGTGAATATCCAGCTCACGGTCGAGCCGGACACGGCCGCGGTCCGCGCCGCGGTCGAGGCCGCGCTTGCCGACGTGATCAGCACCGAAGCGGCCCCGGGCCGGACGCTGTTGCGGACGCACCTGAGCGCCGCGATCTCGGCCGCTGCGGGCGAGGAGGACCACGTCCTCATTCAGCCGGCCGCGAACATCACGCTGCCCGCCGGGGCGATCGCGGTGCTCGGCACCATCACGTGGGGTGCGTAGGTGGCCGTTTTTCTCGATCAGCGCTACGCCGGCACGCCGGACGGCGACTACCTGACGGCCCCGGACGGCCGGCTGATCCTGCTCCCGGGCTTAGGCGATCAGCCAACGCCGGCGGTGCCGGAAGTCCCGTCCCCGTGGTTGCCGGGGGACCGGGAGGCGGCCTATGGCGCCGCGCTGACAAAGGTGACGCCGGTGGGTGCGGCTTGGGCGGGTGCGGCTTGGGCCGCGGCGCCAGGGTCGGTGCTGGGAGGACTCCTGCGGGCGGTCGGCGCGGTGCTGGCGCGCCTGCATACGGCGGCCGAACAGACGCTGGGGCAAGCCATCCCGGAGCGGGCGCGCTCCATGCTGCCGGAGCTGGAGGCGTCGGTCGGCCTGCCCACGCCGTGCCTGCCGGAGCTCGCGCCGACGCTGCCGGCGCGCGCACAGGAGGCGGCGTTGCGCTGGAGGGCGATCGGTGGTGCGACACCGGCCTATTTCGTTGCACTCGCGCGGTCGGCTGGGTTTGTCACCCGCATCACCGAGTACCGTCCGTCGCGCTTCGGGCGGCCGCTGTTCGGTGCGCCGCTGGTGGATGGCGCCGCGTCGCATTGGTGGACGCTCTCGGTCGAGAGCGAAGGTGGCGGCGGGGTGTTCCGGTGCGGGGATAACCGCTTCGGCGACCCCTTCGGCTGGCCGGGGCGCATTGACGCGCTGAAATGCCTGATCGCAGGGGCGATGCCGGCGCACACGCGCGTCGCTTACGAGGAAGTGGCTCCTGGCTCGATCGAGCCGTTGCCCTCGGTGCCTGAGCTGCCGGACGGGGAATACATGACTGCCGGCACGGGGTATTTCGTCGCCGGCGAGAACGTATTTTTGATCGTAGGATAGGAACTGTCGATGGATCGCATTCGCGCAGAGACCGTCTCGGCGGAGTCGCCGACTCCTCCCTCGCCCAGCCTGCCGCAGGGCTATCCGGTCGCACAGGGATCGGCCGGCAGCCCCGGGACCATCTTCACGCCGTACATGTTCTCGATGCTGGTCGAGGAGATCCGCAACGTCATCGTCGCGGCGGGGATCACACCTGACCTTGAGGCGACGTCGCAGCTCACCCAAGCGATCCAGGCGCTCATCGCCGGGACCACGTTGCCGCAGATCATCGAACTTGCTGACGTCAAGGTCAAGAATACCGCCGGCGGCACGTTTACCGCCGGCTCCTGGCATATCCGCTCGATCGCCGAGGTGGCCGATCCGGCGAGCCTCTGTGCGGTGGCATCCAACGTCATCACGCTGCAGCCCGGAACCTACTGGGTGGAGATAACGTGCCCGGCGACCCAGGTCGGCACGCACCAGGCCCGGCTGTGGGATGTGACCGCGGGTGCGGTCGCTCTCCTGGGGACCTCGGAGCGGGGCGCATCCGGTGATGGCAACGTCCAACAGAGCAGGATCGCGGGGATGATCCAGCTATCCGTGGCGAAAAACTACCGCATCGAGCACTACTGCACGGTGACCCGGGCTACCGACGGCCTGGGTTATCCCGCCAACATCGACAGCGAGGTCTACACGAAGGGCGTGCTGGTCCGGCTGGGGGCGTAATCATGACCGACGAACGGAAACCCGTCGCACTCACCGATCTGGCTGCGGTCACCGCCGGCGCGGGGGTCGACCTGGTGGCCCTGGCTGATGTGGCCGGAAACAGAAGGGTTGTGCGGCTCCCCCTGTCCGAGGTGGGCGGTGGCGCCAGCGGCCCGGCTAGCTGGGGTGCCATCGCCGGCACGCTGGCCGATCAGGCCGACCTCGTGGCCGCGCTGGCCGGGAAGGCGGCTTCCGGGCACACGCACGCCGAGGCCACGACCCAGGCGGCTGGCCTGCTGGCGGCGGCCGACAAGACAAAGCTGGACGGAATCGCGGCCGGCGCTCAGGTCAACCCGACCGGTTCGGCGATTGTGGACGCGATCGACGCGGCGTTGGCTGGCACGGACTGGCGTACCGGCGGCGGTACGGCCGGTGTGGCCGGGCTGACGCTTGTGTGTGCGGCCTATAATGCGGCCGATGGTGCCACGATCACGGACGGCTCGACAGGGAACGTCAACTACGACACAGCCGCCTATGCGCTCGATTCGACCGTCGTCCTGCCGACGGCGAGCCCGTGGGAAATCACGATCAACGACACAGGCACGTTTTATATCGAGTACGACGTCGGCCTGAACTTCGCGGAGGCCAACGTCAAGGGTCTGACGACGGTGACGCTCGAAACCGACGCCGGCGGGAGCTGGGCGACGGTGCCGGGATCAAAGGTGGTCGTGAGCGAGGCGGGATCGTCATCGAACGCGGCGATCCAGAACGGCTACGGCGCCGGCAGCGGGTACCTGACCCTCACGCAATCGGGGAAGAAGATCGCGGTGAAGCTGGCGCCGGCCTCAACGAACGCGGACGCGAAGGCCACCGGCGGCGCGTGCAACATCGCAATTTTCAAGCTGAATGCCGGCGGCACCGGTGGCAGCAGCAGCCCTATCACCTGGTACGACGAAGCCACCGCGCTCGGGCAGCAGACGAAGGTCAAGTTCACCGGTGCCGGCGTCAGCGCGGCCGTCAACGGCGATACCGTCGACGTCACCATCGCAGCCCAGGCAGCCGCTGCCGGCGGCGACACCGGCAATGTCCAGTTCAACAGCGGCAGTGCCATCGCCGGGGCTGCCGGGATCAAGGTGAAGTCCCCGGCCAACGGGCCCGGCTATACCAACCACGTTCTGCACGCGAATACCTATACCGGCGGCTGCGCCTTCGAAACGGTTGCGGCAGGGGC
>ERZ1645192.2735-NODE-2735-length-14532-cov-5.014920_pt1 | contig 14532 bp, 9 predicted proteins | sample MGYA00575354_ERZ1645192 | MGnify/ENA primary metagenome ERZ1645192 (study PRJEB40844, sample SAMN11349763) | freshwater sediment metagenome | isolation source: river sediment | host: Sediment | place: India: Faizupur Khadar , New Delhi | collected 2017-02-21 ... | reverse complement strand
CCACCGGGATCTCTTTCGCCGGGTGCGGAACTGGACCGCCGGGCCCGGTCTCGGCCTGGCTCTGGCGGGAACGGTGCTTGGAATGAATCACCCGCCCCACATGCCGACCTGGGGGGCCACCGCCGGGATCGCCTGCGCCACCTGCGGCGGCATCTGCCTGTGCTTTTTCTACATTTCCTCGGTCGTGCTGCTGTTCCAAAATGAACGATGGGCCCGCTGGTTGGCCTGGTTCGCTCCAGTCGGCCGGACGGCCCTCAGCAACTACCTGCTTCAATCGCTGGTCGTGACCACCATCGTTTACAGCTACGGACTGGGACTGTATGGCCGGTTCCGCCCCGTCTGGGGCGTGCTCTTCGTCGTCCTGTTCTACTTCCTGCAAGTCCAGCTCAGCCGCTGGTGGCTCGGGCGCTTCCGCTTCGGCCCGGCCGAGTGGCTCTGGCGCTCCCTGACCTACGGGCGGCGGCAGCCGTTCCGCGTCCAGCAGGCGGTTCAGGACTGACCCGGCGGAACATCCGGGCTCCATCGAACGAGCGGCCTTTTGTCGACGGCCGGGCTCGAAGGCAAGTCAGATCCAGACGATTTCCACCAGATGCGCGATCTTCTTGAACTCGGGGTCCCCCGTGACGATTGCGGAGCTTGATTTCATCGCGGTCGCCGCGGCAAAACAATCCGCGTAGGACAGGGCATATTCCGCTTTCAGCTCGGCGGCGGCCAAGATCAACTCCGTTGAAGGCGCGATCACGCGGATAGGCAACTCGAAGAACTGCTCCAGACGTTTTCTGGCGTTTTCCAATCCCACCCGGCGAATCGTCCAGTAATGGACCTCGCCCAAGTTGATCTCGCTCATGCAGGCGGGCAACTCACCCTTTTTGCTGGAGCGAAGCAACTCCTCGACCGTGCCGGCACCCTTTTCGTCTTGGTAGAAGCTCAAGATCGCGTACGAGTCAAAGAGGATGCTTTTCATCGGTTTCATTGTCTCTTTTTCTTTCTTCCAGAAGCTCACCGGCAAGCGAGCGGCCCCCCTTGAGGATCCCCCGGAGGGATCTGATGGGGTCGTCGGGCAAGAGTGTGATCTCGGCATGGTTGTCGACCACGCGAAAGAGGACTTTCGACCCCGGGGTGATGCCGAGAGAGTCCCTGACCTTCTTCGGGATCACGATCTGGCCTTTGGATGATGTTTTGACGATTGGCATCGGTTTCCCTCATCCGCAAAATCTCACTTTGATGAGTTTAACAAGATCCGAATCTGTAGTCATCCGAAAATTACGTAAGATTAAAAATGAATTTCTTACATAAAAATTATACTCATACCAATTCTATTCCAGTTCAACAAATCCTCACGCCATGGTGACTGGATTTGATGGTAACATATCCTGGTCGCCAGCACTCCTCTAAGGAGCATGGCGACGGGAGGCTTCACGTGAGAGTGCTGCTGGTCTCGGCCAACACGGAACGGTCCCACATGAGGGTCCTGCCCCTGGGCCTGGCCGGACTGGCCGCGGCCACCCGGGCGGCCGGGCACGAGGCGACTATGCTCGACCTCGCCGGCGCACCGGACCCGGCCGCCGCGATCGCCCGGGAGTGCTCCGGTTTCAATCCCCGGGTGATCGGCCTCTCCGTCCGGAACATCGACAACCAGTCCCGGCAGCAGCCCCGGTTTTACCTGGACGAGGTCCGCGAAACGGTGAATGCCTGCCGCGGGGTGTCGGCAGCAACCATCGTACTGGGCGGCGCCGGCTACAGTATCTTCCCAGAGGCGGCGCTGGATTATTTGGGCGCCGACATGGGGATCCAGGGCGAGGGCGAGTGGGCCTTCCCGCTGGCACTCGCCCGGCTGGAGAAAGGGGAACCGCTTTCCGGGGTACCCGGGCTCTACCTCCGGGGAGAAGGACTCCAGGCCCCCCGATCCTTCGCGGTCCAGCTTCCCCCTTTACCGCCATCCGGGGAGTTGCTTTTGGCTGAAGCCGGTCCGGCCGATTCAAACCTGTGGATTCCGGTGCAGACCCGGCGCGGCTGCCCGTTACGGTGCAGTTATTGCTCCACCCCCCAAATCGAGGGCGGGGCGCTGCGCTGCCGTTTGCCCGACGGGGTGGTGGATTGGCTGGGGCAGGTGGCGGCCGCTGGATTCCGGCGCTTTTACTTCGTGGATAACGTCTTCAACCTGCCGGCCGGCTGGGCCCTCGATTTTTGCCGCCGGCTGTCGGCCGCCCGGCTGGATATCGAGTGGCGCTGCATCGTCTATCCGCGAGAATTGGACGATGAACTGGTGGAGGCCATGGCCGAAGCCGGCTGCCGGGAAGTCAGCCTGGGATTCGAGAGCGGCGCCCCGAAGATCCTCGTCCGATTGAACAAACGATTCGGGGTGGTCGATGTCCGGGAGTCCTCGGCCATCATGGCCCGTCACGGCATCCGCCGGCTTGGTTTCCTGCTCCTGGGCGGGCCGGGTGAAACCCGGGCGTCGGTGCGGCAGAGCTTGCAATTCGTTGAGTCTCTGAAGCTTGAAGGCGGGAGGGTGACCACGGGAATCCGGATCTACCCGGGGACCGGAGTGGCCCGGGAAGCGCTGGCGGAAGGAATGGTCGCTTCCGGGGACACGCTCCTGCAGCCGTGTTTCTACCTGGCCCCGGGGCTGGCCGGTTGGCTCGACGACACCTTGGCCCGGTGGGACGAAGCCCGTCCCGGCTGGGTCATCGCCTGAGCTCAGTTCATTCAGTGATGGGCGGCCGTGGCGGCGATGGTGGCCGCGGAGCAGGCGGCGATGCAGGCGGCCATGACGGCGGCGATCTGATCGGCCACGGCTTTCCCGTAGACCTCCTCCTTGGCCAGGGCGGCGAAGCGCTTCTTGGCCTGCTTCCGCTCGTCACGATCGGGGAAGACATCCCCGACCAGGCCGCAAGCCTGGACCAAGCTGATCAGGAGCAAAGTCGGCAGGTCGGGGAGGGCTTCGGCGAAAGCGGCCTTGCGGAGCCGCTGGCGTACCTCCAGCTCCTCGATCGGGTTGGAGGCGGGGAAACGGGTGGCCGGAAACACCCACAAAATTTTGTGTTCCTCCCGGCGGAGGATGAACTTCTGGACCAAGCGCTCGAGATAGCCCTCGCGGATCGACTTCCGTCCGCCCAGTTTCGAGATCCAGTGCTGGATCGTCTTCGGCTTGGCCGCCGCCCGGAGCAGCCCCAGGCACTCGTCCAGAATGGCGTCCCCGGTGTCGCCGTCGCCGGCGGAGAGAATTTTTTTTCCCTCCAACTTGATTTTTTCCTGCACGGCCAGCTCCATCAGGACGGCCCCGGCCAGCCCGAAGGGCAAACCGGTGGAAGCGGCGAACAGGACGCTGCCCTTCTCGTCGTTGAGGCTCAACAACAGCAGTTCCTCGGCCAGGCTCAGTTTCATTGTTTGCTCTCCCGCGGGTAATGTGGTCTCTGCATTCATTTATCCTTCTTCTTGGATACCACTGTTTGCTTCAACCGTCAACCATCTCACCCCGGGCGACCGGTTCTCTCAAGCCAGTTCGCCCACCTCCGGCCGGGCGCCCGGAACTGTCGAGTGCCGCCTCCAGGCACAATTTTGCTCTCTTGACAGTACGGCATTCATGATTGTATTTTGGCGGCAGAAAGCAGAAAAAAGAATTTGCCCCTATCGAGGAAAATTCGCCCAAATCGATTTCAACCCCTGATCGGGCAGAAGCAACCCGGCCGTTGGCCCGAGATGGATCTTGCACCGGCCTGTTGAAATGGCACGCGCGGGCTTGCGCCCCGCAATCCTAACGAAGAAGGTGTCTCCTCTGGCGGAACCGGAGGAAAAATGGGATTGCCTTGTTGCCGGGTTGTGAGGCCAATGAGCTTTAGTCAGCGAAATTGGGAGAAGGTTTTTTCATGGCTCAGGATGATGAAAAGTTTGACAGCATAAAGCCGACGTCATCGGAATGCTTGGACCCAATACAGCTCAACAGCCTGGGCGAATTGCTTCCGGCATCGACCGGGACTTTTGCTTCGGCCGGACCGAACACCTTCGTGCCGGGTGAGGCCACGATGGTCTTCCCTCGGAGATGGGGCCCCTATGAAATCACCGCTTTCGTAGGCGAAGGCGGCATGGGCCGTGTCTACCGGGCGGAGGACCCCCGATTGAAAAGGACCGTGGCCATCAAGTTTCTCCGCGGTGACGACCCGGTCCAGGTCCGGCGCCTGCTTAAGGAAGCTCAGGCCCAGGCGCGGGTGGAGCACGAGCACATCTGCCGAATCTACGAGGCGTCCGAAATCGACGGCCGCCCCTACATCGCCATGCAGTACGTGGACGGCGAAACGCTGCAGCATGCCTATCCGCGGATGACCCTGCCCCAGAAGGTGCTGGTCCTGCGTCAGGTGGCCGGAGCTCTTCACGAAGCCCATCGCCGGGGTCTGATCCACCGGGACATCAAGCCATCCAACATCATGGTGGAGCTTCTGGATTCAGGGACATGGAAGCCTTATGTGACCGACTTCGGCCTGGCTCGGGAAACTGCCGCCACCGACCACTCGCTGAGCGTAGCGATGGCGGGCACACCGCTTTACATGGCGCCGGAGCAGGCGTTGGGCGATCCGGGGCGGCTGGATCGGCGGACAGACGTTTATGGGCTGGGAGCAACGCTTTACGAGATTCTTAGCGCTCGCAGGCTGTTCGACGGACAGACTCCCATGCTGGTGTTGCTCCAGGTCATCGAGACCGAGCCGGCGCCTCTGCGCAAGCTCGTGCCGGCATTGCCCGCGGACATGGACACCATCGTGATGAAATGCCTGGAAAAAGACCCCCAGCGCCGCTACGAATCGGCCCTGGCCTTGGCCGACGATCTAGGCCGGTTCCTGGACGGGGAACCGGTTCTGGCCCGTCGGGCCGGACCGATATACCGCATCCTGAAGAAGGCGCGCAAGCACTGGGTTGTCAGCACTCTCACCGCTGTGGCTGTAATGGCCATCGCCATGCTGTCGGGCATGTGGCTGCATGAGCGGGCTCAAACGGTCCGGCGGGTGGAGTTGGCCCAACGGTTCACCCAGAAATTGGAACGGGTCGAGAACCTGCTGTGGCGGGAATACGTCCTGGAATCGCACGACATCCGGCCGGCCCGCAAGCAGGTCCGGAAACGGCTGGAGGAGATCGAGCGCGAAATGCGCACCATCGGTGCCTCCGCCCAAGGGCCGGGACAAGCTTCGCTGGGCCGCGGGTACCGGATCCTGGCTGACTATGAACGGGCGCGGGCCTACCTGGAGATGGCCTGGCGCGAAGAGTACCGTCCGCCAGAAGTGGCGTACGACCTGGGACTCACCCTGTCCCAGCTTTACAATGCCAGGAGCGGGCAGTTGGACGAGATCCGGAACCGGGACGACCGGGAACGGCAGCGCCAGAAGTTGAAGCAGGAGTTCCAAGTCCCGGCAACCAAGTTCTTGCGCCTTTGCTCCGGGTCCGACGCAGCCAATCCCCGCTACCTGGCGGCCTTGCTGGCTTACCTGGATGGACGCTTTCCCGAGGCGCTGGAACACTGCCGGGCGGCTTTCCACGAATTTCCCTGGTTCTATGAGGCCAAGCTTCTTGAATCACAGGTGCTCCAGATGATGGCGGACGAGAAGGCCGGCCGGGGCGAGTATGGGACGGCGGAAAGCAACTTCGGCCAGGCGCAGGAAGCCTTGCGCACGGCGGCCCGGGTCGGCCGGAGCGACCCGGGAGTGTTCGCCAGGACCGCCGAGGCTTACCTGCATTGGTTGAATTTTCAGATCTGGGAGCGGAACCGGTCCGCCCCGGAGGCTTTGGCGAGAGCCTTGGAGGCTTGCCAAGCTGGACTCCAAGTGGCGCCGGACAGCGTCCATCTGATGATCCTGGAGTCCCAGGCGCACCTGCTCCAGGCGACTCGCCTCGTCAAAGACGGCCAGAATCCGGCGGAGTCGCTTAAACTCTGTATCCGCACGGCCGGACAAGTGCTCCGGCAACAGGCAAACCACCTGGCCGCCTTGCACCAGCTCGCGTCCGCGTATTGGGAGAGCGGCAAATTCCGGCTCAACCAAGGGCAGAATCCCTTGGAGGACCTGAAGATCGCCCTGGGATATCAGCAGCAGCTCCTGAATCGAATCCCGGGCAGTACCGATGCGTTGATGCGTGAGGGCAACATCCACCTTGAGATTGGAAATTATCAGGCGGCGACGGGCGTCGATCCGGCGGCTTCCCTGGACCGGGCAATCGGAAGCTACCAGCGAGCCTTGGCTGGAAATCCTGATTCTGTCTCAATCATCGTCAATCTCGGCTTGGCCGCGTATCTTCAGGCAAGTTGGCAAGTCAGTCAGGGGGAGGGAGATCCCCGGCCAGGCGTGGAGAAGGCCCTGGCCTCATTGCGAGGAGGACTCCGGCTGAACCCCAATTCATTCTGGATCTTTCGCTCAATCGGCGGGCTCCATTTTGAGCTGGCCATGTTCGAGTCGCTCCAGGACCGGGACCCCCGCCAGGACCTGGCCGAAGCCCGGACCAATCTTGAAAAGGCCCAGGAAATGAGCTCCGGAGACTGGTTCACGATGGACCTTCTCTACCGCACCTATGTGGAGCTCGCATTGGCTGAGTTGGATTTGGGGGGGAATCCCTCCGGAGTATTTCCCCTGGCTGCGCAACTGCTCCGGCGGTATCCGGCGAACTCACCGCAGGTAGCAAAATTGCAAAGCCAAATGATGGACCTGGAACTCATCCAGGCGGAGTGGGCGACCAGGCATGAAGGCGCGTCTTTTTCAGCTTATGCCGGGCTTGACAGGCGGTTTCAGCAGCTTCTCCGGGAAAATCCGGACGATCCCGGGATCCTGGCCGGCCTGCTTGGCTTCCACCTCAGTTGGGCCGAGTCCCTGGTCAGCCGGGGTCTCCCCGCCGATCGGGAGATTGCCCGGGGAGAGGCGGTATTGGATCGGATCCAACTGCTGACTCAGGACAAGGCAACCACCGCGCTCTACCGCGGCCATTTCCGGACGGTGGCGGCAAAGGGGACCAAAAATCCGCCCAAGCGCGCCGAGCTGGCAATGGAAGCCTTGACCTGCTTTGAGCAATACCTGGCTGTCTCCCCGCGGCTGATCCCCCGGGATCGCCGCAGGATCGAGGAGGCCCGCCGCCTGGCCGGCCCGCCGGGCCAGGCCCGGTAGGCTGAGTTGGATATCTGGTTTTCTTGACGACCGTTACCCGGAAGGAGTTGAAAATGAGCTTGGTGGGGATGCTGTTGGTTTGTCTTGTACTGAACGTGATGGCGCAACTGCCCGAGCCAGCCGAGACCGTTCCGGGAGAGATGATGAGCCGGATTGCCCAACAAGTCGACCAGTATCAGCGCGATCTCACCAACATCGCCTGCCGGGAGAAATACCGCCAGATCTACCGGCCTTATTTTGAGCCGATGCAAATCCGGGACCTGGAGGCGGAAATCGTATATGTCGAGTTGCCTCCCGACGCCACCTGTCGCATGTTCCGGGACGTTCTGAAGGTGAACGGCAGCCGGGTCAGGGATCGGGAGCAGCGTCTCCGGGAGTTGTTCCTGGACTCTCCGGCCAGCCTGGCGGGCGTGACCGCCGAGAGTGCCCGGTACAACATCGGGCCGGTCCGCCGTGATTTTAATTTTCCCACCGCGGCCCTCTACCTGTTGGAGGCGCGAAACCAGCCGCGCATCAGCTTCAAACTGGGCGGCGCGGCGGTCATCGATGGGTATCCCGTCCAGATTGTGGAGTTCAAGGAACAACTCTCGCCGACCCTGATCCAGTACAATGGCATCGACAGCCCAGCCTCGGGGAGATGCTGGGTGGAGGCCGCGAGTGGACGGGTCCGGCAGACCGAGCTGATTCTTCGGCAGGAAGGCGTCAACGCGCTATGGGTTGAGTACATCGTCAGGTATAGGGAGGATCCCGCTCTCGGGATGATGGCCCCGGGGGAGATGGTGGAACTCTTTTTCTATGGCGGCTCCCTCGAAAAACTATTGTTCCGGATCGACCGGGGGAACAGCGAGCGGCCCGAGCCGCCGCTGGAAGGCCGGGCGGTTTATGACCGCTACGCCCGCTTCAACGTTGAGTCCGAATCAGATATATCCAAGCCAAAACAGTAACCCGCCTCAGCCGGGTGGCTGGCCGTACACCCCGGCCTCACTCCTCGGGTGGGCTGTCCGCCGCGGCAGGCAAGAAAACGGTGAAGATGGCCCCCCGCCCAGGTGGAGATTCCACCTCCATGGACCCTTTCAGGGACTGAATGATCTTGCGGGCGAGGGACAACCCCAGGCCGGTGCCTCCCGAAGCCTGTTTCGTGGTGAAAAACGGATCGAAGATCTGGGTGATGATCTCCGCCGGAATGCCCGGGCCGGAATCGGAGATCCGGGCCCAGACCTTCTCTCCGGTGATGCCGGTAGAGATTTCCAGGTGGCCCTGGTTGTGAATGGCATCCAGGGCGTTGGCCAGCAACGCGGTGAAGACCTGTTTCAATTCCACTTCCACCACTCGCACGGGGAGTCCCCCCGGGTGAAGCGTCTTCATCAGGTCGACTTGATGCAGCCGTCCCTGAAAACCGAACATCTCCAGGGTCCGGTCGAGGATCTCGTTCAGATCGGTCACCTGCCGGTTCGGATCGGGTGTGCGCGCGAAAGAGAGCATGCTGGAGGTGATTCTTTTGCACCGGAAGATCTCTTCGTCGATGATCCGGAAATACTCATTGAAGAGCTCGGGATCGTTCACCCCCCGGTTGATCCGTTTCATCAGTCCCTCGGCGCAGCCGGAGATTGTGGCCAGGGGATTGTTGATCTCGTGGGCGATCCCGGCGGCCATCTGTCCCAGCGAAGCCAGGCGGTTGTTCATGATGAACCGCATCTCGTCCTGCTTGCGGCTGGTGACATCCTTGGCCAAATGGATGCACCCGTCCGGGGTTCCGTCGGGGGCAATGAGCGGGAAGGTGGATATTTCCAGAATCCGGCTGGTTCTTGGATCCGTTATTTCCGTACGGCAGGGCTTGGCCGATGATCGGGTCTGTCCCATGGGGCAGTTCTTGGGTGGCTGGATGCTGTCATGGAACAATTGGAAACACTTGCGCTGGAGAACGGCCTCGTTCGAAACGCCGAAATACTCCAGAAACGCGCGATTGGCGCGGCGGATCGACCCGTCCCAGCCGTGGATGGAGATCAGGTCGGTGATGCAGTCAAATGTGGCTTGCCACTGTTTTTGGGATTCTGCCTGCAGCTTGAGCCTTTCAAATTCGAGTTTTTCCGCCTCCAGTTGCTTGCGGTGAGTCGTGTCCATGAACAGGACGGCGAACTGTCGCGGGGCCGGAGAATACGCGTACACTTCGAAGTAGCGCTGGAGCACCGGCGAGAAATCCTCAAAATGCATGGGCCGGCCGGTGAGGGCGACCTGGCCGTAATTGTTAATCCAGACCGGATTTTCGCCAGGTAATAACTGGCGCACCGTTTTTCCGACCACGTCCTCCCGCTTCGAGCCGGTCAGCCGCTCGAAGGACGGGTTCACGTCCAGGAAACGGTAATCGCAGGGCTCCCCCCGCGCGTCGCAGATGACCTCGTGGAGGGCGAACCCCTCGGTCATGCCGTTGAACAGGGCGCGGAACCGGGTTTCGCTGGCGCGCAACTCGTTTTCCGCCGCCTTCAGCTCGCCCACATCCCGCCAGGCGTTGATGGCGCCGACGATCGCCCCGTCCCGGTCGCGGATCGGCGCGGCATTGCATGACAGGGTCAGGAGTTGCCCCGAGGAGTTTATCAGGGTGATTTCAAAATTGTTTAGCGTCTCTCCGCGAAAGAGCGCCCTCAGCAGGGGCATCTCCGCGGCTTCCAGGGGGGTCCGGCCGTCCTGGTGGAACACTTTCCACTTGGACGCGATTTCCTGCACGCTCGCCCCCTCATGGGAATCTCCGAGCATTTCCCGCCCGCGGCGGCTCACCATCCGGATCCGGGCGCTCGTGGCATCGGCGATGGTGATGCCTTCCGGGATGCAATCCATCAGCGAATCCAGCAATCGCTTGGATTCCTCCAGCGATTCTTCCATCCGCTTGCGCTCCGTGATGTCGAGGCAGATCCCGGTCATCCGTACCGGGGCCCCTCGCTCGTCGTACTTGCCCCGGCCCAGGGCATGGATCCAGCGAACCTGGCCGTCCGGCTTGATGATCCGGTATTCGCTGCTCAGCATGGTATCATCACGCAGGGACCGTTGGATGCGTTCTCCGGCGATGGCCCGGTCCTCCGGGTGCAGCGCGCGTTCCCAGGTTTCAAATGAGGCGGGCGCTGTCTCCGGATCGAACCCGAACAATTCGAACAGCCGTGGTGACCATTCAAGTTGGCCGCTGGCCACATCCCAGTCCCAGGTCCCCGCCCGCGACGCGATCTGGGCCAGTTCCAGGCGCTCTTTGGCTTGCCGGAGTGTCTCCTCCGCCTGCAGGCGCAGGGTCACGTCGCGGATGATCACCTGAACGGCGGCCTTGCCCTCGAATTCGATGGCCACGCTGGTGGCCTCCACCTGCACCGCCCGGCCATCCAGCCGCAAGAGCCGCAACTGGCGCAATGGCACCTTCTGGCCGACGGCCGCACGGCGCATCCGTTGGCGTACGAGCTCGCGGTCATCGGGATGGATGAGATCCAGGACCTTCCGGCCGAGTAGTTGATCCGGGGCGGACGCGTGGTATAGCTCCAACGCCACCGCGTTGGCGTAAACGAAGCGCCCGTCCTGGTGGGCGATGATGGCGTCCGGCGCCAGGTCCACCAGCGCCCGGTAGCGGCCCTCGCTTGCCCGAAGGGCTTCTGCCGCATGACGGCGCTCCGTGGTGTCGCTGAAAAACACCGTCAGGCCTGCCGCCGATGGGTAGCAGCGGCATTCGTACCACCGGCCGAGCGGCGCGTAGAATTCCTCGAAGCAGCACACACTGTTTTCAGCCACCGACCGGTTCCACTCGGTCCAGAAACGGGTCCGTTCCACTCCCGGGAAAGCGTCCAGCAGGGGCTTGCCCAGCAGGGTCGGCGCGGTCGTACCGAGCATCCGGGCGCCGGCTTCGTTGACAAAGGTGTACCGCCACTCCCGGTTCAGCGAAACGAACCCATCCGAGACGTTGCCGAGGATGTCCGCAATTTTCTGGTTGGCTTGCCTCAGGCGTTCTTCGAGACCTCGGTCCGCCGGGTCCAGCGGCCGATCCCACGTTTCGGGCATGGCTGCCCCGGCCGGCCCGGCCTCGGCTTGCCCGGCCGGCTCCGGCCTTAAGCGGCCGACGGCCAGGATGGCCAGCGGTCCGCCCTGGCGATCTCCTTCAAGGGTGATCCGGTAGTCGAGGTGGAGCGTGGCGCCTTCCTTGTGGAGTTGTTCCCACTCTCCCTCCCAGCGGCCGTCGCGGCGCACCGCGTTCCGGATGGTCTCCAGGGACGTGACGCAGCGTGTCCGCAGAAGCTGGTGCAGGTCCTGGCCCAAAGCCTCCCGGGGCGAAAAGCCGTATACCCGCTCCGCTCCCGGACTCCAGTAGCTGATCATGCCTTCCGGTGTCAGACCAGTGATGCAGTCATGGATAGTTGCCATGGGTATCGCCTCGGATGTCATGTTCCACTGTAATGATCAGTTGAGTTTTCGTCAACCTCATTCCGGGTCAATCCGTGTCCATCCGTTCTACTATTCCTCAAAACGCTCGCAGGCTGCACACATTTCTCGGAAATCCCTGCCTGACAAACATTCGGACGTCCTCTGCGCCTCCGCGTCTCTGCGGTGAACATTATTGGTTGCGGCTCCGCTGCGCTGGAGTTTGTATGTCGTTCGATCGGGTCAGGGTTGCTGGATGCCGAGCTGTTTGAGTTTCTTGTACAGGCTGCTGCGGTCGAGGTCGAGTTCCCGGGCGGTCTGGGCCATGTTTCCACCGTTGCGCTGGATGGCCTTGAGGATGTACTGCCGCTCGAACTCGTCGCGGGCTTCCTGGAACGACCCGCCCGGCTCGCTGGCCGTGGCCGAGTCCACCACCTGGGCGTAGAGATTGGCCGGCAGGTCGTAGACGGTGACCTCTTCGGCACCCTGCAGAATCATCAGACGCTCCACCACGTTCTTGAGCTCCCGGACATTTCCGGGCCACCCGTAGCGGGTCAGGACGTCCATGGCCCCGGGCTGGAAACGCTTGGGACTCTTCCCCGAAGCCCGGGCGAACTCCTGGACGAAGTACTCGGCCAGCACCGGGATATCCTCCCGGCGTTCCCGGAGCGGAACGATCTCCACGGGGATCACGTTGAGACGGAAGAAGAGGTCCTGCCGGAACCGGCCCTGGTCGATGAGGGCCTGCAAATCATGGTTGGTGGCGGCGATCACCCGGACGTCCAGCTCGATGGGGGCGTTGCCGCCCAGCGGGTCGATCTTTTCCTCTTCCAGTACCCGCAGCAGCTTGGACTGCATGAGCGGGTTCATGTCGCCCACCTCATCCAAAAAGAGCGTCCCCTCGTGGGCGTCCTCGAACTTGCCGCGCTTGTCCTCGGCGGCGCCGGTGAATGCGCCACGGCGGTAACCGAACAGCTCGCTCTCGATGAGGTCGTCCGGGATGGCGGCGCAGTTGATTTCCACGAACTTCTTGTGGCGGCGGGCGCTTTTCTCATGGATCAACCGCGCGACCAACTCCTTGCCGGTACCGTTCTCCCCGTAGATGAGCACGCGCCCGTTGGAGGGGGAGATCAGCTCGATCTGCCGCCGCAGGGACCGGATCGGAATGGACTGGCCGATCATCTCGTAGCGGCGGACGAACTTTTCCCGCAGCGCCTGGTTCTCCTCCTCGAGCTCCCGTTGGCGCAGGGCGTTCTTGACGACCACCAGGGTCTTTTCCAGGGTCATCGGTTTCTCGATGAAGTCGAAGGCGCCCAGCCGGACCGCCTTGACCGCCAGCTCAATGGTCCCGTGGCCGGAGATCACCACCACCGAACCGGCGAACGGAGTCCGCTCCAGGCGCTGCAGCACTTCGATCCCATCCAGGCCGGGCATCCAGACGTCCAGCAGGATGAGGTCGTAGAGAGTGGTCTGGATGCGCTCCAGGCACTCCTCGCCGGAGGCCGCCGTGTCGACGCGATACCCCTCGTCTTCCAGGATGCCGCAGAGCGACAGGCGGACCGCCGCCTCGTCGTCTACCACCAGCAATCTTTCCTTGGCCGCCACCATGGGTGCCCCCTCGAATCTGTTCCAGTGTAGCCGAAACAGACGGGAAAAGCAATCTGGCCTTGTCAGCTATCAGCTGTCAGCTATCAGCTTTCAGCAGTCTGCGCTGAGAGATTGGGCGAGGCTCTTGCTCAAAGTCTGACCGGCTTTCCAACGATTCAGGGGCGGGCTGGAGATCCGCGAGAAGGCGGCGGGTCCCGCGCTGTTCGGCGTGCATCCGTGGCCAATTTTTCGGCGGTGGCGCCGCGGCTCAGTTGCGCCAGCCGGCCTCGGCCTGGCTGCCGGGCACGGACGGCATCTCGGCCACGATCCGGGCGGCCCGCCGGCTGATGTAGCCCGTGGGCCGGCTGGCGCTCCAACGAACCGGGTTGGGCAACACCGCCGCCAGCAAGGCCGCCTGCTGGCGGGTCAGCCGGCTGGCGTCGCGGCGGAAATGATGCCGCGCGGCAGCCTCGGCGCCGTAGACATTCGGGGCGAACTCCACCACGTTGACGTAGACTTCCAGGATCCGGTCCTTCGGCCAGAGCAGTTCCATGAGGACGGTGTAGTAAGCCTCCACACCCTTGCGGACAAAGCTGCGCACAGGCGGCAGGAAGAGGTTCTTGGCCGCCTGCTGAGTCAGCGTGCTGGCCCCCCGCAGCGGCTTTCGCGGTTTGCGCTGATGGGTTTGCCGGGCTTTTTCGATCTCGATGAGATCGAACCCGTCATGGTCGAAGAACCGCTGATCCTCGGCGGCGATGACGGCCCGTAACAGGTGTGGGGAAATCTCTCCGGCCGGCCGGTTGTGGTGCCGCCACCCGACGGGTTCAGCCTGGAACAGATTTTCCAAGCTCTTCCAAAGCATCATGGCGGTAAACGGCGGGTCGATGAACCGGAACAGGACCACCTGGTTGAGGGGAATGAACAAAGCCGCCGCCAGTAAAATGACGGCGCCGCGCCAGGCAATCCGGGCCCATGGACGGGGATGGGTTGTGGTTTCGTTCATCGTCCGGCGTCACTTGGACGCGGTGATTGCCTCGATCTCTAGCTCGATCATCACGATGTTGTCGACCACCAGGCCTCCGGTTTCCAGGAGCTTGCCCCAGGTCAGGCCATAGTCGGTGCGGTTCAACGTGGCCGCGCCCTCGAAGCCGATCCGCTCGTTGCCCCAGGGGTCCTTCACCTTGCCGTTGAACGTGAATGGGATGGTGACTTCCTTGCTGACGCCGTGCATGGTCAACGTGCCGATCATCCTGAGCCCGTCGGCCGTCTTCTCGATCCGGCTGCTCTTGAAGGAGAGTTCCGGGTACTTGGCAACGTCGAAGAAGTCGGGATTGCGGAGGTGGTTGTCCCGGGCCTCGTTGGCGGTGTTGATGCTGGCCGCCTTGATCTTCACCTCGACCGAGGACTTGGTGATGTCCGCCTC
>ERZ1645192.2733-NODE-2733-length-14538-cov-6.153766_pt1 | contig 14538 bp, 15 predicted proteins | sample MGYA00575354_ERZ1645192 | MGnify/ENA primary metagenome ERZ1645192 (study PRJEB40844, sample SAMN11349763) | freshwater sediment metagenome | isolation source: river sediment | host: Sediment | place: India: Faizupur Khadar , New Delhi | collected 2017-02-21 ... | reverse complement strand
CGCTCATGGGGTAGAAGGCGCAGTGCTTCGCGGCCGCGCCGAAGGCCACGAGCGCCTTGCCGTCGAGGCGGAAGGCGGGCAACCCGTAGCTGATGCATTCCACGACACCGGGCGCGGCAGCATGGATGGCCCTGCGGAGCCGCTCGAGCGCGAGGCGCTGGTCGTCATCCAGTGCTTCGAGGTATTCGTCGATGCTGTTGGCCGCGGGTCTGGTCGCCATGGTTCGGTTTCCCCTCGCCGTCGATCATGTCGATCCCGGTTCATTCTCCTGGAGACGGGACGGCCTCGTCGAGCTTCTTCAGCGCGCCCTCCGCGGCTGTCCTCATTTCGGGGCATTCCGCGATCACGCGCAGCAGAATCTCACGCGAACTTCGGGCGTCGAACCTCCTGCTGGCCAGGGCCTTGACCGCGCGGTCCCGGACTCTGGATGCGACCGGCCCCTCTCCGTCCGGCACGATCCTGCCCAACGCCACCCCCGCCACGAACTCGAAGTCCCCTTCCACGATCGACATGTCGTCGAATCGCGCACGCTCGATATCCTCGATGGCCGCGAGCCCGGATCCGGCATTGGATGACCGTTCATGGCCGCGGCGGTAGATCGTGTAACGGATGGTGTGAGTATCCCCGCGCGCCGGCTGATAACCCTTGAACTTCATGGCGCGGCACGGACTCAGAGCGGTCGTGAACCAGGCGTTGCCGCACCAGCCGTACCAATGGGTCTGCGCTCGCCGCCAGGTCCCGTCGGCATCCAGATACTCGAGCTTCAGATACGGGTTCCCGTCCTGCGTTTCGAGCTCGACCTCCTCCGAGGTGGCGTTGATCAGGTACACCGGGATGCGACCGTCGATTTCGTGATCGGCAAAGTCCGCGACGATCGTGAACGCGTCTGCGGGCCAGGTCAGATAAGACGGCAGCTGGTCGAGCGGGATGGTCTCGGCCCTCGCCGCCGACGCCAGCGCCACCAACAGGGAGACGCGAATCGGGAATTTCGTGTTCATGGCGCACCCCCACGCGTGTCCATGAAGATACGGCGAGCAGCCGTCGAACTTCCATCAATCGCTGGCGGCCGCCCGGATCTCCGCCATGAACAGCTCCCCATACCGCCGCAGCTTCGTCTCCCCCACCCCGCTCAGCAACAGGAAGTCTTCGGCCGACGCCGGCCGGTGCTGCGCCATGGCCGCCAGCGTGCGGTCGTGGAAGATCACGTAGGGCGGCACGCCCTGTTCCACGGCCAGCCCGTGCCGCAGGACGCGCAGCCGCTCGAAGAGCGCGGCGGTGGCCGCGTCGACTTCGACGTCCGCCTCGACGGTCAGCGCGGCCGGCGTCTTGCGCTTGCGCTCCTTCGCCGGCGCGCGCGTCAGCACGTCCCGCCGCAGGCGCAGCTCGCGCCCCCCGTTGAGCACGGGGCCGGCGGCCGCCGTCAGGCGCAACCCGCCGTAGCCCTCGGGGTCCAGGGCCAGCAGCCCCAGCGCGACCAGCTGACGGAACACGCTGCGCCAGCCGAAGTCATCGAGCTCGCCGCCGATCCCGTAGGTCGACAGGCGGTCGTGCCCGAAGCGCCGCACCCGCTCGTTTTCGCTGCCGCGCAGCACGTCGATCACGTGCTGGGCGCCGAAGCGCTGCCCCGTGCGGGCCACGCACGACAGGGCCTTCTGGGCGACCACGGTGCCGTCGTAGGTGTCCGGCGGCTCGAGGCAGGTGTCGCAGTTGCCGCAGGGCTCGGGCATGACCTCGCCGAAGTAGGCCAGCAGGCGCCGGCGGCGGCAGTCGGTCACCTCGCAGTAGCCGAGCATGGCGTCGAGCTGCTGCAGGTTGCGCCGGCGGTGCATCTCGTCGCCCTCGGAGGCGTCGACGAGCTTGCGCAGCATCACCACGTCCTGCAGGCCGTAGCAGAGCCAGGCGTCGGCGGGCAGGCCGTCGCGGCCGGCGCGTCCCGTCTCCTGGTAGTAGCCCTCGACGCTCTTGGGCAGGTCGAGGTGGGCCACGAAGCGCACGTCCGGCTTGTCGATGCCCATGCCGAAGGCGATGGTCGCGCACACCACCAGGCCGTCCTCCCGGCGAAAGCGCTCCTGGTGGCGGCGGCGGGTCGCGGCGTCGAGGCCCGCGTGGTAGGGCACCGCGGGGAAGCCCTGCTCGGCCAGAAATTTCGCCGTCTCCTCGGTCTTCTTGCGCGCCAGGCAGTAGACGATGCCCGCGTCGCCGGCGTGCTCGGCGCGCAGGAACTCCAGCAGCTGGCGGCGCGGGTTGTCCTTCGGCACGACCCGGTAGCGGATGTTCGGCCGGTCGAAGCCCCCGATGAAGACGCGCCCGCCCTGCAGCCGCAGGTTCTGCAGGATCTCCTCGCGGGTGCGCTCGTCCGCCGTCGCGGTGCAGGCCAGCCGCGGCACGTCAGGGTAACGTTCGGCCAGGATGTCGAGCTGCAGGTACTCCGGGCGGAAGTCGTGTCCCCACTGGGAGACGCAGTGGGCCTCGTCGATGGCGAACAGGGCCAGGCCCGACGGCGCCGGCGCCCGGGCGACCTCGTCCAGCAGCTCGAGCGTGCGCTCCTGCAGCAGGCGCTCGGGCGCCACGTAGAGCAGGTCCAGCTCGCCGCGCAGCAGCTGCGCCTCGACACGGCGACCCTCGGCGACGCTCAGGCTGGAGTTCAGGAACGCCGCGCGCAGCCCGAGCTGCCGCAGGGCGTCCACCTGGTCCTGCATCAGGGCGATCAGCGGCGAGACCACCACGCCGGTGCCGTCGCGCAGCAGGGCGGGGATCTGGTAGCAGAGGGACTTGCCGCCGCCGGTGGGCATCAGCAGCAGGGCGTCGCCGCCGTTGGTCAGGTGGTCGACGACCTCGGCCTGGTGACCGCGGAACTCGGGGTAGCCGTAGACGGATTTCAGGATGTCCAGGGCGGTGCGGTTCATGGGGGCAGGCTAGCCAGAAGCGGGCCGCGGGGCAAGGCCGCAACGGCTCTGCCCCGCACATCCCGCGCCGCAGGCACGTTCTCACCTATAGATCCGCTTCACCTCACCCCACGACGCTTCCGCCGTCGCCGTCGGCGCACCTTCGGTCACGACCCAGGCGCCGGGGTTCCAGCCCGCCACGGAGGACTGGGTGCCGTAGTTCGTCACGATGTGGAAGTAGGGCTCGATGTTGGCCTCCAGCAGCAGCCCGTCGGGCTGGGAGGCCTGCTCGTAATAGCCGATCCAGCGCGGCTCGCCGACGCCCGCCCAGAACTGCGGCGCGCCCATGACTTCGACCAGGGAGACATCAGCCACGGACAGCCGGCCGACCAGCGCCGCGACCTCGGCGGCGGCGGCCCAGCGCCAGCCGGGGTTGGCGGCCAGCCAGTCCGTCACCTGATCGCGGGTGTACCCGACGAACAGGGACGGGTCGCACCAGTACAGGCCCGAACTCTCGTCGTGGAAGAGCTGCCGGTGAACGCCCTGATCCGCCAGGCGGGGCAGCGCGGTCGGGTCGTCGGCGTTGACGAGCCAGCCGCCGGGGCCCCAGCTCTCGACACCGGATTGGCCGCCGGACTGCAACAGGACATCGTACGGTTCGGTGTCCGACTGGATCAGCCAGCCATTGGGGATGGTGCCCGCGTAGTAGCCGATCCAGCGGGGCCCGCCGGCGCCCACGATGAACTGGGGAGCGCCCATGACATCCACGAGGTCGGATCCGGCCGGCGCCGTGCTGCCCAGCAGCGCGTCGATCTGCGCGCTCGTGGCCCAGGCCCAGCCGGTCGAGTTGCGGGTGACGAACACGTCGAGCGTGGCGCGGTCCGCGTCCGTCAGCACGTCGGGGTCGCACCAGGTGAGCCCCGTGGCCGGGTCGAAGAAGAACTCGCCGTAGGGTCCGCGGTTGGACAGTTCGGCGGAGGAGGCGCCGCCGGCGCAGGCCGCCAGGATGCAGACGACGAGCGCGAGAGTGCGAGGGTTCATGACCGCAGCTCCTTCCGCGATGGATGATCAGGATAGTGAACAAGCATCTTCATATCACCGAAGTCATGAATGCACAACGGGATTCATATCCGGCCGGCGGCGGGCCGCCGCATCCGTGCCCACCTGTTCGCATCACACCTCTCCAGAATACCCGCACACACCCATCCTGGGTGAATTGACGACCGGCAGCAGCGAGTCTTCCCCGCACGGGTGATCAACCGCATGGACTCCACAGCAGAATCCTTCGTCGCCGCCGAGACAGGCGGCACATACGCTGACCGCCGGCTGGCCGCACACTTCGCAGAACAACACCGGCGCCTCGTTGCGAGCTACGGCCAGGGCACTCTTCAAGGGCGCCGCTTCGACGAGGCTGACATGGCTGACGACAAGCCGGGTGTACGAACCGAAGTCGTACTCGTAACCCAGTTTCGATGTTGGCAAGCTCAGAACGTCGCCGATCGACCTGCGCATTCCCACCACGCCGATCTGCTTGTGAGTGAATTCGCTCGGATGCCCGCAGCATTCGAGCCAGACCCGGCGCAGGAGATCATCGACCGTCCTCAGCTTGGCGGTTGGCCGGGCCGCGATGATCAGCCACATCATCGGATCGTCGCAAGCCTGGGCCCGCAGCAGCAGAATTTTCACGCGTTCAACGTCGCTCGTTCCAAGCAGACACTTCCGAACGTGCGCGCCCATTGCGGCCTTGGTTTTTCGTACTCCGCACAGCTCGCAGGTCCCGTAAGAAATCTGTCTCACAGCGGGAACCCTTCCCGGAACTCGCCACTTCCTGCGCGCCTCCGGTTCACGATCCCAACCGATCCAGCCGCTCTCCGACGATCTCCGCCAAGCGGACGCGCAGACCAGCGCTCAGCTCCGAACCGGCGATCATCCCCTGGTACTCGTTGCGCAGCGCCACCAACTCGTCGAGCTTGCGCACGGCGTATTCCGGCGCGATCCCCAGCCGCCCGGCAAGGGCCAGGAAATCGTCCCGCCGCAATCGGCTTCTCCTGCCGCCGACCATGAGCGCGAGTTCCTCCTGCTCGCCCGGAATCACCAGGCGCGACGACACCAGGTCGTAGGCCGGGCTGAGCGCGACGGTGCCGTCCTCGCCGGTCAGCAACGAGAAGTTCTTGCGGTGAGCGTCGCCGTTGCCGACGGCGAAGTTGAAGATCGTCAGCTCGAAGAGCCGCTGGCATTCGAGCGGTGCGAACGTGCAGTGCTCATCGATGACGCGGGCGATCTGCTCGTGGCTGCCGGCGTACTTGTCGGGACCGCCGAGGATCTGGTGCATGTCCTCGCAAGCGAGCTTTTCGACACGCCGACCCTTCACGATACGGTCGAACCGCTTCACTAGGTACGCCGGTTCCCCGTCGGCCAGTTCCAGCAGCAGGCAGGGCGCCGTGTGCAGACCGAACCTGCGCCCCATCCGCATGCACAGGTACTCGTTCTGCGGCAGTTCGCGGAAGGCCTGCGTCTGCGGCTTCAGGATGAACCTGCCGCCGCGCGCTACGGGAATGAGCCGCCCTCCGTCGAGGCGCAAGGACAGCTTCGGCTGGACGCCGGAGATGCTGAGCCCCCCGGCCATCTTCTGCGCCTCGCCGGCGATCTCGCCCGACTTGATGGGAATGGTCGGCCGGATGGGTTTGCCGAACATCTTGCGGAGCGTCTTGCCGTCGTAGTCAATCGGCGTCATCGGCCGCCTTCCGCACGCCGACCGCTCCGATGCAGTCGGCGCAGGTGCTCAGCAACAGCCCGAAGGTGTCGCGCTCGTCCACCTTGATCGTGCGCGCGACGATGCGCAGGTACCATCCTTCGGGAACCAGCCCGGCGAAGAACGGGAACAGCGCCGGCGACTCGTACGGTTCCGGCCGCAGCGGCAGCGTCACCGAGACGGCCGGGCCGTCGGCCAGGTAGGCCGGATCGTAGACGAACCGGTAGGCGCCCGAATCAAGTTCGGTGAGCACGCCCGCCTGCCGGTCCCGGTAGTAGACGTCCCCCCGGCGCATCAAGACTTGGGCCTGACGTGAAGTTCGTGGCCGAGCAGGTCGAGCACCTGCTTCACCTTGTCGAGACGGACGGTGGGTTTGCCCTGCTCCAGTTCACGGACGAATCGCAGACCCACTCCCGCTCGCGCCGCCAGTTCGACCTGTGTCAGGCCGGCAGCCTTGCGCAATCGCGTGATTTCTGCCGATAGTTCCATGGCATTCGCCCTGATCGGGTATATTTTCTATCAACACGAAGGCATCTTCCGCCACATCACGCCAACCGTCAAGCAAGAATAACCCCAATGGGGTATAAAATATCTAATTTTCCCATAAGTTTGATGCTGAATCCTGAATGTTGTGTGTTATTATACCCTTTCAGTGATATTATACCGAACGCCAGCGGAGCGGGCCGAGGCCCTCGCCCCGGCCCTTCGCGGTCAGGCGAGCACGCCCGCGTACTGCAGCAGGGCGGCCTTCTCCTCGTCGCTCGACGAGTACAGCTCAAGCAGCTGCTCCGACAGCAGGGACGCTTCCTGCTCCTCGGGCGGCGGACCGCCGGCTCCGGGAGGCGGGCCCTGCGGTCGGCCGGCTTCCAGCTCGGCGGCGCTGACCGCGCCGTCGCCGTCGGTGTCGAGCCGGGACAGCATCTCCGACGCGGACGGCGCCTCGGCGTCCATCTTCCCGGACATGCGGTCGATCATCGCCTGCAGCTCGTTCTCGTCCAGGGAACCCGACGCATCGGTGTCGAGCTCCGCGAACATCTCCTCGGGCGAGGGCCGCTTCGGCGGCGTCATCGCGACCGCCGCGGTGGTGTTGGTGCTGCCGATGGAAGAAATCACGTGGGACCTCCTTGATCACGCCCGGCACCCGTGCCGGTCCCGAACGCGGGGCCGGGCGCATTCCCGGCCGCGCCGTTCGTATCGCCGTGTATCGGCGGGGCGCAAAGGTGCAACCGCCGTTCCCCGGTCTGTGGCGATCGTGTATCAGGAGGTCGGCGCGATCAGCAGGTAGCCCTGCCCGCGCACCGATTTGATGAAGCGGGGGCTCTGGGCGTCGTCGCCGAGCTTGCGCCGCAGGCGGACCACGCAGAGGTCGATCGAGCGGTCGCGGCTGTCGAAGGGCAGGCCGCGGATCTCGCGCTTGATGGTCTCGCGGTCCACCACCTGTCCCGGCCTCCCGGCCAGCAGGAGCAGCAGGTCGAACTCCGTGTCCGTCAGGTCGAGGGCCCGTCCCGCCAGCTTCGCCGAGCGGGCGCCCTCGTCCACGACCAGCGTACCCGAGTCGTGCCGTCCGGGCCGGCGAGGTCGGCCGCGGGCCAGCGCGTGCAGGTGCGCCAGCAGCAGGCGCTCGCTGAAGGGGCGGACCAGGACCGTGTCGGCGCCCGTCTCCAGGGCGACGACCTGCGCCGTCTCGTCCGCCTCCTCGAAGAGGGCGCAGATCCGGCTGTCGGGACGGGCCGCGCGCGCGTCGCGGCACCAGGCCAGGGCGCCCGCGGCGCGGGGCTCGATGTTCACCACCACGAGGGAGGAGGGGGAGGCCGCCAGGTCCACGGGGGGGATCCGGTCGCGGACCACCGTTTCGACCCGGCAGCCCTGCCGCCGCAGGCCCGCGCACAGTTCCGCCGCGGCGTCGGGTCGATCGATCACGAGGGTCACGTCGAGGCTGGGCATCCGCCGCTCCCTGCCCGGGGCGGCGCGGTGGGGTGAGGCGCCGGCCGCCGGGCAGCGATCCCAACGCGCGGGGAACGGCGATCCTGCGCGCGGCCCTACCGGGGCAGCCGCTTCACGCGGCTTCCTGCATCGCCGGCGGTCGCCGACGCCGGGCCCGTCATTCCATCAACCACGCGATCGCTCGTTCGCGATCATCGAAGAGCTGGACGCAGAGGCCGCGGTTGCGGCAGGCGTTCTCCCAGAACCTGACCGCCTCGAACGCCCCGTGCCCCTTCGGCAACAGGACCGCTTCCCTGATGGAACCGCTGGGATCGTTCGCCAGGAAGGTCTCGACCGTCGCGTACAGGTCCACGACCGAGTGGCCGCCCTCGAGTTCCGAGCAGTCGGCCAGCAGCCGGGTCGTGCCATGGGTGCGGCAGATCATGATCGTTTCGCGGACCAGCAGCGCCAGCGATTCCGGCGACACCGCGCCGCTGTAACGGGTCTCGACGATGGGATGATCGGGGAGCAGGTTGACGGACCTGGACATGCCACCCTCTTTCGTTCGCGGTCGAAGTCGCTCGCCCCGAGGGGCGGGGCGCGGTCGATCGGAAGACGAACGGGCGATCCGCAGGCTGGTTCGCAATCGCCGGTATTCTCCACGATCGGCACACGGCAGGCAAGCGGTCATGGGCGCCGGCGAGCCCGGTGGTGGAGGATGTTCGTGCCACCCTGCGGTAAAATTGAAAATCCGACTTTCAATTTTACCGCAAGTCGCCCGCAGCACGGATGTCTCCCCCCTTGTCAATCCTGAAGAAACGGGACATGATCAGACCTCATTCACGGCAGCCTGGTGCCCGTCCGCTTCCACGAAGGAAACCCGCCATGGCCCACCCCTCCGATCGCAGACCGCTCCTGCTCCCGCTGACCCTCGCCCTGCTCGCCCTCTGCTGGGCGCCGGCGTCCCCGGCGCGCGTCGTCGAGGTGTCGGGGGTTCCCGCCGCCGGCCTCGGGCAACCGCCGGCCGACCCGCCGCTCGCCGCGGCGCACGGCTACTGGGAAACCGACCGCGACGTGCCCTGCGTCACGCCCGAGCAGCACGCCGAGATCGAGGCTCATCTGGCCGCGAACGTCGCGGACCTGCGCGCGCGCGGGCTCCTGCCCGAAACGGCCGCCAAGGAGGCCGGCGCGCTCCTGCAGTGGCCGCTGCGGGCCGCCGCCCATCTCGACGACCCCGGCTACCACGGCATCTCGAACTTCGTGGACCAGGATGCGACCTACCCGAACCACCTGCTGGACTACAACTGCGGCACGCGCACCTACGACCTGTCCGGCGGCTACAACCACGCGGGGACCGACATCTTCACCTGGCCGTTCTCCTGGCTGAAGATGGCCAACGACGACGTCGAGGTCGTCGCCGCGGCCCCCGGCGTGATCGTCGGCAAGGACGACGGCAATTTCGACCACAACTGCGGCTTCGGCGGCGGCCAGTGGAACGCCGTCTACGTGCAGCACGCCGACGGGTCGACCGCCTGGTACGGGCACATGAAGAGCGGATCGACCACCGCCAAGAACGTCGGCGACGCGGTGGCCGCGGGCGAGTACCTGGGCTTGGTGGGCAGCAGCGGCAACAGCACCGGCCCGCACCTGCACTTCGAGCTGTACGACAGCCTCGACCAGCTGGTCGACCCCTGGAGCGGCGCCTGCAACTCGCTGAACGAGGACGGCTGGTGGGCCGAGCAGCGCCCTTACTACGACCCGGCGATCAACGCCCTGCGCACGCACTCGGCGCCGCCGGTGTGGCCGAGCTGCCCGAACACCGAGATCACCAACGAGCGGATCCACTTCCAGCCCGGCGACCCGGCCTACTTCGCCACCTACTACCGCGACCAGCTGCAGAACCAGGTCAGCACCTACCAGATCCTGAAGCCGGACGGCGAGGTCTGGCAGGAATGGACCGCGTGGCTGACGGTCCCCCACTACGCGGCGTCGTGGTGGTACTGGGGCTGGTACCTGCCGTCCGGCGACGACGGCGTCTGGACGTTCCGCGTCACCTACCAGGGCCAGACGGTCGAGCACCTCTTCAGCGTGGGGACGGCGACGGCCGCTCCCGTGGCGGCCGGGACCACCCGCCTGCATCCCGCCGAGCCGAACCCGTTCAACCCCTCCACCAGCATCCGCTTCACGCTGGGCGAGGGCGGCCCGGTCGACCTGAGCATCCACGACCTGGCCGGCCGGCGCGTGGCCACGCTCCGCCGTGAAGTCCTGGAGGCGGGCGAGCACCTGGCGGCCTGGGACGGGAGCGACGATGCCGGCGCGACGGCGGCCAGCGGCGTCTATTTCGTCCGGCTGGAGACCGCGGGCGGGAATCAGACGCAGCGGATCGTGATGCTGAAGTAGGCGGCGCCGGCGGTCAGTAACCCGCCGCCTGCCCGTCCTTCCGCGACTCGCTGGCCCCGTAGTACACGTCCTGCGCGGCGTCGTACATGATGGCCTGGTAGCCGCCGAACGAACCGACATCCGCCTGGATGACGTGGCCCATCTCCACCAGGCCGCGCACGACCTCGGGCGCGAAGCCGTTCTCGAGGCTGACCACGCCCCCGTCGGTCATCAGGGTGCCGGTGGGTTCGCTCGAACCCTCGTGCAGGATGCGCGGAGCGTCGCCCGCCGCCTGCAGGTCCATCCCGAAGTCCACCAGGTTGACGATGATCTGCGCCTGGCCCTGGGGCTGGGTGCTGCCGCCCATGACGCCGAAGCTGAGCCAGGGCTCGCCGCCGCGGGTGGCGAAGGCCGGGATGATGGTGTGGAAGGGGCGCTTGCCCGGCGCGTAGGTGTTGGCCTCGCCGGGCTGCAGGCTGAACAGCTCGCCGCGGTCCTGCAGGCAGAAGCCCAGGCCCTCGGGGCAGACGCCGCTGCCCATGCCGCGGTAGTTGCTCTGGATCAGCGAGACCATATTGCGGTCGGCGTCGGCGACGGTCAGGTAGATCGTGTCGCCCTGGCGCAGGGCCGGGTTGCCGGCGTCGATGCGGCGGGCGGCGCGGTGCGGGTCGATCAGCGCGCGGCGCTCGTCGGCGTAGGCCTTCGACAGCAGGCCGGCGACGGGGATGTCGGCGAAATCGGGGTCGGCGTAGAAGCGCGCGCGGTCCTCGAAGGCCAGCTTCTTGGCCTCGACGAACGCGTGGACGTAGGCGGCGCTGCCGAAGCCCATCCCCGCGACGTCGAAGCCTTCGAGCAGGTTGAGGATCTGCAGCGTGGCGAGGCCCTGGCCGTTGGGCGGCAGCTCCCAGACCTCGACGCCGCGGTAGGTCGTCGAGATCGGCTCGACCCACTCGCTGCGGTGGGCGGCCAGGTCGTCGTAGCTCAGGAAGCCGCCGGCCCGCTGCACCGTGTTGGCGATGGCGTGCGCCATCTCCCCTCTGTAGAAAGCATCGCGCCCCTCGCGCCCGATCCGCTCGAGGGTGGCGGCCAGCAGCGGGTTGGTCCACATCTCGCCCTTGGCTGGGCCGCGGCCGTCGCGCGTGAAGGCATCGCGGAAGCCGGGGTACCCGATCAGGGCCGGCACGCTGAGCCGCCAGTAGTGGGCGATCAGTTCGGAGACCGGGAAGCCCTCGCGGGCGTAGCGCACGGCCGGGGCCAGCAGGTCGGGCATGGGCAGCCGGCCGAACTTCGCGTGCAGCTCGAACCAGCCGTCCACGCAGCCGGGCACCGAGATCGGCAGCGGGCCGCGCGGCGGCACGAACTCCAGGCCGCGCTTGTGGAACTCCTCCAGCGTGAGGGACCGCGGCGAGCGGCCGCTGGCGTTCAGCCCGTAGAGCTTCCGCGTCTTCGCGTCCCAGACGATGGCGAACAGGTCGCCGCCGATGCCGCTGCCGGTCGGCTCCATCAGGCCGAGGGCGGCGTTGGCCGCGATGGCCGCGTCGACGGCCGAGCCGCCGGCTTTCAGCACGTCCAGGGCGATCTGCGTGGCCAGGGGCTGGCTGGTGCAGGCCATGGCGTGCGGGGCGATCACCTCGGAGCGCGTCGTGAAGGCCCGGCCGGTGACGCGGTCGGCGGCGGGGGCGGCGGCCGCCGCCATGACGACGAGCAGGGCGAGAGCGGCTGAGGTCGGCTTGGACATGGGATCCTCCTCGGCGGGATCCTACACCATCGCAGCCGGATCGCCAGCAAGCGAAGACCGCGTCGCGACGACGGCCGGCCCCCTCAGGAGCCGGCCGTCTCTGCTGTCGGTTCGGCGCGACCCTTCTACTTGAACAGGGCCTTGACGCCGCCCCAGGTCGCGGTCTCGTCGGCGACGATGCCGTGGGGCTCGAAGCCGATGTTGACGCCGATGCCGTCGCCGCGGATCTGGCTCTGCAGAACGGTGATGCTCGACACCGCGTCGTCGATGCGCACCACGCCCAGCTGCGTGTTCCACCAGGGGTTGGCGCCGCCGGCGCCGGTGACGGAGTTCTGCACCGAGAACGTGCCCGCCCCGCCGGTGAACTGCGAGGCGCCGGCGGTCACGTCGCCGATGTAGTCGCCCAGGAACGTGCCGTTCTGGTTGACGGTCGTGACCGAAGCCCCGCCGCCGAAGCTGGTGGTGGCGCCCAGGCCGATGGTCCCGACGAAGACCGAGCCCGCCGGCAGCGTGCCCGCGAACGTGTAGGTGATGGTCGCCGTCTCGGGCCCCAGCTCGCCGGGCTCGAAGATGGTGCCGAAGTACTCGTAGTTCGACCACGAGTACGTGTCCGGCCCGCTGACGACGTTGCCCGCCGTGTACGCGGGGATCTGGTTGCGCAGGTGCGTCCAGTGGGCCGGGATCGCGTAGGTGACCGTGACGTTGCCGACGCCGGGGACGAAGAACACCGAGCCGTTGGGCACCGGCGACCCGATCGCGGTCGGCGACATGTCCAGCCAGGTGATCGAGTAGGCCGCCGCGGACGCGGCGTTCGGCAGGATGGCGGCGGTGACGGCCAGGGCGAGGCAGAAGAACGTCAGCTGGGCTTTAGATAGGCGCATGGAAGGCTCCTTGGGTGTCGCTCGGGGTCCGTCCGGTCGGCGGCGCGGGCTTGCGTCGCGCGGACCTGGATGAGACCAAGACACCCCCATCAACCAATAATGATATGCAATGTCAATATCGTTAATTTGTGCGCTCACTCGTCCCGAACAACAACCGCAACGGGCCCAACATCATGCGCTGAACTTATGATTGGGTAATTGACGAATGATTCGTCCAGGATGCGCCGACTCCTCTACCCGCCAAGCCACGACAGCAGGCCCCTGAGACCCAGGCTGACCCCCGCGCCCAGCATCGCCCCGGCCAGCACCTCGCGCGGCGTGTGCCCCAGGAATTCCTTCAGCTTGTGGTGGTTGAGGCGGTGGTCCGGCGCGAACAACTCGCGCACGATCACGTTCAGGGCCTGGGCCTGCAGGCTCGCGGAGCGGCGCAGGCCGGCGGCGTCGAACATCGTGACCAGGGCGAAGCAGGCGGCCACGGCGAAGACCGGCGAGTCCCAGCCGGCGACCAGGCCGACCGAGACGCCCAGGGCCGTCACGGTGGAGCTGTGGCTCGAGGGCATGCCGCCGGTGGCGACCAGCAGGTCGAAGTTCGGGCGGCGGAAGCGACGCCAGTCCCGCACGAACTTGATGAGCTGGGCGACGACGTTGGCGACGGCCAGGGCGATGATCGCCTCGTAGCCGGTGTCGAGGATCGCGGCGGCCGCTCGTCCCATCATCCGTGCCTCACCGTTCCCGGGCCAGGTCGTCGGCCAGCGCCGCGATCTCCTCCCGCATCGACAGCTTCTCCAGCCAGCGCGCCGGGATGCCCTGCTCGCCGTAGAACGCGCCCGCCACCTGGCCGCACACCGCGGCCGTGGTGTCGGCGTCCTCGCCCAGGTTCGCGGCGGCGAGCACCGCGCCGGCGAAGTCGTCGGCGCGCGCGAAGGCCCACAGGGCGGCCTCCAGGCAGTGCACGACGTAGCCCGAGCCGCTGATGCCGCTCTGCGGCTTGTCGCGGTAGCCGCCGCGCGCGATGGCGGCGATCCGCGGCGTCGCGGCGAAGCCGTCCGCGTCGCCGAGCAGGACGGCGTCCTTCGCTTCGCCCCGCAGCGCCCGCACGAGGATCCTGGCGAACAGGCGGCAGGCGTCGACGCATTCCGGGGCGCCGTGCGTGGTGCGCGAGCTCTCGCCGGCGAAACGTTCCGCGGCATCGATGTCCGGGCACCAGAACATCGGGACCGGCGCGAGGCGCATGAGGCTGCCGTTGCCGGCCGTGTAGGGGTCCGTGGAGCCGGCGAACGGGTCGACGTCGCGGCGGTAGCGCGCCAGGGCGGCCGCGGTCGCGTTGCCGATGTCGAAGCAGGCGCCGGTGCTGCTCAGGTAGCCCTCGTCATGCCAGCGGCAGTAGCGGCGCATCTGGTCGTCGGCGTCGAAGCCGCCCCGTTCGACGAGGCTGGTCGCCAGGCAGAGCGCCAGCGAGGTGTCGTCGGTCCACTGGCCGGGCAGCAGAGCGAACTTGCCGCCACCCACCATGTCGGTCAGCGGCGCGAAGCTGCCGCGCGGGCGGAACTCCACGGCGGCGCCCACGGCGTCGCCGACGGCGAGGCCGAGCAGGCAGCCGCGGAAGCTCGCGATGCGGTCCATGGGCACCTCGCTGCCGCCGGCGCTCCGCGCCACCGGATCCGGCGTCCTGCATCATAACCGCACGTCGCGGCTGCGATCCAGGAAATCCGGGGCCCCCGCCCGCAGAGGCGGCGGCCGCGTGGAGCTGGTGTTCCCGGCCAGCGCCGTGGCCGACGATCTCGAGGTGAGCATCGCCGCGGCGACGGCGCCTGCGAGGCGGTGTGGGCGGTGACGGTGGACGACGACGGCATCATCTTCGTGGCCGACACCGGATCGCGCACCTTCAAGAAATTGGTTCTGACTCGAAGATTGTCCCTGCCCGAATGCTTGATGTGATGCGACTTGGACCTGCAGATGCCGCCGTGACCGGGGACGCGC
>ERZ1645192.2730-NODE-2730-length-14541-cov-5.162709_pt1 | contig 14541 bp, 8 predicted proteins | sample MGYA00575354_ERZ1645192 | MGnify/ENA primary metagenome ERZ1645192 (study PRJEB40844, sample SAMN11349763) | freshwater sediment metagenome | isolation source: river sediment | host: Sediment | place: India: Faizupur Khadar , New Delhi | collected 2017-02-21 ... | reverse complement strand
TGATTGCCGAAAGCCTTGCGCCATTTGCTGAAAACAAGCAAGTCAGCTATCTCCAGCAACAGCCTGTAATGTATCCTGCCTGACTTCTCAATTTCATAGGCGAATCCGATTTTCATCGCCTGAAAAAAAACAATTTTCCGGAGCATGGGAAGGTTTTTCCCCTTGCGAAGGATGGCAGCGTATGACTTCTCAAGAACCCTTGGCACAGCACAAAACATGGTCGGCCTTATTTCACGCAGGTTATCCCTGATCCGGTCAAAATTCTCTGCATAATAAACGGTAATCCCCAGATACTGATACATATAATTGAGCATTCGCTCATATACATGACAAAGCGGAAGAAAACTGAGGGCTTTCTCCACCTGTTTGTCTGCAAGTATGTGACTAACTGTCAAGAAATTGCTGACGAGATTGTGGTGAGAAAGCATCACTCCTTTCGGATATCCGGTGGTTCCGGAGGTATAGATAATGGTAGCGAGATCTTGCGGAGCGATTTCTTTTTTCCGGCTGCTCAGCTCAACTGCCTCCGGTCCGTCATCGTGAAAACTGAAATCCTCAGGCCATTCCTGAAGGCCTTCAACCGGGAAAACAGCATACACCTGAGGTTTGTGGATGGCAGCGGCTATTACCGGTTTTATCCTTTCCCACGCTTCCTGACATCCGACAATGACCAGTTTTGCCCCCGAATCGTTGATGATAAACCGGTAATTTTCCTCACTTAAAGAATGATACACCGGTATGTGAACACAGCCCGCCTGCTGAATCCCCATATCGAAATAATTCCATTCAGGCATGTTGCCTATAATGGTGAGAACCTTATCTCCGGCCGAAAAACCGCTTTTAATGAGTGTCAGACTGATCTGGTCGGCGCTGCGGATATAGGCTGAGGCGGATACATCAAGCCATTGATTGCCGCGCTTTACGCCAAACACGGCTTTACCGGCTCTTTCACCACTGCGTAAAAGATCAATCAGGTCAAATATGCGTGTTACACTGACCATCGAAAAAAGCTTAAAAATAGACAAAACGAAGAAGTAAGGTTATTCCTCGTCGTTTTTCAGCCCGAAAATGTTCTTTATTTCATTTTCATATTTATCGTTGATAAACCGGCGTCGAAGTTTAAGAGAGGCAGTAAGTTCTCCGGTGTCGACCGTCCACTCATGGTCGATGAGTTCAAAGCGCTTGATATGTTCGGTAGCCCCGAAGTAAGTGTTGTATTTTTCGATTTCCTTCTGGAAGCGCTTTTTGATCCGGGGCAAGGCAATCATTTCGCTGTCGGTGGTATATTCAATGCCTTTGATGGCGCACCATGACCTGAGGTGTGGAAAGTCAGGCACCACCAGTGCGGCGGCAAATTTCTGGTTCTCCCCGATCACCATCAGTGTATCGATAAACGATGACTCCTTAAACTTGTTTTCTATAAGCTCAGGGCTGATGTATTTGCCCAGGGAAGTTTTGAATATCTCCTTCTTCCGGCCGGTAATCCTCAGGTGCCCGCGGCGTTCTATTTTTCCGATATCGCCCGTATGAAACCAGCCTTCGGCATCAATGGCTTCCGCGGTCAGCTGTGGTTCTTTGTAATAGCCCATCATCACACCCGGACCTTTGCAGAGAATCTCACCGTCGCTGGCAATGGCCACTTCGACGTTCTTTAGCGGACGTCCGACGGTTCCTATACAAACACCGTTCTCATTGAAATCATTCACTGCAATGACAGGGGATGTTTCAGTAAGTCCGTACCCCTCCAGCACCGGGATTCCAGCCGCCCAGAATACACGGGCCAACCTGGGTTGCAGGGCTGCCCCTCCTGAAACGATAACCTTCATGTTGCCACCAACAGCTTCACGCCATTTCGAAAAAACCAGCTTGCTGTAGATTTTCAGACGAACATTGTAATACCAGTTGTTTCCTCCGTCTACTTCATATTTAAGACCAAGACTGATCGCCCTGAAAAAAATAAATTTCCTGATTCCTTTCAGCTTTCTGCCGGTTCCCATAATCCGGTCGTATATCTTTTCAAGCAATCGCGGTACTGTGGTGAGAATATCAGGCTTAACTTCGCGCATGTTATCACCGATCGTTGCCATGCTCTCGGCATAATAAATTGAAATTCCGAGATACTGGTATAGGTAGTTCAGCATTCTTTCATACACATGGCAGAGGGGAAGATAACTCAGGGCCCTGCCTTGTTCTCCCACCGGAGGAATGTGAGCCACATCCTTGAAATTGCTGATGATGTTGCTGTGGGAGAGCATAACCCCTTTGGGATTTCCGGTAGTTCCCGATGTATAGATCAGTGTCGCAAGATCATCGGATTTAACCTTCTCCATTGAAGCGTCGAGCAATGGCCTGTCAACCGCTGCACGACCCGACTCCACAAATTCTGAAAAGGATTTTGTTCCGGGTGTTTCCTTTACCGCAAAAACCCCTTGCAGGGCAGGCACATCGCTGAGAATGGGCTCAACCTTCCGGAAGATCTCCTTACCGGAGATAAACAGGAATTTAACTTCTGCATGTTTCAGGATGTAGCCATAGTCAGATTCTGACAACGTCGGATAAATCGGAACATGGATGGCTCCTGTCTGCATAATGCCCATATCGATGAAATTCCATTCAGGCCGGCTGGGCATAATGGTGGCGATTTTGTCTCCCTTCACCACCCCTGCTGCAAGTAGCGCATAGCTCACAGAATCAACGGTTTCACGATACTGAGAAATGGAGTACCTTATCCATTCTCCATTCTCCTTTCCTGAAAGAACGTCAGGTTTTGGTCTGAAAGATTGCTCATAATACGGCAACAGGTCAAACAGTCGTGTAATTTCAGCCATAGGCACTTATGATTAAGCAAATAGTTTCTCTATCTGTTTCTTGTACTTTTCCTGAATAACTGTGCGCCTTAATTTCAGCGTAGGGGTTAACTCACCGGTAGCAGTACTCCATTCAGCAGGCATGAATTCAACTTTTTTTATCTGCTCAGTGGCACCGAAGCCCTTGTTGTAATGGTCAACTACTTTCATGAGCCTTGCCTTAATCCGCTGATCAGCAATCATTTCAGCATCGGTAGTGTATTCAATCTCCTTTATTTTACACCATGACTTCAGGTGATTGAAATCGGGGACGATGAGGGCCGCAGCAAATTTCTGATTTTCACCCACAACCATCATGTTATCTATAAACGGGGATTCCTTGATTTTGTTCTCAAGTAACTCAGGGGCAATGTATTTGCCTAGTGAAGTTTTGAAAATTTCCTTCTTCCTGCCGGTGATCCTCAATTGGCCTTCTTTCTCAAAAACACCGATATCGCCGGTATGAAACCATCCGTCACTGTCGATAACACTGGCTGTAAGTTCCGGATTTTTGTAATAACCCAGCATGACATTCGGGCCCCGGGCGAGAATTTCACCATCACCGGCAATGCTAACTTCTACACCCCTCAGCGGTGGTCCAACGGTACCGACTTTGATGCCATTCGGATCGGTGCTGGTAACTGCCACCACAGGTGAAGTCTCGGTCAATCCGTAGCCTTCATATACGGGCAAACCTGCTGCTCTGAATGTTCTTACCAGTCTGGGCTGAATCGATGCGCCTCCCGAAACAATGATCTTGAAGTTACCGCCAAGGGCTTCGCGCCATCTGCTGTAAATCAGCTTGTCTGCAATCCGGTGCCTCAGCTTGTACCAAAGGTTGTTGTGGCCACGCACATCATAATGCAGGGCTAAATCCACAGCCCAGAAAAAGATCGCTTTTCTGATACCCTTCTGCTTCCGGCCGGTGGCTTGAATCTTATCGTAGATCTTCTCAAGCAGCCTGGGTACACAACACATCATGTCGGGTTTTATCTCCCTGATGTTGTCGGTAATGGTTGCAAGACTCTCGGCATAATAAATCGAAATTCCAAGATAAAGATACATGTAGTTGAGCATACGCTCATAAATATGACACAACGGAAGAAAACTCAGGGCTTTTCCTTCTTCACCAAAGGTGGGAATATAAGAGACTGCCTTGAAATTGGATATGATGTTGGCATGCGAAAGCATCACCCCCTTCGGGTTTCCGGTCGTACCGGAAGTATAAATGATGGTTGCCAGGTCATCGGGAAGGATTCCCTGCCTTATAGAATCCACAAGTTCAGGCTCAGGACTCGATTGACCGAGCTCTGCAACATCGTAAAGATTGCGGAACGAATCACTGTATTTGAAGGTAAAAACTTCCTGAACCGAATTACAATCCAATGCAATATCGCGGATCTTTGCAGCCATCTCTTCTCCCGAAACAAAAATCATCCTCACCTCTGCATGGTCAAAGATGTATTGATATTCAGAAGCTGAGATGGTCGGATAAACCGGTACATGGATAGCGCCCGCCTGCATAATGGCCATATCCAGAAAATTCCATTCCGGCCTGTTGTTGGATATCGTAACGATTTTATCTCCCTTCTTTACACCCAGCGCAATCAAACCACTGGTGATGTTATCAGACATCTGAATGAAATACGGCAGGCTGAACTTCTTCCAGACACCATCTTCCTTATAGGCCAGAACATCTTCCTTCGGTTTGAAACTGTTTGCATAATGCGGTAGCAGATCGAATAACCTGGTAATGGGTGTTTTCTCTTGCATAGGACTCAATCTAAAGATTATGTGTGAGCTGAAGCTGTTTATTTTACACTACTTCTGATGAAGCAAATCCCTTTCTGCACAAATGAAAAGTCTGGCTGAAATTTAATAAAAAAAACAATGAAATCCCTGAAGCGTAAGCTTTTGATTTAAATCTATTTACGATTTATCTGTGTGGCTGATGCCTGAGCTGTCGGCATCAAAAGCAGATCGTTGATGTTTACATGCGGTGGCAACATGGCGGCATAATGCACCACTTCAGCCACATCATCCGGATGCAGTGGCTGAAATCCGTTGTAAACAGCACCGGCTTTCTCCACATCACCTCCAAACCTGACAACCGAAAATTCCGTTTCAACTGCGCCGGGTGCAATCTGTGTCACCCGGATACCGTGAACCAGCAGATCCATCCTCAGTGCCCTGGTTATGCTGTCAACCGCCGCCTTGGAGGCACAATAGACATTTCCTTTGGGATAGACCTCCCGTCCGGCAACTGAACCGATGTTGATGATGTGCCCCCTCCCCCTCCGTATCATACCGGGTACAATACTATGGGTAACACTCAGCAGGCCCTTCACGTTGGTATCTATCATCTGGTCCCAGTATTCCGGATTCCCATCCTGAAAAAGGTCAAGCCCCAGAGCCAGACCAGCATTGTTGACCAGCACATCGGGTTCCATATCCTCAGGAAGGCTGTTCAGTGCCCGGGCAACCCCCTCCCTGTCAGTTACATCCATTTCAATACTCAACACCTTCACCCCAAAGGTTCGTGTAATTTCATCCTCAATGGCCCTGAGCCGTTCTATGCGGCGACCGGTTATGATGAGTCCTGCACCTGATGCAGCGAACCTGAAAGCACACGAACGCCCGATTCCGCTGCTCGCTCCTGTAATTAAAACATTGTGAATCATAGTGTAGCCAATAAAGTAGCGATGAAACTTCCCTGCGATCAGTGTCCGGTCCGATCTGCGTAAAAATAGGTATTATCCTTTACAACAGCAATACCCTGACCTACGATGTCAGATCAAAGTTTTGCTGACATGCATCATAAAAAATAAAACTGAGTGCCGAAGGCTGTATCAAATTAACCAGTTCACCTTCAGACCCGGGGACAGCTTATTCTGTTACATCGGAATCCCTGCGAGCCATGGCTTCTATCCATTGCCGGGCATTTGTAAAGGCTTCAATCCATGGAGAGACTTCATCAGCCTGTCTTCCGCTGGGATAAACTGCCCAGTTCCATGGATAGATTGCACGCTCCAGGTGCGGCATTATGGCCAGGTGCCGGCCATCGGCCGATGCAATTGCTGCGGCATTGAAATCAGAACCGTTGGGATTGCCGGGATATTCATCATAACTGTATTTAACCGGGATGTTGTAATTCTCTTCATCCATCGGCAGTCTGAAACGCCCTTCACCATGTGCAACCCATATGCCCAGCCTTTTACCCGACAAATTGCCCAGCATCACCGTCCTGTTCTCAAGAACATCGACATTGATAAAGCCCGATTCAAATTTGCCTGACTGGTTGTGCAGCATGGCCGGCCTGTCCTGATGTTCGGGATAGATCAGGTTAAGCTCAACCATAAGCTGACAGCCATTGCAGACGCCCAGACTCAGGGTATCGCTGCGTTTGTAGAAATTCTCCAATGCCTGTCTGGCTGCAGCGTTGTATAGAAATGCCCCTGCCCAGCCCTTGGCAGAACCCAGAACATCGGAATTGCTGAATCCACCTACAAATACGATCATATTCACATCTTCCAGTGTCTCGCGCCCCGAAACCAGGTCAGTCATGTGAACATCTTTCACATCAAATCCTGCCAGGTGCAGCGACCAGGCCATTTCGCGGTCACCGTTTACCCCCTGCTCCCTGATAATGGCTGCTTTGGCACCCGTAGGAGCTGTCCGCACCGGATTTATCCCAAACTGCCTGAATTCACCTGTGAATTCTTCACCAAAGTCGAAAGAAAGGGGCTGTTTTTCGAAATTCGCATAACGCTGTGAAGCCATGTCTTCCCCACTCTGCTTTCTGTCGAGCAGATAGGAGGTTTTAAACCACAACTTCCTCAGTTTGTCGATGTTAAGCTCGGTAGTTCCGTTGTTGTAACGAAGGGTGATGTACCGTCTGAACGAAGGTTTCCCGAGTACCTTAAAATTCATTCCCGACTCCTGAAGGTAAACTGCGGTGAAGTCAAGGTCATTTACCTGAAGAATAACACCTGGATTTTCATTGAAAAGCAGCTTGATAATGTCGCTTTCACCAAAGTCATCAAGGTCGGCATCCAGCCCAATACCGGGCTGGGCAAAAAACATTTCAAGCAGGGTGGTTATCATCCCACCCGAGGAAATATCGTGTCCGGCGAGCACTACTCCCTGAGAAATCAGGTGTTGTACCGCGCCAAAAGCCTTCGCAAAGTATTGAGGATCAACCGTCGGGGCTTCATCACCGAGTTCACCCAGCACCTGGGCCAGGCTGCTTCCCCCTGTTTTCAGCGGTGAGGATGAAAAATCAAGGAAGATCAGCGTAGAGGTGAATTCCGGCTGGATAACCGGCTTTATCACCGAACGGATACTGCTGACTTCAGCTGCAGCAGTGATAATCACCGTGCCCGGCGACAAGACCTTTGAATTATCCGGATATCGCTGAGTCATTGAAAGCGAATCCTTACCTGTGGGGATATTGATACCCAGGGCGATGGCAAAATCGCTGGCAGCTTTCACTCCTTCGTAAAGGCGGGCATCCTCGCCCTCATTGCGGCAGGGCCACATCCAGTTTGCACTCAGGGATACCCCTTTCAAACCATCGGTTAACGGTGCCCAAACAATGTTGGTAAGTGCTTCGGCAATCGACAGCACCGAACCGGCGGTTGCACTGATGAGTCCTGCTGCCGGCGCATGGCCGATGGCAGTGGCAATCCCTTTGTCGCCCGGAAAATCCAGGGCTACAACTCCCAGATTGTTCAGGGGCAGTTGCAGGGGTCCAGCCGTCTGCTGCAATGCCACCCGGCCTGAAACCGAACGGTCAACCTTGTTGGTGAGCCAGTCCTTGCAGGCAACCCCTTCCAACTGCAAAACCTGCTCAATCAGCTGTTTGAGATCAGCAGCCTTGTATTTTAAAGGTGCATGTCTGCGGTTGACACTCCGGTCTTCAATCAGCGTTTTTGGCGGATTTCCAAGCAGGTCACCAATACTGAGGTCAATCGGACTCGATCCGGTTTTCCTGTTTGCGAATACCAGCCGGTGATCGCTGGTGGTTTCGCCGGCAAAATATACGGGAGCTCTTTCCCTTTCAGCAATGCGGCTCAGCAGCCCGGCATGCTCAGGATGAATCACCAGTCCCATCCTCTCCTGCGATTCATTGCCGATGATCTCACGATCCGACAAGGTAGGATCGCCCACCGGCAGTTGATCGATGTCAATACGGCCTCCGGTGGCTTCTACCAGTTCAGAAAGTGAGTTAAGATGTCCTCCGGCACCATGGTCATGTATCGATACCACAGGATTCTCTTCCATTTCGGCCAGTGCCCTTACAGTATTGTAAACCCGCTTCTGCATTTCAGGATTGGATCGCTGTACGGCATTCAGCTCGATTGAGTTACTGTATTGGCCTGTAGCAACCGATGAAACAGCTCCGCCACCCATCCCGATGCGGTAGTTGTCGCCTCCCATCACCACCACTTTGTCGCCGGCATCAGGAGCTGATTTCTGGCTGTCGCTTCTTCTGGCATAACCAACCCCACCGGCCATCATGATCACTTTATCATACCCATAGGTGATATCGTTGTCTTTCAGCTCAAAGGTGTATAAACTACCGCAGATCAGGGGTTGTCCGAACTTATTGCCGAAATCGCTGGCTCCGTTGGAGGCTTTGATAAGGATATCACATGGACTGTGATACAGCCATTTGCGGGGTTTCACCGCAGAGGTCCATTTCAGGGATTCGTTGGAACGCGGGTATGAGGTCATATACACGGCTGTGCCGGCAATGGGCATAGAACCTTTTCCTCCCGCCATGCGATCGCGGATTTCACCGCCGCTTCCGGTTGCTGCGCCATTGAAGGGTTCAACCGTGGTCGGGAAATTGTGGGTTTCTGCTTTCAACGAAATCACCGAATCAAACTCACGAAGGCCGAAGAAAGCTGGTCTGTCCTGCTGCTCAGGAGCAAACTGCCAGACCCTCGGGCCATCGATAAATGCCACATTGTCGCTGTAGGCACTAACGATGTGGTTAGGGTGAAGCCGCGATGTCTTGCGGATCATCTGGAACAGTGATTCGGGCTGCTCCTGTCCGTCAATTTTAAAGACTCCGTTGAAGATTTTATGACGGCAATGCTCGGAGTTTACCTGTGAAAACCCGAACACCTCACTGTCGGTAAGCCTCCGGCCGAGTTTCCTGCTCAGGTCATTCAGGTAATCAATTTCATCGACCGAAAGTGCTAGTCCTTCCTGCAGGTTGTAAGCGGCAATGTCGCTGATTTCCTTCACGGGTTCCGGCTCATGCACAATGGTAAACAGATCCTGATCAAGGTATGAATTCAGCACCTGAAGCATGGGATCGTAAGGAACACTCATGCCCGCAACCTGCCTGTACTCTTCTATTCTGGTGACTCCCTCAATACCCATGTTCTGGGTAATTTCAACAGCATTGGTACTCCACGGCGTTATCATTTCGCGGCGGGGGCCAATAAAAAAGCCCGATATAAACCGGGCTTCAAGACATTCGGCTCCACCGAACAGCCAGCTAAGTTTCTGTATATCAGAACCAGACAATTCTTTTTGACTGGCAACAGCGTAATAAAAACTTCCCTTGAAAAAGCGGATCATACCCTTGATTTTTTATACCGGCAAAGATAGAAAAAAGGCAGAAAACGACAGAGATTATCCTGCTCACATATAATATAATATAAATTGAAATAACTGGCGGATTAGCTGTACCTTTGCGCGCTCAATTTTAAATCAATTTATGCTTAATTTTCAAGAACTTGGCCTCAATCCGCTTTTGGTAAGTGCTGTTGAAGCCCTTGGTTTTAAAGAACCCATGCCTGTTCAGGCAGAAGTAATCCCTGCTCTTACCGCCAAGCCTTCCGATCTGGTGGGCCTGGCACAAACCGGAACCGGTAAAACAGCAGCCTTCGGACTACCCGTTCTGCATCACATCGACCCTGAACAGAAGATGATACAGGCGCTGGTGCTCTGCCCTACCCGGGAACTTTGTCTGCAGATATCCCGCGACCTGCGCAGTTTTGCACAGTTTATGCCAAAAATCAAGGTTGCTGCCGTTTATGGCGGAGCCAGCATCGAACTTCAATCCAGACAACTGGCAGAAGGGCCTCAGATTGTAGTAGCCACCCCCGGCCGTCTCAACGACATGATCCGGCGCAAAAAGGCAGACCTCAGCCAGGTGAGCTGGGTGGTGCTCGACGAAGCGGACGAAATGCTCGACATGGGATTTCAGGAGGAGGTTGACACCATTCTCGATTTTACCCCGGATGAGAAGTATACCCTGCTTTTCTCTGCCACCATGCCGGAGGAAGTTGAACGCATCCTCACCAAGTACATGACCAACCCGGTAGTGAAAACGGTTGGTAAACGCAATTCAGGCACTGCCAATGTAAAACATATCTACTACCTGGTGCATGCCCGCGACCGCTATGCAGCCCTGAAGCGCGTCGCCGATTTCAATCCAAGGATTTATGCCATCATTTTCTGCCGTACCCGCATCGAAACCCAGGAAATTGCCGATTCCCTCATCAGGGATGGTTACAATGCCGACTCCCTGCATGGCGATCTGTCGCAGGCACAGCGCGACCATGTGATGAACCGTTTCCGCACCGGCACCCTGCAGATGCTGGTTGCTACCGATGTAGCTGCCCGTGGACTCGATGTAAACGACCTCACCCACGTTATCAACTACAACCTCCCCGACGATTCTGAAGTGTATGTCCACCGCAGCGGACGTACCGGGAGGGCCGACAAACAGGGTATCTGCGTTTCAATCATCAACATGAAGGAAAAATTCAAGATCCGTCAGATCGAAAAGATGATTGGCCGTGAGTTTGCCCAGGCAAAGGTCCCCACCGGAGCCCAGGTTTGCGAAAAGCAGCTCTTCCATCACATCGACCGCATGGAGAATGTGGAACTGGACGATGAAATTGAATCCTTCCTCCCGGTGATTTACCGCAAACTGGAGTGGATGGACCGTGAACAGCTTATCAAACGCTTTGTCTCGCTTGAGTTTAACCGCTTTCTCGAATATTACCGCGATGCCCGTGATCTCAATGTGGTTGAAGAACCCCGCCGCGAAAGAGAAAGTCGCGAATTTCGTGATGACCGTGGCAAAAAAGAACCGAGAACCGGCCGCGATTCAGGATCATCGCAGTTTACCCGGATGTTTCTGAGTGTTGGTCGCAAAGACCGGGTACTGCCCCCGCAGATCATCGGACTGATCAATGAAGTGACCCGCTCAAGGGAGATCAGAATCGGAAGAATCGACATTCTCGACAATTACAGCTTTGTGGAAATCGATTCTTCGTCGGTAAAAAAGGTACTGAAAGCCTTCGGGAGCCCTCAGTCCAATCCTGATGGAGTCAGAATTGAAACAGCAGCCGAGAAGCCTGATTTTGCCCCCAAACCCAAGCGGAATAAGTACAAGGGAGGTTTTGAACCGGAAGCTCAACCAGTATTCAGCCGCGACAAAGGCTTTAAAAAAGAAAAAAGGGATAAACCCGATTTTGATAAACGCGAAATCAAAGGCCGGTTCAAAAAGAACAAATAAAAAAAAGGTGCATAAGCACCTTTTTTTTTGCATTGGTCTGAACTGCTTATGCCATCGACAGGAAACGCTCTGCCTCAATGGCAGCCATGCAACCCGATCCTGCAGCAGTAATGGCCTGACGGAAAATATGATCCTGAACATCCCCGGCTGCAAAGACACCCTCAACATTGGTTTTGGTAGAACCCGGTATAGTTTTGATATACCCGTTCTCATCCAGATCAATCTGTCCGGCAAAAATATCTGTATTGGGCTTGTGACCGATGGCAACAAAAAAGCCCTGTACCTCAATCTGTCTTACTTCGCCTGTTTTTACATTCTCAATCAGGGCTCCGGTTACCGTTTTTCCATCACCTACAATCTCTTTGGTAACACTGTTCCAGAGTACTTCTATGTTGGGGGTATTCATCACCTTGTTCTGCATGGCTTTGCTGGCTCGTAGTTCATCGCGGCGGACTATCATGTAAACCTTGCGGCCGAGTTTGGCCAGGTAGGTAGCTTCTTCACAGGCTGTGTCACCACCGCCTACTACAGCCATATCCTGACCACGGAAGAAAAACCCGTCGCAGGTAGCACAAGCCGAAACACCATGACCATTGTAACGTGCTTCAGATTCAAGTCCCATCCATTTGGCAGTAGCGCCGGTTGCGATGATCACAGTTTCTGCCAGCATTTTCTTTCCGTCATCGGCGGTAACCAGAAACGGCCTTTTCGAAAAATCCACTTCGCTGATGATGCCCCAGCGCATATCGGTTCCGAAACGTTCGGCCTGCTTCTGCAGATCGATCATCATATCGGGTCCCTGCACTCCCTGGGGATACCCCGGGAAATTATCCACCTCAGTGGTGGAAGTAAGCTGCCCACCCGGCTGAAGGCCCTGGTAAACAACAGGTTTTAAATCTGCCCTGGCGGCATAAATGGCAGCGGTATAGCCTGCCGGTCCCGATCCGATGATCAGGCATTCAATTTTCTCGGTTTCCTGGTTCATTATTTCTATTTTATTTGATTAATTCAGCTTTATTCCTTTTCAAAATTATTGAATTACACGGGCTTGTCCAAAAATATGCCAAATTTTTAAATTACTGTTTAACAAAACATTAACAAATGGACAAAATGTCAGCATTCATTCCGAAAAAAAATAATTCGCCGGTAATTGTCCTGTACCCGAAATTTTTAATACATTTGCACCTCCAATTGAAACCCGTGTCGGTTTCATGGAAATCCCCGGGGTGTGGCGCAGTTGGCTAGCGTACTTGCATGGGGTGCAAGTGGTCGTCAGTTCGAGTCTGACCACTCCGACAGAAAGGTGCTGTAAGGCACCTTTTTTGTTTTTGACAGCACTCCACCCTCCCTTATTTCTGTTTTCATTATCCCAATCTCAACAAGTGGTCGTCAGGAAGTTTATCCCGATGAACATCGGGAAGTCTGACCACTCCGACAGAAAGGTGCGGAAAGGCACCTTTTTCGTTTTTGGCACCGCTCACCCTTCAATTATTTCTGTTGTCCCTATCCCAACCAAAGCAAGTGGGCGTCAGGCAGTTTATCCCGATGCATTAAGGGAAGGATGATTAAACCTGAAGGGCGGTTTCCGGAAAGGATGCTGTTAAAATAAATGTGATCCCGTTGAAAACCTAAAAAAAAAGCCGGATAAAATCCGGCTTTTTTCGTCTTATCAATGACCTTTATGCGGGTGTGGTTACTTGCGGCCCAGTTTTTCGAGAATCTTGTTAGCTTCCTTGTTGTGGTAGTTTTTCTGGTTGTCCGCGATTTTACGGAATTGTTCAACGGCAAAATCAATTTGCTCGTTTTTCAGGTAGCACAGCCCGAGATACCATTCGGCATGCTCCACATACAGGTTATTCTTGTCATCGACAATGTACTTGAACGCTTTAACGGCGTCTTCGATACGATTGGTTTCGATGTAAGAAATCCCATTGTAGAACCATACTGCGATATTGGAGCTGTCCTTATCAAGAATTTCGGCAAAAAGCAGGGAAGAACCCTGGAAATCTTTCTGCTGAAATTTAAGAATAGCCTCCACAATGTTCGCGTTGCCCGAACGGGTTAGTTCAATACTACGATCGGTATCGTAATACATACTGAACAACTTCTCAGCCGTGTAGGAGCGCTGCTGAGTGAGCAGAATGGCGCCACCGGCAATCATCAGGATGGCAATGGCTGCAGCGGCAGCAAGGTGCCATCTGCGTGGTTGCATTCTGATAACTTTCGTTGCAGCTTCTTTCTGCTTCGACTCGTTAAATACACTGATCAGCTTGCGTCTGAACTCCACAACGTCTTCGTCAAGAAGAATGTTGTCGAGATCTTTGTCAAGCTTCAGTTCTCCGGATAGTTCGGCATTTGTTTGTAGTTCCCTGCCAAACCATCTGAGTTCATCCTCATTCATTTCCCCGGCTATAAATCTTTCGATCAGCTGGGAATACTTGAGATTTTTAGTCATCGGACAGGAATTTTTGGCACTTTGGATCATTGATAATTCTCTTTTTAAGTTCCTCCTTGCAGAGGTATTTTCGCGTTTTGGCGTATTTTTCTGTTTTGTAACCCATTTCCACGGCAATATCTTTCAGGGATATTTTCTTCATGAAAAGGAGCAGTACTTTCTGACAATCTTCATGTAAAGTTAAAAAATGCTGCTGATACAGTCTGTATTTTTCGACCTCGTCATCGTAGATTTCCTCCATCACTTTATCCGGAAGATTAACGAATGATTCGATGTCGCTGAATTCGCGGGAGAACTGCTTACGCTTGCTTAGTTTCTGAAGCCACAGGTTCCTGCAAACCGAATACAGATAAGTACGAAAAGAACTGCTTAACTCCAACTCATTGTCCCTGATCTTTTTAAATATTACAATCAGGCCATCCTGAAAAATATCTTCGGCATCCTCCTCGTTGCCACTGTTTTTAATAATCAGGTATTTAATCGTAGGAAAAATTTCCTGATAGATATACTTGATGATATAATCACTCCTCAATCTCAAGCCTTCAATGATTGCTTCATCAGAAAAGTGAATCATGATCTGTTTCTTTATCCGGGTTTCAGCAAAAGGTAATACGAATTGCTGTAAATATTTTAAAACCTTGACTGATGTAAAAAAATTTACCAGTTTTAAGGCCCATTATTAAATTTTTCTCGCC
>ERZ1645192.2728-NODE-2728-length-14551-cov-4.743860_pt1 | contig 14551 bp, 13 predicted proteins | sample MGYA00575354_ERZ1645192 | MGnify/ENA primary metagenome ERZ1645192 (study PRJEB40844, sample SAMN11349763) | freshwater sediment metagenome | isolation source: river sediment | host: Sediment | place: India: Faizupur Khadar , New Delhi | collected 2017-02-21 ... | reverse complement strand
TCGAGTTGCACTTCCCCCTAAAGCTCGCCAGGCTGGTCGCCCCCCTGGCAGAGGTCTACTACAAGCTAACGCGCACCAAACCGCGCTTCACGCGTTACTCCATCGAGACACTTATCAGCAATTCCAATATCTCTTCTGAAAAAGCCAGGCAAAACCTGGGTTTCGAATCCCGCCCCCTCACCCAATCCATTAAGGAAACCGTGCAGTGGTGGCTTCAAAACCGCAAAAAGACCCGCTCCACGTCCCGCCTGGGGATACTCTGAAGCGGCCAACCGGGCCGTCTATCGCTAACTCTTCCTGCGCGCGCTGACGATAAAATCGCCGCTCTTTTCGGCATCGTATGCCTCGGGCTTCATGCTGCCGAAGCATTGAATCTGCTCAAAATCATTCTTAAGCAACCCCAACAGGTCCTCTGAGAGGATGGGCAAAAGCATAGTGGCCGTCTGCTCAATCTTCCACGGCGCGGAACCCTTGCGGTTCATACTGAGGATGTTGAACTGGATCATCCCATTGGGTTCAAAATCGTAAAACCGCAGGAAAAGATGCTCAATGCCGTTCCCAGTCACCGATTGTGGCTCCATCCAGCGGTTGCGCGTGCGCGTAACCATGTCAAAATTCCGCATTTGCAGCAAAAGCAACCCGCCTGGCACCAGCGCCTTGGCAAAATCCTCCAGCGCCAGCGTCAATTCCTGCCTGGATTGCACATGCGGCAGTGAGTTGCCCAGGCACAGCACGGCCTCAAACTGCTCTGCCTCACCAAAAGCCGTCGCGATGGCTCCAAACCCTGCAGTCCTGAAGCGAACCCGCTGACCCGCCGCCTCAGCGTTGGCTTTGGCCATCATCACCATCTGCGGTACCAAGTCCGTGCCGGTAACCTCAAAACCGGCCTCAGCCAGCGCGATGGCATGCTGCCCAGTGCCACACGCCGTATCCAACACTCTCACCCCTCCCCGGTCTTCCCCCAGGCTTCCCAGTTGTTCAAGCAAAAATGGCATTTCAAACGCCAGCCTGGACTTCCAGTTGACGAAGTAGTCGTATACAAAAGCCAGTTTTTCGTACATGCGTTAACCTTTCTTGAACGGTTGGCAGTGTTCGCAAAAATGCGTACCGCGCTGCCCCAGCACGATTTTTTGGATGGTCTGACCACATACCGGGCAGGCATTGCCGGTCTGTTGGTAAACCCGGAAGTAGTTCTGGAAATTTCCGCCCCGGTACACCCAATCGATACTCGAGCCGTTGTGCCGGATTCCATCCTCAAGTGTCTCGCGGATGGCCTCCAAAAGCCTTTCAGCCTCCCCCTCTGAGAGCGACCAGCTCAGTCGCGCGGGGTGGATGCCGGCCCTGAAAAGCGCTTCGTCTGTGTATATGTTTCCCAGCCCTGACAAAAAATGCTGGTCCATCAGAAGTGGTTTGATTTGCCGGTTTTTCTGCCCCAACCTGCGCCCAAAGCATACCCCATCCAGTTCAACAGATGTGGGTTCCGGCCCCAGCCCCTCCAGGAGCTCTTCAGGGTCTTTTACCAGCCACGCTCTTCCGAATTTCCGGGTGTCATTGAAGCTCAACACCCAGCCTGATTCGAATATCACCCGCAGTCGGTCATGCCTTGCCGGCTCGCTAACCAGGCTCATGCCCAGGTCCCCGCTCATTCGCAGGTGGAACACCAGGCTGTCCTGACTGAATTTGATAATAAGGAATTTCCCCCGTCGTCCAAGCCCCAACACCTGCTGGCCCGGTAGTTCCCGCGCGAATTCCTCAGGCGAGGGGTAGGCCAGCGTTCTTTCCCACAGCAATTCCGTGGTACGCACGCACTGACCAATGATGGAGGGCGCCTCTTCAGTACCGGTGGTCAAAATCCGCCGGATGGTTTCCACTTCGGGGAGTTCAGGCATAAGGCAAAGGAGCAATCACTCGCGTTTGCCGCGCTACTCGTTAAACATCGCGCCGACGCTCGTGCCTTCGTTCGCCCGCTTGATGACTTCCGCGAGCAAAGGTCCAATGCTCAGCACCGTCAGCCGGTCGCCGAACAACGCCCGTCGTTCCGGGGCGATAGGTATGGTGTTGGTCGTGATGAATTCCTTCACTGGTTGCGCGGCCAGCCGCTCAACTGCGTTGCTGGAAAGCACAGGGTGAATGAAAACCAAGCGCACGTCCAGCGCGCCATTCAGCTTGGCCAGTTCAATCGCCTGACACATCGAACCGCCCGTGTCAACTTCATCGTCAATTAGTAAAACGTCACGGTTGCGCACATCGCCAATGATGGTCAGCGCTTCCGCGTGTTCCTTATTGTCAACCCGTCGTTTCTCAATGAATGCCAGCGGTAGGTTCAGTGCCTGCCCATACCGGCGCGCCGTCTTGGCAAACCCCAGGTCAGCCGTCAGGATGACTGGGTTCTTAAGCGTCTTGACCAGGTTCAACAGATAAGGTTTCAGGATGTGATACCCTGAAAGCACATCCCCTGGGATGGAGAAAAAGCCTTGGATTTGGCCGGCATGTAAGTCCATGGTCACGTAGCGGTCCGCCCCGGCCACTTCAATCATGTCTGCCACGAGGCGCGCGGTAATCGGAACGCGCGGTTGGTCTTTCCGGTCAGACCGGCCATAGCACATGTAAGGCACCACCACGGTGATGCGGCCGGCCGAGTCCAACCTGAGTGTTTGGGTCAGGATTAACAGCTCCATCAGGTTGCGATGCACTGGCATGGAGGTGGTTTGGATGATGTAACAATCCTGTCCGCGTACGGACGAGTGTAATTTGACGAACAGGTTGTCATTGGTAAATTCGATGACATCCCTGCCGCAAAGCTCCACCCCCAATTGGTCAGCCACTTCCTGGGCAAGTTCCGGTGAGGCCGTACCGGCAAACAGGCGGATGTTCCCGTACAGCATGCTGTGCTGTGTCTTTGGACTTGTCATTTATCCTTACCTTCCTTTGGATTGGTCTTATCCCATTCGTGTTTTAAAACGCTCATCACATTTACATCAATATACCGCCCGTGCAAAAATTGCGCTTCGCGGTAAGTTCCCTCAAGGACGTAACCCGCTTTTTCATAAGCCCTGATAGCCCGCAGGTTGGGGGCGAAAACCCTCAGCCAGATGCGATGCAGGTTTAAATTCTCAAACCCGTGCCGTAGCATGGTCTTCATCGCGTCGGTGCCAAAGCCACGGTTCCAGAATTCCTTCTCGCCCAAAACAATGCCGATTTCTGTGCTGCGATTGGTCGCGTCCAGGTCCATAAAGGAGGTGTTACCAACCGGCGTCCAACCGCTCTCTACGCCTTCCATCCTGGCTTCGATGACCAGCACGTGTTGCTCCTTGGGGCCCCGAATCATCGCCTCAAACCAGATTTCCTCGTCAGCCAGTCCAAATGGAATGTTCGTCAGCAGGTACTCGGTAACCTCGGGGTCGCTGAACCAGCGCACAAACATCGGGATGTCCGCGCGCTCCGCGGCTCTCAGCCTGATTCTTTCACCGTAAACGAAAGCCATTGCGCCTCTATGGTTCCAATCGGTTTGGCCCGCGGAACAGGTATACAGCTTCCCGGATGTTCGGCAGGTCCAGCATCACCATCAACAGCCGGCTCAAGCCCAACCCCAATCCACCGTGCGGCGGGCAGCCGTAACGAAAGAAGTTTAGGTAATTCTGGATGGGGGGCAGTGTCAGTCCCTTTTCCATGGCCTGGTTTTTCAACACCTCAAAGCGGTGTTCGCGCTGCGCCCCGGTCGTAATTTCAAGCCCACGCCCCAAAAGGTCAAAGCTCTTCGTCAGTTCAGGCCTATCTTCAAAACGCATGTGGTAGAACGGCCGCACGGCAATGGGCCAGTCCTTGACGAAGACGAAATCGTTGCCAAATCTTTCCTTGACGTACGCGCCCAATGCGCGTTCCGCGCCTGGGTCCAGGTCGCCCTTGCGTTCGGGTGGCAGTTTGTAGCCCTGGTCCTTCAAAATTTGATACGCTTCCGACATGGTCAGCCGCGGGAACGGAACCTGCGGCACCTCCAGCTCCACGCCAAATACTTCCTTGATGGCGTCTCCGTGCCTGGCTTTCACCTCGGCATAAACGTACGCCAGCCAATTTTCCGCGAACGTCATGACGTCCTCATGGCTTTCAATCCAACTCATTTCAAAATCCACGCCGGTGAATTCGGTCATATGCCGTGACGTGAACGAAGGGTCCGCCCGGAATACTGGGCCAATCTCAAAAATTCGTTCAAACCCGGCCGCCATCGCCATCTGCTTGTAAAACTGTGGCGATTGCGACAGGTACGCCGTGGTTTCAAAATACTTCAAGCTAAACAGTTCAGCACCGGACTCGCTCGGCGCGCCCATGATTTTTGGGGAGTGCATTTCCATGAAGCCGTTTTCAAGCCAGTAAGCCCGCATCGCGTTTTCCATCGTGGTCTGCACCTGGAAGATGAGCCTGTTACGCTCACGTCGCAAATCCAGGTAACGCCAATCCAGCCGATAATCCAGCTCCGGCAGCGTCTCAGCGGTGATTTCAAACGGCAGCGGCGTCTCGGCGTTGCTTTCAACTGTGACGCTCTCCAGCTGCACTTCCAGCCCGCCCAGCCGTACCACTTCGTTTTCCACCACCTTGCCGGTCAGCGTCAGCGCGGATTCAGTCCCCAGGGTGGAGATGAGCGCGGCTAATTCCGGGTTGCCTTTTTTCCACAGGGCCACCTGTGCCAAACCAGTGAAATCGCGCACCACCAGGAATTGCATGCTCTTCTGGTCTCTCAGCGTTTGCAGCCAGCCTTGAATTTTGACCTGCTCACCAATGTGGTTCTTCAGGTCAGCGATTGTTGTTCTGTTCATTTTTAATTACTCCGATGATGATGTCTTGATATTCAGATTATACGCCAATAGCTGCCTCGCGGCCTCCCTTGGGCTTTGTTGTCGATTCATTACGAGTGCCACTTGTTCCTCCAGCCCTTCATCAGGCACCCGTCCCTTCCATGCTTCCCAAAGCGCGATTGCCACCAGGCTCTCGATGTTGTGCCGCAGGATGGCGGCTTCTTTCGCGCGCCAACCGCCGCTTTCCCGCAGGTATTCGGCGTGTTTCAGGATTTCTTCTATCAGCTGTGGGATTCCATCCGCTTTCGTCGCGATGGTCATCAGCACCGGTGGCAGCCATCCTTGGGTTTGCGTAATTTGTGTCCCTTCAGAAGCGACCATCCCAGCCAGCTTGTGGTGCCCAAAGCGTGGCGCGGTGGTCCGAAAACCCATCTCAATCATGTTGCGCAAGAAATTGAGGCTTTGCTGGGCTCCCGGCCGGTCTGCCTTGTTGACCACCAAAATATCCGCGATTTCCAGGATGCCAGCCTTGATGCTTTGGATGTCGTCGCCCAACCCTGGGATGTCCACCACGATGGTGGTGTGTGCCAGCCGCGCGATTTCTACCTCCGATTGCCCCGCTCCTACCGTTTCAATAAGGATAAACGCGTACCCGGCCGCGTCAAACACCTCGCTCAGTGCTTCTGTGCGGGCGGAAATCCCGCCCAGCGCCCCGCGTGAAGCCATCGAGCGGATGTAAATACCCGTGTCCCCTATGGCGTCGCTCATCCGGATGCGATCGCCCAGGATGGCGCCACCGCTAAAGGGACTGGTCGGGTCCACGGCGATGATTGCCACCTTGGGGTTTCCCGGCAGTTGGCGCAGCGCCTTCGCGAGCGCGTTCACCAACGTGCTTTTGCCCGAGCCTGGTGGCCCGGTGATGCCGATTTTGTGCGCTTTTCCAGTGGACGGGAAGAGCTTCTCGAGCGCCTCCCGGCCAGGCGCGCTATCGGCCTCAACCTCGCTTAAAACACGGGAAAGGGCAAGTCGATTGCCCTTTCCCATTTTATCCAATAGGTCCAAAACCATTGCTATGCCTGCTGTAAAACGGCCTTGCGGATGTCCTCACACACGTCTTGCGTGTTCGTGCCCGGGCCGTAAACCTTGCTGACCCCTTGGTCCAACAAGCTTGGTACATCGCCTTGGGGGATAATCCCGCCTAAAAAGACGTACACGCGGTCCTGCCCATTTTGACGTAGCTTCTGGATGATTTGCGGTACTAGCGCGTTGTGCGCGCCCGAAAGGATGGAAAGCCCCACCACATCCACGTCCTCCTGCAGTGCCGCTTCAGCAATCATGTCGGGTGTTTGCCGCAATCCGGTGTAGATGACCTCCATACCGGCATCCCGCAGCGCCCGGGCCACCACTTTCGCGCCGCGGTCGTGGCCATCAAGGCCAGGTTTCGCGATGAGTACACGGATTTTCTTCTCAGGCATAAGCATCCTCCAATAGATAAAAAAATTATACCGCCGTTCGTGAGGTCCGGAACAAGCGACTGGCCATTTACCGGCTATCCCTGGTATTTCTCATCTCCCCAAACTGCCACAATTTCCCCAAAATAAATCCGGTGATAATCCGGCAGGGGATAATGGCGCTGGATATCGGGCGACAGAAAATGCGTTGGGTCCAGGTCCTGGTAGTACACTTTTTGGCATTCGACGCTCAACTCCGCTTGCGCATAGGTGGGGGAGCCAACCGCGCTGGCCGCCACCGCCTGCAAATCCGTCATCACCAGCTTGTTTCCATCCCGCCCGGAGTGACCTCCCAGGTATTTCAGAGCGTTGCGATAAGCGTCCGGAAAAGTAGTCAGCGTGAAATCCGGGAATTTCTCCAAATACTCATAGGTATAACGCGTTGGCCGTACCGCAATCTGTACAAAAGGCTTGTTCCACATCGTGCCGATGCTGCCCCAGCCGATGGTCATCTGATTAAAATCCTGGTTCGCGAAATCACCGCAGGTGAGTAATACCATCTGCTGGTCAAAGAGGTGGTGGGGGCGTAACACAAGTTGGAAAGGGTCGATTTGGATACAAGCCATGGCAAAACTCCTTGTTTTATAGGGTTATGGCAATTCTAACAAATGCTGCCCCAGTTTTCATTAAAGATGCGTAAGCCAGGCAGGGAGTGCCATAATTCATAGAGCGCAGACCTTCACTTGTTTTTTGTTTGAAACCAAGCATTAAGTCTTACTGGCGCTCTGGCTTGCGTAAGCTTCGCCATATCCGTAATCCCTTTCAACTCGCTAATCCCAGAAGCGGATGCTTCGCAAGTGGTTTTCCGGGCTTTTCCGCGCCAGATTTCACGCTCACCTACCGCCTGATGAACGGTAAAAAGGTTTTTTGCATTCCCAGGTATCCTTCATACGCCCCGGTATCGCAAAAGCCGTCTTCCCGCGCGATATGCCGCTGATCGTCAAGTAGATTTGTGCCATCCAGTGTCTTGCAAAGCCCATTGCGATGGTCAAGCGCGGGCGATGCCGGAAGCAGAGGGATTGTTCTCGTAGGTCCACCGCTATCCGTCAATGCCCACAACATAGGGTTTGTGTTCAGTAGGTCGCCGGTTCCATCTAGCGGGCAGGTGTCATCACTGATGATGTTATGTCCCAGCGACGTCCACCCCTCAGGCGGGTTATCGGTATAGCAGTTGTATTGCGTCCCGGCCTGGTTCGGGATGGCGTTCAGGATGGAGTCACCGATGGTCACGGTCCCATACCGCTGATCAATATTCGCGGCATATCCGGCGTTCGATAACGTCGACGAAGCGATCGTCATGTCTCCGTAATTCTCGATGCAGGTTGATCCCCCGCTCGTGTTATCAGCGATGGTGCTGTTGATTATTTTCAACTCTCCAAAGTTGATGATTGTTGAACCAACATCGGCATGGTTCTCGCTGATCGTTGAATACTTGATATACAGGGGAACGCCTGAATTCGCATGATAGATGGCTGAGGCGTGCGGGCTGGAGTTGTGCTGGATAGTTGTGTCGACGAGTTCGAGATAATCACCCGTATGATAAATTCCGCCCCCATATGCGCCAAAGGGGCAGGTAGGCTCACCCCCACAATCCAGGGTGTTCTCTTCAATTGTGACATGGTCCAGGGTCAAGTGCCCGGCATTATAGATTCCACCACCATTGACTCCCGGTTCGTCCACTTCAAGATAGCCGCCACGAATGACCAGGTTGTTCAGGCGTACAGTTGCCGCAATGATGTTGAAAACGCGGTCAATCTGGTTGGCATCCACCACCGCCGGAGTTGGATCCGTTCCGCGGATGGTCATCGTGTAGCTGAAAGCTTCCGAGGGCAGGATGTTAAGGTCCCCAGTATGAATATTGTTTTCAGCATCGGGGGGAATGGAAAGCACATAATTCCCTGCTGGCACGTTGATGGTCACATCGGTGGTTGAGATGTTTCCATTGCCCTCTGAAATCGCAGCTCGAAGGGTACATGGTCCACCGACTGGTTGCCCTACACTGCAGACACCATTTGTGGCAAAATCACGCCCATCCACAGTCGTATTGACGGTGAACTCCATTGGGCTATCTCCACGCACTAATCTGTTTGGAGCGAGACCGATACCCAAAGTCAGGCAAGCTGTCACAAGCAAGCTAATGACTTTTCGCGTTTTCATCGTTTCTCCTTTTTTTAACTTACTAACTTTTTTTCACAATGCCTGACCTTGCCTGCTCGGACGGTCAACTTTTTTGTGGTGTTGGAACAACCCACCGGAGCGCCCATTGCTCATTCCTATTCCAAAACAGGCGCGAACAGGCCTGCAGCCCTCCCCTTAAGCCTTGGGATGCTAAATTTGGACGGGATGACCGTCTTCAGCTTTTCCATAGGCCAGCTATTCTTTGTGTTTATCATGCTGAATGTGATTCCAGTATACAGTTGTCCCCACCTTGTTTTCAAGAAGCTCTGGCCCTTACCCCCAGCCCTTCTCCGACTTTCCTTAACATGTAAAAGTGCCATGGATCCGAACGCAAATGCGCGCAGGCTAAGCCCTGTGCACGGCTCATCCGGGGTTGTTGTGACTGGAATTATTCGGAAGCGGTCCTTCGGGTGCCATATGCGAAACCGGCAGGTCAACGCCAACACCTGACAGTTATACAGTTGGGTACTGTTGGATTGTCTAAAGAGGGGGACGTGTTAATTAGCTGGGCCGGAGTGGGAAAGCGGTGAAGTATAATGAGAATTCACGGTTTCAACCTATGAATACACCAAAAAAGACGTCCTGGCCGATAATCATACGCTGGGTGGGCACGGTCCTGTCCCTGGCCCTGCTGGTTTGGCTGTTGTCCAAAGCCGGCCTGCGGGAAACCTGGCAGGTTGCCCGCCAGCTTTCCGCCTGGCGGTTGCTTGCCGTGGTTGGGCTGGTTTTTGTTTCCCGCGTCGCCACATTTTTGCGTTGGAACACGCTCCTCAGCGTTGAAAACGCCCGCGTAGGCTGGCGTGAAAGTCTCAAGCTCACCTTCGCCGGCCTGTTTTCCTCCAACTTCCTGCCCACCACCATTGGGGGGGATGTGGTCCGTCTCGCCGGGGCCATCCGTCTCAACCTGGATGCGTCCCTGGCCGCCGCCTCCCTGGTGGCAGACCGCCTCGTGGGCATGACCGGTATGGTGCTCGTCCTGCCGTTTGCCATCCCCGGCGCGCTCACCTACCTGCGCGACCGTCCCGCCGGCAATGGCCTGGCGCCAGCCTGGACCTCAGCGAGCGTGATTGGCGTCGCCTGGCAGAAGCTGAAGGATGCGTTCGTCAAGGTTTTCTCCAATTTTCGCTTCTGGATTAAACACCCGCTCATCCTTCTGCAGGCACTGGGCTTCACCCTCGTGCATCAGCTTGCCCTCTACCTGATTATCCGCCTGCTGATTGAGGGCATGGGGTACCATCTGCCGCTCACGCAAATTGCTGGTATCTGGAGCCTGACCTATTTCATCACACTCTTGCCCATTTCCATCAACCGCCTGGGCATGCAGGAATTGACAATCACCAACCTATACAGAGTAATGGGTGGACTGCCTACCTCCGCGACCATCAGCCTGGCCGTGATTTTACGTGCCCTGTTCCTTATTGCCAGCCTGCCAGGTGCCTTCTTTGTTCCGGCCATCCTGGCCGGCCGCGATGTTTCAAAACTCAACCCCGAGGCCTGAATGTTTCTGAAAACACTCAAGTCCTTTTTGCGCGTCTACTTCCCGCTGATAGGCTTTGCCTGCCTTTGGTACCTCTACGATTCCCGCTACCAACGCAATATCTGGTTCATGGCGGTTGGCGCGGCCCTGCTGGTGGCTGGTGTACTGTTCCTGCTCGTTTTGCGCCTGCCAGAAGGGCGTTCTCTTAAGCCCATTCGTGGCTTCTCGCGCACGTTTTTTCTGCCGTTTTTCCTGGTGCTTACACTCGCCCTGTTGGTATCGTTTTTCACCCTGCGTTTTGGTCCGTTCAACTACGGCAGCGGCCGTTTCCTCTTCACCCTGGCCCTGGCCGGCCTGGCCGCGTTGCTCCTGGCAGCTTCGGGCGATTCGCGCTCTCCATTTGCCAATTTCGCCCTATTCCTGCTCGTTTCCGGGGTCACCTACAGGGTGCTGGGTTTCCTCCCGGAAGTCTCCGCCGGCCCATTCTCGCTGGGCTGGTCGGAAGGCAGCCGTTTTTACAATGCCTCGGCTTTTCTCTCCCGCGCGCTTTACGGCCAAAATCTCCCCCTGCCGGTTCTACATCCCACGCGTTATCTGCTCCAGGCAGTTCCCTTCGCCTTGGGGATCCGGAGCATCCTCGCCCATCGGATTTGGCAGGTGCTGCTCTGGCTCGGTCTCACCGCCTGGGGGGCTTACCTCCTGGCCCGCCGCTTCAGAGCCACTCTGCCAATTGCCTTTGGCTGGCTGATGGCGTTTTTCTTCCTGTACTTCTTCCAGGGCGCCGTTTATTACCACCTGATGGTTTGCGTCATCCTGGTATTGCTTGGTTACCACAAGGATAAGCCCTGGCGCACCCTGCTCTTTGTGTTATTGGCTTCCCTTTGGGCTGGCATCAGCCGCGTGAACTGGATACCCGTCCCGGCCTTGCTGGCGGTCTCGCTCCACCTGATGGACCGTCCTTTCCCAACCCGCAAATGGCTCAGCTATTTTCTCTCCCCCGCGCTCTGGACCCTCCTCGGCGTCGCTGTAGCCTTTGGCGCGCGCCAGGCCTATATTGCCATCTCCGGTGAACCTCCCGCCCTGTTTGACTCTGCCTTTTCCTCCGCGCTACTGCTCAACCGCCTGTTCCCCAACAGCACATTCTTCCTCGGCATCCTTCCCGCCATCCTGCTGGCCATGCTCCCCCTCGGCTTGCTGTGCGTGCTCAAATTACGCTCAGGCACCCTTCCGCGCGTGCATTGGCTGCGTTGGCTTGGCCTGGCGGGGATCCTGGCGGTCTTTTTGGGTGGCGGCATCCTCGTCAGCCTCAAAATCGGTGGTGGTGGAGACTTGCACAACCTGGATGCCTTCCTTGTTTTCTGGGCTATGATTACCGGCAGCCTGGTGGGCGGCCACGTCGCCCCGGACCACACACCCGATCAGCCCGCCCAGGCGGCTGCGCTGAAGGTCCAGCCTGCCGTGCCTGTTTGGCAGCCCGCCTGGCTGTTGCTCCTGGTGGTAGTCCCTGTTTTCTTTGCCTTCACCCACACCGGTACCTGGTCCTTCGCCCCCGCCTCCGCCCAGGATGCCGACCTATCCCAACTGCGTTCCACCCTTGTCGAGCTGAAAGACGAGCCCGGTGACATCCTCTTTATCTCCGAGCGGCAGTTGTTGGTCTTCGACGAACTGGGGAATATCCCGGTCGTCCCCGAATATGAAAAGGTTTTCCTCATGGAAATGGCCATGGGTGATAACCAGCCCTACCTCCAGCAATTCTACGCCCTGCTCGCCTCCCACCAGTTCAAGGCCATCGTCAGCGATCCACTCTCCACGGCCCTGCAGGATCGCGGCCACTCTTTCGCCGAAGAAAACAACGCCTGGGTGCAGAAGGTGGTTTTGCCCATCCTCGCCGATTATGAGCCCATCCTCTCGCTTCGTGGTGGCGAGGTGAACGTGCTTGTCCCCAAGGGCAACTGACACGAAAACAAAAACCTGCCAATATCGGCAGGTTTTTGTTTGATCCAATAATCCCAGCAATCCCGGGTTATTCCTTTTTATCGGCCTCGATGATTTCCCGGATGGTGTAGGTCGGCTTGTCCTGCGACTCGTAATACGTGCGCATTAGCAGCTCCGCGATGAGCCCCATCAGCACCGACTGAAACCCCAGGATGAACGACATCACCCCGATTTGGAACCAGGGCGAGCCCAAAACAGCAATCCCCGCCACAATCCGCCGGATGGCCAAAAACAGCAATAAAACCCCGCTGACGGACATCAATCCCATCCCTACGCCCCCAAACAGGTAGATTGGTTTCTGCTGGTAACTCATCAGGAACTTGACCACGAACAGGTCCAGCACCACTTTGAAGGTTCGCTCCAGGCCGTAATTAGCCTTGCCGTGCTTCCTGGGGTGATGGTGTACCACCACTTCGCTGATGCGTGCCCCTGCCGCTTTGGCATAAATCGGAATGAACCGGTGCATCTCGCCGTATAGTTTCACTTCGTCCAGGATATCCCGCCGGTAGGCTTTCAGCGTGCAGCCGTAATCGTGCAAATGCACTCCCGACACCTTCGAGATCAACGCGTTGGCCATCCGCGAAGGGATGGTGCGCGTCCACTTATTGTCCTGCCTGTCCTTGCGCCAGCCGCTGACCACGTCGTACCCTTTGGCCATCTCGTCCAGTAACAGGGGGATATCCGCCGGATCGTTCTGCAGGTCGGCATCCAACAAAATGACTATATCACCATCGGAGTGGTCAATCCCGGCGCTGATGGCCGCGGTCTGCCCAAAGTTGCGGTTGAAAATCACCGCGCGCACGTGCTCGGAGTCGGCGGCCTGCATTTCACGCAGTAACCGCGCGCTTTCATCCCGGCTGCCGTCATCCACCAGGGTAATATCCCACGCCAGCCCCAGCGGGCCCATCGCGCGGGTCACTTGTTCATATAATTCAGGCAGGTTCTCCTGCTCGTTGTAAACAGGCACCACCAGCGAAATCTTCATCCGTCCTCCAGCAAAGGAATATGAGGGTATTATACCTTCCCCCGCGCGTTACGCCCGGCCCGGCCGGGGGTCAATCTCGGGTATAATCCTGTCGATGAACGAAAAGGAAAAAGACAGCATCCTCGCTGGCCGCGGCCGCCCCGACGACCCGGTTGACAACGCGCTCCGCCCTACTACGCTCGGGGACCTAATTGGCCAAACCGGCGTCAAAGACAACCTCCTCATCCAAATTAAAGCCGCCAAGCAGCGCGGCGAAGCGCTGGAGCACGTGCTCTTCTACGGCCCTCCCGGCCTAGGCAAAACCACTCTCGCGCACATCCTTGCCTCCGAAATGGGCGTCAACATCAAGGTGACTTCCGGCCCCGCCATCGAACGCGCTGGAGACCTGGCCGCCATCCTGACCAACCTGCGCGCGGGGGACATCCTCTTTATCGACGAAGTCCACCGCCTTGGGCGTATGGTTGAGGAAATCCTCTACCCCGCCATGGAAGATTTCGCCCTGGATATCGTCATCGGCAAAGGTCCGGCCGCCAAGTCCGTCCGGCTCAAGCTGCCCCGCTTCACCGTCGTGGGGGCCACCACCCGTCTCGCCTTGCTCACCGCCCCCCTGCGTGCCCGCTTCGGTGCCATTTACCGCCTGGATTATTACGACACGGACTCCCTCGCCGCCATCATCCGCCGCGGTGCCGGCCTGCTCAAGGTCCCCGTCGAGGATGGCGGCGTGGCCGAGATTGCCCGGCGCGCGCGTGGCACGCCCCGCATCGCCCTGCGCATGCTGCGGCGCGTGCGCGACTACGCCGAGGTTGAAGCCGGCGGTGTCATCACCAGCGCCGTGGCCGTCGCCGGCCTGAACATGCTCGATATCGACCACGTCGGCCTGGACGACCTCGACCGCCGTGTGCTCCTCACCATCATCGAAAAATACGACGGCGGCCCCGTCGGCCTCAACACCATCGCCGCCTCCGTCAGTGAGGAACCCGACACCATCATGGACGTCGTGGAGCCTTACCTCCTGCAACTCGGCTTCCTGGACCGCACCGCCCAGGGCCGCGTGGCCGCCCGCCTCGCCTACGAACACCTCCACAAGCCCTACACCCGCCCGGACGGCCAGCCCAGCCTCTTCAACGGCGAATAGCCCCCTCCCATGCGCACGGATGACTTTGACTACCTGCTCCCCCAGGAGCTAATCGCCCAGACCCCCGCCGACCCGCGTGATAGTTCCCGCCTGCTTGTCCTCGACCGTGCGGCCGACACCCTCGCCCACCGCCGCTTCAACGAAATCGGCGATTATCTCCGCCCGGGCGACCTGCTGGTGGTCAATCGCACCCGCGTCATCCCTGCCCGCCTCTACGCCCACAAGCTCCCCGGCGGCGGCCACGTGGAAGTGCTCCTGCTGCGCAAACAATCCGACCTGGACTGGGAATGCCTTGTTGGCGGCACCCACCTCAAGCCTGGCGTGCGCCTGCAGGTGCAGGGTGGCCCGCCTGCCCTCATCAGTGCCGACCTCGGCGCCGCCCGCCGGCACATCCGCTTTGACGCGCCCATCGAAAACGCCTTCGCCACCGCCGGGCACACCCCGCTGCCGCCCTACAACCACGGCTATCAGCGCGCCCCC
>ERZ1645192.2726-NODE-2726-length-14555-cov-8.976276_pt1 | contig 14555 bp, 15 predicted proteins | sample MGYA00575354_ERZ1645192 | MGnify/ENA primary metagenome ERZ1645192 (study PRJEB40844, sample SAMN11349763) | freshwater sediment metagenome | isolation source: river sediment | host: Sediment | place: India: Faizupur Khadar , New Delhi | collected 2017-02-21 ... | reverse complement strand
TCCACTATCAGCAGGTCGTACCGGGTGTACTTCCCCAGTGTCCGGGCAAGGGTTTTCTCCCCCCGGCTCTCCAGAAGTTCGTTGACGAGGTTGCAGGCCGTCGTGAACCGCACCCGCATGTTCTTCCGACACGCTTCTATTCCCAGGGCGGTGGCGAGGTGCGTCTTCCCACAACCGCTCTTGCCCAGAAAGAGGACATTCCGACGACGGGAGATGTAGTCTCCTGCGGCCAGTTCCCCGATGAGCCGCCTGTCAAGCTGCGGGGCCTCTTCGAAGGTGAATGTTTCCAGTGTTTTGACCAGGGGGAACCGGGCTTCCTTCAGCCTTCTCTTTTCCCTGTTCTCCGAACGGATCTGGAGTTCCACTTCCGTGAGGTCCAGAAGAAATTCTTCGTAGCTCGCGCCCCGTTCCTCGGCCTGGCGGAGGCGTTCTTCAAGGTGTCGGGCTGCGTTGCCGAGGGTGAGGCTCCTCAGGTTTTCATGAAGCTGCAGGAGGAGTCCCGCGTTCATTGTCCGGTCTCCAGAGCGGAATAGGCCGATACGTCCGCCGGAGGAAGCACGGTCCACCGCGCCGACTCGAGGGGACGGACAAAATCCTCCTGCCTCCCGGCCGTTTCAAGCAGGCAACGGATTCCGGCGGCGTTTCCCAGTCCGTTCTCCAGCGCTCGTTCCACCGCGTCTTCCACCTGCTTTTGCCCGTAATTTCTGGTGAGGAGCAGGACGTCGATGAATTCCTTGATCCCCCGGTTCTCTCCCCGACGTTCCTGAAACCGTTCCAGAAGGGTGTTCATGGATTCGCTCCACGTCTTTTTCCATTCCGTTAGCGGGCGGGCGTCCCGGAAGGCTCCGGGTCGTTCCCGGAGCAGCTCCAGATAGTGGTCCGCATCGAGGATCCAGTGGTTGTTTCCGTATTGTCGTCCGTGGACCGCGAGCCGGGTTTCTCCGCTGTAGACCGATATCGTGTCCACGGTGAGGATCGCCCTGAGCGGTCGCCCCGCGTAGGAGGCGGGGACGGAGTACCGGTTCTTGTCCACCATGACGGTGGCGTATTTGTCCGCTTTCACCGATACGGTCTGTTCGTTGCCGTAGGGGTAGCGGGGAAGCGGCATGAGGGTTTTCCTTTCCGCCTCGTGCAGTTCCCTCACGCTTCCTTCCCGGCCGGTGATCCTGTGGGAGCCGTAGGCGAGACATTCCTCCACAAGCCTGTCGTTGATGTCTTCCAGACTTTCTCCCTGGGGGAGGGGCACAAGGAAGTTCCTTCGGGCGAATCCCACGAGTCCTTCGACTCCGCCCTTTTCGTTTCCCCGTCCCGGCGAGCAGAAACGGCCGGTGAAGGTGTACCAGGAGCGAAACCGGACAAAGCTTTCCTGTTCTTTCCGCTCTTTTCCGAGGAGGACCTTCTTCACCGCCGCGGTCAGGTTGTCAAAGATCACTACGGGAAAGACTCCGCCGTAATAGAGGAATCCCCGGCTGAGCCCGTCGAATAAGGCCTGCTGTCGTTCGCAGGGGTAGAGCCGGACAAAGGGGTTTCCCGAGTACTTCGATCTCATGCAGAAGCATTTCACCCGCACAGCTTCTCCGCCGAGGATCACCGCGGCGGTTCCCCAGTCCGCCTCCGCTTCCCCTCTCGGTGACGGCTCCAGGGGGATGAATGCCTCGGAACAGTTCAAGCCGAGCGTTCTCTTGACCGCCGCAACGTGACGCCGCACCGTCGTTTCGCTTCCTGCAAACCCGCATTCGTTCACCAGACGGGTGTATATCCGCTTCGCCGTATGGCGCTGCTTCTTCGGACTTTCAAGGTCCCCTTCCAGCCATTTGTAAATGATCTCGTGATAGGGGCCGAGTACGGGATACGGCTGGGTCTTCCGTGCGGAGTATCCCGTAAATTCCCCCCGCAGAACTTTCTTCACCGTGTTTCGCGAATGCCCTGTCTCCCTGGCTATTTCGCTCACGTTCTTGCCGTAGACTCGCTGAGCCGTCCGTATGTATTCGTATTGATCCACATTGAGCATCCTTTCCCCTCCGGTTTCATCGTCGTGCTGTTCGTCCCCGCCGATGATATCCGGAGCAAGGGTCAGGTGGTCAATTTTCGGCTGTCGTTCGCCTCTAAAGTGGTCAGTTTTAGAGTACCAAAACCAGGTGCGTTCGCAACGGTGCAATCCGACCGGAAATCTTTGATGAAACGGGAGGCGAACATTGATGACGAACGAAGAAATGGTTCAGATGACCCTGAATAACTGGCGGATGTTCTTTCCGAAACAGTTCCGGAAGCTCGGGTGGAAACGGGCGTTGGTGGAGGCGACGGCGTGCGCGAAGCTGACGCGGTCCGAGATGGACGCGATCAAGATGGTCGTCCCCGGGATGTCGGACGCGGAGGCGTGGACGGAAGCCCGGTGCCTGTTTTGCCTGAAGGCTCCGACGGTCATTGAGGAGGACGAGCCGGAGGAAATGTGAGGTGATACGGCGGGAGCGTGGCGCCAGGCGATCCGGCCCGTCCGCTGGATTGTAAATTGAAGGTGTATTATAATTATAAGCTAGATGCTTGCTTTTTTAATAGTCCTATTTTTCTAATATATTTCAATGACTCGGAATAGTGGGAGATGATGAGGAACCCCGGCGTTCGCGAATGCTGACCGCGCGCCGCCGACCAGCCAGGAGAGGATGAGTTGATCGATGCCACGAAGCGTCTCGGGGGCCCCCCACCCTCAGGTTCATTACTTTTCGGAACGTCTGAGGGCGCGGCTGGACCAGATCCCGGAGTTCCGGACCACGTTCGTCGAGGCCCAGTCCGGAGCGGGAAAGACCACTGCCGTTCAGGATTTTTTCGGCGCTCCGGAGAGGACGGGGGCATCGGTCCGATGGTTTGTCGCCGGCGAGGAGCCTCACAGCTCCGGCTGGGCGCGTCTGTGTCGGGTTCTGAACGACATCGATCCGGAGGCGGGCGCACATTTGCTGCGCCTGGGATTCCCCGTCGAGGAGAATCAGGGGGAGATCGCGCAGGCGCTGATGGAGCTGCGCTGCGACGCCGAGACCTATCTTGTCTGCGACAACTTCCAGTTTGTCCAGAAGAATCTTCCCGCGTCTGTATGGAAGGCCCTGATCGAGCACGGCGGCGACGGCTTGAGGCTCGTCATTCTGACCCGGCAGCTCTCGTCCCGCGGGCTGACGGTGCTGGGCAACGCCGATGTCCTGAGGATCGATAACGATGATTTCTGCCTGACCGCCGGCGAAATCGGGGCGTACTACCGCATGGCGGGCGTCGAGCTGGATGAAGATGAGATGCGGAGCCTCCACCGCTATTCCGAGGGCTGGATTGTCGCGCTGTACCTTCAGTTGATGAGCTTTTTCCGCACTGGGTCCCTCGAACGGAAGGCCAGCGTCTACGAGCTGATGAACGAGCTGCTTTGGAAGGGGTTGTCCCGCGAGGACCGGCTCGTCCTGTTCCGTCTCTCGCCCTTCGACGCCTTTTCCGTGCCGCAGGCCGCGTTTCTTCTGGGGGTTGAATCGCTTCCGGAGGCGTTGACCGAGCGCCTGAATCACAGGATGTTCATCCGGTACGATATCACCATCCGCCGCTACTTTCCCCATGCCATTCTTCTGGATTTCGTGCGTTCGGCCCTGTCGGACGAGCCGGAGGCGTTGCGGCGGGAGATTCTGCGCCGGGCCGGGGAGTGGTGCGCCGCGACGGGCGAGAAGACGCGGGCCCTGGACTTTTTCTATCGCCTGAAGGATTACCCGGCGATCCTGTCCCTTGGGCTGCGTTCCACCGATCTGTCCCGCGTGGTTCTTGATACGAGCCGCGACGCGATGCTGGCGCTCCTGCGCGATATCGCCGACAACGTCGCGCCGGAGCTGCGGCGCGATCACGCCTTCACGCTGATCACCATCGCCTTTCAGTCCTTCGCGCTTGGTGACAGAAACCTCCACGCCCGGCTCTGCGGCGAGATGCGCGAGCTTCTCGAGGGGTGCGAGATGGACGAACCGCAGCGGCGGGCGCTTCTGGGCGAACTGTGCCTGGCGGCCTCTTTCGGGGCGTACAACGATATTGCGAAGATGGGTGAGGGGCACCGGCGCGCGTATGAACTTCTCGGGCCGAACAGCACCCTTTTCGAGCCGGACTCCCCCTGGACCTTCGGGTGGCCGTCCGTTCTGGCCATGTTCCACAGCGGAGTGGGGAGGATGGACTCCGAGCTGGAGCAGATGGACGAGAACATCCCCCGCTACAGCGCCCTGACGTCGGGCAACGGCGGCGGGGCCGAGCTGGTCTTCCGCGCCGAGGCGCTGTTCCACCGCGGGCTCGACGCCGAAGCCGAGGCGCTGGCCCTCAAGGCGCTCGCCGTGACCCGGCAGTACGGGCAGGACAGCATCTACATCTGCACGGTCTTTCTGCTCCGGCGCATCGCGCTGCTGCGCGGCGACGCCGCGGCGTTCGATCAGGGAGCGTCGCTCATCCGGGACTGCCTCCGGCGGTCCCGCTACTTCTCGCGCTGCAGGAATATCGCCGACATGGCCGCGGGGTTCCTGGCCATCCTGCTGAACGACCCGGACGGGGTTCCCGAATGGCTCTGCGACGACGAGCTCCGAAGCGGCCGGATTCTCTCTCCCGCGCTTCCGTTCGCCCAAACGATCCAGGGACGTCTGCTGCTGCTGACGGGGCGGGGGCGGGATCTGCTGTTGCGCTCCGAGGAGTTTCTGTCCACGGCCCGGCGGTACCGGAGTCTGCTTTCCGAGGTCTATACCCTGATGTGCCTCGCGGTCGCCCAGCAGCATCTGGGGCGGGAGGCCGAGGGGCTCGATACCCTGTGCGGAGCTCTGGATCTGGCCCTTCCCGACGGCCTGATCCTCCCCTTCGCGGAGAACGCCGACCTGCTGGGAGCAACGCTTGGGCAGGCGCTCAACCGTTCCTGGAAGAGCGCGCGCCGCGAAGTGCTCGCCCTGAAGGAGCGTTACGCGCAGGGCAAGGAGGCGCTGCTGCGAAGCCGTGCGGGCGACGCGGTTCCCGCGGATCTGACCCCGCGGGAGTTCGAGGTGGCCCGGATGGCCGCCGGGGGTGCGAGCAACCGGGAGATCGCGCAGGCGCTCTACCTGTCCGACAATACCGTGAAGTTCTATATGAAAGCGGTCTTCCAGAAGCTGGACGTCCGTTCGAGGCGCGATCTGAAGGACGCACTGCGAAAGCCTTGCGCCTGAGGGCTGCGCGGCCTTCCATCCGGTTTCCCCCCCAATACCACCCCAAAAGGGTGTATGGCGTTCACACGGCGTTCTGTATCCTCGACGCGGATGCAGGACGTCGTTTTTTTGAAGAGAGGGGGGAGGTGCGTGTCTTTTATCAAATCGGTAACGCCGCTGAATGACTGGCGTCTGTTCATGGAGATGGAGACCGGCAGCGTGATCGTGGCCGACCTGTCGCGGAAGCTGAACACGGCGCGATTCGGTCAGCTTCGGGACGCGGTTCTTTTTCGTTCGGCCGTCACGGACGGAGACGTGGTGTCGTGGGGTGGCGGGGTGTTGACGGTGACGGCGCGCGAACTGATGGACGCGGTGTTCGTGAATCGGGAATGAGGAGGCGATAACGTGAAGAGAATTCTTGGAGCTTTTGTGCTTGCGTTTGCGCTTGGAGTGTGCGCTTTCGGGATGTTTCATCCGGCGGAGGCGGTCAAGGTCAAGGTCGAGGTTGATGTCGACGAAGACACGCCCTCGACTCCGTCGAAGAAGACGCCAATGGAGACCTTTCCGGTGACGCTCAATAACAGGACGGGTGACCGGGTGTTCGTGTCGCTTCTGTACTTCGACGGGAACGCAAAAAAGTGGCGGTGCAGGGGCTGGTGGGGCGTTGACGCGCATAAGGAGCGTTCGTTCAAATTGAGCCACGTGCCGGGCAAGAATATCTATTACTACGTCCAGCGCAACGGACGACGATTCTCCCCGACCGGCACTTCCGGAGGGGTCAACTGGGATATCACCAAACAGAAGTTTTCGTATTATCAGGGCGCGAAGGTGACGCTCGACAAGCCTTTCACGGCGCATTTCGTCCGTGGGGGAACGGGGAGCGACGGATGGTGGCGCCTGAATATCAATCCCTAAAGGCTGCTCCGCTTGGACGTAAACAGACATGAGAAAGGGGACGACGATATGAGGAAATTCCGGGTTCTGTGGACGGCGCTCGCGGTTCTGTCGGCATTCGCGGCGTGCTGCGCGGCGGGGGAGGCCGGGGAAACGGTCTCGTACAAGAAGTATGTGGACAAAAAGTTCGGGTTCTCCGTCGAGTATCCGGACTTCTTTGCCGGGAGCGACGCGTATGTCGACGAGGACGGCATGAGCAATTTCGAGGCGCAGACCGCCGGTGAGGACGGCGACGGGAAGCATCACGTCATCGTGAGCGGCGGAAAGAGGCCGAAGGGCGCGGACGGAAAGTCCCTGCTGAAGCAAGCAACGGACATGAAGGAAGACAAGTTCGGGTACGTGAACGGCGTCGAGCCCCTGCCCGGCACGGCGCGGAGCGGGGCGGACTTTTACGCGCTGGAGTACGTGACCGATCGCACGGGCGGAGCGTCGATCGTCCATCGGTATTGTCTGGTGGGCAAGAAGACGATGGTGACGTACGAGTTGTGCTACCCAAGGGAAGAGGCGGAGCGCTTCTCGGAGATTCAAAAGCGCATGGACGCCTCGCTGAAGGTCAAGGACTGAGGGACGGCGATGAAAAAATACGGCGTTTTTGCGGTTTGTATCCTTGCGTTGTTCTGCGCTTCCGCAGCATTGGCGGCGCCGGGCGAGAAACAGATCAAGGCGATGAGCCTCTTTCTGAGCAACTTCACCGAGCTGGGCTTCATGGAGGCGAGCACGGAGGAGATGGCGAAGCCGGAGAACTACCCCGACCTCGTCCGGTTCGGCGTCTGGCACAACTATATCAATAACTTCAAGAGCCGCATCGAGCGGAACGATGCGAAATCGCAGAAGCATGGAGACGTGCGCATCAAGGCAAGCTGGGTCGAGGAGTCCGTCCTGAAATTTTTCGGGCTGAAGGTCACAGCGGATCGGTCCGTGGACCAGTCCGACCCGCCGTATTACTTCGACGCGGCGAAAAAGGCCTTCCACTTCTGGGCCGCCGACGGCGAGGCGGCGTGGTACGCCCGGGTCAAGAACGCGGAGAGCCCGGAAAAGGGTGTGTGGAACCTGTCCGGGGAGATCTACAACGCGGACGATCCCAAGGAGCTGTGGGGCGATTTCGAGGCCGTGATCAGGGAATCCGACTGGAAAGGCAAGCCGTCCTACGTCCTTGTGAGCATCCGGTCGGAGATGAAGTAGGAGGTCGGGACGATGCGGATCTGGAGACAACGAAAGGCGCTGTTGCTGGTCGGGATCATGTGTCTGGCCGTCGCCGCGTCGGGAACGGCGTGTAGCGGCGAAGCGCGCGTTCCCGCTCCCGAGGGCTTTTCCGTCAAGGACGGGCGCGTGTTTCGGAACGGGACGGCGCTGGAGTGCGAGGTCTATCCGGTTCCCGACGGGATCGAAAACGGCATCACCTTCTGGAGCGTTGTGGGAAGCGAGATGTCCGACGTCGTGAAGGCGGAGGAGACCGGGGTTCTGTTCTTCGGCCCGGAGGGCGCCCTTGCGGGGTTCTTACCTCTTGACAGTGAAAGCGAGTACCAGGATCTGATCTGGAGTCCGGACGGCGGGCGTTTTATCCTGGCGACCGGCGGGGACCGGCCCGACGTCACCTTCACGCTGTACGGCGAGGGCATGAAGAAGGGGAAGGAGTTCTCGGGGCTGAGAGGTGCGATCGAATGGGCGGACCCGCTCCGCTTCGTCTATACCCGGATCGACGACGTGCGCGAAGGCGCTGTCGCCCACGGCCGTTCCTTCTGGTTCAGGTTTTCCGTCGTGCTGTACGACGCGCCTGCCGATTTGGAGACGGTCCTGAAGGAGGCGACCGACACGCAGAACTTCATCCTCATCTCGGTCTCCGATGACGATGTCTCGATTTTGGAGAAATCCGTCAAGTCGGTCAAGGACTGGAGCGACGAGGACAAAATCTTCGACAGGGAAATCTCCGTGCCCATTCCCGCGGCGGGATGACATCGGAATGAAAAAATCGGTTGTCGCGGCCCTTTGCCTGGCCGTACTGCTGTCCGATCTTCCCGTATCGGCGGCGACCCTGGACGCGCTTCCCGAATGGGAGAATCCCCACATGGTCGTCCACGCGGAGAACCTTTCGGGGACGATGGCCCGACTTGGGAAGTCCTTTTTGCTGGACGCGCTGCTGGATGTCCGGCGCGAACGGGCGCCTCTCCTTCAATGGCTGGGGGTGTTTCCCGCGGAGTCCGTCTCGCTGGTTCGGGGCCTTTTGCTCGATGACGAGGACACATTTCAGGGCGCGGTCCGTTTGGTTCCCTCGGCCCGAAAGGCCCTTCTGGGCCTGGACGACGCGGTGGCTGCGGCGCTGCGAAGCAAAGACGCGAGTGAGAGCCTCTCCAGAGTTTTCTTCGATCTTCTGAACGTCCCGGAACCCCTGAGGGAGACGTGCGTCATTATCGATCCGTCCGAGCCCGATGATGGGGAGAAAACCTACGAGCTGGATATCGGTTTCGGGTTTTCCGACGCGAAGGAGGAAGTGACGGTTCATGTCTCGCTGGGTATGGACGGGAACGAACCGGTGCTTCTGATCGGATCTGACGGCGAGCATGTCGAACGGGCGCGCGCCGCCCTGTCGGGCAAGAGAACGCGGTTGAAGGTGGTTCGGCGCGACACGCGGCACGGAAGTTTTGTGCAGTTGAACGACGACGCCGACGGACGCTTGATTCGGGACATTCTCGACGGTCTGTCGGTCGAGGCCCTGACCCCCGTGTTCGCGGAGCTGTCGTTCGGCCTCTCCGAAGGGGAGATCGTGGCGGCCCTGCGTCACAACGTCTTCGAGGCGCTTGTGGGGAGCGCGGTTCTTCCCGCTCCTGCCCTGTCCCCCGCCGATCCGGGGCCGAAATCCGGCGGCGCTCCCTGGTTTTCGGGGCTCGCGAGCCTGGCGCTGTCCCCGGAGAACATTCTGGACCTGGCGGCGTTCGTCAGCGATTCGGATCGGGAGGAAACGCGGCTGCTCCTGAAGGAGCAGGGGCTCGACCCGTCGGATCTGGCGGCGGTCCTTCGCTCGTTCGGCGTCGTGCTGGGCGGTCGGTCGACGCTTCGAGGCGCGCCCATGCCGGGCGGCTACGCCTTCCTGTCCGGGGCGGCCGAATCGATGCGGGCGCTTTCGCCCCATATCCGGGCGTTTGTGGAAAGCTCACTGGACGACCTCTTCAAATTTTCCGCTCGCCCCGGATGGGACCTCTTCTGCACGGTGAACGCGGAGAAGGACGAGGAGCCGGTTGCGCCGATGGTTTTCGGCGTGAAGGACGGGACGTTGCTGATGGGCAGCCTCGCGCCGGAGGCTCTCGATGAGGTCGCGACGCCCGAGCCGGAGGGGTCGGACACGAAGGGGAAACGGTCCCTTCTGCGCGTCGCTCTGGACGTTGAGCGGGTCTGCGATCTGTTCATCCCGTTTTTGTCGGCGGCGTCTCCCGAGGCGCTCAAGGACCTTTTCGAGGTGCTGGATGCTGAAGACCTGCCGGACTCCGGGGCGCTCTCCGGACTTCTCCGCTCGCTCGGGGCGCTTCAGGAGGTGCGCTCGGTCACGCTGAACGCGACCGGATGGGACGACGCGGACCTGACGGTCAAAACGGGCGACGTGGATTACCGGAAGGTGTGGGAGCTGACTCGACTGTCGCGAAAGCCCGCGATCGCCGCCGAATGAAAAGGACGGACGGACGAACGACAGACGAAACGAATGACCATAATATAGCACGTGTTGACACGTATTATTTTCCGCGGTATCCTTTGATTCACATTGGAGGAGATCCGATTGGGGAGACAGTATTCGCAGAAGGAACTCAAAGGCAGAGGGAAACAATGAAACACCCGAGCTATTACAAGTATCCGGCTGTTTTTGTCCCGGACGGCGACGGATGGACGGTGACCTTTCCGGACCTCGAAAACTGCTTCACGTCGGCCGACACCGTTGAAGAATCCATCGTCGAGGCTCAGGCCGTTCTCGAGGATTGCATGTATTTCCGCGAGGTCCGGAAAGACGACATCCCGTCGCCCACGCCGGCGGAGGATGTCGCTCCGCCGGCGGGAGGCTTCGTTCAGATCGTCGTGGCGGCGATGGCGCCGGTGCGACGCGCGTGGAGCAGAAAAGCCGTCAAGAAGACGCTCACCATCCCTGCGTGGATGGAGGAAGAACTCAAGAAACGCGGCGATGTCAATATCTCCTTCGTCCTTCAGGAAGCTTTGAAGAAAGAGCTGGACATCAGGGAACCTGTCATCCTGTAGAGCTGCGCCCCTCGGGGGCGCAGCCTTCCTGGCGTAAAATGGAAAATACCTTGGTGTCGTTTCCGCTTTCCGGTCCACGCGGGCGTCGGCGTCCGCTTGAAACCAAAGCGGATGAGGCAAGGAGAGGATAGCCGATGAACACCGAAACGAAAAAACGGAAGGATCTGTTCCGCCTCGTCAGCTCTCTTTCGGAAGAGGGAATCGAAAAAGTCTGGAGCTATGCGTCCTACGTCCGCGACAAGGATGAGGAGCCTTCCCTGACGAGCGAGGAAGAGGCGTGCCTTTCGGAAGCGCTTGAAGACGTCAAGACCGGACGCGTCTCTTCCTTCGAGGATGCCGAACGGGAACTTTTCCCGAATGGAGTCCGCGGAGAACGGGACGAAGACGCAGGGGGCCACGCGGCCGTCTGCGATGATGCGCCGGTAGCGCCCGCCGTGCAGAGGTTTGACTTCCCTGGTAAAGGGACCTTGCCCTATATAGCACTAAGTGCTACTATAACATCATGTCCCGGATCTTCAAAATGATGTCTTTCAGTCGCTGGATGCGGAAAAATCATGTTGAAAACAGTGCGCTGGCTACGGCAATCAGGGAGATGGAATCCGGGCTGATTGACGCAGACTTGGGCGGCCTCCTCTTCAAAAAACGAATCCCGCTTGCCGGAATGGGGAAACGAGGCGGCGCCCGGACTATCGTAGCCTCAAAGAGAGAAGGGAAATGGTTCTTCCTGTATGGATTCAACAAGAACGAAAAAGCAAATGTCTCTCAAAACGAAAAAGAGGCGCTTCTGGAATTGGCGTCTAAAGTTTTAGGGTATACAGACGACGAAATCGCGACCGCGATTTCGGAACAAGAACTTGAGGAGGTGGAACAATGAGCCGCATTCTTTCGGAAGTGCATGAAAACGCGCGCGGATTGCATCGCATCGGACTGGTGTCCGACGACGAAATGCGCAAATTCGACGCCCTTTGCATTCCCGAGATCCCGACCTATTCCGCCGAGATGATCAGGGACATTCGGGCAAAGACAAAGCTCACGCAATCCGTTTTCGCATCCCTCATGAACATCAGCATCTCCACCCTGCAAAAATGGGAGATCGGAGCGAAAAAGCCCGTCGGCGCGGCCAGAAAACTGCTTCACATCGTCGACAGGAAAGGGATTCAGGCGCTTTTGGTGCGATGACCCTCCCCGGAAAAGGCGGACACGGATCAAAGTCCGTCGCCTCTCAGGGCGCCCGCTATCTGCACACGCCCGCGCGTTTCTCCATCTTCTCCCTGTAGCGCGCCTTGTCTTCCCTTTCGAGGCTCCGCATGTACCGCTCCTTCTCGCCGTTCTCCCACAGGGGGTCGAACCGGTCCTTCAGCGTTTGCGCGTAGCGGTCGAGCCCTTCGGCGCATGTTCCGCCCAGCAGGCGCCCGAGCCCCTCGTGGCAGGGCTTCGCGCCGTATTTTTCGATCAGTCCGCGCAGGACCTCCGGGTGGTCCAGGATCAGGCACGGGCGGAGGAGGTTGTTGTCGCCGTAGGGCTGGGCGTTTCGGATGGCGGTGAAGAACGGGCTTCGCGCGATGTCGACCAGGCTCTTTTCCCGCACGGAGTCCGCGGCGAACGGGACGAAGACGCAGGGTTCCACGCGGCCGTCGGCGATGATGTGCCAGTAGCGCTCGCCGCCCGCCATGCAGCCGTCGACGAACGGGCCGTCGTTCCAGAAGTCCCCCAGGAAGATCGGAAATTCGCTGTTCCGCCGCCACTCCATGACCTTTTGGTGCAGCGCGACGCGCTCTTCGGGCGACGCCATGTAGGAGAGGTCCGGCTTCGTTCCGATCGGGACGTACTGGAAGAACCACCCCGCCATGCAGCCACGGCCGATCATCGTCCGCAGGAAGTCGTCGCTTGTCAGGTACGGGGCCGATTCGTTCGTGTACGTCGCGCTGAATCCGAAGATCATTCCCGCCCGTTTCATGCGGTCGAAGGCCGCCATGACCCTGTCGTACGTTCCCGTTCCGCGCCGGTCGTCGGTTTCGCGAACGCCGCCTTCCACGGAGACCATCGGGTAGACGTTGCCGAGGTCGGCCAGGGTGCGGACCATGTCGTCGTCCAGCAGCGTTCCGTTCGTGTACACCTGGAAGATGCAGTCGCCGTGCTTTTTCCACAGCTCGGGAAGATCCCGCCGCGTGAAGGCTTCGCCGCCCGTGAAGGTGAAGAAGAACATTCCCAGTTCTTTCGCTTCGGTCAGAATCGCGTCCAGTTCGTCGAACGACAGCTCTTCGGACGTGTCGTACTCTCCGGCGTAGCATCCGCGGCAGCGCAGGTTGCATTTCATCGTGGGGCTGATGACGAGGAAGTTCGGAAGGTGGACGCCGAGTTCCTTTTCCTTGCGGTCCCGGATGCCGCGCCCAAGGGTGATGAAGTTCACGATGAGGTTCTGGATGAGTTTTTCGAGGCATTTCGGGCTCGCTTCGCGGGCGATCCGCTTGAAGAAGCCGAAGAAGGGGTCGTCGGCCTCGATCATGTCGGCGAGCAGCGCAAGGCTTTCCCTGTGGTATTTCGCGGGCGCGAAACCCGATATCGTCCGGAAGAGGGACGCCAGTTCTTCCGTTTTCCCTTCGCCGGCCAGTTGCAGCATTCGCTTCGTCGCCTTTTCCGAGACGAAGCCCCTGGCCTTGTCGAAAAACGACAGGTTCATGCGTATTCACCTCCGTGAAGTGGTGTCTGCGTTTTCGGCGTTTCGGCGCGGCATGGGAGGGTGTCGGAGGGCGTTTTCGGGTCCGGCGGAAGAGAGACGGTCGTGTCGCGTCTGCCTGTCCGGTTCGTTCCGGGTTCATTATATGGTTCCCGGTCTTCTGAGTCAAAAATACGCGGAAAATCGTTTGAACTCACGGAATTGACGGACTCGTGACGAACCCCGAGAATAAAAGATATTTTCGTTTCGTATCTGCTTTCGGAGGTGAAGGGTATGAGGATAAAGGGATTTGCGCGGTGGGCGATGTTTTTCGGGTTGTCGCTGTTTCTGCTCGGCGGGTGCGGAGGGGGCGGCGGCGACGGGGGCGACCCGCGCGGACAGATCGTGTCCCACGGGGAGGCGGTGCGGTTCGACTCGAACGAGCAGCTCGGCGCCTTTCTGGACAACATCGACACGACGGAGGCGGATCCCTTTCAGCCGCTGTGGGATTCGATCAAGAGCCGCTTCCTGTATCCCGTGGTCATGGTGAGCATGGACTACGTGAGCCGCAACGCGGCGGGGGAGTCCGTGACGCTTTCGGGGATGGTCGCCTTCCCGTGGCATTGGGACGCGGCGAAGCGCCTTCCCGTGCCGATTCTGGGGTTGCAGCATCCCACGCAGGTGGAGCGCCGCTATTCCCCGTCGCGGATGCAGATTCTCGATCCCGAGCTGACGGTTCCCGTTGCGCTCGCGATGGCGGCGACGGGGTATATCGTGGCGGTGGCGGATTACGAGGGCATGGGCGTGAACTACGACGTCCACCCCTATTGCCACGATTCGCTGGCGTTTTCGGCGGTGGATATGATCCGCGCCGCGCGCAACTATCTGACGTTGCACCCGGGCGACAAACTGGCCCCGTGGGACGACCGACTGTTCCTCACGGGCTTTTCCGAGGGGGGCTATGTCGCGATGGTTACCGCGAGAGAGTTGCAGCGCAATCACGAGGCGGAGTTTTCCGTGACCGGGGTCGCCGCGCTCGACGGGCCGTACGCGCTTTCCGGCGCGATGCGCGACGTGATGATCGACGCGACGGCGGCCTTCAGCTCTCCGTACTTCCTGCCCTATGTTCTGAACGGCTACGATGCGGTGTACGGCGCGTCGAAACCCGCGTTCGACTTTCGCCGGAACGTGCGCGACGACGTTCCCGGCCACGCGGATTTTCCCGGCGAGTTGCTGGCCGTGATGGACGGCTCGCATACGGGTGACGAGATCACCGCGCTCATGCGCGAGGCGCCGGGGTATTCGGGCCCTGCGGGCATCCTGACGGCCGCCTGTTCCACCGATCTTCTGGACGCGGACAGCGACTTCTGCCGCACCCTCGCCGACAACGACGCGCATGCGGGATGGGCGCCGACAATGCGCTTGAAGATGTTCCACTGCATCAGCGACGACCTCGTTCCCGCCGGGAATCTCGACGAGGCGCTCGCGGCCTTTCAGGAGGCGGGCGCGACCACCGTGGAGTGGGAGAAGTATCCGGAGTA
>ERZ1645192.2725-NODE-2725-length-14560-cov-6.888245_pt1 | contig 14560 bp, 15 predicted proteins | sample MGYA00575354_ERZ1645192 | MGnify/ENA primary metagenome ERZ1645192 (study PRJEB40844, sample SAMN11349763) | freshwater sediment metagenome | isolation source: river sediment | host: Sediment | place: India: Faizupur Khadar , New Delhi | collected 2017-02-21 ... | reverse complement strand
GAAGAAGTGACCGTAATAGCAGGCTGCCACATCACGAACGGCCTCCTTGAAAGTAGGATACGGGATTACCATCCACTCGCCGCTCTTGAAGAACGCAGGATTGTCCTTCTCGATTCTACCCTGCTGGTAGAGACCGGTGTGGGCCATGGCGATGTCGTTGTTGTCCTGGTTGAAGAGGTTGCGGGCATTCTTGTAGGTCGGCGATCCAAGGTTGCGGCCCGAGGGTCCCCACTGCTGCATGTAGGTAAGAGCTTTCAGCCAAGCTTCGTCACCGATAATGGCTTTCTTGCCATCGGAGCTGAGCAGGTCGCCGCCGAGCTGTTCAACCATCGGAACAAAGAAGGTCAAATAGTACGGATAGCGGAAGTCAAAGCCGCGGCGGATGAGGATGTCGCCGTCACGGATGACCAGCTTCTCGGAGATGTCGGCCATCTCTTCCCAAGTCTTGGGGTAATCCTTCTCAGGATCGAGACCTGCGGAGCGGAAAACCTTCTTATTCAGGTAGATGCACCAGTTGGTCAGTTCCAGCGGAAGACCGTATACCTCACCATCAACGGTGACGGTATCCAGCACGCCGTCCATGTACTTGTCCAACAGGTCCTGCTTGCTGGCATACCCTGCCGCCTGATAGTCGACCGGTGCTACACGACCATTGGTGATGTAGGCATACTGGTTCTCAATAGGCAGGTTGAACATGTCAGGCCCCTGATTGGCTGCGAAGGCGGTCTGAACCAGCTCAATCTGCTTGACTGAGGCCTGGGTGGAGCGCACGACGGTGATGTTCGGGTTATCCGCCATGAACTTGGCGATGAGCTCGGTCTCGAGCTGGGTTCTGGCCGGATCCTCATGGGTCCAGTACTGGATGGTTACAGGCTTGGTTTCGTCAATTGCAGCTTCTTTTGCGCCCTGTGCAAATACAGAAAGAGGGAGCAGAAGAGCGACGAACAATACAATGATGAACGTCTTTTTCATGTGAGACCTCCTAAAGTCTATCTGCTTTCAGTCTAGATGGCTTTGGGAAATCCACAAGAAAAAGATTTTGTGTTTATGCATGCGATTTTGAGTAGCTGGACAAGAATGGTCAGAAGAGAGCAGAAACAAAGCACCTGTATACAAGAATCAGGTTTGGGTTTCCTGGTAGGAGCGGAGGAACGAGGCAAGTTTCTCCATGGTTTCACTGGAGATATCGTGCTCGATCAGGCATGCATCCTGCTCTGCGATGACCGCATCCACTCTCAGTACATCCCTGAGGAAACTGGTGAGTGTCTTATGCCTGAAGTATACCTGGGAAGCCTTGAGCCTGCCCTTCTCGGTAAGGTGTATGTCACCATAGGTCTCCTGGTTCACATACCCTTCGGAAGCAAGCACCTTCATGGCCCGATTCACACTCGGTTTGGACACACCCAGGCGCAGGGCGACATCGGTTGTCCGCACTTTCTCATGCTCCTGGTTGAGAGCCAAAATCGCTTCCAGATAATCTTCTCCTGATTTCTGCATGTGCTGATGGTATCATGCCTCAAGCGATTTGTCATCGGAAGATATAAAAAACCTTGACACAAAAGTTTGTAATAGCTAACTTATAGATGAGGGAAGAGAATGATGCACATGACAATGGACGAACTGACTGTAGGTCAAAAAGGAGCTGTAAAGGCGATCAACGCACCGAAGCAGCTCAAGCGAAGACTTATGGATATGGGCTTCACAAAAGGGGTTGGCGTTGAGGTAGTCAAACTGGCACCCATGGGCGATCCAATGGAAGTCTCGTTGCGTGGATATCATTTATGCCTCAGGAAAGCTGAAGCCCGTGCCATTGAATTAAGATAGCGTATGCAAACAATTGCGCTCATTGGAAACCCGAATTGCGGAAAAACTACGCTCTTCAACACCCTTACGGGAACCACCGCATATGTCGGCAACTGGCCGGGAGTCACCGTTGAAAAGAAAGAGGGGATGGTCAACGGACACAGAATCCTCGACCTGCCCGGCATCTACTCACTTTCCCCCTACTCCCCCGAAGAAAAGCTGTCAAGACGCTATATCCTGGATGAACAACCCGACCTTATCATCGACGTCATCGATGCCACCAACCTGGAACGCAGCCTCTACCTGACCACCCAGCTTGCCGAACTGGGAAGACCTCTTCTGCTTGCCCTGAACATGGAGGACCTGCTGGAAAAGGAGGGCATCCGCATCGACCGAAAGCGGCTCTCGCAAATGACCGGCTGTCCGGTCGTACAGATATCTGCAAGCAAGGGAACCGGCATCAAAGCCCTGCTGGAGGAAATCGAGCGTTCGCTGGATCAAAAAAGGCTTCCGATGCAGCCGCTCTTCTCCAACTTCATCGAACGCTACATCACCACCATCATCAAAGACGACTATCTTCACCAGATTCCCAAGGGAAGGCAGATGCGTTGGGCGGCCATCAAGCTGTTGGAGGCGGATGAACTCTTCCTCGCGTCCATGCCCCAGCCCCCCCAGGCCTTTCAAACGTATATTGAACAGGCGCGCAAGGAGTTGGTCGAGCACTATGACGACGATGTACAAGCCATCATCATCGACCAGCGGTACAAAGTAGCAGAACGCATCGCAAAGGACTGCCAAATACGGACCAAGAAGGCAAAGCAGTTCAACTTCGACAACCTTGCCACCAGCAAGTTTGGAGCCATTCCCCTGTTCATAGCCATCATGGCAGCGGTTTTCTACCTGTCCATCGGACTGGTGGGAGGCTATACCACCAGCTGGCTCGAATCGTTCTTTGCTTTTGCCTCGCTCCACATCCAAGTCCTCTCTGATGCCTTGCAGGTACACCCGCTGCTCTCAGGCATCCTGGTGGACGGCATCATTGCAGGCGTGGGAGCGGTACTGACCTTTGTTCCCCAGCTCTTCGTGCTCTTTCTCTTGCTCTCCATTCTGGAAGACTGCGGCTATATGGCGCGCATCGCCTTTATCATGGACCGCCTGATGCGCAGCATGGGACTGTCGGGCAAGTCGATCATCCCCTTGGTCATCGGTACCGGATGCTCGGTCCCCGCCATCATGAGCAGCAGGACGATCGAGCACCAGAAGCAGCGGGAGTTGACGGTCATCGTCACTCCCTTCATACCCTGCGGAGCCAAGATGCCTGTCTTCGCCCTGATGCTCACCTATTTTTTCCCCGGCAAATGGTTTATCGCACCACTTATCTACCTGCTTGGCATTCTTGCTGTCGTAATCACCGGCCTGTTGGCCCGTGCCTTGGACAAGCACAAGGAAACCAATGCCTTCATCCTGGAACTCCCCCGATACCAGATTCCTGCCGCAAAAAATATTTGGCTGCAGACCAAGGATCGAACCCTTGGCTTCATACAAAAAGCTGGAACGATCATCCTGCTCTCTTCAATCATCATCTATCTGCTCTCATCCTACTCCTTCACCTTGCAGGCTGTGGATGCAGAGCTGAGCATGCTAGCCACCATGGGCAGACTCATCGCACCGCTGTTCGCACCGTTGGGCTTCGGATTCTGGCAGGCAAGCGTAGCGCTCTTGACCGGTATTGCAGCCAAGGAGTCGATTGTAAGCACCTTGAGCGTAACCATAGGAACTTCTTCTCTTGGTTCTTTTTTCACCCCCGATACCGCCCTCTCCTACATGACATTCATCCTGCTCTCATCCCCCTGCATTGCAGCCATCAGCGCCATGTTCAAGGAACTGGGCAGCAAACGAAAGCTCCTCTTTGCCGTCCTCTGGCAAACCGGATTCGCCTATGTTGCAGCACTGCTCATCCGCTCTGCAACACTTTTGCTTCTGTGAGGCCGCCATGTATACCCCCATCATCTCCAACATCATAGTCGCCCTGATCATCCTCCTGTTGATTGGATTTGCCATCAGAACCTTGCATAGACAGGGCAAGAAGGAGAACTGCGCCTCGTGCGGCACAAAGAAGAACAGTGCCTGCAAAGGGTGCAAATTTGCAGATTCTTGCCATTAGCATATACATCTATTGAATATTTATACAGAAAGTCTGGATATTTTCTCCTATTACGGGTAAACTCTCCAAAGAAAGCATGCTTTGTTCGTAATTGAGGAGAAATAGCAATGAAACGATGCACTGTTGTACTGTTGGCCCTGCTGTTGGTGGGCGCAAGTCTGTTTGCCGCCGGCACCAAGGAACAAGCTCCCGGTGGTGACAACTCCCTGGATACGGTAATGAGCAAGGGCCTGTTGGTCATGGGCCTTGACGACAACTTCCCCCCGATGGGATTCCGCAATGAGAAAGGTGAGATCGTCGGTTTCGACGTCGACCTTGCAAAGGAAGTGACCAAGCGCATGGGAATTACCTTGAAGCTCCAGCCGATCGACTGGAACGCCAAGGAACAGGAGCTGAACACCGGCAACATCGACTGCATCTGGAACGGCTTCACCATCACCGAAGAGCGCAAGCAGGCTATGACATTCACCCCTCCGTACATCCACAATGCCCAGGTTGTCGTAGTTCGCGACGACAGTCCCTACACCACCCTTGCTTCCCTCAGTGGAAAGAGCGTCGGCTATCAGGCAGGATCTTCGGCCTCCAGCGCCATCGATGCTTCTCCGGATTTCAAGAAATCCATCAAGAATTTTGTGGAGTTCAAGGAAAACCTGACCGGCCTCATGGATCTTGAGATCGGCGGTATCGATGCCTTGGTTGTCGACGTCACCGTTGCAAACGACAACATCAAGCGCAGCGGCAAGGCTTTCAGAATCCTATCAGAGGAGCTCGCTCCCGAAGACTACGGTATTGGATTCCGCAAGGGAGACCAGAAGCTCGCCGATGCAGTCTGGCAGCAGTTGCTTGCCATGCAGGCGGATGGAACTCTGGCTGAGATTTCCACCAAATGGTTTGGCTCCGATATCACCGTTGTCGGAAAATAAGGAAAACTGTATGATGTCGGGGAGCATTGCTCCCCGTTTCTTTTTTTTCAAGGGAACTATCCATTTTGTAGGAGACTTGCATGGGAAACCTCTTGCTGCAGATGCTGGCGGGAACCGTCACCAGCCTGAAAATATTCATCCTCACCTTGCTCTTTTCCCTACCGTTGGGATTATTGGTTGCAAAAGGAAGGATGTCCAAGAATCCAATCATCTCCAACATGGTCAATATGTACATCATGATCATGCGCGGCACCCCACTGATCCTGCAATTGTTGTTCGTGTACTTCGCACCCTATTATATATTTGGAACCTCCTATGACCGCTTTACCGCCGTCATCGTGGGTTTTGTCATCAACTATGCCGCATATTTTGCCGAGATATACCGGGGGGGCATCCAGTCCATCCCGATAGGCCAGTACGAGGCGTCGCTTGTGCTGGGCTTTTCCAAGGCCCATACATTTACCCATATCGTCGCCCCTCAAGTGGTAAAACGAATCATTCCCGCCATGGGAAACGAGGTGATCACCTTGGTCAAGGACACCGCTTTGGCACAGACCATCGGAGTGGCCGAGTTGTTCAGGGTTGCGCAGAACGCGGCGGCCAGGCAGTTCTCCACCATGCCCATCTTCATAGCAGGTGTGTTCTACTTCATCATGAATGCACTCGTCTCCCGCTCCTTCGACCTGCTTGAGAAGAAGCTCAACTACTACCACTAGGAGATCGGCATGGAAATCATTTCGGTTGAAAACCTGAAGAAAGAGTTTGACGGCCTGGGAGTGCTCAAGGGCATCTCCTTCACGCTCAACAAAGGAGAGGTTCTTTCCATCATCGGCCCCTCCGGAAGCGGAAAAAGCACCTTGCTGCGTTGTCTCACCCAGCTGGAACCCATCGATGGAGGGAAGATCGAAGTGTGCTCAAAGACCATGGTCAGCACATCAGAGGAGGGCAAAGTGGTCTATGCCGACAAGCAGACGCTCAAGGAGGTGCGCCTCAATCTCGGCTTGGTTTTCCAAAACTTCAATCTTTTTCCCCATATGAGCGTACTCAGGAACATCACCGAAGCACAGATGCATGTGCTTGGCCGCAGCAAGGAGGAAGCAGCCCGGACGGCACGTACGCTCCTTGCAAAAATGGGGTTGGAAGAGAAGGAAAAAGCCTATCCCTGCCAGCTCTCGGGCGGCCAGCAGCAACGGGTGAGCATAGCCCGCGCCCTTGCCCTCAATCCAGATGTTCTCTGTTTTGATGAGCCAACCAGTGCTCTCGACCCTGAGCTGACAGGCGAGATCCTGAAGGTCATCAAGGATTTGGCCAAGGAAAAAATGACCATGATCGTCGTCACCCACGAGATGTCGTTTGCCAGGGATATATCGGACCGCGTCATCTTCATGGATGATGGACTCATTGTAGAGGAAGGAAGTCCGGATATACTCTTCAATAATCCGACCAATCCCAGAACCAAACGCTTCCTCAATCGCTACGAGCAACCCTAAGCGAGCAGAATCGAGCCGCTGGTGCTATCGGTGTATCTCCCATCCTGGAAAGCAATCGTACCATTCACCATAACCAGACGAAGCCCGATGGACGGAGCATCCGGGTGACGCTCATCCGAGCAATCTTGCAGTGCAATTGGATCGAAAAGCACCAAATCGGCTTTATAGCCCCTGGCGACCAGGCCGCGGTCGGACAAGCCGAGGCGTTTTGCCCCGCAACTTGTCATTTTTGCTATCAACTGCTCGAGGCTGAGAACCGGTTCCTGCTTCCAATACCGGTCAAGCAGATGCAGGGCGGCTTGATGGCTTCTGGGGTGGGTCTTCCTGCCGGCATAGAGGGCGTCGGTTCCAAAGCACATCAATGGATGGGAGAGAATGCGTTTAATCGAGTCCTGGCTTTGGGTCACATCGGTCATCAAAGCCGATCCCTGTTCCTCGGAAAGCAAGTCAAAAAAGGCTTCATACGGATCCTGATTACGCATTGCAGCAACCTCGGCCATGGTCAAACCCTCATAGCGGGGATTGCTTTGCAGCAGCAGCACCGTAATCTCTTCCCAGCCGCAAAGGGATGCGATGCTGTCCCAGCCCCTGCCCTCCTCCATCATGGTCTTGATGGTGTTTCTCTCGGTTTTGCTGCCAAGGGCTTGCTTCAAATCCGACCTGCTGAGTTTGAGATAGGCAGGAGGAAGCAGGCTGAAAAGACTTGTAGAGCCGTACTCGTAGGGATATTGGTCGAACTGGACATCCACGCCCTCCACCCGGGCTTCCTCGATCAGGGAAAGCATGGCTGGAACCAGGTTCTGATTCTTCTTCCCGATGACTTTCAGGTGGCTGATCTGAAGCTTCACCCCGCTTTGGCGGGCAAGGTCGAGAACTTCCTCGATACTGGATAGGATATCCGAGCCCTCACAGCGCATATGTACGCAAAAGAGCCGGTTAAAAGACTTCACCACCGACAATAAAGCCAGCAGCTCCTTGGTGTCTGCAAAGATGCAGGGAGCATAGTACAGTCCGCTGGAAAGCCCGATGCACCCCTCCTCGAGGCTCTGCCGAAGGTACAGGCACATGCGCTGGATTTCTTCATCCGTAGCCTTGCGGTTCGCGTTACCCTCCATGGCATGGCTTCGCAGTGCACTGTGTGCCTGCAGGAAGGCCATATTGGTACCGCTTCCCCGTTCCTTGAGCGCTGTGATGTAGGAGCTGAAGGATGGCCACCCCACGTTGGGGTAGTGCCCCAGGACATCGCCGGTAAGTTCAGAAAGAAAGGGGTCGCCCGCTTCAGCGGGAAACACCCCGATCCCGCAGTTTCCGGCGACCTCGGTGGTGATTCCCTGCCCGATTTTCGGTCTCATGGATGGACTGTGGAGTACTTCCAAATCACTGTGACCATGGATGTCTACAAACCCGGGGCACAACACCAGGTTGCTGCAATCGATGCAAGAGGCATCGTCGATGCTCAAAGGGGGCAGTACGGAAGCAATCCGGTCGGCCTCGATCACCACATCCGCACAAAACGGTGCGGATGCACTGCCATCGACCACTGTTGCGTTGGAGAACACCACCATCAAGATTACTCCCTGCTCCCAAGTTTTGAGCACTCAAATACGAGCATCTGTTCGAGCATCCTCAGTGCATTCTGGTAGTTGCCACGGCTTCTGGTCAGAATCATGGCAGCCTTGAACTCATCCACATGAGCGGCATCGAAGAGACTTGGAGGGAAGCCCGAGCTGATCAACTCCTGGGCGAAAGCCAGGGCGGAGAGCAGAGCGTCGAATCGACCGAACGGCTTGATCCTCAGCAACTCGCCATAGAGGAAGAGCGAGCGTACAACCGGATGCAGATGGGCCCAATCGCGGTCGTATTGGACAAAGAGGGTTTCCATCTGTTGGCCCTTGTCTGCATCAAGATAGGCGACCGGACCCTCATCCTCAATCCCTTGGCACATCATCTGGTACAGCTCTTTCAGTCGCTGCTCACACATCTGAGGCCGGCTTTTGCCTTCAACCGGACCCAAGCCGTACTGATACAGCATTCGCACCAGAATCGACCGGGCATTGAGTGCAAGCAGTTGGATCTCAAACGGCAGGGAAGGAACGAAGCAGCGGTTGTACAGCACAGCCAAGTCCCGGGCATCCACGACAATATCCTCGCTTGCAAAAGCAGTGAGTACATACCGGGTCACCAGGCTATGATAGGAACGAATGAATTGCTGGCGGTCGACAATTTTTTTGAGGCCTTGAGCTTCCGCCTCAAGCCGGGAGAAATCCATTCCCCCGATTCTCAAGTCGTGGTTCTTCATGTGCCTGAGGTGCCTGCCGTCGCCGGGTTTTGGGGCATCGGAGGGAATATTCCAAGCCCAGGAAGTCCTGAGCACCCCGTCGACCCTTCCCTCGGAACAGAGAATGCGAACCCTCCGTTCGGAGATACCCCACTTTTTTGCTGCTTCCTTGGCACTTATGTACATCTTCACCTCACAACAGCCATTCCTACTTTGGTGTAATACCATGAATACATGCTCTGTGCAAGGCCGGTCTCCCCGACAAGGGGTTTACCAAACACCCGACAATGGGGATAATTGGTTGGAAAGGGAGAACCTTTCCTATTACATCTGGGAGGCTCTTCATGGACATGTACGATGTTGTCATTGTAGGAAGCGGACCTGCGGGCATGGGCACCGCCTTCACGCTCATCAAGAAACGACCGGATTTAAAAATCCTGATGATCGACCGCGAAAAGGTTTCTACCGGCGGTATGCGCAATGACTGTAAAATGAACTTCACCTACCCGATCGGCTTTCCCGTCGAATATTGGACCGAAGAAACCGCCCAACACTATCTTCAAGAGGTCATCGACTTCCTCAAGCCTTCGTTTCTGGAAAAATCGAACATTGAAATGTACCAGAAGCGCGCCGAGCGCCTCGGCTGCACCCTCTTGGAGATCAAGCAGACCCACTTGGGAACCGACGGCGGCCTGCTTCTGATCAAGGAGCTTTTGGCAAGACTGGCCGATGCCGGGGTGCAGCTCTCACTCGGTGAGGCAATGGAGAGTGTGAATGCCGAGGAGCGTTTCATCGTCACCGAGAAACGGGAGATAGGCTATAAGAAGCTTCTGGTCGCCCCTGGCAGAAAGGGTTTTCATTTCCTGCAGGATCTGATGCGCTCCCTTTCAATTCCCTTCATCGACAATATCGTGGACATCGGACTGAGGGTGGAGACGAGAATCGAGCGCTACCCGATCGTACGCGACTACTACGACCCGAAATTCTACTTCCCCGAGAAGGTACGAACCTTCTGCACGAACAGCGGTAATGCCCATGTGGTGCGCGAGCGTTATGCAACCAACCGGGGAGACCAGTGGTACTCGGTCAACGGTCATGCATTCGCCCCCGACTCCCGCCATGACAATGGCTTGGTCAACTTTGCCATCCTCAAGACGGTACGGTTTACAGCCCCTTTGGCAAGCGGCCAAGCGTTTGCAGAAAATTTGGGGCTGCAAGCGGCACTCATGGGCGGCGGCCAGCCGCTCATGCAGCGGGTTGGAGACTTCCGCCTCGGCTCACGGAGCAAGGAAGCAAGTTTCAGCAACGACCTCTATGATTTTGAACCGACCCTGCGAACCTGCTGCCCCGGCGACATATCCCTGGCGATTCCTGCAAAAATCCTTAGAGCCATCTGGAGGGCGATGAAAAACCTCGATACGATCGTGCCCGGGGTGCTGCATCCCTCCACCATCATGTACTATCCAGAGATCAAGCTCTACGCAAACAAACCAGCCTACCTCGACGAGAACTTCCGTGTCACCGAGGATATCTGGTTTGCAGGGGATGGTGCCGGCACCAGCCGCGGCATCACCGGAGCATGGGCCAGCGGAATCAGGTCGGCAGAGGGGATGCTTGCAACCCTATAGGGTATGATGAAACCGGCTGTTCAGCCATGTGGAGGCAAGACCGACCCACTGCCTGCAAAGGGGATGGGGAGTTCCGACCTCCTCGGTGCACATGGACAGCCCATGGCTTCCACTCTCAAAGAGATGCAACTCGAACGGCACCTGCTCACGCCTCAAGGAGAGAGCGAGCAGCATGCTGTTCTCCACCGGGACCGAGGCATCGGTGACGGTATGCCAGATGAACATCGGACTTGCCTTGGGATTCACCTGATGCTCCAGACTCATCAGGTCCTTGAGCTTTGCATCGCCGCCGCTGACCCAGCCGATGCTCTCCTGGTGAGCGTACTCACCACTGGTAATCACCGGGTAACAGAGAATGGCGGCATCGGGCCGGTTGTTCTCGTCCCTGATCTCCTGCCTACAGCTGAGCACCTCATGATTGTGAAGAACAGCCAAGGAGGCTGCCAGATGTCCTCCTGCGCTGAAGCCGACGATGGCGATACGTGTTGGGTCGCACATCCACGATAGCGCATGTTCTCGAATCTTGATCAAGGCATCACTAGCTTCAAGCAAAGGATTGAGGTCCTTTGCCTCCTCCTGCACCGAGTAATCCAGGATGAATACGTTGTAGCTCATGTTCAAGAAGTGAAGAGCAACAGGATCGCGCTCGCGTTCAGAGCGGAATCGGTACGCTCCTCCGGGGCAAATGACAACCGACGGCCTGATGTTGCGAATCCCCCCGTCGTTGGTGATATCCTGCAAGTACCCGGTAAGAGGGACCTGGTTCGGCCCCACTGCAATTTGTATGATTCTCATACCGCCTATAGTAGCATATTCTTTGTATCGCCTGCAGCAATTGTGCTGCCATTGGGCCATGAAGCAAGCATTTTCGAACTGGATGGGAAACCCCTCGTTAAGAGAAGCTCCTCCCCTGATCACCGGGATGGTGGTTTTCACCATCGGCCTTTCGCTCTATCCCACCGCCACCTACAGTCAGAACGTCGGTATTGTGACCACCACGAAGGTGATCAACCGCTATACACCTTCACTCTCTGCATTCATTTTGCTCATAGCCGGCTTGGTCCCCAAGTTTTTCGCCCTGCTCACCACCATACCCCAGAGTGATCAGCGTATTCGCCTCGATTGCCATGACCGAGATGAAGCTGGTAGTATCGGAAGAGATGAACTATCGAAATACATCCATTGTCGGTCTCTCGGCCGCTCTCTCAACCTTTTTCGCCTGGTTTCAGACCATAATCGGACAATTGTCGGTAGTCATCGCCATCATTGTGGCTGTCGCCTTGCATATCATGTTTCCAAAGAGGGATTAGATGGAACGAATTATCTTGGATGTCGATACAGGATTGGATGATGCAGTCGCCTTGTTTCTTGCTGCAGGCTTGCAGGAGTTCACCATTGAGGCGGTCATTGCAACTGCAGGCAATGTAGGACTGGAGAAAACCCTTGAGAACACACTAAATATTTTGGAAACGGCAGGGATCCGGTGTCCGGTCTACAAGGGAGCCGACAAGCCGTTGGTACGCAAACCGGTACAAGCCGGTGATTTCCATGGGAAATCGGGGCTGGACGGCCCGGTGTTTGCTCCCAGAAAGTTCCAGCGGGCCCAAGAGGAAGACGGCATTGATGCGCTCATCAGGTTGGTGAAAGCCATGCCCCACCAGATCAGCATCGTCAGCGTGGGGCCGTTGACCGATTTGGCCCTTGCGTTTTGCAAGGACTCTTCAGTGGCTTTGCTTTGCAAGCAGATCGTGGTCATGGGAGGCTCGTTCAGCCAAGGCAATGTGACCGAGCATGCCGAGTTCAACACCTTCGCCGACCCTGAAGCTGCGAGTTTGGTCTTCTCATCTGGGGCGAAGCTGGTGCTCTTTCCTTTGGATTGCACCCGCCGTGTCACCCTCAGCCCCGCTCGGCTTGCCGACTTTCAACGCCGAAAAGGGCGCAGTACCGCCGTCTTCTGCTCCTGCATGGAGAGCTATACCGCCAACTATACCAAGCGCGGGCAGGGGCAGCCGCAGATGCACGACCCCTTGTGCGTCGCATATCTGGTCGATCCTTCGAAGGTGGAAACCGAGTATTGCAGGGTTGAAGTGGATACAAATCCGGGACAAACGTACGGGAAAACAACAAAGACACCCACCAATTCCGATGGCGGTGTCTTGGTTGCCAAGAACATCGACATCCCCTGGTTCTGGACCTTGGTGGACCGCTCTCTGGCCAACCTGCCTTAGTGGAAGCTTACCAGATTTTCCAGACTCTCGCGAATCTTCGGCCGCTCGTCTTCTGCCGGGTAGCCGAAGGTTGCAAGCAATGAGACCTGCCATTGCTCAGGTTTCACATCCAAAACCCTGAGGACATTCTTTTCGTCAAAGCCTTCAATCGCACAGCTTTGAATGCCCAGGGCGGCGGCTCCCGTCATCATGTTTGCAATGGCCAGATACCCTTGGCTTCTCAGCCAGCAATCCAGCCTGCCCTCTGCCTTGAGGAAGTCGTAATAGGGTCGGTAGTCGTCGATGAAGACTTGCAAGGGATCGGGAAACCGCTTGCCGCGGCTGTGTACCAAATCGCCGTCAGGATTGGCGAAAGGCGATGTGCGGACCAGCACAGCAACGGTCATTGCACTGGTTCTGACCGACTCCTGGTCGAAGCAGGCATGAAACAGGGCTTCTTTCGCCTCTGGTCCTTTCACAACATGAAACGACCACAGCTCAAGGCCGAATGAAGTGGGGGTAAGCCTGCCGTATTCCAAGATCTTCTGGATTTCACTGTCGTCGAGCATCCGCTTTCGGTCGTACAGCTTGCAGGCAAATCGATGCTGCATGGCATGGAGAAATTCCATTGTTACACCTCCAACGCAACCTTCAGGGCAACTTCAATCATCGGATACAGGCCCTTGATTCGCATCTCAGGACCGAAGCCCTCACCGGTGACACAGCTGTCGGTCATGGTGAGAATCGAGAGGGCCCGCCTCTGCGTCCATGCCGCTGTTGCATACAGGGCATAGGTTTCCATATCCTGGGCAAGAGCACCCATACGGGCCCATGCCTTCCAACTCTCCTGTCCCAATGCATTATAGGAGGAGAACAGGTCGCTGGAGAGCACCATGCCGGCATGGCAGGGGAAACCGAGCAGGTGCGCCTGTTCAACAGCCCTAAACAGTAATGCACTGTCACAACAGGGACTGAGCGTGCCTTTGAGGTTGTACTGATGAGCCCAGGCAGAATCGGTACTCGCCGTCATGGCACAGACCAGATCACCAACCCCGAGTTGCTTCTGTAGACCTCCACAGGTACCGATGCGGATGATCGCCTTCACATCATAGGTTGTAAAAAGTTCATAGCTGTAAATCCCGATCGAAGGTCCGCCCATGCCGGTTGCCATCACCGAGATTCTCTGTCCCTTGAACAAACCGGTATAGCCCAATACATTGCGAACGTCGGTGACAAGGCTGGCTTCCTGCAAGAACTGCTCGGCTACCAGCTTGGCACGAATCGGATCGCCGGGAGCAAGAACGACAGGGGCTATGTCGGCTTTGTCTGCGCGATTATGCGGTGTCATCAGCTTGCCCCCTTCTCATACGCCTTTCCGGCTGCACTCGGTGCGTAGTTCTTGCCGCTGAAGAGAACGAGTGCTGCAAGGGTTACCACATAGGGAAGGATATTGAATACCTCGGTGGGAAGCACCCTGAGGGCGGGAATATTGTTGGCGATGATGGCAAACGCTTGGGCGGTGCCGAACAAGAATGCAGCTCCGGTGACTCCCAGCGGTTTCCACCGTCCGAAGGAAACTGCGGCAAGGGCAATGAAGCCGCGGCCGTTGATGGTATTGGAGGTGTACTGGATGGTCTGGGTGAGCACCACACACCCACCTGCAAGACCTGCCAGGACTCCACTGGCCACAACAGCGAAGTACCGCATCTTCTTCACATTGATGCCTACGCTCTCAGCAGCTCCCGGATGCTCCCCGCAGGCTCTGAGGTGTACGCCGAAGGGAATCTTGTAGAGGATGAACCAGGACAGGACTACCACCGCGATGGCGATATACGCCGTAGGATAGATTCCCAAGGCATCGGTTTGCATCCCCATGCGGAACTCACGGGTGCGGTCGGCATTGAAGAGGATCTGGCTGGCAAAGATGGTCACCCCGTTTGCCAGCAGGTTGATGCCCGTCCCGCTGATGGTCTGGTCGGCATTGAGATTGATGGCAGCAACCGCATGCACCACCGAAAAGAGAGCGCCTACAACCAAGCCCATTACCAGAGCCAGGAACAAGGAGAG
>ERZ1645192.2724-NODE-2724-length-14561-cov-7.723563_pt1 | contig 14561 bp, 11 predicted proteins | sample MGYA00575354_ERZ1645192 | MGnify/ENA primary metagenome ERZ1645192 (study PRJEB40844, sample SAMN11349763) | freshwater sediment metagenome | isolation source: river sediment | host: Sediment | place: India: Faizupur Khadar , New Delhi | collected 2017-02-21 ... | reverse complement strand
ACAGCCTGCGTCTCCAGCGCTGGGCGTGCGTCTTCCGGCAAGTTGGCTTGCGCCGCCAGGATCGCTCCACCCCATGTTCCGGGCTGGAATCCTCCCTGCCCGACTGATGTGAAGCGGTGTACACGTCCATCGGCCCGTCGCACCTCCAGACACGGATAGAGCGGGATCAGGTCAATCATGCGGATCCAGCCCGAGGAGACAGCGCGAATCTGCCCCAGCGCGATCTCCAGGTCGGATGCGTCATCGATCTTCTCCGCCTCGAAGATCAATCTTTCGCTGGTGAGGATTAGATCGCCAGTCGCGAGCTTGGGGAAGAATTCGTCAGCCGCACCTCGTGATATGCGAGCTTGCGAGGACAGGATGATGCGTTCGTTGGAATGCAGACTCGTTTTCACGGACGACCTCGTGGAGCGTGCGCAGATAATTGACGAAGATAATTCAGGAAGGGCTCGGGGAAGTTGACGGCGGTTGAAAAGCCGTCGGCTGATCAGCCGGCGAAGCCGAGACAGCTCGGCGACCAGGCGAGCGCCCATAGGGCCCCACGTGCGATCATGCACTCGGCGCGCACCAGGTCGGCCGCCCGCCCCGCCCCGTTTTGCGAGCTAGCGTTCGAAATTCAGGACCCCGGAGGTGTAGGCGAGCGCGCCGTCGCATGTTTGCATGAGCTTGAAACGGTCAGCTGACAGCATCTCCGCCAAACGACCGGTCCCCGACTCGACGCCGGCTTTGGCGCGCGCATCCTTGAGCCTGTCGTCGGGCCAGTTCTGGACTTCGTGGAGCGTCTGTTCGAAGAGCTTGCGTCGGCCCGTCATTTCGGCCAGCTCGCTCCGGTAGCCGCCGAACTTGCTACCACAGACCCGCAGCGCGACCTCCATAGTGTAGAAGGTGACCAGGACCGCGCCGGCTTCGTTTTCGCTCATATTCGCAACGCCGGGGTTTCGGGTCACGAAAGTACGAACGGGCGCGCTGAACTTCGTGAGGCGCGCCTGGAACGCCTGTTCCTCTTCCCTGGCTTTCGCTTCCAGCGCTTCCTGACGTGCTTTGGCCCTTTCCTCCTCGGCTGCGGCTTCCTGCTGCCGGCGATCCTCGGCTCTCGCGCGATGCTGCATCAGAACGGCCGAAATCTCGACGCGCTCGGCCTGGGAGAGCTGTAACAATCCGGTCCGATATTCAAACTCCGCCAGTTCACGCAGCTGGTCAGTCACCGACGGCAATTCTGCAATCTGTCTGAGCTGTTCCAGAAGCGCCCGCTTTCGTTCGGCGGCTGCCTGCGCCTGATAGCGCTTGTTCTCGGCGCGAAGGACAAGGCCTTCACCCCAATTGTTCAGGACTGACCGGGCGAACGAGCGATTGTTGAGGTCCCAGGCAGCGGTGCAAGCGGCGAGCCGCGCCTGAAGAACCTGGAACAATTCCCGCGTCCAGCGCTCCTCAGGGATTCCAAATGGGCTGGCAGAATTCGAGGGAACAACGTTAGGGGAGAAGGTCGAGCAGGAAAGCCCGGCAATGGCGCGTTCGTCCTGGCTGGCCAACGCGGGATCAACAGCAGTCTGACCTGACTGGCCCCTTGTCGGCGCCCATTGCAATTGGGCTGATGCCGATCCCGCGAAGGCAGTGGCGGCAAAAAACGCCAGAACGAACCTGGGCCGTCCTGTGGAGGTCCGAGACGCAAGCGCCCCGGAGGAACGGCCCGAACTGAGGGTACGATCGAAATAGCGGAACATCTAGCCTCCCCGAAGCTGCCTATTTATGTTGTGTATACACCGTGGTTTGATATGCCTGCAAATGATCCCGTTCGCGCATGGACGGGAAAGCCCTCGTGGCCTGGAATGTGCGGCGGATCAGAGTCGAGCGCGGCGTCTCGCAAGAGCAGCTTGCGGTCGACGCCGGCGTCGACCGGACCTATGTCGGCCGGATTGAGCGGGGCATGGAGAACCCGACCATCGGCAACCTCGACAAACTTGCGGAAGCCCTCGACGTCCACATCTCCGCGCTGTTCATGAAGCCGAAGCCAGGCGAACGGCGCGCAAGGCCTCTCCGACCGGGGCGTAAATCTCAGGATTGAGCTTGTTCAATCGGACCGCTTCTCCGCATGAGCGCCGAAAATACAGTCGCCGTCGGCGTGAGTTCATACCAGTTCTGTCTGATTCGCTTCTGCGGGCACGTCCAGGAGTACGCGATCGAGCGGCCTCAGCTGGAGCCCATGAAGGAAGGCGACAGCCTGCGACGCCTTCGAGGCGGCCGTGAAGATGGCTTTTCGATCGTCTCGAAGGATCTGAAGCCAGTTCGCGATGTATTGGGCGTGATCGGCGCGCGGAGCAGGCGTGATTCCGAGGTCGCCACAGAGGAAGGCCGCGCCGAGTTCGGCGACAAGCTCTTCCATGGCGTAAGCTTCCGAACCGAAGCGATGAGCAAGATCGCGGCCGCAGCGTTTCGTATATCCGGTCCAGTGCGTCAGCTCGTGAAAGAGCACCGAGTGGTACGCTTCCGTCGCGGTCGAATGAGCCGTGTCACGGAAGGCGTCCCGGGGCGGCATATGGATGCTGTCGGTCGAATGCCGATAGAAAGCCTGATGACCGCCATGATGAATGATGGCGCCGGTTGCGCGAACGAACGCGTCGGCCGCCTCGAGAGTTGTCACCGCGTCCGCCGCGGAGCGTTCCGGCGGATGGAAGTTGTCGACCTGTTCGGCTGCGAAGACGACCGAAGCGCGGGCAATGAGTCTGCCAGCGCGGAGGTCTGACTTGGCGCCTTCAGCGTCATCTTCGCTGGCCTGCTCGGCCGCGGATGAGCTGAGCGACTTGTAGAAGACGATGTAGGACCCCTTCTCACCTTTGCGGACCTGCGCTCCCAGCGCCGTCCATTGCCGGTAGGTGGCCCACAGTCCGGACGAATACCCGGCGAGCTCACCTGCAGCCCAGAGCGCCAGGATATTGACGCCCTGATATGCCTTGCCCGTTGCGGCGTTGACCGGCCGCGTCAGGCCACCCGGAACATGCCAGGGCAACTGGAAGTCCCCGAGAGGGCGGTCGAGCATTGCAATGATCTGGTCTGTGATGTGCTGGTGGATGTCCATTGATTGGGCATTCCTCGTCCATGAGCGAGCCGACCTCGTCAGTGACGAAGCGGATCGCTCTTCTCGGTTTCGGAAGCGCAAGGCGGCAGCTTCGGAGCGGAGTCCGAAAGACCGCCTTGCATGGATCGGGATTTCAGGCGCTTACAGGACGAACCGCGCCTAGACTGATACCCCGCTTTTCCGGGGTCGTCTTCTCCAGATCCGGAGTGTCGGCGCCGGTGGCGGCCTTGCGAACGATCGGCTTCGCGATCGATCCGAAGGCTGGGGCGGCGAGTTCGATTTCGCCATCAACCAACCACCAGTCGCAGTAGCGCCGATGAAGGGCATCGGCGTGGGCCGAGTCGCACAGGCGAATGACGGCGATCATCTGTTCGAGCGTGATGTTGAGGAAGCGAACCTTGCGCTCGTCCGGAGGCGCGAGAAGGGTTTGATAGGTCTCCGCCGCCTGCTGGACGTGATAATTGAGCGCCGGCCCCAAGAGCATGAAATACCCTTCATCATATGGGCCTTCTTCGAGAAGACGCTGGGCTAACATCGATTCGCGCCAAAGCTGGTTCAGCCGGGGTGCGCGCAGCGCGGCGTCGGTCGGGTCAGCAAACAGTCCACATGTGTCGGCTACTTCGTCGTACCTATTGCGATGGCGAGGAGTGGGTTCGCACATCGCCTCACTCAGCTTTGCCTCGAGGGCGACGAAGCCGTATCGCCCTTCGGGGGTTCGGTAGCGGATCAAAGCGTCGAAGGCCGTGTAGTCGCCAAGGTATCGCGGGTTGCCGCGTCCGGGTGAGTGTTCGAAGAGAATCTGCGTCGCCGTGCCGGCGAACGATGGGATGAGCTCGTGAAGGACGCAGGTCGCTTGTGCGAGTTCAAGCTTCAGCGGCCCGATGACGTTCAGGACCATTGCTGTGGAGCTCAAGAGATTGTTGAAGAGCCGGTCCTCGTCAATCATGGCGCCGAGCTCGCGATAAATGGACTCGCGTCGAGCGACATGGGCGATGTCCGCGGTGAGGAAATTGCCGCCGGCGCGACCGGCCGCCTCAGACAGGCGGCTGCCCAGTTTCGTCGGCTTCCCGTCCTCGCGGACGTAGCTCCCTATCGGCAGCTGGCGATCCGTTCGCCAGATCGATTGAAGGAGCCGCGCGGCGGACCGGAACCTCGTGTCGAGGGGTTCATGGCAGGCGTGCTTCTTCAGCACATCCTCGGGGATCAGGGGAAGGCAGTCGATCGGCTCATCGAAATTGGGCGCCATGCGCTCCGCTCCATCGTTGGTGATGGGCGGGATTCAGCGGCGTCGGCGAGGAGTTCACATCGGTCCGAGATCGCGACCTTGTCTACCAGCCTGATGAAGGTCGGATACGCACGGTTTGCGGATCCCCTGCAGCAGCACCCGCCGGCCAAACGCCGAAGCCATTCTTGCCGGAACTGAGACGGGGCTGGTAGCCTCCTGATGGCCGAATCTTCAAACGGCGGCGCTGCGGCGTGGCCGTACACGAGAATTTTTGCCTACCGCGAGCTTGAGGGGACATCATGAACGAATATCAGCCAAGGAATACAACCCTGGCGGATTTCATCTGGAAGAATGCCGACGACCTTTGGGGTGACTTCAAGCACGTCGAGTTCGGCAAGATCATTCTTCCTTTCACCCTGCTTCGTCGCCTGGAATGCGTTCTCGAGCCGACCCGCGAACAAGTGTTGGCGACCGTGAAGTCGATCGCTGACACCGGAATCGATTTGGACCCGGTTCTCCGGCAGCTCACGCAGCTTCCGTTTTACAACACCTCGAATTACTCCTTGGCGACGCTCGGCGGAACGAAAACCCGCCTGAACCTCGAGGACTACATCGCGAGCTTTTCCGACAACGCGCGCGTTATCTTCGAGCAGTTCGATTTCATGAACACCATCGCCCGCATGGATCGAGCTGGGCTACTCTATAGAATCTGTCTGAATTTCGCGAACATCGACCTGCATCCGAATGCGGTTCCAGATCGGGTGATGAGCAACGTCTACGAGCACCTGATCCGGAGATTCGGCGCTGAGGTGAATGAAGCTGCCGAAGACTTCATGACACCGCGCGATGTCGTTCACCTCGCCATCGAGCTATTGCTCGATCCCGACGATCATCTTTTCGTTGAGAACCCCGGCCTGATCCGAACTCTTTACGATCCGACCTGCGGCACCGGCGGCTTCCTGACCGATGGCATGGACCATGTCGACAGCCTCCGCGACCGCTACAACGTCGCGCCGGTCATCATACCCTACGGCCAGGAACTCGAACCGGAGACCCATGCCGTTTGCTTGACCAGCATGCTTCTGCGGACACTGGAGTCGGACCCTGGTCGAGATTTGTCGAAGAACATCAAACTGGGTAGCACCCTTTCAAACGACAAGCTGACCGGCGAGCGGTTCCATTACTGCGTTTCGAACCCGCCGTTCGGCAAGCCCTGGCAGAAGGACCAGGATGCTGTCGTTCGGGAGCATGAGGAGCAAGGCTTCGATGGCCGCTTTGGCCCCAAGCTGCCGCGGATCAGCGATGGATCGATGCTGTTCCTTCTGCATCTGGTGAGCAAACTGGAACGGCCCGAGAACGGCGGTGGCCGTGGCGCCATTGTGCTGTCCGGATCCCCCCTGTTCAACGGCAACGCAGGCCAAGGCGAGTCCGAGATTCGGCGCTACCTGCTCGAGAACGACTTTGTTGAGGCAATCATAGCTCTGCCGACGGACATTTTCTTTCGCACCGGCATTGGCACCTATCTTTGGGTTCTGTCGAACAAGAAGACGGACCACCGCAGGCGCAAGGTGCAGCTGCTGAACGCCACCGAGATCTTCACCCCGATGCGCAAGGCCGAGGGCAACAAGCGGCGAATGATCGGCCCGGAGCAGATCCGCGAAATCGTCGAGCAATACTCGGCCTTTGAGCCGCGGAAAAATAGCCTCATCCTTGATTATCAGGAGTTTGGCTACCGCCGAGTCAAGGTCCTGCGCCCACTGCGCATGAAGGTCCGGGTGACCCTTGCGGGCATCGAGGCGCTCAAGGGCGAAAAGGTTTGGACGAAGCTGACGCCCGAACAGCAAGAAGCCTGGGCTGCCCTGCTGCTGAAGCATGAGGGCGAAGAACATGCCTATGGATGGCTCGAATCCTTTGCCAAGGCGGCCGTCAAGAAGAATTCATCGCTGGGCAAGGTCGGAAAGCCCTTCGTCAAGGCGCTTATTGCCGTCCTCGGCGTGCGCGACCCGGAAGCAGAAATTGTCACGGATGACGATGGCAACATGCTGGCGGATGACGAGCTGACCGATTTCGAGAACGTGCCGCTCCTTGAGACGGTGAAGGACTACATCGCTCGCGAGGTGCTGCCGCACGCACCGGATGCCTATGTCGATGAAAGCTTCCGGGACGAACACGACGGTCAGGTTGGTGTCGTCGGCTACGAGATCAACTTCAACCGCTACTTCTACGAATACCAGCCGCCCCGTGACCTTGAAGAGATCGACAGCGAGTTGAAGGCCATAGAGGCTGAGATCGCTGCCATTCTGGCGGAGATGACGGAATGAGTCTTCCGCGCCATAAGGAAATGAAGCCTGCCAAGGCTCCTTGGGTTGGGCAGATGCCAGCCCACTGGCAAGAATTGCCACTCTTTGCAGTCGGCAAGGAGCGCTTCATTAAGAATACTGGCTTGAAGGAGGATAATCTTCTTTCGCTGAGCTATGGCAATGTTGTCCGGAAAGACATCAATACGCCCAATGGGCTTTTACCGGAATCCTTTGAAACCTATCAGATCGTTGAAGCAGGGGATGTTATCTTCCGGCTTACTGATCTCCAAAACGATAAACGCAGTCTGAGGTCGGCCATTGCAGCAGAGCGCGGAATTATTACTTCCGCATACCTCGCTGTCCGCGCGGTTGGCGTTTTTCCCTCGTTCTTAAACTACCTCATGCGCGCCTATGACGTGCAAAAAGTGTTCTATTCGATGGGGGGAGGCCTTCGTCAGTCTTTGGGTTATGAAGACCTTCGGCGCATGTCGGTCATATTACCGTCGTCAGAAGAACAAGCTCAGATTGTGCATTTACTTGAACGTGAGACCGCCCGCATCGACAGCCTGATCGAAAAGAAGGGACGGTTCATCGAGCTGCTTAAGGAAAAGCGGGCGGCCGTGATCACCCATGCGGTGACGAAGGGATTGAACCCGAATGCGCCCATGAAGGACTCGGGCGTAGACTGGCTGAGCCGCGTGCCTGCTCATTGGAAGATCGTCCCGCCTGCCACTTTGTTCACCGAAAGCAAGGAACGTGCGCGCGCAGGTGACCAGATGCTATCCGCCACCCAGAAGTATGGCGTGATCCCTCTGGCGGAATACGAGGCGCTGGAACAGCGGCAAGTTACCATGGCAGTGGTCAATCTGGACATGCGGAAGCACGTCGAAGTTGGCGATTTCGTCATCAGTATGCGCAGCATGGATGGCGGGCTTGAACGCGCCCGGGCCGTTGGCAGCGTCCGATCCTCCTATTCCGTCTTGAAGCCCGGACCTGATGTTGAAGGTCGGTTCTTCGGTGCATTGATGAAATCTAGCCTCTACATTCAGGCGCTTCGCCTGACCTCGAACTTCATCCGTGATGGGCAGGATTTGAACTTCAGTCACGTTCGCAAGGTGAAGCTCCCAAAGCCGGACAACTTGGAACAGTCGGCCATCGCCAACCATATCGAGGCAGAAACCGCGCGCATCGACACCCTCATAGCCAAGACCGAAAGCAGCATTGAACTCCTTCGTGAGAAGCGATCTGCTCTGATCACAGCAGCGGTGACCGGCAAGATTGATGTGAGGAACGCTGCATGAGTGACGCGGAGACATTTGGTCGGACAATCCAGCTGTTCTTGGTGGACGGGAAGCCCACTGGCCTCCTCAAGGCAACGATTCACGGCTGGACGGGGCTCTTGTTCGTCGGCGGTGCTTCGGCGTTCGGCGATTTGACCGCGCGACCGGAGGTGGACCGCACGGGCGTGTATATCCTGTCCGGCCCGGATCCCGACAAGCCGGGACTCACGCGGGTTTATGTCGGCTCGGGCAACTCCGTTGCAGAGCGGATCGAGCAGAGCGCCAAGAAAAGGGATTTCTGGGAAACCGCGATCGCCGTCACCACCAGCGACGACGACCTTTCTAAGGGGCACGCCGAGTACCTTGAGGCGCGCCTGATCGCTTTGAGCGCGAAGGCAGGCCGGGTGTCACTTGATAACGGGACGCAGCCCGACTCCGATCGCCGCCGCTTGCCGGAAGCAGATGTCGCCAACATGGAACAGTTTCTGGCCAACCTGCGGATCGTGCTGCCGGTGATAGGGCTGGACATGCTGAAGCCCCAACCCAAGGCGGTTACGCAGGTTGCGAAGCCCGCCGAGGAACGCACCTCCGCAGAGGTACACTTCGAGATCCGGCATAAGAGTGGCGTTCAGGCGACCGCCGTCGAGGAAGACGGAGAGTTCGTTGTGCTGGAGGGATCCGAAGCTCTGATCGGGACCGGATATGTCCAGCAGAGCTATGGCGGCCTGAAGGACAAAATGATCGCCGAGGGGGCCCTTGTGCCCCACGCTCCGGACCGTATGCGGTTCGCGAAACCATGGCCGTTCAGCAGCCCGTCCGCGGCTGCCGCCGTCGTCCTGGACCGCAATAGCAACGGGCGGCTGGAATGGAAGGTGCGAGGCTCGCCGTTGAATTATCACGAGTGGCAGCAAGCGCAGGCGTCTGGTCAGGAGACGCCGAAATGAGCGACGTGCATCACGAAACGCATCTGGAGGCCTATGTCGTCGACAAGCTCGTTGCCCAAGGATGGCTAAAGGGCAGCAGTGACAAATACGATCAGGATTCCGCACTCTATCCGGAAGACCTGCAGGCTTGGATGGAAGCCACGCAGCCAGAGAAATGGGCCAAGCTTGTCGCCTCGAACAAGGACAAGGGTCTTGCCACCCTGATGAAGCGGCTGGCGACAGAGTTGGACAGCCATGGCATCATTCATGTCCTGCGGAGCGGCTTTTCCATTGCGGGCTGCGGTCATATCGACCTGAGCGCCCCCGCTCCGGAAGACAAGCGGAACAAGGACATCCTGCACCGCTACGCGTCAAACATCCTGCGGGTTGTGCCCCAGCTGAAATACCACCCGGCGCACAATTACGCGATCGACCTCGTCTTCTTCATCAATGGACTACCGGTCGCCACCGTCGAGTTGAAGACCGACTTCACCCAGTCGGTTGAGGCGGCCATAAAGCAATACAAGACGGACCGCCTTCCAGTGGATCCGAAAACCAAACGCAAGGAACCGCTGCTGACATTCAAGCGCGGCGCCGTCGTGCATTTCGCGATGTCGGATTCCGAGATCTGGATGGCGACGAAGCTGGCGGGCGATGGCACCTTCTTCCTGCCCTTCAACAAGGGCCGCGACGGTCATGCCGGTAATCCGGCGCGGACCGACGGGGAGTATCCTGTCGCCTACTTTTGGGAAGAGATCTGCCAGCGGGATGCGTGGCTCCGGATCTTCCATAACTTCGTTTATGTCGAGAAGAAGAACGTCGTCGATCTCAAGGGCAACTGGTCGAAGAAGGAAACTCTAATCTTCCCGCGGTTCCACCAGTTTTCCGCGGTGAACGCGATGATACGAGACGCCAAGGAGAAGGGGCCGGGGCAGTCCTACCTTTGCGAGCACTCCGCCGGTTCCGGGAAGACCTCGACCATCGCATGGACGGCCCATGACTTGATCAAGCTGCGCCACGACGACGGTAAGCCTGTCTTCAATGCCGCGATCATCGTTACCGACCGGAATGTGTTGGACGGGCAGCTTCAGGACGCCGTCCAACAGCTTGATCACCAGAAGGGCCTTATCGCCGCTATTGACCGGGACAAATCGAACAAGTCCAAAAGTCAGCAGCTCACGGAAGCCCTGCTAAAGGGCGTTCCGATCATCGTCGTGACGATTCAGACCTTCCCTTATGCGATGGAAGCCATCCTGACGGAGAAATCGCTGAAGGATCGATCCTTCGCCGTCATTATCGACGAGGCACATACCTCGCAGACCGGGAGCACTGCTTCGAAACTGCAAGCGACCTTGGCGATGAACTCCAAGGTGGCGATGGAAAACATGACAGTCGAGGAGCTTCTGGCCGAGATCCAATCCTCGCGTGTGCGACCAAAGAACATCTCGCATTTCGCGTTCACGGCGACGCCGAAGCATTCCACGTTGATGCTGTTCGGACGGCCCGCGGATCCCACGCAGCCAGTTTCAGACGATAACCGACCAGCATCCTTCCACAAGTATCCGATGCGCCAGGCGATCGAGGAGGGCTTCATTCTCGATGTGCTGGAGGGCTACGTCCCCTACAAGACGGCCTTCAACCTCGGGAAGAAACTGGTCGACGAGAAGCGGGTCGACGGTAAGGCGGCCAAGCGCGCCCTGGCACGCTGGATGGCGCTACATCCAACGAACGTGACCCAGAAAGTCCAGTTCATCATTGAGCATTTCTCGAAGAACGTCGCCCATCTTCTTGATGGCAAGGCCAAGGCCATGGTGGTCACCAGCTCCCGCGCGGCCGCGGTACGCTACAAGAAGGGCTTCGATGCCTTCATCGAGAAAAACGCACAGTATGCCAACATCAAGACGCTGGTGGCCTTCTCCGGAAAGCTGACGGGCAAGGAGGTCAAGCACGCCGATGATGAAGCGCTCGCGAACGAGATGTTCGTCATCGATGATGATGCCGAGTTTACCGAAAGCTCGATGAACCCTGAGATGAAGGGGGGCGACCTGCGAATAGCCTTTGAGCGTCCTGAGTATCGGATCATGCTGGTCGCGGACAAGTTCCAGACAGGCTTCGACCAGCCAAAACTGGTCGCGATGTATCTGGACAAGAAAATCGCCAACGCCGTCGAGATCGTTCAAACGCTGTCACGGTTGAACCGTACCGCTCCAGGCAAAGATCAGACGTTCGTCATCGACTTCGTAAACGATCCCGAATCCGTTCGAGCGGCCTTTGCTCTATACGATGCGGGCGCGAAGATCGAGACGGTTCAGGACCTTAATGTCATCTACCAAATCAAGGCTCGCCTCGATCAGGCCGGCATCTACAACTTCACGCATCTTGAGGCCTTCAAGCTGGCCCGATTCAACGCGTTAAAGGATATCAAGGCGTCCGGTGATACGCAGCACAAGGCGCTTTATGCGGCAACGCAGGAACCGACGGACACCTACAACGACCGCCTGAACCATCTGCGGGTCGAGATCCAGAAGACCGAAAACGAATATCAGAAGGCCCACTCCGTCGGGAATTCCGATGGTATGAAGGCTGCAGACCACCGCCGGAAGGAGCTTGAGGAGGATCTGGGTCAACTGACCGAGTTCAAGTCTGGCCTTGCCCGGTTCAGCCGAACCTATGGCTACATTGCTCAGCTGATTGACCTCGGCGATCCGGACCTCGAGAACTACGCCGCCTTCACGAAGCTGCTGGCGAAACGCTTGAACGGGATCGCTCCGGAAGCTGTCGACCTCAAAGGCTTGGTCCTGACTGGGTACGAGATCACGGCAAAGGACGACACTGGAGGCGCTGGCGGGGACGAAGACCCGCAGGAGGAGCCGACCTTGAAGCCCGTCGGCGCTGGCGGCTCAAAGGCACCCGGCGGATTGCCTGTTTACCTGAAAGAGCTGATCGAAAAGCTGAACAGCCTCTTCGGCCAAGCCGCGCCGCTCAAAGATCAGGCTCACTTCGTGAATCAGATCGCGTCGATCGCTCGGGAGAACGCTATAGTAATGGCGCAGGTAGAGAATAACCCGAAGGAGCAGGCTCTCAAGGGCAACCTGCCAGGGGCCGTGCAGGGCGCCGTCGTCCGCGCCATGTCGTCCAGTAACTCTCTGGCGACCATCCTGTTGAAGTCCGACAAGCAGGCGATGGGGATACTGACCAACGTGATCTACGACATCTTGAAGAACAACAGAGACCTGCCGGCGGAAGATCTTGGGTGAGACGCGTCGCCCCCACGCGGAGGGGCTGACGCCACTTTTCCGTTTCGGAAGCCGAAGCGCCGTGTTTCGGAAACTTACTGCTGAGCGCTTAGTTTTCACCTTAAATATCAAATACTTAAACGACTGTGACTGGTATATTATATACCCATTTTTTCACTCCCTGTTTCGCCCCGCCCGGTCTCACTCGGCCTTCCGTATAGATTCGACTGCGCGGAGGAATTCGTCAGGGAAGCCCGTACGAAGCGTCTCTATCGCGACCGCGGCCTGGTGTTTGGTCATGCTGCGACAAACGCGACGGATGAATTCGTCTGCGTCAGTGGCAATGGGATCCCGGCTGCGACCGGAACCGTGCCCTTCAGGCTTCAGGCGATAAGTAGAGCCAGAATTGAATAGAGGGTCGGTGATCCGAACACCTGGCCGGTCCGGCTCGAAGCCCTCGGCGTCGAGGATCGCTCCTATCAAAAGTCCAATCCTGCGTTTTGCGGTCGGGTCTTCAACCACTCCCGGCACCGCCGCCAAGAGTGCGCGGCTAATGGCTGCTACGGGCGGCCGCCCCGTTCGGGCCGCCTCGACCAACTTTTTCCGGATCTCTGGGTGCGAGAAAAACTCATTTGTTTCAGTGCCATAGCGTGTTGCGGCGACTGTTCGCACCGCGCGTTGAAGAAGATCCGACATTTTTTTCCTTGCAATGCGGCTACATCAGCCTACATAGCGTATGCCGCTAATCATTAGCCGCGTTGTGGCTACTCACCGGAGGTAACATCATGCAAGCAGTCCAGTCAAATACGCCCGAATTGCCCGAGACCTGCGCCGACGCGCAGACGCCTGGCTCATCCGTGGTGAACGTTAGCCTGGGTCAATACCCCCTGGACATTGTCGAGTCGGCCGGCCCCGTCGATCCGAATTTCCGTGATGAATCTTTCGGTTACGACCTCTCGGTTCGCGAGTGGCACGGATATGCCGGCTTTTTCCCGCCGGATTTCGGCACGCCGGCGTACATCACCTACCTGAAGTTTCAGCCGGTTAACGTCGCGCTCGACGCGATCGAGCATTACGACACGCCGGAGGCGAAGGCGCAGGGGCTGCTCCAGGACATCCGTTTCATCAAGTCTGCACGCGGGAAGAAGCTCATGAAAGAGCTGGCGTCGAACGCGTCAGAGGCGCAGGCGCGGCTTCTCGAGATTCAGCAGAATTGGGAAGCCGAGCAGGCTGCTCGCAAAGCGCGGCGCCGTTCCGCCGCCGCCGCGAAAGCCAAATAGGCACGGAAGCTACAGCTTCCCTCTTCGCTGCCCTCCCCGCCATCCCGGCGCCGGTCTTGGCGCCGGGTATCCCCTTCTCCCTCACAGACCCCGCCATGAACACAGAACAAGCCGTCGATTCAATCAACGTTCAAACCCAGCCGCATTCGACCGACGAACGCCAGTCCGTCCCCGTTCGCTCCGAAGGCAACCGACCGATCGAGCGGCAGCATTCGCCTACATTGTCACTACGGGAGGCGGAGCGGCTTTACGAAGCAGCATCGTTTTTGATGTGGCAGTACGGTGTCACTTTCAACGTGCACCTCACGATCCTCTGGCACATGCTCGGCATGACGGACGGCGCGTTGGTCACGAAGGCTCTCGGCATGCTCAACGCCGAGATGGCGAAATGGCTGAAGGTCGGTCAGTGGTTTGAAGGCATGCAGCGTCGGAGCCGGCGCTTCGGGTACGGCGGTCTGCACCATTATATCGCCGTCCATGAAAACGGCGGCAGCGAGGGCCTGCACACGCACGAGCTCCTCGTCGTGCCGCCCCCGGTGCTCCCGGACTTCATCGCGTGGACGAAGACGCGCCTCCGGGACCTAAGTGGCCAACCGTGGATCCCGGATACGGCAGTCTACTTCTCGCTGAGCAACGCTCGCAACGAACGAGAGGCGGTTGAGCGTCATTGGGGATGGACGAGATATGTGATGAAGCAGACTGAGCCGAACGTCGAAGTCCTTGGTGACGATGGGACCTGGACGCCGGCTACTGCCATCTTCAAGCCTTGGCCCCACAGAGAAATGAAGCCACTTCCCATGACGAAGGCCGTGGTCACATCGCACACCATCGGTCAGACGGCACGTCGGCGTGAGGGTTTTGTGTCGAGTTATATGAAGGGGGATTACGAGGCTATGCATGACGGTCACGAACTCGCCGAGCACCGCGAGCGTGTCCGGCGTTTCAAACATGAAGCCGAGATCGCGGAGGTGCTGGCGACCTTGCACACATAGGCAGGCGCGTCTTCGTCCACGCGATGAAGTCCGGGAGCACCGGGGGCGGCACGACGGGGTGTCGCCCTTTTTTCTTTGGTCGTAGCGACGGTGGTCTTCCCGGGAAGCATCGGGGACGAAGCGGCAAACCGCCGGGTCGGGGGCGCGTCGGCGAGGAGAAAAATAAGAGGGTGAAACTCTCAATTGAGAATTGAGAATGAGAGATCCGAGAAGTGTCTGAAAGAGAAGGAGAAGGAGAAGGAGAAGGAGGGA
>ERZ1645192.2721-NODE-2721-length-14567-cov-4.988906_pt1 | contig 14567 bp, 9 predicted proteins | sample MGYA00575354_ERZ1645192 | MGnify/ENA primary metagenome ERZ1645192 (study PRJEB40844, sample SAMN11349763) | freshwater sediment metagenome | isolation source: river sediment | host: Sediment | place: India: Faizupur Khadar , New Delhi | collected 2017-02-21 ... | reverse complement strand
CCGGCGTACAGGAACGGCTCCCCCCCGGTGATCACGACATTCCGGCCCAGAGCATTGAATAACCTAACCCATTCCGCCGGCGGCAGCAGTTGGTAGTCTCTCAGGTGCCGTCCGCCGTCCACGTGGGTGTTGACGCAGTAGTCGCAATCCAGATTGCACCGCATCGTGAGATAGGCCCTGACGCGGCCGTCGAAGACAGGCCTCCCCAGGAACATCCTCTTGAAAAAACGCCACAGTCTGTTGATGATGCGGTTGGTCATGACGCGAGGAGCCCGGCCTTGCTCCCTCCAAGCGACTCAAACGATGCCCGGCGGATCTGGCGCCCCTTCAGGGCACGGCCCCGCTGCTCCAGGCATTTGCAATCCGTCGAAATTTTGACACAGGGAGAGACGGGAATCAATGGGCTTGGTGTTTCAGCGAACTGAGCCCGGATTGCCGCTCGTTCGCACAATCTACCCGGTCGATCTGGATCGATTTCCGGAAAGTCTTTGAAAAAACGGGCCAAATTTTCATTTATAATCAGCATTCTATGATTTCCACAGGGATCGAACCACTGATCGGACACATGAGAAATGGCGCTCGGCCGGTGCTCACAGCCGCCGAGTGGCGTTCAACCCTGAAGGCCTGGGCGCACCTCTTGTTCTTTCTGCTGTTGAACTCGTTTCTGTATAACCACCATTTCAAGATCGGCATCAACCTGTATTTTTCGGACCTGCTGGTGTTTGCGCTGCTGGCGCTCACCTTGTTCATCTGGATGGAGGCTTCCCCCGGCCGGGACACTCAGCCCTGGCTGTGGTTTTTCTTTCTCCTGTTCGCCTATTACCTGTTCCTGGCATTCTATGCCTACGCCTGGCTGGGCAACGGCATCCCCGACATCATGGGGCGGTTCCGCCATCTGTACTTCTACCTGCTCCCTTTCCTGGCCGGACTTGTGTTCACGCACTCCGGCAAGGACGGGACAAAGTACTTCTGGTTTATCCGTATACATGTCCTCGTGTCCGTCGTCATCGGCGTCCTCAGCCTGAAATACCCGGGCTTGTCCATGTCCAGGATCTATCTGGAAGGAGAACTGGCCGATCCCCGGTATTTCATGGTCGTTACCCACGGGACGGCGTTGCTCTGCTGCCTGCTGTTCGTCCATGAACTGGTCACCCTCGCCACCCGACGCCGCGGCGGCGTCCGCCCCGTTTTTTTCCTGGTCGTTGCCCTGGTCGGGATTCTCGGTAGTCAGAACCGCAGCGTCCTGATCACTTTTTTGCTCATGGCGGGCCTGGTTTTCCTGTTTGGCTTCAATGCTGGCAAGGAAACTCGAAAGAGGATGAGAGTCTGTGCGGTGTTGACGGTGGCCTTGTTTGCCGGTTTCAGCCTGGCCCTGATGTTGTCGCCGCTGTACGCCAAGTTCCAGGATCGAATCACCGAAACGATCGACGCCTTTTCCGGAAAGCAGGAATTCTTCACGACCATTCCCGGAATCCGGGTCGGCCGGACGATCGCCACCTACCGGGAGTGGCTGAAATCACCGGTGATAGGCTGCGGTTGGGGAAGCCAGATCACCGAGTTCCAGATCTACGATCTGGAAGGCAACTACATTCGCACCAACTATGGCACGCCACACAACTACTACATCACCATTCTCTATCAAGCGGGCGTCATCGGTTTCATGATCATGATGGCCTTCCTCGGGGGTGTCTTCTGGCGAATCCGTCCCGCCGGGAAAATGGACTCAGAAAACGTGGCCGGTTACTCTCTGTTCATTTTCTACGCTGGTTTTCTGGTTTTTAACATCGCCAACACCCTGTTCTATGGAAATCCGGTATTCATCCCGGTCTGTGGTTATCTTCTGGGCGCGGCGGTTTCTCTGGCCGGGACTCCGTCCGGGCGCGGGAAAGATCTTCGGCCGATTCGACCATGGCCGTCCGAACCGGCGGTTATTTCTCCCGGGGCGGCTGGCGCCTGAGGTAGTTCTTGTAGAACCACAAGAACGGATTGAGCAGCAAATACAACGGAAACAACAGCGACGGCAGCCGGAGGATGTTCCGGTGGGAATCCAGGTAGAATAAATCCCTGACGTAGCGTAGTTTGTAACGCCAGGTCCGCTTGAGCTTGAGCAAGTAGAGCCGTTCGCGGAAAACGTCACCCAGCCCGTGAGAACCTCGCTCCCTCGTTTCGCGGACCACCTGGAGCGCCTGGCGGGTCATTTCCAAAACGGCCGGGTCCGGGTGAGATGGCGCAAACATGTCCGTCACAGGAGCATCGAACAGGATTCGCCTCAAACACAGGCTCTGAGCGACCGGCCGATCCAGTCCCAGGACCGTGGCGCGAGCCGCCAGGCTTTCCCAGTCGGCCGGGCAAGCCTGGCACCAGTGGGCGACGTCCGCCAGCCACTTGAGCAGGAACCAGCGGTGGATGGAACCATGGACGCACAAAAAGATCATGTTGTCGACACTGGCCAGAGTTTTTAACTCCACTCCCCTGAAAACGAGTGACTCGCTCCGGGACCACGCATCCAGCAACTGGTTGGAAAGCACGTGGGGATTCTTGAACAGCCGGAAGTGGACCTCCAGTTGTAACGTCTCCCCGGTACGGCGAAAGCAGACATGGTGCTTGGAGCGCGTAAAAACCGACCAGTGGATGGAGGATGTGAAGATCTCCGGATTTGTGGCCTCGTAACCGAGCTGTTGCAGGATGGAATGGGTTTTCCGGACATCCTGGAACCGCACCAGGAAATCCAGATCCATACAGTGTCGCCTGGAGATGTCGCCGTGAAGCTGCAGGGCCAGAACCGGCCCCTTGAGACAGATGAGTTCCACGCCCTCAGCCCGGCAGGCCTTGACGATACGCAGCAGTTCGACCATCAGGCCGATCGCTCTCATGCGACTGTGCTGATCCAGTTTCCCGAGGGCCTCCCACACGGGAGCGGGGATCAGGCCGGGCGTCAGTTTCTGCAACCGATAGCGAACCAGGGAGACGACCTGGTGGTAATTCGCGAATCGCAGCAACGCATTCCAGTCGATCCCGGCGGTGATGACATCCGTGAGCCTGGCAAGCTGTTCATCGCCGGGGGCCGGATGACAGCATTCCACCAGCAGTCTCAGCTCAGCCGGCCAGGTTTCGATTTCTAATCCGTTGCGGCTCATGAATAAGGAACGTCCTTGGTCACAGGTGCCTCGAGCGGTTCTAATATACAACTTTCCCGGTGGAGATTGGATTTTTCTTGGCTGTGGCAGGGGTCCCTCGACCATGGGCACAAATTGTTTCGGGAACCGCCGGGATCGGGGTAAAATGCGGTTTGACTCTGACTCCGGAAAACCGCCCGAAGACAAGGAAGCACCTATGACCCCGAGAGACAGCATGGATGATGCCGGCGATCCTGAACGTGGTTTTTTTCTGTTCGGCTTGTTCCGGGTCCTGTGGAAGTGGCGGCACCTCATCTTCCTGGGAACGGTGGGGTCGATGCTGCTGGGAGTGGTCGTGGTGCTGCTGCTGCCCGCCCAGTACCAGAGCCGCGCGATCATATCCCTGGACCTTCCGCGGAGAATGGATGCCGACAGTAAGCTCAAAGGCATGGAAATACCCACCTATCAGCGGTTCGAGAGTATCTTCCAGGATCCGGGCCTGCTGCGGCGATATTCAAAGAGGCAGCAATTCAAAGCGGGTTGGGAGTTCGACGACGACTTCTTCCAGGAGCACTTCCAGCCGCGGTACGCATTTGAAGCGAGACGGCCCGGAATCAAGGGCATGGAAAACTCGGTCACGGCCATCGCCGTGAGAGCGGAAGACAGCACGGCCCAGAGGGCCAGGGAACGAGCCCGCATCATGGGCAATTACATCATCACCCTCTGTCGGAACCTTTACGCGGTCGACTTTATCGAAACCAGGACCCGTAAATCCAACGCCCGCATTTTGGAAATCAATGACAACATCTTAAGACAGGAGTCCGACACCGAGAGCCTCCGCGAAAAGGAAGCTTTCATCATCAATGAGTTATTGAAGCTCCCGGGGATCGCCAACCGGACCGATCGCGAACTGGTCACGGCCAGCCGCGAAACCGAAAAGTACCTCTCCCCCTACCAGCAACTGGTCGCCGTCAAGATGAGCATCAAGGAAAACCAACTCCGGGTCAGGCGGTATGAACAAGAATTCCGGTTTCACGGGCTGATACTGCAGTACGTGAGCAAGACCGCGCACCTGTTTTCCAGGGGCGATAGTCACCTGGTCGACGAGGGGTTGCTGGACGCGCTGCAGCGGGAGGGGGCGAGCTTGTTCGCGGGCCAAACGGACACTGAAGCCAGGCAGGCCTCGAACGCCATTATGGGACAGTTGGCCCAGTGGCAGATTCGCCGGGATAGCGCCCACAATTTTATCAACGGCCCGACCCTTCCGGAAAGAAGCCAGGGGCCGAATCGGAACAGGATCCTGATCGGAGTCTTCTTTCTGGCGCTGGTCTGTTTCACGTTCATCGCGTTGCTGCTGGAGGCCTGGTTCCGGGGCAAGTCAGCCCACATCCCGCCCGTTGTGGCAACGGACCGTTCCGGAGAACTCTCCCCCGAGACTGAATAGAATCAGACAGGCTTGCTCGTCAGGTCGCGCATTCCCGCAGGTCGGCCGCGACCATCTCCCGCACCAGCGCGCCGAAGGCGATCTCCGGCCGCCAGCCCAGCACCCGGCGAGCCTTGGACGCATCCCCCCGCAGTTCCTCGATCTCGGCAGGCCGATAGAAAGACGGGTCTTCCACCACGTGGTCCCGCCAGTCCAACCCGGCCTCGGCGAAGGCCAACTCGCAGAATTCACGGACGCTGTGGCTTTCCCCGGTCGCCACCACGTAGTCGTCCGGGCGGGGTTGTTGCAACATCAGCCACATCGCTCGCACGTAGTCGGCGCTGTGCCCCCAGTCCCGCCGCGCCTCCAGGTTACCCAGCCGCAGTTCCTTCGCCCGGCCTTGCTTGATCTTGGCCACGGCGCTGGTGATTTTCCGGGTAACGAATTCGTAGCCCCGGCGGGGACTCTCATGGTTGAAGAGGATTCCGCCGCAACAGAACAGGCTGTAGGCTTCCCGGTAGTTCCGGCAGAGCTGGTAGCCGGCCACCTTGCTGATCCCGTAGGGGCTGCGCGGCTGAAACGGCGTCGACTCCCGCTGTGGCACCTCGCAGGCATTGCCGAACATCTCGGAGGAACCCGCGAAGTAGAACCGGCAGCGCGGAATGATCTCCTTGATGGCGGCCAACAGAAAATGGGTGCCGTTGATGTTGATGTTCATGGTGGAGAAGCCGTCTTCGAAGCTCTCCGCGACGAAACTCTGGCCGGCCAGGTGGTAGCATTCATCGAAAGCGATGGAGCTCACGACCTTGTGAAGGCTGGCGAAGCTCTCCAGGCTGGCCGCGTGCAGGGTGAGCCGGTCCAGCAGGTGGACGATACGGGAGAACCGCCGGTTGGGGTCCTCCAGCGCCACGCGCCGGACGATTCCGTGGACCTCGTACCCTTTGGCGAGCAGAAACTCCGCCAGGTACGAACCGTCCTGGCCGGTGATGCCCGTGATCAGCGCTCTTTTCGCCACCTGGCCGATGCTGTGCTCCATCCGGCTTCCCGCCTTGTTTGGAATTACGGAACCCCACCGGCCGGGAGACCGGCTGGCGGCCCCGGCGTGCGCGCGTCCCCCGCTTTCATTGTGGCGATATTCGGTGCCGGAGTCAATCGAAGTTCGGGCAGGACTCTACAAAACGGCGGATTCGCCTCCAAGACCAAAGGCACCATACCCGCTTGCCGCCGCCATACTTTTGTGACAGTGCCTGGCACCATCTCCCACTTCTTTGCTTCGCGCGCGGCGCGCGCGAGCGGCACTGGTGCACGAGCAGCCCGGCGCGCGAGCGGCGTCACAGAGTCCAGGCGTAACCGATCTTCATGAAAAAAGTCCGATCGCTCTGGGTGAGGGCATAGTCTTGGCTGCCCAGCCGGTTGTCGCTGTAACCGAGGAACAGCACGGTCTGCGGATTGAGCTTGTATGAAAACAGGATCTGGGTGGAGAACTGGCTGGATTCCGGCGCCACCGGCACGATGTACAAGTCGGGGTTGTACTCGTAGCGGGAGTACTGGAAAATGCTCCGCAGGAACATCCGCGGGGTGAACTGCCAGGTGGCGTTGAGCTGGGCCAGGTTGGCCGTGTACAGCCAGCCAGGGTCCTCCGTCAGCCGCTCATAGATCAGAAAGCCGTCGAGCAGCAGGTGCCGGCCCAGGTTGTACATGAGCCCCGGGTAGATCCGCAACCGCCGCCCCGGCCGGGTGTTGGTGTAGTCGACCACCTCACCCCAATCCAGGTTGATGAAGGCGTGGCTGTGGCCGTCGGGCTTGAAGCACTGGTGCAATGACAACTGGTTGAGGTTGAACTCAACGTTGTTGTAGAGCACCTGTTTTCGCCGGGCGGTGGCCGAAAAGTGGCTCAGCAGCGGCTCGCCTTCATACTGGAAGCTGACCAGGCCCTGCTGGTCGAGCAGCCGGCCGTCGCCGTCCTCGTGGCGCACGAAGTCGCCCTCCAGCCGGAAGGAGCTGTACCAGGAATTCTCCGGTGGATTCCAGACATACTCCATCCCGCCGTTGTACCCCTGGAACCCGACCTGGGGCATGAAGCCGAGGTCCGCCCGGAAATCGGCCCCGATTTTTCTGAAGATCCCCCAGATATTCACCGAGCGGCTCGAGTGCAGATACAGCACGTCCACGCCCCAATCCTCGAACGTCCCTTCCGGCTGGTTGAAATCCGCGGCCACCTCGCCCGGGTAGCGGGTCTGGGACCCCAGCACCTGGAACCGGATCTCGTCGGTCGCGGTAAACCGCAACTGTCCGTCCAGGCTGGCCAAACGGTTCGCATACCCGTCGCCTTCCCGGTCGGTGAACAGGGCGCCGAAGGTGTAGCTCTCTCCGAAATCGTGCTTGTAACGGAATACCGATCCGGTGGAAGGCATGTCCAGTGACGTCCCGGAGGAACCCTGGCTGCCGGGGAAGAGCAGGTTGAGCATCTCGTCCCGGACGACGTAGGCCCCGACGGTGTGGCTGCCTTCCTTGCCGGTGAGCTTGAGGCCCCAGATCGGATCGCGGAACGTCCGGGTATAGACCGCCCTCAGAGGGGTGGTGAAGAAGTCGGCGCCCTCCATGAAGAAGGGGCGCTTCTCCGGGTAGAACAGGGCGAACGGTTCGTTGACCGACATCTGGAGGGCGTCGGCTTCCACTTGGGAAAAATCGGGGTTGACCGTGCCGGACACCACCATGTTCGGCGTGATGCCCCAGCGGGCGGTAACCCCAGCCTCCAGGCGCTGGTCATCCTTTTCGAATGAACCGTCCGGGAAGTCCGGCCGGCGGTCGGTTCTGGAACCGGTCAGGGTCGGCACTATTTCGAGGTTGTGCCCGGGCGAGGCGCCCTCGAAACCCTCGATTTTGATCGCCTGGCAGAGGTAGCAGTTGTTGTCGCGGTCGCGGGGGAACAGCCCGAACCGGTAACGCTGGGAACGCGGATAGTTCCGGACGGCGTCCAGGCCCCAGACCTGGTTGCCTTCCCCGTGCTGGAAACGAAGCGAGGAGAAGGGAATCTTCATCTCGACGCTCCAGCCCCAGTCCGTCATGACTCCGGCCGAGTCCCAGATGGTGTCCCACACCGACTCCTCATCCTGGCCGCGGACCTCCACGAAGTCCGATTGGATGCCCAGCGGATTGACCATGAAATCGAAGCTGCGGCGGGCGTCGTTGAAGGTGTCGAGCACCACCAGCACCCAGTCGTCCGATCCGTTCTGGTCACGATCGGTGAGGTGGGCGCGGATCTCGGCCGGTTCGGGATCATAGGCTTCGAACGCGAAATACACGTGCCGGTCGTCGTAGATCGCCCGCACGACGGTCCGGACCCGGGCCGGGATATTCTCCCCGGGGCTGACCTCGTAAGCCAGTTCCATCGACCAGGCCTGCTGCCAGGCTGGGTCGTCCAGGCGGCCGTCCATCTTGATGGGCAGCTTCGTGCGGGGTATCCGCCGGGGCGCCGCGGCCGCGGCCGGAACCTCCTGCCCGGCGCCGCCACTGAGGGGCATTCCGCTGGTGAGAAGGCCTATTACGATCAGAGAGAGCGCCTTGACCGAATTGAAATCCATGAGACCTGCTTGAAGTTCAGATTTTTATGACTGCCGCATGGGAGCGGCCTCAAGTCATACGAGCGTTTTGACCTTTTGGTTTTGGTCTTGAATCCCGAAGGACCGCCCGAACTGGATCACTTCCGGCCGGCCGCCAGGGCCCGGGTGCCCGATCCGCCTTCCAGCCGCTAAAAAGCAGGTTTCACGCGGTCAATATTCTGATATATTCTGGCCGCCACATCGGACGCGGTCTGCTCGAAACTGAAAAAGGAGTCATGATCATGGGGAGAATCGTTCTCGGAGTCATCGTGGGCTATCTGGCCATGGCCGTGCTGGTCTTTGCCACCTTTTCGCTGGCATACCTGCTCATGGGCGCGGACGGCGCTTTCCGGCCGGGCACTTACGAAGTGTCGCCGCTCTGGCTGGCGGTGAGCATCGGCCTCGGCCTCGCCGCGGCGATCGTCGGCGGCTGGGTCTGCGTCTACGTTGCCCGGAGCCACAAGGCGGCGATCGTGCTGGCCGCCCTGGTTCTCGTGCTCGGCCTGGCCATGGCGATTCCCGTGCTCACCCAGTCAGGCCACATCCAGTTGCCTCCGCGCAGTGGGCCCGTAAGCAACATGGACGCCATGGAGCGGGCCCAGCAGCCGGCCTGGATCGCTCTGCTCAATCCGTTGCTGGGCGCCTTCGGAGTAATGACCGGATCCAAGCGGCAGCAATCTCGATAAAAAATTTTTTTTGGTCAGGGTTTTCAGGCCGTTCGAGCGGCCTTGGACTGGGATAGCCCGCCGCTTCAACGACGGGTCACGGTCCGCCAGACATTATTTAGCCCTCTTCAGAGGGATTGGATCCGCCGGTCACCGATCAATCACCCGTTTCGCGCGAGCCGACACTCGTGGTATCATTTCTGCGTTCCTGATACTTTGTCGCAATTCAATCCAGGAGGTCTCATGCTTCGGCGATTGAAAATCCTCACGATCACATTAGTCACGTTAGGCCTCAGCGGCGCCTGTTTCGGTTCCACCCCCGGCGCCGAGGCCGCCCGCGCCGCCACGAAGGCCTTGCCGTCCGTGCTGGCCGGAATCCCCCCGGGCCAGGAAGCCAACTTCGGTTTTCATGACCGCGGTGAATTCGCCGGGGCCACGGTGGGCGATCCCTACCAGGTCATCACCTTCACCCTCGGGCCCGGCCGGGTTCTGAACCTGGTCAGGCAGCGGGACTGGCGGGTGCCGGTTCGCGTGCACGGCCAGGCCCGTGCCCTGTTGACCGTAGTCGAGGGCGAGAGCGGCTGGGAAGCGGTGGATTTCGGGGCCGCCGGGCTGGCCCGGGAGCTCCAGCACCAGGAAGAGGCACTCACCGGCAAACCAACCTTCCGTCACCGGTTCATCCTGAGGCTCTACCAGCACTGGGCCGATTTCCTGGTCCTGTCCCATTTCGAGCTCCCCGCGGATGACGATCTGGCCATCCCGCTCTTCCAGGCAGAGTCTGCCGTGGGACTGGCCGGCAAGACCGGGCGCCACTCCGTCGCGGAGATCGGGCGGCAGGTGTGGCAACGCCTGGCCACCACCCAGCCCGAGGAGGAATGACCATGTGCCGGACAACCCACCTCGCCAAAACCGTGTTCGCGGCCGGTCTACTCTGGATCATGGGCTGCGCCTGTGCCGGGATCGTACTCAACGTGCCCCAGGTTTCCCAAGAACAGAACCAGTGGTGCTGGGCCGGCTCCAGCCGGGCCGTGCTGCTGTACTACGGCACCGACGTGGCCCAGTGCACCATCGCCGAATACGCCCGCACCCACGCCACCTGGCATGACTTCGGGTCCGTGAACTGCTGCACCGACCCGAGCCAGGGCTGCAACTACTGGAATTACAACTGGGGCGCGGAAGGCAGCATCGAGCACATCCTGCAGAACTGGGGCGTCACGAGCCACGGCGTCGGCGCTTCACTCTCCTCCACCGAGGTCAACGGTCAGCTCGGCGCGGCCAAGCCCTTCATCATCCGCTGGGGCTGGGCCGCCGGGGGCGGCCACTTCGTCGTGGGCCACGGGCTGGAGGGCAGCACTTTCTATTACATGGACCCTTGGCCGGGCGAAGGTTCCAAGCAGGCCGCCTACGACTGGGTGGTCTACGACGGCAACCACACCTGGACCCATACGAACGTCATGGACACCGCGCCGGCCACCGCCTCCATCCAGGTAACCTCGCCGAACGGCGGGGAGAGCTGGCAGCTCGGCGCCACTCAGAATATCACCTGGACCGCCACCGGCGTCACCGGCAACGTCACCATCGATCTGTACCGCGGCGCCAATCTGCATGCCAACCTGGGCACGGCGGCGGCCTCGGCCGGGACCTTCGCCTGGACCATTTCCAACGGCCTGACCGCCACTCCCGACAACAGGATCCGAATTCATCAAAACACGGTGGAAGATTACTCTGACACTGTCTTCACCCTTACTCCCAGCACGGGCACCCCCAGCCTCACCGTCACCGCGCCGAACGGCGGCGAGAACTGGCAACTGGGCTCCACCCACAACATCACCTGGAGTGCCCAAAACATCAACGGCAAAGTCGCGATCCATTGGAGCAAGGACGGCGTTCTCACCACGGCCATCGACGAAGTTCCCGTCGAACCGAGTAGTTACGCCTGGACCATCCCCACCTCGCTGACCCCAGGGAACGCTTACAAGGTCATGATCCGGAACGCATCGGTCGAGGACTCTTCCGACGCCGATTTCACCCTGAGCAGCACCAGCACCCCCACCATCACCGTGACCGCGCCGAACGGCGGCGAAAGCTGGGCGCTTGGCTCTGCGCAAAACATCACCTGGACCTCGACCGGCCTCACCGGCTACGTCGACATCGAACTTTACAAGGATGGGGCGTACCAATCCTGGCTGGGCTATGAGGATGTGGCCACCGGAACTTACAGTTGGAACATCTCCGAATACCTGGACGCGGGCAGTGACTACAAGGTCAAAATCTACCAGACGCCCACCGAAGATTACTCCAACGCCAACTTCACCCTCACTTCCGGTTCCGCCACCCCCGCCATCACCGTCACCGCGCCGAACGGCGGCGAGAGCTGGCAGCGGGGCACTCCCCACAACGTGACTTGGACAGTCGCCAACCTCACCGGCACGGTGACGCTCGACCTTTACAAGGGCGGCAGCTTCAACCAGAATATCGGGTCGGCCGAAGCCACCGCCGGGACCTACGCCTGGACGATCCCCGCCGGCTGCTTCGCCGGCACGGACTACACGGTCCGGATCTACCAGGGCGCGGTGGAAGACTATTCCAACGCCAACTTCTCCATCACCGCCGGCACGGGCAACTTCACGATCGGCGGCTACCTGGGTATCGGGACCGAAAGCCCGGCCCGGGCCGTGCACATCGTGGGATCGAACGCCGTGTTCCGGATGGACCGCAACCAGGACTCGGCCGCCTTCATGCTGGTGCGCACCGACGGGAGCGGCGCCCCCCAGAAAACGTTTGTGGTGGGGGTCAACTCCTCCGGGTCTAACCAGGGCGAGTTCGTCATCAACGACCTGGGCGCGGCCGTCTCGGGGGGCGGGAGCCGGCGGCTGACCATCGACACCGCGGGCAACGCCGCCTTTACCGGCTCCGTGACCGCGACCAGCTTCCCCAGCAGCAGCTCCGCCCGGTGGAAGGAGGCGGTCTGCGCCCTTGAAAACCCGTTGGAACTGCTCGCCCAACTACGCGGCGTGTCCTTCCTGTGGCGCGGCAGCGGCTTGCCCTCGCTCGGTCTGATCGCCGAGGAGGTCTGGCCCGCAGTCCCCGAAGCGGTCCTCAAAGACAGCGAAGGAAACCTGCTCGGCGTGGACTACAACCAACTCACCGCCCTGCTGGTGGCCGGTCTGAACGCGCAGCAGGCGGAAATCGACAGCCTGCGGGACGAGTTGAAGGACCTGCGGCAATTACTGGAGAGACTGCGGACCGTTCGCAAATCTGGCGCCGGTCCGGCCCCTGCCGGTGAGCCGGTCAACGAAAACTGAAATCGGATTGAGAAGGAGACAGACATCATGGATAGAAAAATCACTGCCAACTGCCTGCTCGTGATCCTGCTCGCCGCCATGACGGCATGGCTGCCGGCCGGCGGCCGCTACGCCGCCTATGACCTGGGGACACTTTCCCCGGACGATCCGGCGGGCGACAACCGTCTGCTGGTCCATTTCTTCGACCAGTCCGTGGAGTTCCGGCTCGCCGGCGAGCGGCTGGGATATGTCCAGTTGAGGATTTCCGATCCCCGAGGCGGCCTGATTTACGACAGCGGACTGTCGGCCGATCCGCTGGTCCGTTGGCCCATGGTCACCGGTGAAGGGGAACCCGTGGAAGACGGCCTCTTCACCTATCAGATCCTGGCCTGGGGGCCGGACGGCCAGCCGTTGGGCGGGCAGATGGGCGAGCTGGACCTCAGCCCGGCCGGGATGGCCGATCCGCTGGCGGTGGCGTGGAGCTATGACGCGCCCGGCAACTTCACCATCGGCGGCTACCTGGGCATCGGGACCGAAAGCCCGGCCCGCGCCGTGCATATCGTGGGATCGAACGCCGTCTTCCGGATGGACCGCAACCAGGACTCGGCCGCCTTCATGCTGGTGCGGACCGACGCAAGCGGCAACGCCCAGAAGACCTTCGTGGTCGGAGTCAACTCCTCGGGCTCCAACCAGGGCGAATTCGTCATCAACGACCTGGGCGCGGCCGTCTCGGGCGGCGGCAGCCGCCGGCTGACGATCGACACCTCGGGCAACGCGACGTTTACCGGCACCGTGACCGCCCAGTCGTTCATCTCGTCGAGCTCGGCCCGCTTCAAGGACCAGATCGCCACCCTGACCGATGCGGTGGCGCTGCTCTCTCAACTGCGCGGGGTGCGCTTCCAGTGGAAGGAGAACGGGGAGCCGGCCATCGGGCTCATCGCCGAGGAGGTCGCCGAAGTGTTGCCGGAGATCGTCGCCTACGACGACGCCGGGCAAGCCGTGGGTCTCGACTACAGCAAGCTCACGGCCGTCCTGGTGGAAGCCGCCAAGTCCCAGCAGCTCGACATCGCCCGCCTCCGGTCCGAGTGCGACTCCCTCAAGCGGCAGTGGCAGGCGGAGCTGGAGCAACTCAGGAGTCAAAAGCCCTGACTACACATAGATAAAAGGAGGCATTCAATGCTGGATGAAGATCGGAAACCCATACACAGATTCGTTTGGGAGCAAATGAGACTATTGCAAGAGGCTAAAATCGGTGAGAGGAGTGATAAAAGAAAGAGCCGTGACAATTTCATTTTAAAAGAAAACCTTCAGTCAATTTTCACATTCAGAGAAATCCGAGAGGGGTTTATCCGCTCGGATAAAACTCATGGCTTACTATTCCGTGCGGCATCGGATTCCTTCATAGCCGAAATACCTTCAACATTGTTACAGAATGCCCATGAACACATTAATGGGGGACCTCAATTCCGATGGGCAGATATCAATGAAAGTGAAATCAGTGAGTTGTTTGATATCGTTCTTCAAATGGGATTAGGGAAAAGTACTGAATAAAGAACTTGAAAAGGAGGTGCGGTCTCTTTATATTGATTGAAATGATAGATTCCAGAATCGGTGGCAGGGTTTGGATGCTTCTTGCTCGCGAGTTTACAATCGCCAATGCCGACGCGCCATACTCGCCGCCGCCGTCAAAGCTGTTGGACCGGATTCCTCAGGCGTTGTGTGCCCATTATTACAACCGCCGCACCGAACCGGCATTTGCCATTATGGGCAAGAAAACGAGCATCCGCATCTTATGCGGATCCATCAAATTATTGTTATTCCCTTAACCTTATTCCGCATTGGATCGGAACCGAAGCATGCTGAAACGTGAGCCATGAACCTGCAAGAAGCTTATTACGAACTGAAGTTTGAGAATGAATTTCTTCGCGCCAAGGGTGATGAATTTCAAACGTTCTTCGAGCGGCTGATGGGTTTGGCGCACAAAGCCGATTTTATGGCTTGCCGCCCGTGGGGGAATCAGGGCGACTGCAAGAATGACGGCTTTCTCAAGTCTGAGCGTCGTCTGTTCCAGGTCTATGCGCCTAACGAGTTGAACGCTACCAAGGCGAAGATCAAGATCGCGGAAGATTTCGCCGGTGCCAGAGAACATTGGGGTAAATATTTCGACAAGTGGGTGTTCGTTCATAACGCGACGGGCGGCTTGCCGCCGCATGTTCAAGAGCTCCTACTCAGCTTCGAATCAGCGAATCCTGGCGTTCGGTTAGAGCCGTGGTGTCTGGAGGAGCTTCGGAATGTCTTCCGAACTCTTTCTGTTGATGACAAAGTGTCATGGTTCGGCCCTGCCCCGACCGAAGCGACCAGGCTGAAGCTGGGCTTCGCTGACTTGAAGGTCGTGGTTGAGAAACTCTCAGGGCTTCAGGTGGCATCGATGACCGCCGTTAAGGACGTGCCCATGGGGAAGATTGAGGCGAATGCCC
>ERZ1645192.2720-NODE-2720-length-14570-cov-7.150121_pt1 | contig 14570 bp, 11 predicted proteins | sample MGYA00575354_ERZ1645192 | MGnify/ENA primary metagenome ERZ1645192 (study PRJEB40844, sample SAMN11349763) | freshwater sediment metagenome | isolation source: river sediment | host: Sediment | place: India: Faizupur Khadar , New Delhi | collected 2017-02-21 ... | reverse complement strand
CGGAGTGCATTATCAAAGAGATTGTAAAATACCATGATGGCTCTTCTTTCATATAATGAACTTGCCAGAATGGATAGTACTGACCCTGTCTTTTTAGAATATCTGGAACGCGAAGGTCAGCTTCTCTCCCGATTATCTGCCCAGATTGAGTTTACCAGACTTTATGAAGAACTTGGTGTGAAAGGGGCAGTCTGGATTCAGCTTGATGATCTGATTAAAAAGATGAGTATGTCATTTCCCCAGATCGCCATATCAGTTGAACCTGATGTGAGTCTTTATGAAATTTTTGTTGATCCCCTGATTGAAAAGGTATTTTATAATCTCTTTGATAATGCACTCCGTCATGGTGAGCATGTTACCACCATCCACATCCGTGCAGATGAGAAAGAGGGCATCCTGGAACTTTATATCGCTGATGATGGTGCCGGAGTAGCAGACGGGGATAAAGAGCAGATTTTCGGGCGCGGTTATGGGAAGAATACGGGACTTGGACTTTTCCTGGTACGGGAGATCCTCTCAATCACCGAAATTTCAATTATTGAAAATGGAAAGCAGGGAGAAGGGGCCTGTTTTGTCCTGACTGTTCCTCAGGTTCATTTTCGAAAACTCTCTTAATCTTTTAGATCAAATAGGTATCCTCATTTCATGAACAAAAAGCACAATAATTCTGATTTTCATGGTTTCAGGTAAAGATGCAGATTCGGTTGAGATTACCGACCGTGATGCAGACTGGCACCGGTTTCTCAAGACACGATATAAAAAACAACTGGATGAACTATCCCGTGAATATCCCTACACCCGATCGCTCTATATAAATTACCGCGACATCGAGAGTTTTGGAAAGACCGGGACTGAATTAGCTGATGAACTCCTGGAAAACCCTGGAAAGGTGATTGGGGATATTAAAGATGCCATCCGGACTCACCGTCTGGTAAAAACAAGAAAGAAAGATGAGCAGCCGGATATCAATGTCAGGTTTACCAACCTGCCCCGGAAGATAGCAATCAGGGAAATCCGATCCGATCACATCGGGAAGTTCATCAGTGTTGAAGGAATTCTTCGAAAGACTACTGAAGTCAGGCCACGAATTACCCTGGCTGTATTCCGGTGTCCTGCCGGTCATCGAACAGTCAAAGCACAGTCATATGGTCCGTTTGTCGAGCCGGACGGGTGTCAGGCAGATGGATGTACCCAGAAGAAACTCGAGCTCATTCCCCGGTTTTCACGATTTGTTGACTCTCAAAAACTTCGTATTCAGGAGTCACCAGAAGGACTCCGTGGGGGTGAACAGCCCCAGACTATTGACCTTGATGTGATCGATGATATCTGTGGGACTTCTGCGCCTGGTGACCGGATCGTTGTAAATGGAATTCTCCGTTCGATACAGCGAAATTCGTATGGTTCAAAATCCACGATATTTGATATTTATGTGGAATGTAACTCCATTGAAGTTGCAGAAAAAGAATTTGAAGAGGTGAATATCAGCGAAGAGGATGAAAAGGAGATCATCGCTCTCTCGAATGATCCAAATATCTATCGGAAGATTGCCCACTCAATCGCCCCGACTATCTATGGAGTTGATGATGTCAAGGATGCAATCGCTCTCCAGCTCTTTGGAGGAATTGCAAAGGAGATGCCGGATGGGAGCAGGCTTCGTGGCGATATTCATGTCCTCTTAATTGGTGATCCGGGTATCGCGAAGTCTCAGATGCTCCGGTATGTTGTCCGTCTCTCTCCCCGGGCAATATATACCTCAGGACAATCCACAACATCTGCCGGTCTTACTGCCACTGCAGTCAAAGATGAGTTTGGAGATGGTCGCTGGACTCTTGAAGCCGGTGCCCTGGTTCTTGCAGATATGGGAGTGGCCTGTGTTGATGAGATGGATAAAATGGAAAAGCATGATCGGAGTGCTCTTCATGAAGCGATGGAACAACAGTCCATCTCTGTTGCAAAGGCAGGCATTACTGCAACGTTAAAATCACGATGCGCCCTTCTTGGTGCGGCAAACCCGAAGTACGGACGGTTTGATGATTTTGTCCCGATTGGAGATCAGATCAACATGCCTCCTTCCCTGTTGTCGCGATTTGATCTCCTCTTTGTTCTGACTGATAAACCCGAGCATGAACGTGACCTGGCAATTGCAGAACATATCATTAAAGCACATAGTGTTGGAGAACTTATCGCCCAGCATAACCGCGAGCCAATCCCCGGGGTGGATGAAGAGTACATCACCGAGCAGTTAAAACCGGTCACACCGGAGATCGATCCAGCGATGTTCAGGAAATATGTGGCCTATGCGAAACGGAGTTGTTTCCCCCGGCTTTCAGATGAAGCCCGCGAGACACTGATTGCATACTACATGAAACTTCGTGACCTTGCGGATGCAAATAAACCTGTTCCTGTGACGGCGCGACAGCTCGAGGCGATTGTCCGGCTGGCAGAAGCATCAGCCCGGATCAGACTCTCTTCAATCATTGAGAAGAGTGATGCAGACCGGGTCATTACCATCATCGACACCTGTCTCCGGCAGGTCGCATATGATCCTTCAAGTGGTTCATTTGATATCGACATGCTTGCAACCGGGGTGTCTAAGAGCAAACGTGATCTCATCAGAACCATCAAGCAGGCAATACGGGATATTGCGGATGAGAATGGCCGGGCCCACAAACCTGATGTTTTAGAACTCGTCCGTCAGCAGGGCTTTGACCGTGATGAGGTTGAACGCCAGCTTACAGCCATGCTCCGGTCAGGCGAGGCAATGGAACCAAAACACGATGTGGTAAAACTTATATAATAATTTTTGATGGGAATCCTGTTAATGGAAGCAGTATCAGATATAGGTATGACGTGTTCACCAGTGCAGTCACATGTTGCACTACGTTTTTCTTTGATGATCCTGATCACCCTTGTCGCCCTAGTTTTTTGTGGGTGTGGGGCCGGTGTTTTTGCTGACAAAGTCCAGACCCAGCTTTCCATCAGTACAGATCCTGCTGAACCGGGTGAAAATCTCCCCTTTACGGTAAAAGGAATACTGACCGATGCAGATGGCACGATCATGGGAAATAAGAAAGTCTCCCTTGAACGGCTGGAGGAAAATGACCCGGAAAGTGAATATGAGTTCATGGCAGTCGCAACAACAGATATTGAAGGTGCCTACTCATTTTTCCGCCCTGCAGCATCTCCTCCTGAATTCCTGAGAGTAAGATACAATGGCAATTCACAATTTGATGGAACGGTAAGTGAGATTGTCCCAGGTCATATCTCAAATGAGCCGAAGGTTAAGACCGGAATCACTCCCCAGGTAGCAAAGTCAAAGACAAAAGTTACCGCAAAGGCTTCTCCATCAAATCCATTCCCTGGTCAGGCTGTCTCTATTGGTGGTCAGCTGATGGGTGAGAATGGAGCCCCATTGGGAGGAAAAAAGGTAATCTGTGAGTCTTCCGACCGGGTAGGAACCAGAAGCGACTTTTCTATTCTTGGTATCTCAACTACAGACGATAAAGGGTTTTTTAAATTTACCGCCAGTGGTGGATCGACAACCACCTTTATACAGGTCAGGTTCCCTGGTGATGATGAATATGATGAATCAGTAAGTGAACTGATTTTAATATTGTAATCACCTTTTTTTCTGACTCATAATCTGGAATAATCGGTTTTCTCATAATCATGATGAACCTGAAAATCCTTTCTTATGGTTTCTGCTTCTTCTTCATGAATATCGTAAAAGATTAACTCCTCCAGATCACTTCCCCGTGCTCTGACCGCTCCATCAGGTCCGGCTATACAGGTCCCTCCTGAGTAGGTGTCAACCGGAGTGGTACCGACGGTATTGACTGATGCAACAAAGGTTTGAAATTCTGCTGCTCTGCTTGTAGTAAACAGATTGAAATGTTTCATCCGGGAGGAGGGCCAGGCTGAAGGAATAATCATGAGGTGGACTCCCATATTCCGGTATACCTGAAAGAGTTGAGCAAATCTGAGATCATAGCATATTGCAAGACCAATTGCACAGGAGTTCATGGTGAAGGTTCCCAGTGCTGTGCCAGGTGAGTAATTAAGATCTTCTCCAGCGGGAGAAAAAAGGTGAATTTTTGAATATTTTGCAAGGGTCCGACCATCAGGCCCGATGGCGATGCAGGTATTTTTTGGCTTATTTTCTCCCTTTTCCCGGTATGATCCAACAATGCCGATACTCACCTCCCGGGCAATTTCCCGCATCTCATCAATCAGATCTCCTGTTTCATCTGTTGTATTAGATGTGTCATGCGGGTCCCAACCGGTCATGTTCTGTTCTGGAAATGCAATCAGCTCAGCATCACCCTCAACTGCCTCAGCAGCATAGCGTCTCATCTTTTTTAAACCCGATACCGGATCATTCCAACAGGGTGATATTTGTGCTGCACAAAGGATCATACATTATCATCTGGTGTTATTACCCAAAATGAGTTTTTGGGTATTCTGTATCTTCACGAAAAACCTAATCCGAAAGGAGGTTCTCGTATGGCGGAGGAGAAGAAGAAAGAGATTGAATTGCAGATATCCGGGATGCATTGTGCGACCTGCGCTATTACTGTTGAAAAGGGTCTGTCCTCAACTCCCGGTGTGATGGAATCCAAGGTTAACCTTGCAACAGGGAAAGCACGGGTTTCTTATGATCCATCGCAGGTATCGCTTACAGATCTGACCGGTGCGGTGGAGAAGAGTGGGTTTTCTGTCACCCTGGAAAAGACAGTCGTAAAGATTGGTGGTATGGCCTGTGTCTCCTGTGCTAAGACTGTTACCAACGCCCTGCAGGCGCTTGATGGGGTAATTTCAGCAGACATTAACCTGGCGAATGAGCGGGCATATATCACATACAATCCTTCACTCGTGGATATCAGAAAAATCAGAGATACAATTCATAATGCCGGTTTTCAGTTTCTTGGAACTGACCATGATGAGATAGATGAGGGTGAACAATTACGGGAAAAAGAGTTGAAACTACAACTAATAAAGATCATTATCGGGTTTGGTCTCTCCCTGATACTCATGGGAATGATGTATATTCCGGGTCATGATATGCATCTGATCTCCTATCTTCAGTTTCTTATCACAACACCTGTTCTATTCTGGCTCGGTGCCCCCATATTTCGTGCCGCTTTTGGTGCTCTTCGAAATAAAACCCTGAATATGGATGTCATGTATGCAATGGGTATATCGGTTGCATATCTTGCCAGTGTTCTCGGGACATTCTCCATTATTCTTGATATGAGCACTTTGTTCTATGAGACTGCCCTGATGCTCACCGCATTTTTATCTCTTGGCCGATATCTTGAAGCCAGAGCCAAGGGACGGACATCATCAGCCATAACATCATTGATTGGTCTGCAGGCTGATTCTGCATCGGTTATCCGTGATGGAACTGAAAAAGATATTCCGGTTCAGGAAGTGATCCCTGGTGATATCATTCGGATGAGGCCTGGTGGAAGAATTCCAGTTGATGGTGTGGTTGTATCAGGGTCAAGTTATGTGGATGAATCCATGGTGACCGGAGAACCACTGGCTGTATTGCGGGAAACCGGGCAGGAAGTTATCGGGGGAACTCTGGTAACAACCGGGACATTAAATTATGAAGCGACACGGGTCGGTTCTGACACGATGCTCGCCCGGATTATCAGACTGGTTGAGGAGGCCCAGGGGTCCCGCCCTCCTGTCCAGAGATTAGCCGATTATGCTGTTGCCTGGTTTATCCCGGTTGTTCTTCTCATTGCGGTTCTCGCATTTCTCTATTGGTATGGGATAAGAGGAATGGATCTTCGCTTCTCCTTACAGACCCTGATTGCGGTACTGGTTGTGGCATGTCCGTGTGCTCTTGGACTCGCGACACCGACAGCGGTAACCGTTGGGATAGGGCGGGGGGCTGAACTTGGTATTCTTATCCGGAATGGTTCGGTTTTGGAGATTGCGGATAAAATTACCGTGGCTCTTTTTGATAAGACGGGGACTATCACCAGGGGAAAACCTGTTGTTACCGATGTGGATTCCTTCACCGGCAATCCCGGGCTCCTCTTGTCCATGGCTGCATCCCTTGAATTCCTCTCTGACCATCCCATAAGTTCTGCTATCCTTGAAAAAGCACAAAAAGAAGGGATAGAACCGGCAGAAGTCTCCTCATTTCAGACAATATCAGGAAGTGGTCTTTCAGGTGTCATATCCGGAGGAATGGTCCGACTTGGTACCCGTGATTTTATTGTGACCGGGGACCTGTCATTATTGCCTGAACAAGACGCTTTGATTTCTCTGCGAGAAAAAGAAGGAAAAACCACAATTCTTATCTCACGGGATGATCTGATACTGGGTGTTATCTCTATTGCGGATCAGGTAAAGCCAGAAGCAGAGCAGTCTGTCCGGCTTCTGAAAGATATGGGTATCAGGTCAGGTATGGTTACCGGTGACAATCAGATAACCGCAGATGCTGTTGCTTCGATGGTTGGAATTGCAGATGTGTATGCCCGTGTTCTCCCTGAAGGAAAGGAAGATCAGGTAGCGAAGGTCCAAAGTGATGGGAATGTTGTGGCCTTTATTGGAGATGGAATAAATGATGCTCCTGCTCTGGCCCGGGCTGACACTGGTATTGCAATCGGTTCCGGGACTGATGTAGCAATTGAAAGTGCAGATTTTGTTCTGGTCAGAGATTCCCTCATCCATATACCGGCAGCTCTTCAGTTGGCAAAAAAAGTAATGGGAAGAATCAGATTGAATTTATTCTGGGCTTTTGCATATAATATTGTGCTCATACCGCTCGCAGCCGGAATTCTCTATCCCACAATTATGTTCAGCCCTGAATATGGAGCCCTTGCCATGGCGTTCTCATCGGTTACCGTCATCAGCCTGTCACTCATGTTAAAACGATACACTCCACCGGCTCTTGCATATGAAATGAAACCTGCTATGTCCAAAGATAATCTGGAAATCGATCCTATCTGTGGGATGTCAGTGGATCCAAAAACTGCACAATTTACATCTGACTATGAAGGAAAGACCTATTATTTCTGCAATAAAGGGTGTAAGGAGACTTTTGACAAGAATCCTGAGCAATATAAAAAATAAATTTTTTATTCGTATACTGTTATCTTCAGTACTCTGGATGATGTAGCGCTGTATCCGTCATCTCCGGAAAATACCGCTTCAATCTGTACTGAACCGCTCTCAACAACCGGAAGACTAAATGAGTATTCACCGTTGATATCTGTGGAAACAGAACCTGCTTCTCTCCATTCAAGCATCCCGCCAAATGCACATCCGCCAAGACATCCAACCGGGCTTGATGCAAGCCGATATAGAATATCTTTTTGTGGAATGCCTTTCCCTTCACTATCGGTTAGCCTCCCTTTAAATGAGACATAGTCTCCGGTTTTCGGGAATGTAGGCCAGCCGCTTAATGTCATTGCTGTCTTTTTTGGCTCATTACCCGGCACTGCAAGAACAGATACTTTTTCGCTGTATATTCCAGTATACAATGCTTCAAATCCCCAGTCCCCACCTACATCCGCTACCTGGTTATATCTGAATGTCCCATTTGATGCTGGTTTTGCTAGCATAAATGTGTCCGCATGAGAACCAGAGGGCGCAGTTATAAGAATGATAACATCAGATGGCTGTGTTCCGAATAATGATCGATCAACCTGACCTGACAGTGATATTCTGTCACCAATTGTAACTTCATCCTGAAGTTCTTTTAATTGAATGAGGTCAGATGGAAGAGTTTTTTCCATGTTCTCATCCGGATATGCACAGGTATGGGGTACGAGAATAACACCTGCACAAACCAGGATTAACAGGAAAGAAGTTATTTGCATTTCAGATCCCTATCGCATCCCGTATATGTACTATATTTGTGTACGGGCTTATCAGGTTTGAGGAAGAATCTGATTGCAGATGACTTGCAGAAAATACTTGTGATATGTTTTTCCAACTCCAGCTCTTTATGAAATTTATCCATCAATGCGAGACCAGATCATCTGTTCATCATAGGTTATCCACAGGATTCTATGATATGGAATGTATACTTCCTCATCAAATCCTGAGTCCCGGTTCAGGACAATATACCGGTTTTCAAGTCTGGTAATTTCCGATCCATGAATCGTTGAATTATTACCAATGGCTCCCCGGTTCAGATATCCAATGACCACCTTTGAGAAATCACACTCGGGATCATACCAGATTCGAAGCAGGATCCGGTGTGTGGTCCTCATGAAAATGAGAATGTATCAAATTTCGAGATGTTTCCGGTACTGTTCAGCTCGTTCATAATAGTCAGATGCATCTCCTGACCTGACCGGTCTTCCTTCAAACCAGGGATCGACAAATCCAGGACTGAGTAGATGGGCAAGGAGTTGCATTTCACGAAGACTATATTGTCCGGGTGATGTTTCACTATGAATATAACAATAGGTGTACAAAGAACCAAACAGACAGAGCAGGGGCCTGGCATAGCGGTACATTGTCCCGGTCACACTCATAATGATGGGATAGGGACATGTAGCGGTAATCTTCAGAAGTCTCATCACATCTTCTTTTGACTGAGGCTGCACAGCAATTTTTACAATGTCACCAAATGAATGGAGTTCCTCAATAAGGGCCTGCATTTCATCATCATCTGGCATCCGGTTCTGATGACAGGAAGCGATAATTGTTTTTTTATGCTCTTTCACTTGTGGAGCATGTTCTTTAAACCTGATTTCAAGATCAACCAAATCACCTAGTCCAAGATATGGCTCTATTTTTTTCCATAGTCCGACCGTCCCTCCTGCATAAGCACCTCCTTCATCACTACTCCGGACTGTAAGAATTATGGGGCCATGAAAAGAGGTTCGAAGTTTGTTTAAGGCTTCTTCGATCGGCTCGGTAATTAAATCCAGCCGGATCTCCAATGCATCGGCTTCTGAAACCTGTGGTGAGAGTACTTCTCGGGTACTTGATAAGGATGCAATTATTTTGATGAGCCGGTTTGGATCTGCCATGAGAGCCTCGGCGGTCATTTATCCTCTCCCGATGACGGTAATATTGGATAACCGGACTGAAGGCACTATGGTTGAACCAAGCGTTCGTGTATCTGTGCTGCATCCCTGAATTTTGTGAAGAATATCAAAGATGTTGCCTGATATCATCCCGGTTCTGATAGGCTCATGTAACCCGCCATCATATGCAAAGAACGGTGAGGAGAGTTCTACTGAGAAATCCCCTGACATGGGATTAGCCGTATGTGCACCGATTAGGTCATGGACATATATTGCTTTTTCAGATAGGATATCTGACTCCGGTCCTTTGAGGATGAGATTATGGTTTCCTATCGCCGGAGCTCCTGACTGACCGGTCCGAACAGCACTCGCTGTCGGGTTCTCTCCATACCTATATGCAGTTCTTAAATCATAGGCAAAAGATCGAAGGACGCCATTCTCAATGAATGAATTTTTGCGAACGGGCATTCCTTCTCCATCCCATGCACAGTTGGCTACACCGCGTGCATCCATCGGGTCGTCAATAAGAGAGATTTTATCGCCGGCTATGGTCTCTCCGATTTTTCCGGCAAATACTGAACGTCCGGTATGAACATTCCTTCCTGAAAGTGCAGGGATAACTGCAGCGTCAAGGAGTTGGGAGATTGCCATTGGTGAGAGGACAACATCATAAATACCGGTTTCTATCTCTTTTCCCCCTTGTCCCTGAGAGGCAAAAAAGGATGCTTCTTTTCCGGTTTTTTCAGGATCTATCGCGTCAAGATTCCATGACGTATCGGATTCATAGCCGGTGGACTGCCCTGCAATCATCTCCAGACTAACATGCACCTGTGTTCCGGTTGTGCTGTAGAGTAACCCGTTACTGTTCGCAATGGTGTGTTCAGATATTGCGACCGATGCAGAACCTGATGTGATATCTGCAGCATAGGTTTCTGCACCTGTCTTCAGCCTGCTTATGAGATCGGTAACAAGGGCCGGATCGGTATTCACCCGTTTGTCTAATGCGAGGGGTTTCTGATCAATGTCTTCGGCTCCCGGTAGACCTTTCCAGGGAAGAGGATCAGAAAATCTGGCACTGGCACATGCAGCGTCAAGACAGTTCTTCCAGGTCTTCGGGTTATCTGTACAGGATACTCCAATCTTTCCATCTTTAATGATACGGATGATAATTCCTGATCCCTTGGATTTTCCTCCGATGGCGATATTATCCTGTTTCAAATCGGCCGCGATTGATTCACTCTGGGCATAGAAAACTTCAGCCTCATCAGCGACATGTTTTGCAGCCCGAAGAATATCTTCAATCAATTTCACACCCCCCGACAACAGCATTATCCAGCAGAAGGTGTGGTGACCCGTCGGTGACCGGAACTGTCTGTCCACCCTTTCCACAATATCCCGGATGCAGGGCCAGATCATTTCCGATGAGAGAGATGGTGTGCAGAGTCTGTAATATTTCTCCGGACAGGGACACGTCACGAACCATGGTGGTACACTCTCCGTTTTCAATCAGAAACCCGTATTCAGCATTAAACTGGAACATTCCACGTCCCGGATCTACCTGACCCCCCCGGGAACCTTTGAGAAGGATACCTGATTTACATTCGGAGATGATCTCATCATAGGTGGAATCACCGTTTTCAATAAAGGTATTACTCATCCTGACAATCGGCTCAACACCCGGCATTCCCCGGCAATGTCCTGCAATTCCATCTCCTACGGATGCAAGTGTCTCTTTGGAGTGGAGATAGGCAGATAGGACTCCTTTTTGGATAATTTCGGTTCTTTTTGTCTCTGTACCTTCATCATCCACAGGACAAAAACCAAACTCCGGAAGTGAAGGATCATCAACAATGGTAAGAAGCGTTGATCCAATCTGTTCATTGATCTTTCCTTTCAGAATGGAACTACCCTCTTTCACCAGATCTCCTTCTGATGCATGACCGACCGCCTCATGGGCAAAAACACCTGCCAGCTCAGGATCCAGAATCGCCCGCATCACTCCTCCCTTCGCCGGTTTTGCATCAAGGAGTTTTTGGGCCCGGTCAGTTGCTTCTCTTGCAAGATCCTGGCGGTGCCTGATGTTCAGGCCCGAAATGGTATGATCCCGCTCATATCCCATCTGCACAACCCCTGCACGTGAGGCAACAGCAAGTACGGAAAACCCGCATCTGCACAGGTGATAGGTGTATGAATGACCAAGACAATCGGAGAAAAAGACCTTTTCATCCTTTTCGATATAGTTAATCCGACGACTGACTATATCCTGCCCTTCAGTTGCCTTGTACATATCAAGCAGGATGGAAACCTTCTCATCAAGACTCACATCTGCCGGGTTTTCTTTCATTGCCGGTACTGCATGAAGGCTTGATGGTGTCTCCCGAAACGGGATTACAATATTGGTAACCTGTGATGCAGCATATGCTTCCTGAATGAAAGATTCCGGCAGGCTTTCAAATTCAGCTTCTTCACCTGAAACTGAGAGTATTCCCCATCCTTTATCTCCAAGAACCCTGATAACCGCTTTATCAAAAAAGGAGGAACCTGCCTGTTCCACTCGTCCGTTATCCACATCAATCTGGGTAACCTCGCCGGTAACCCTGCGGACGTCGTAATATCGGTACGGAGCAGACATCAGACTACCGTCCGGTGTGCAGGAATGTCAGTTCCCAGTATGGAGCGGGTTGTGGACCATGCAATTGTTTTGAGTTTGTCAAGGAACAGTTCCTTGTTGTCAGGAACCAGGGCAATCTTCAGGACCTCATCGATCTTCTCAACCGGAATGATCTCGATGGTTGATAAAAATTCATCTTCGATAAGAACATCTCCAAGATTTGCCTTTGGAATGAGAACCGTCCTGATACCGGCCCGTGCGGCTGCTTCAATCTTGTAGGTGACTCCTCCAACCGGAAGGACATCTCCTCTGACAGAGAGCGAACCGGTCATTGCAATGTCCTGCCTGACCGGAATAGACTCAAGGGCACTAATAGCCGCAGTGGCAACGGTTATTGATGCAGAGTCACCCTCCACTCCCTGATATGTTCCGATGAACTGGATGTGGATATCGATGTTTCTGATATCTTTTCCCGTAAATCTTTTGAGGATGGCTCCTACGTTCTTGATGGACTCCTGTGCAATTTCTTTCAGAAGACCTGTTGCGATGATGTTACCGCCATCACCCTGGGCCGGAGTTATTGCAGCCATAATCGGGAGGACGGATCCTGCATCACTTCCCATAACCGCAAGACCATTCACCCGGCCAATCTCAGTTCCTTCAATAACGGCCAGTTCATATTCACGGGTTCTCCGAATCATCTGGCCGGATATCTGATCTTCAATGGATCGGGCTGTTTTCTTTGCTTCAAGAATATGGCGCCTGGTGGTAAGTTCTGCACCTTCCTGACGTGCAAGATCTCCTGCAACCCTGATAAGGCCGCCCATATCACGAAGTTTCAAAGTGAGGTACCCTTTCCGGTTTGAACGACGTTTGGCTTCATGGATTACTTCATCAATTGCGGTGCGGTCAAAATGAGGGATCATGGCGTCATTTTTGATCTCCTGAGCGATGAACACGACAAATTTCTCCCGGTTCTCAGGAGTATCTGGCATGGTGTCTTCCATGTAGATTTCATACCCGTTCCCTCTGATACGGGATCTCAGGGCGGGATGCATTCCCTCTATGGCATCTAGGTTTCCTGCTGCTACCATGACAAAGTCGCAGGGAACCGGTTCAGTTCTGACCATGGCCCCTGAGGAACGTTCACTCTGTCCGGTGATGGCAAACTGCCCTTCCTGCATGGCGGTCAGAAGACTCTGCTGAGAGGGAAGACCAAGAGTATTAATCTCATCAACAAACAGCACGCCTTTATGTGCCCGATGAATAGCTCCTGCCTCAACCCGGTCATGCGACGGAGTCTCAAGTCCTCCTGACTGGAAGGGATCATGGCGGACATCTCCCAGAAGTGCTCCTGCATGTGATCCGGTCGCATCGACAAAGGGGGCGGTTGTTGTTTTATCATTGGTCACCAGAAGTTTGGGGACCATCTGCTCTTCTCTGGGTGTGGCATACCGCAGAGCCATGAAAATGAATGCCGCCGCAATGATACCCATGAGCCACTGGTAGGTGATAAACGCATATCCGATGATACCGATCATCAGGATCATAATGAGGGTATTTCTGAACTGTATCTTCTTTTTCGCTTCTGCTTTATGAGCAGTGACAATCTCTTTGCCACGACCGGATTTCACAGTTCTGATAATAGGTTCATTTTGATCGTCAGAGTTTGGGTATGCAAGAATATCCTGCATCTCTTCCTTTGGTAACAGCTCTGCCATCGCCTTTGCCAGCATGGACTTGCCCGTTCCCGGTGTCCCTATCATCATGACATGCCTGCGCTGGATTGCTGCTTTTCTGATTACCTCTACCGCGTGTTCCTGTCCGATTACCTGATCAATGAGTTTTTCCGGAACAGTAACCGACCGTGACGAGCCATCATCTACTGGTATCTGGGTTTCTTCCTCTTCAGATGCATCTGATGTCTGAGTCTCCGCCACAGGCGCATCTGGTTCATCATCCAGTGTATCCACTGGTTCAATACCCGGAACATCCCATACTTTGGTAGTATCCGGAGTATCTGATTGTATTTCTCTCTCCGATGGTTCGTTCACCCGATTCATTATAATATCGACACCTGCAAAACCGTTCGTGGTAATAATTTCATGGACAATTGTTTAAGTACTTTCAGCAAATCTTAATGAGATTATGAAGGTTGTCAGTACGCAACGGTCTCAGGTACTTGCCGGCCGGCTCGCAACTGCATTGAATATTCCGGTAATTGATACCAGATGGCAGAAATTTCCTGATGGAGAGATCTATGTGCGTGCAGAGCAGCCCGCAGAAAAAGTGATTATATGTGGAAGTATTCTGACCAGTGACGATCTGGTCGAACTGCTTCTTTTAAAAGATATATATTCTGAATCCGATATTTCACTCATAATTCCATATATGGGCTATGCCAGACAGGACAAGCAGTTTAATCCTGGCGAACCGCTGTCAGCAAGAGCGATTGCCCAGATACTGGGAAAAGATGTATCACGGATTTTTACCGTAAACATCCATGAAAAATCAGTCTTGAATTATTTCCATACTGAGGCAACCGATGTTTCTCTCTCTGGTCCGGCAGCGGCATATATCGATACCTTATCACTTGAAAATCCGCTTATCCTCAGCCCTGACGAGGGAGCGCTTTATCTGGCTAAGGATGTTGCATCTCATGGAACATGGGATTGTGATTATCTGCAGAAAACCCGTCTTTCCGGAGAGCAGGTTAGGATGGAACCAAAGAATGTTCCGGTATCCGGGCGTGATGTAGTCATTCTTGATGATATCATCTCCACCGGGGGAACCCAGGCGACAGCTGCTAAGATGTTATATGATCAAGGGGCCCGATCCATTCAGACCGTTGGAATACATGGAGTTCTTGCATCCGGTGCATATACCCGGCTGACCAGTTCAGGTATTGCTTCAATCTCCTGTAGTGATACGATTGAACGTGCCTGCAGTACCTATTC
>ERZ1645192.2719-NODE-2719-length-14573-cov-6.140102_pt1 | contig 14573 bp, 10 predicted proteins | sample MGYA00575354_ERZ1645192 | MGnify/ENA primary metagenome ERZ1645192 (study PRJEB40844, sample SAMN11349763) | freshwater sediment metagenome | isolation source: river sediment | host: Sediment | place: India: Faizupur Khadar , New Delhi | collected 2017-02-21 ... | reverse complement strand
GCCTTCCATGACGTAGACGCAGCTGTTGGTTGTTCCAAGGTCTATTCCGATGATCTTGCCCATTGTGATCTCTGCTCTCATATATGCGAAAAGTCGTAAAAATCGGGGACAAACTAACGCTTAAAAAATGCTTGTAAAGGGCAACGGGATATTTTTTGTACAAAAAAGCGGCCCCGGACTTCCGGGGCCGCTGGGATCCGACTCAGCCCGCTGGGTTGGGCGGTGCGGGGAAAAGCCTTCGGAAGACCGTGGCGTGCATGCGGTACACATGCGACGAGTCGGCGCGCCTGACGAGGATGTCATCCCTGTGGAGAGCCGCTTCCAGGACAAGGGTGCGGGAGGGAGTCCGGATCTCCAGGCGATGGGTTGGGGTGTTCAGCCTGGAGACCAGAGCATTGCCGGGTGGAACGGCCTCAAAGACACTGACCCTTGCCAAAGCCGGAACAATGTCCTCCAGTTGGCCCAGGGGCAGGCCTTTGCCCCTGGATTGCCGGAGGGTCCACGCGGACGCGGCATTGCCGGTATTGCCTTTAACCTGAGTGGTGCGGATCAGGATCGCTTCGTCCGTGGGAGTGGAGAGGCGCAGTTCCGCCACCTCGGTGGCCGGCACCGAAAGAAGGTTGGTATCGATCCAGAACTGCGCCGAAAGGGAGGAACCATGGGCGCCGAGCTGGCCAAGGATGGTTCCGGGGACAACGCAGACATCAGAGCTGCCCGCGGCGCGGACAAAGACTTGGCGGAAGTCGCCCTTGCCAAAGAGCAGGTGGGCGAGTTCGGTCTGGCCCTGGTGCAGGACGAGCCCCAGAGCCTGTTCACTTTCCAGTTCGAAATCTCTCAACACGGCCGGGTCGCTGGAGCGCAGCTCTCCGCGCAGCCCGCCAACCGCGGCCAGCATGTGCTCCACGCCCTGGGCGCTGGCCATGACTCCCCCCAGGGCCGGGATGCGCCACGAACCGTCTGTTTTCTCAAGGATCACGGCTGCACTCCCGGGCCGGGAGATTTCGATCCGGTCCAGCGCTGTCGTGTTCAGGTCGGCCGGCACCATGGACCGCAAGGACTCGGAGGTCATGACGCGTGCGTCATCCCGGAATGTTCTGCGGTACCAGAGGCCGGCACCCAGGAGGGCAAGGATCAACGCGAGGACTACGATGCTTCGCGCGTTCATGCCGACGTCCTCATGCCGCGGGCGTACTGAACCCGGCGGCGGTTGCGGGACCAGATCCTGGACAGGGCCAGCCCGGCGATGGCCAGGGCGGGCAGGCAGTAGGTGATCAGTTTCCAGATGGTCGCTGTTTGCGGGTCGATATCGAAAATGAGGCGCGTGGGCAGCCTCTTGCCCCGGATCTGGAGCAGCTCCGGGCCGTAGGCGAGGAAGTCCACGGCGTTCATGAGGAAATCGACGTTGTTCTGGAGCATGTCATCGCCGAACATGGCCGCTCCTCCGATGAGAATCAGTTCGCCAGGCGCCAGCGGGCGTTCGAGCACTGCCTCTGCGGGCGCATTTTCGGCGTCGGGCCAGGCCGGAGGAGGGTCAGCAGGGACCGGGAACTGTCCGCTGATCCGTGCAGCCACGGGGCGGGAGGCCTGTCCGACAGCTGGGGGCGTGATCTGGCTCTGGATGAGGTGCGACTTTGCCTCGGCCAGCCAGGATCTTGAACTGGAGGAGACCAGAACCGTGGGGTGCAGCCCTATTCTGGACAGCTTCTCCGAGTCCAGGTTCAGTGCGGCGCCCCAGAGGTAGAAAAGGTTGTCCAGACGGGTGGTGATGGGATCATCCGGGCTCATGTTGTCCTTGGTCAGGACGATCTGGATCGGAAGTTTCACGCTGAGGCCCCCGCCGACCATCTGATCGAACTGGTTGCGGGCCACGCGGATGGCCGTGTTCTGCTCATCCATGAGAATCCTGGAATCGACAGACACCCCAAAGGTATCGAACAGTCTGTCCAGGCCGCTGTCCAGAGGGGTGAAATTCACAGCCATACTGCCCTGGGCCAGGTCGTAGTCCCATTGCCCGGTCTGCACGGCCATGATGGTCTTCTGCCCGGCGGCCAGGGTCCTGCCCAGTTCCCATGCCTGACGTTCGTTCATGGCCGTGGGCTGGAGAACGAGGAGCACGTCGGCATCGGCGGGAACGCTGTCCTGGCTGCTCAGGGCTACGGGGCGGATGCGGTATTTTTCCTGCTGCAGGACCCGGTTGAGCAGGTCAAAGCCTTCGCCGCCAACGACCGCAACCACGGGCTCTCTGGACCGGGTCAGACGGAACACCGTGGAAACCAGCATGTATTCCAGATCACTCAGAGAGTCAGGTACGATGCGAGGGATGATGACCTCTGGAGCGTCCTTGTAGGCCACGCCGAGAGACGAATAGATGAGGTCACTGACAGACCCTGTCTGGCGCATGGCCGAGACGGAGAACGGTTCGACGCCCTTCTCCAGCATGCGTTTTTCCAGCGGATCTGTGTTCGGTCCCTGGGCAGCCAAGGGATCTCCGCCCACCACGTTGGCCGCGCGCATGTGAACGCGTTTGTAGGTCAGTTTGCCGCCGCTGACTAGGCGCAGTTCCTCCAGACGGTCCAGGACATCGCGCTCCAATGTCTTGATTTCCGTAGGCATGTCTTCTTCGGGTGTGACATAGTAGGAAATTTGGACCGGCACGCTCAGCCCGGCCAGGATGCGCTGTGAGGCCGGGCTGACAGAGTGGATCCTGCCTTCGGTCCAGTCGAAACGGGCAAGGCTGACATCGCTCAGCAGGGCATTGCAGAACAATCCGATACCCAGGCACAAACCCGCGCAGAGGGTGAAAAAGGCTGCAAAACCCCTGCGCCCCCGGCCTTCGATGTGCAGTCCGTTCAGGAACAGAAAAAGGGCGACCCAGACGAGAAAGAAGGCAAGATCAGCCACTTCGACAATGCCGCGGGCGAACACGCCGTAGCGGCCCGTTACACCCAGCAGTTCCCGGAGCAGGGTGCCCAGGCCTCCGATCCAGGAGTCAAGGGCAGTGGCCGCGAAGTTGGTGCCCAGGAGGAAGATGCCGAAGCAGGCCAGCAGGCTCAGTACGAAGGCCACGATCTGGTCTCTGGCAAAGCCGGAGACGAGCTGGCCCAAGGCCAGGAAAAAACCGCCCAGCAGGATGGCTCCGAGATAGGAACTGGCTATTTGGCCGAAGTCCGGCCGGCCCAGGGCCGTGACCATAAGGGGCAGGAGCAGGGTGGAGGCCAGGGCCAGGAGGAGGAAGCAGAACCCGGCCAGGTATTTGCCCAGAACCAGGGACATGGGATGCATGGGAAAGGTCAGAAGCATCTCCATTGTGTTGCTGGAACGCTCCTCGGCCCACAGGCGCATGGCCACGGCCGGGACAAAGACGCAGAGCATGAAGGGGAGGACTTGGAACAGCCCGCGGAGTTCAGCCACTGGAAAGAGAAAGAACTCGGTGACGAAAAGACCGCTGGCGATCAGGGCGAACACGACCAGGAAAATGGCCCCGATGGGTGAATTGCAATACTCGGCCAGTTCGCGCCGCATGATGGTGATCAGGTCTCGCACGGTGTCCTCCTCATGCGGCCTGTTCGGCACGGGTCAAGGCCAGAAAGATGTCTTCCAGGGACTGGCCGGTCAGGGTCAGCCCGCGCAGGGGCCATGACCTCGCCGCGCACAGGGCTGACACGTTCTCCAGGGACGTCATCGGGTCCAGGACTGCAAAACGGATGGCAGTCCATCCACCCCCTTCGCGCTCAGGGTGTACTGCCACGATGTCGCGCATGGCTTCCAGGGCGACGCGGATTTCAGCAACGGGGGCCTTGATTTCTGCCAGGCCCCAGGTCCGCGTCCCGGCACGGGCAGCCAGTTCCCCCAGAGTGCCCTGCGCCCTGATGGTTCCGTGACTGATGATGACGATCCGGTCTGCGATGGTTTCGGCTTCATGCAGGATGTGGGTGGAGAAGAGGACGGTCTTGGTCGCCGCGAGTTCCCTGATCAGGCCGCGGATCTCCAGGATCTGGTGGGGGTCCAGTCCGGTGGTCGGTTCGTCCAGGATGATGACCTCCGGATCGTGGATCAAGGCCTGGGCCAGGGCCGTTCGCTGCCGGAAGCCCTTGGAAAGTTCGCCTATGGGTCGGCGGAACACGGGGATGAGGCCCGTCCTGACCAGAACCCATTCCAGACGTTGGCGCAGCATGTCGCTTTTCAACCCACGGGCACGGGCCACAAAGTCGAGGTATTCGCCCACCTCCATGTAGAGGTAGAGGGGCAGATTTTCAGGGAGGTAGCCGATCCTCCGGCGGACCTCGCGCGGCTCCTGGACCACGTCAAACCCGCAGACCGTGGCCGATCCAGCGGATGGGCGCAGGTAGGTCGTCAGTATTTTCATGACAGTGGACTTGCCCGCCCCGTTGGGGCCCAGCAGGCCGAGGATTTCTCCCTGTCCGACACGAAAGGTGGCATCCTCCAGAGCCGTGACAGGGCCGAACTGCATGCCCAGGTTCTGTACGTCGATCATGGCAGCTCCTGCGATGATGGGGTAACCGGGCCGTACAGGATTGGCCGGTTTAAACATGCCTGCGCTAAGACAGGATTTTGTGCAAAGGCAAGTCCAAATTCAAGTATCCGCGCATGGTTCGCGGCGGTCCCGGAGGACTGACTGTTGACACCGCGTCCGGAGGGATTAAAGGACCATCTATTCAACCTATAGGAGGAGCTTATGTTCGTTCTCAATCCGGCGGCCAAGGAGCAGCTGGACATGCATTTTGGCGACAAGGACAAGGAACCCATCCGCATATACCTGTCCTCGGGTTGTGGCGGCCCTCGCCTGGGTCTGGCGTTGGACGATAAAAAGGCCACGGACCAGGTCTTTGAAGTGGACGGGTATTCCTTTGTGATGGAGACGAGCCTCTTCGAGGAGGCCAAGCCTGTGACGGTCACTTTTGACCAGAACATGGGCTTCGCCGTGCAGTCGAGTCTGGTTTTTCCTGCCAGCAAAGGTGGCTGCTCGTCCTGCGGCTGCGGCGGGTCCTGCGGCTGAACCGACTGCTTTTCACATGCGGGAAGGGTGGCCAGGGCCGCCCTTTCCGCTTTCAGGCGAGCAGGTAATCCGCTATTTCCGGCTCCATGCACATACCTCCCCGCATCCACATCGAGGACTCTGACATCCTGTTCGAATTCATCCGTGCAGGCGGTCCCGGTGGCCAGAACGTGAACAAGGTGTCTACAGCCGTGCGGTTGCGCGTGCGTCTGGAGAACATCCATGGCCTGGACCGGGACGGGATGGTGCGACTTGCAACCCTGGCCGGGAAACGGCTTACCTCAGACGGGGAACTGGTCCTCAGGGCCCAGGCCCACCGCACACAGGACGCCAACCGCAGGGCAGTGCTGGAGCGCCTGGCTGATCTGCTCGCCCAGGCTGCCATGCGGCCCAGGGACCGCCAGCCAACCAAGCCGACCCGAGCCTCGCGTGAGCGGCGCCTGGGTTCCAAGGCCAGGAGGTCCCAGATCAAGACCCTGCGTCGGCTGCGTCCAGAATGAGCCCGTGCGGAACGCAACGTCCGTGGGACATGACGTCCCGGCAGATCGCACCCGCAGGGCGCCTTTTTCAGCAGGCTGCGGGCTGGACATTTCCGAAAAACGAGGCGATCTGTGGCCATGAACGCCAAGCTTCGCATGTATGCGTTTTCCATCCCCTGGAACCTTTTCCTGCTGAGTGCCGGCAGCGTCCTTGTGGCCTTGGGCATCAAGGCCGTAGCCGTTCCCCACGGCCTGATCTCGGGGGGAGTCTCGGGCATAGGATTGCTGCTGTATTATTTCACCCATACCCTGAGTCCGGGTCTGTGGCTTTTGCTCTTGAACATTCCCATCGCCCTGGCCGGGTGGATCATGGTCAGCCGCAGATTCGTGCTCTACACGGCCTACGGGATGCTTGCCATCACGGCCAGCATGGAGGCCATGTCCTTCTCTTTGCCCGTTCATGACCGTCTGCTGGCCGCCATTGTCTCCGGGGCCCTGATTGGGGCGGGCAGCGGGACGGCCTTGCGCTCCCTGGGTTCCTCGGGAGGGCTCGACATCATCGGCGTCATTCTGCATCAACGTTTCGGTTTCCGCATCGGTCAGATCAGCTTTCTCTTCAACGCCGCCCTCTTCTCGGCCAGCTTCGCCCTGATGGACACGGACCTGGTGCTCTATTCCCTCATCCACGTTTTTGTCAGTGGACAGATCACAGACGCTGTCTTGAGTATGTTCAATCAGCGCAAGCTTGTGTTCGTCGTTTCGGATCACGCCCAGGCCATTGCTGATGTCATCATGAAAGAGGCCAACCGGGGGGTGACCCTCCTTGAAGGTCGGGGCGGGTACACGGGCCTGCCCAAACAGGTGGTCATGACCGTAGTCAACAACGTGCAGCAGAAGAAGCTGGAAGAACTGATCTTCACCATGGATCCCGAGGCATTCGTCATTTTCGAGAACACTTTCAATGTCATCGGAAGGGGTTTTTCCAAACGCAAAGTCTACTGATTCCTGGATAAGACGGCATGGAGAATATCCCCTTTCAAATTTCGCGCACACACCTGATACCCTTGCTGCCAGCCATCCGCATCTGGCTGGTCTGCCTCCTCATGCTCACTGCCGCATCGTCCTGCACCCTCAAGACGGCATCAGTCCCTGCGCCTCCGACACCTGGAATTGAAGACGACGTCGTTTCCTTCATCCCTGAATTGCTGGATGTGGTCCTCGACGTCCCACAGTTGAGCAGCCACGCTGTAGCGGTATCGGATGAGCCGATTTTGACCATGGCAGAGCAGTCCGCCCTGTATGATCAGGCCGTGAAACGCTTTTTTGCGCCCTGGCATCTGCGCGATGCGTCCCTTTCCCGCAAGCAGGCATTCTGGGGTGTGCGGGCCTACGGGTCCAGGCAGGGATATGCCGAGAATCTCCAGCCCTATCCGCCGGAGCGATGGGTCAGGGTCGTGGCCTTGCAGAACATGGACGCCTATCCGTCCATGGCCTCTCCGGCTATAGTCATCAGGAACACGTCCCTGCGCATCCTGCCCTCCATGCGTCCGTTTTTTTTCGACCCGTCCCAGCCCGGTGAGGGTTTTCCCTTCGACTATTTTCAGAATAGCGCCCTGTGGCTGGGAACTCCCTTGCTGGTGACCCACGTGTCTTTGGACCAGGCCTGGTTTTTCGTGGAGACCTCCTTTGTCAGCGGATGGGTGCGCAGGGAGGATGTGGCCCTGGCGGAAGGGGATTTCCGCAGGACGTACGAAACCCTGGCCATGGTCGCCATCCGGCAGGACGATACGATCCTTTCCGGAGCCGGGGGAGGTTTTTTGGGACAGACCCATATCGGGGCGATTTTCCCGCTGCACAGCCAGGACGTGCAGAAGCTGACGATCCGCGTCCCGGCCCGATCCGCTCATGGACAAGCGGAACTCCATCTGGCCGAAGTCGATCTTCAGCAGGCAGCGCCAATGCCCCTGCCGTGCACCTCCCGGAACATCGCCAGCCTCGCCGACGCCATGTCCGGGCAGCTCTACGGGTGGGGAGGGATGTTCGAGAACAGGGACTGCTCCTCGACCATGCGCGATCTGCTCCTGCCATTCGGCATCTGGTTGCCACGCAATTCCGGTCTCCAGGCCAGGCAGGCAGGTGGGGTCATTTCCCTGGAGAACATGGACCCCGAAGCCAAGCTGTCCGTCATCCGGGACCAGGGGGTGCCTTTCGGATCCTTGATCTGGATGCCGGGGCACATCGGTCTGTACCTGGGCACGGACCAGCGCGGAGAACCCCTCATGCTGCATAACATATGGGGGGCGCGAACAGTGTTGCCCGAGGGCGGAGAAGGCAGAGCCGTCATTGGCCGTCTGGCCGTGACCAGCCTGCGGCCGGGCGAGGAACGGCCCGACGTGCGCAAGGGGGCTTTTCTGGAACGGGTCAGGGGCTTGACCCGCATCGGACGGTTTCGGCAGTGAGCCGGCAAAGCGCGTTTGATACAAGCCGACGGCCGCGAATCCGGACAGGATGTTCTGAAAACGTTGTTCCTTGTGAAATCAAGGACAATGCTGCCCTGTGTTTTTCATGTGCGGTGGCAGTGGGTAAAAAACGGATCATAGTATCGTCTAACAGCGACGCTCCGGTGGGAGATCGCATCATTTCAGCGGGAGAGGACCATGACGGCAACCAAGTCTGTGTTCAGCGTCTGTGGCATGTGCACTGTACGCTGTCCAATCCAGGTGGATGTGCGGGACGGCAAGGCTGTGCGCATTCAGGGCAACGAATTTTCTCCGCTCAAAGGCGGGCTATGCGCTCGCGGCGCTGCCGGCATCGCCTTGGAGCAGGATCCGGAAAAGCCCCAAACCCCTCTCATCCGCGTGGGCGCGCGGGGGGAAGGCAAGTGGCGGGCCGTGTCCTGGGCCGAGGCCCTGGATTACGTGGCGGACAAACTGAGGGAGATCATGGCCGAGCATGGTGGGAGGTCCGTCCTCTGGTCCGACCGCGGCGGACCTTTCCCGGATCTGCACCAGGCCTTCATGCGGGGCATCGGTTCGCCGAACTATTGCAACCACGATGCGTCCTGCGCCCGGAACGTGCAACACGGGGCCCAGTCGGTCATCGGGGTTGGCCGCAAGATGGTGGCCTACGATTTCCGCAATGCCAAGCACATCATCCTGCAGACCCGCAATATCATGGAAGCCATCAACGTGGCCGAGGTCAACGCTGTTCTGGATGGGATGGCCGGCGGGGCGAAACTGACTGTCATCGACATCCGGGGCACGGTCAGCGCCAGCAAGGCCGACAATTTCTTCATGATCCGACCGGGCACGGACTATGCCTTCAACCTGGGTGTGATCCACGCCCTGATTTATGAAGACCTCTACGATAAGGATTTCGTGGGTCAGTTCGTGGACGGTTTTGATGAGCTCAAGGAGTTTGTCAAACCCTATACCCCGCAGTGGGCAGCGGCCGAGACAGGAGCATCGGCCGAAGGCATTCTCGGCCTGGCCCGCCAGCTTGCCGAGGCCGCGCCCAGCGTTGTCTGGCATCCGGGCTGGATGGTGGCCCGCTACAACGACTCCTTTCAGGTCTGCCGCACGGCCTACATCATCAATGCCCTGCTGGGCGCCTTTGCGGCCAAGGGAGGCCTGCCCTTCGTGAACACGGCAAAGGAAGTGGGGCGCAAGGGCCTCAAAAAGCTCGTGGACCTGTTTCCCAAACCCGATGAGAAACGGGCCGACGGTGTGGGCTGGAAGTATCCGCAGTTTGATGCCGGCCCGGGCCTCGTGAACCTGGCCTACGACGCCATCGTCACCGGCGAGCCGTATCCCATCAAAGCCTACCTCTGTTTTCGCCATGACCCGCTCATGGCCATGCCTGACCCTGAAGCATTGAAGAAGAAATGGGCAGACCTGGACCTTCTGGTCAGCATCACCTTCACGTGGTCGGACACTGCCTGGCATTCGGATGTGGTCCTGCCCCTGTCCACCTATCTGGCCAGGGAGAGCATCATCGCCGGCAAGTCCGGCCTCAAGCCCCAGTTCTTCGTTCGCCGTCGTGCACAGGAACCGACCTTCGACTCCAAGGCCGAGTGGGAGATCATTTGCGGTCTGGCCAAGCGCCTGGGCCTGGATGCCCTGGCCTTCGACAGCATCGAGGACATCTGGAACTACCAGCTGCAGGACACGGGCGTGGGCATAGAGGATTTCAATGCCAAAGGCTTTGTGGAGCTGGCGGACAAACCCCTGTATCGGCCCATGTCCGAAGTCAAGCTGCCCACGGTCTCGGGCAAGGTCGAGATGGTCAGCGGCAAATGGGCCAAAGCGGGGTACAACACCCTGCCGGCGTACCAGTCTCCGCAGCATCCGCCCCAGGGCCTGTTCCGCATCGCCTTTGGCCGGGTCGGCGTACATACCCAGGGGCACACCGTGAACAACCCTCTGCTGGCCGAACTCATGCCTGAGAATGTGGCCTGGATCCATACCAGTCGGGCGGCGGAACTGGGCATCGCCGACGGTGACCTGGTGGAAGTGTTTTCCCCCAGGGGAGAAAGTGGGCGAATCAAGGCATTTGTGACCGAATGCGTCCATCCGGAAGCCTTGTTCATGGTGCACGGATTCGGGCACAAGCTGCCCGTTGAGTCACGGGCCAGGGGCCGGGGCGCGGCTGACCACGAACTCATGCCTGGCGGTCTTGAATGTTGGGACAAGGGCGGCGGTTGCCTGTCCATGCAGGAACATTTTGTCGGCGTGCGCAAAATCTAGGGGGCAGTCATGAGCAATTACAGAATGAAACTGGATAAGACACGCTGCATCCACTGCAAGGCCTGCGAGGTGCACTGCAAGGTCAAGAACAATAATCCCGTGGGTATCAAATTCGCGGTGCACACTTCCGCCGGTCCGGAACAGAAGGACGGCAGGATCGTGCTCAAGGCTTCGTTCCGCAGCTGCTATCACTGCGACGACCCGGCCTGCGTGGAAGCCTGCCCGACCGAGGCCATGGTCCGCCGGGAGTCCGATGGGCTGGTCTATGTCAGGAAGGATCTGTGCATCGGTTGTGAATCGTGCATCGCGGCCTGCCCGTGGAACATTCCTGTCCTGTTCGAAGAGGAGAACGTGGTCGGCAAGTGCGACTACTGCATGGACCGTCTGGACGCCGGACTGGAGCCGGCCTGCGTCACGGCGTGCACCACCCATGCCCTCAAGCTGGAGCGCAAGAAATAAGTCCGGTTTCTCCCTCCCGGTCAGCCCCTGCACCATAGGTCCAGGGGCTTTTCTTTTTGGTCTGCCGGGCGTTGCGTGTCATGTCATCTGTGTGATGGTCTTGCGGAATCGTCGTAGGGCGATGACAAAAAAAATGCCGCCAATGAGAGCCAATGCCAGAACCTGGGGCCAGACCACATCGAACCCTGCTCCCCTGTACAGAATGGCCTGAGCGGCCGCAACGAAGTGCGTGGTCGGCACGATTTCCATCGCATGCTGCACGAATGCCGGCATGCTCTCGCGCGGAGTCACACCGCCCGAGAGCATCTGCATGGGCAGCAGGATAAGAATCGTCAGAAGTCCGAACTGCGGCATGCTGCGGGCCACGGTGGCCATGAGGATGCCCAGAGAGGAGGCCACGAACAGATGCAGGCCGGCTACGGCCAGGAACAGGGGCACCGATCCCTCGATGGGCACCTTCAGCAGGCCCTGCACGATGTATTGCAAGGAAAACGCGGTCCCCAGAAAAACGACAAGGCCTGTGGACCACACTTTGGCCAGCATGACATCGGCCGGTGTGACCGGCATGACGAGCAGGTGCTCGAAGGTGCCATGTTCGCGTTCGCGGATGAGGGCGGCTCCGGCCAGGATAATGGCCAGCATGGTCACGTTGTCGATGATCTTCATGACCGACCCGAACCAGGACTGGGTCAGGGCCGGGTTGAAGCGCACGCGCAAGGCCAATTCCACCGGCTGAGCCTGACTTACCCGGAAGTGCTGCACAAACTCGTTCACCTCGCCCAGCACGATCTGCTGGATATGGCCGCTGCCCGTGAAGGCCTGGCTCATGCGCGTGGCATCGACATTGAGCTGGACTGCGGGTGAACGTCCGGCCAGCACGTCCCGCTGGAAGTTCGGCGGGATGTTGAGCGAGAACGTATACACCCCGGCATCCAGCCCTGCATCGACCTCGGCCAGGCTCACCTTCTGGGGCGGCATGAACTGCGGCGGAAAAAAGGCCGAGGTGATGCGCGCCGAAAGGGGCGAGTCGTCCTCGTCGACGATGGAGATGGGCACTTTGTTCAGCTGTTCCGGCATGGCCGTCGCAGCGATATGGATCTGGAAGGTGAAACTGTAGATGATCAGGACCAGCATGAAGGGGTCCCGAGCCAGGCTCCAGAGTTCCTTGACGCCCAGATGCCCAACGTTGGAAAGCCTGCTCATGCTCACTGCTCCTGCTTCTTGAGGAGAATGACGGCCAGCCAGATGACGGCCAGAGCGGCCAGAATCATGGGGGCGAAGGTCTGGTCCAGGTCGCGCATGCCCAGGGCCTTGTTGAACACTCCACGGCAGATGGTCAGGTAATGGCTCGCGGGGTATATTTCGCCAATGAAACGTCCCGCCCCTTCGAGGGAGGACACGGGGTTGATCATGCCCGCGAACTGGATGGCCGGCAGCATGCTGCCGATCATGGTGAAGAACATGGCCGCGATCTGGCTTTTGGTGAAGGTGGAGGCGAGCAGCCCGAATCCAGTGGCAAAACACACAAAAATGAACGTGGCCAGGGTCAGAGTGACAAAGCTGCCTTTGATGGGCACTCCGAACAGGGTCACAGCCACAAAGCTCAGCAGCAGAAAATTCGCCATGCCCAGCACGAGGTAGGGCAACTGCTTGCCGAGCAGGAATTCGCTGCGCGTCACCGGCGTGACGTAGAGGTTGATGATCGAGCCGAGCTCTTTTTCGCGCACCACCGACAGGGCGCTGAGCATGGCCGATATCATGAGCAACAGAAGGGGGATGACCGCAGGCACCATGGCGTTCAGGCTCTTCACATCGGGGTTGTACCGGAAACGGGTTTCCACTGTGGCGGGGACCCTCACCTCCTCCAGGCCGAGGCGGGTCCTGACGATTTCTCCCAGCCAATCCTGGTGCATGCCCTGAACATACCCCCTGATCGTTTCCGCCCGCGAGGGCATGGCCCCGTCGATCCAGGCACCGATCTGCACCCGGGTTCCGCGTTGCAGATCCCTTCCGAAGCCGGGGGGGATTTCCATGGCCAAGGAAAGCTCTCCGCTGCGCATGCGCTGGTCGAGATCTGCATAGTCGAGGATGGGCGGCTTCTCGATGAAGTAGCGGGAGCCGGAGATGTTCAGGGCGTAGTTGCGGCTGAGCATGGTCTGATCGCGGTCGAGGACGGCGTAGCGCAGGTCGTTGACATCCATGGTGATGCCGTAGCCCATGATGAGCATCAGGATCAGGGTGCCGAAGGTGGCCATGACCAGGCGCACCGGATCGCGCCCCAGTTCAAGGGTCTCGCGGAGCGTGTAGCTGAAGGCGCGAGAGAAACTGAACACAGGGCCGCGGGTGGGCGCGGGTTTAGGAGCGATCGAAAGGGGCGGCACATTGTTTGACGTGGACGGCGGCTCAGGCCCGGTTTTGCCGTCGACGCCTGCCGCGTCCTGCAGATAGGCGATGAAGGTGTCTTCGAGATTTTTTGCACCGCGATTGTGGACCAGGTCAGCCGGCGCGCCGCTGACCAGGACGCGGCCGGCGTGCATGAGGGAGATCCGGTCGCAGCGTTCGGCCTCGTTCATGAAGTGGGTGGAGATGAAGATGGTCACCTTGTCGTTCCGCGACAGGTCGACGAGCAACTGCCAGAAGGCGTCCCTCGCCACGGGATCCACACCCGAGGTGGGTTCGTCAAGGATCAACATTTCCGGAGCGTGCACCATGGCGACGGCCAGGGACAGGCGCTGGCGCATGCCCAGGGGCAGGCTGCCCGGGAGCGCGCCGGGGACGGCTTCCAGGCCGAACCGGGCCAGCAGCTCCTGAACGCGGGCCGGTATCCTGGCCTCGGGCACGCCGAAAAGGCGCGCGTGCAGTACCAGGTTCTGTTCCACAGAAAGTTCCGTATACAGCGAGAAGGATTGGGACATGTAGCCCACGCGCCGTCTTGTGACGATGTCGCGGGCGTTCACCGTATGTCCGAAAAGCTCCGCGTGGCCTTCATTGGGGGGCAGCAGCCCGGTGAGCATTTTCATGGTCGTGGTCTTGCCGCAGCCGTTGGAGCCGAGGAAACCGAAGATTTCACCGCGCTGGATGCAAAAGCTGACGCGGTCCACGGCCGTGAAGTCGCCAAAGCGCAAGGTCAGGCCATGGGCTTCGATGGCGATGTCCGCTCCTCCGGTTCTGGGCGGAAGGATCACGGCCCTGTGTCCGCGTTTCTTCTCGTCCGGCAGAAGTTCGATGAAGGCCATTTCCAGTGTCTGCTGGCCGGTGCGCTGATGCAATTCCCGAGGGCTGCCCGTGGCCAGAATCCGCCCCGCATCCATGGCCACCAGCCAGTCGAAACGCTCAGCTTCATCCATGTAGGCCGTGGCCACCATCACGCTCATACCAGGGCGGTTCTCGCGAATACCGGCAATGAGGGACCAGAATTGGCTGCGCGCCAAGGGGTCCACTCCGGTGGTCGGTTCATCCAGGATCAGCAGTTCCGGATCGTGGATGAGCGCGCAGCACAGTCCCAATTTCTGCTTCATGCCGCCCGAGAGCTTCCCGGCCGGGCGGTGGAGGAAGGGATACAGCCCAGTGGCCGTGGTCAGCTCGTCGATGCGCCTGCGGCGTTCATCTTTCCCGTGGCTGAAAAGGCGGCCGAAAAACTGCAGATTCTCCTCCACCGACAGGGTCGGGTACAGATTCCTGCCCAATCCCTGCGGCATGTAGGCAATGAGCGGGCCAACCTGATTGCGGTGGTGACGGACCTGCATGTCGCCGTCCAGCACCGTAAGGCTTCCTGTCTGCACTGCGCGGGCACCGGAAACGAGTGCCAGCAGGCTCGACTTGCCGACACCGTCGGGGCCGATGAGACCGACCATGAGGCCGGCGGGCACTTTC
>ERZ1645192.2717-NODE-2717-length-14575-cov-43.293182_pt1 | contig 14575 bp, 12 predicted proteins | sample MGYA00575354_ERZ1645192 | MGnify/ENA primary metagenome ERZ1645192 (study PRJEB40844, sample SAMN11349763) | freshwater sediment metagenome | isolation source: river sediment | host: Sediment | place: India: Faizupur Khadar , New Delhi | collected 2017-02-21 ... | reverse complement strand
GACCGGGCAGGCGCTTCTTCGGATTCCCGGGGCTGGTTCCCCGGGCCGGGCTCCATAAATCGGGCTCACCGGGTCGAACTCCACAAATCGGGCTCCCCGGTCCGGGCAAAGGGACGCTAGACGTGATTCCTCAGCATGAGCTCGCCGGGGTGGGGGTTCAGGTAGACCTGGCGGAGCAGGTATTCGGGCCTCAAGCGGCGCACGTAGTGGCCCAGCATGGTGACGGGGACCACGAGCGGCAGGATGCCCTGGTGGTACTTGTCGATGATCTCCAGGAGCTCGGCCTTCTCGTCCGGGCTCAGCTCCTTCTTGAAATACCCCATGATGTGCTGGAGCACGTTCGTGTTCTTCCTGGGCGTCGCGATCTTTGCGAGCGCTGGCGCCAGCGCCTGCAGGTAGTCCTCGTGGATGCGCTTGTTCCCTCTGCCCCGGGCCAGGGCGGCGCCCAGCTCCTTGAGGGCGGCGGGGTCGTGGGCCATGAGGAGGTACTTGTGGTCTGCGTGGAACTCCAGGAGGGCGGAGAGCGACCGGTCCCGGGCGAGGAGCCCGTGCCAGCGGTGCATGACGAAGACCCGCTCGATGAAGTTCTCCCTGAGCTTGCTGTCGTTCAGCCTGCCGTCGTCCTCCACGGGCAGGTGGGGGAACCGCTCGACGACCCCCCGGGCGAAGACCCCCACCCCGTCGTTTCTCACGCCCCTGTCCGTGTAGACCTTGATGCGCATGAGCCCCGAGCTGGGTGAGCGCGACTTGAAGATGAACCCGCACAGGGGGAGCTTCGCGAGCCCGTCGAGGCGGCCGGCCATCCAGGAGCGCATCTGCCCGGTCATGTCGATGCCCGTCTCCCTCGTCACCAGCTTCACCTCGCCGTCCTCCTCCACCAGCCGGACCGCCTCCCGGGGAATCCCCATGCCGCACTCCACCTCGGGGCAGACCGGGGAAAAATCGACGTACCTGCCGAGGGTGTCCCGGAGGTATCTGTCGAGCTTGTGCCCGCCGTCGTACCGGACGTTCTCGCCCAGGAGGCAGGTGCTGATCCCCACGAGCGGCTTGTTTCCCCTGGTCATTTGGTCAGGATTTTCCATGCAAACTCACCACACCGAGCACACGAGCCCCTTGAGATAGCCCGCCTCGGGGAAATTGAGCGAGATGACGTGGTCGGACGCCTGGCCGAGCCGGTTGACGACGCGAGCCTCCCTGCCCGCGTCCAGGGCCGCGTCCGCCACGATCTTCTGGAACAGGTCCGTTTCCATGAGGCCCGAGCACGAGAAGGTGAACAGGAGCCCCCCGGGCTTGATGAGCTTGAAGGCCAGGAGGTTGATGTCCTTGTACCCCCTGCTGGCCCGCATGAGGGACGAGCGGGAGTCCACGAACCGCGGCGGGTCGAGGACCACGATGTCGAAGAGCCTGCCCAGGTCCCGGTACTGCCGAAGCAGGGAGAACACGTCGGCCTCCACGTTCTTCGCCTGCATGGCCGAGAACCCGTTGAGCTCGAAGTTTTTCCGGGCGAGGTCCAGGCAGGCCCGGGAGGAGTCCACGTTGACCGCGCCCGCGGCCCCGCCCTTGAGGGCTGCCACGCCGAAGCCCCCGGTGTAGGAAAAGCAGTTCAGGACCTCTCTGCCCGAAGCGTACCGGGCGAGGCAGGCCCGGCTGTCCCGCTGGTCGAGGTAGAAGCCCGTCTTGTGTCCGCGCTTTACGTCCACGAGGAACCTGCACCCGTTTTCCCTCACGGAAACCGCCTCCGGGGGCTCGCTCCCAAAGAGGGTTCCGGACATCCTGCCCAGCCCCTCCTTGGCCCTCACGTCCACGTCCGAGCGCTCGTAGATGCCGGCACAGTCCACGAGCTTTTGAAGCTCGGCCACGATCAGGGGCTTGGCGAACTCGGCCCCGGCGGTGAGGAACTGGCACACCAGGAACTGGGCGTAGCGGTCCACGACGAGCCCGGGCAGACCGTCGGACTCGGAGTTTACGAGCCTCTGACAGTCCGTGTCCCCGCCAGGCTTCATCAGCGCCCTCACCTCCACGGCGCTGGTGAGGCGGGAGCGGAAGAACGCGGGCCCCACGATCTCTTCGGGATTGAACGTCCAGACCCGCACCCTGATCTGGGACCGGGGGGAGTAGGCGCCCCGGGCGAGCCATGCGCCGTCTGCCGAAAGGACCTCCACGGTCTCCCCGGACCCGGGCCTGCCCCGGACCTCGCCCACCGCCCCCGAGAACACCCACGGGTGACGCCTGAGGAGCGACTTTTCCCTTCCGGGTTTGAGGATCACCTCTGCCATGCACCTATAAGAGCCAGAATCCGGCGCGGTTCACAAGGAAATTTTCCCACGAGGCCCCCCGGGAGGGGAAGGGCACCTCATCGTGCCCGCCAGGCCGGGGCATTGGTCCCGCGGGCATGCAGGACAGGCGAGCCTTAAGCGGGGTGACCGCATAGGAGCATGGTCTTCCCTCAGAAGAGCTCCGGCCCCCTCGGTGCCGGCGCGCCTCAGGGGCGCGAAGCGGGCTTCTTCATGGACAGGGAGATCCTTCTGCGCCCGAGGTCCACCTCCAGGACCCGCACGCTCACCTTCTGGCCCACCTTCACCACGTCGGCGGGGTCCTTCACATAGCGGTCGGCGAGCTGGCTGATGTGCACGAGCCCGTCCTGGTGCACCCCCACGTCCACGAAGGCGCCGAACTTCGTGACGTTCGTGACGATGCCGGTGAGCTCCATGCCCTCCCGCACGTCCTCGATGCGCTCGACGCCCTCGGTGAAGCTCACGATCTCGAAGTCGCGCCGGGGGTCCCTGCCCGGCTTCTCGAGCTCCGCCATGATGTCCTTGAGGGTGGGCAGACCGATGTCGTCGCCCGCGTAAGAGGTCAGGTCTATCCTTTCCCTGAGCGCGCGGTCCCCCATGAGTTCGTTCAGCGAACAGCCCAGGTCAGAGGCCATGCGCTCCACCAGCCCGTAGCGCTCCGGGTGCACGGCGCTCGCATCGAGCGGGTGGGCGCCTTCCCGTATGCGCAGGAAGCCCGCCCCCTGCTCGAAGGCCTTCTCGCCCAGGCGGGGCACCTTCCTGAGCTCAGCCCTGCTCCGGAAGGGCCCGTGCTCCGCGCGAAAGGCCGCGATGTTGCCCGCCAGGACCGGCCCGAGCCCCGAGACATGCGAGAGGAGCTCGGGGCTCGCGGTGTTCACCTCCACGCCCACGGCGTTCACGCAGCTCCGGACCACGTCGTCGAGCCTGGCCTTCAGCCTGTTCTGGTCCACGTCGTGCTGGTACTGGCCCACGCCGATGGCCTTGGGGTCGATCTTCACGAGCTCCGCCAGCGGGTCCATGAGGCGTCTGCCGATGGAGACAGCCCCCCTGACCGTCACGTCGTGCTGGGGAAACTCACGGCGGGCCGCCTCGGAGGCGGAGTACACCGACGCCCCGCTCTCGTTCACCATGACCACGGGGATGCGGAGGTCGAGGCTCCGCACGAAGGCCTCGGTCTCGCGCCCCGCCGTGCCGTTGCCGATGGCCACCACCTCGGCGGCGTACTCCTCCACCAGGCTCCTCACGGTTCGGGCCGCATCCTCCGCCCTGCCCCCGGCGAAGCCCGGGAAGATCACCTCGTGGTGGAGGAGGGCGCCCTGGGCGTCGAGGCACACGACCTTGCAGCCGGTGCGCATGCCCGGGTCGATGGCGAGCACGCGCTTCGAGCCCAGGGCCGGGGCCATGAGCAGCTCCCGGAGGTTGCTTGCGAAGACGCCCGTGGCCTCGTCGTCGGCCCGGCCCTTCAGGAGGGCCTTGAGCCCGTTTTCCAGGGAGGGGGCCAGCAGGCGCCCGTAGCTCTCCGCCGCGGCGAGGGCGACCTGCTCCGAGCACGGGTTCGCCCCCTTGACCGCTTCCCGGTGCACAAGGCCGAGGGCCGCTTCCTCGTTCGGCCGTGCGCCCACCTTCAGAAACCCCTCCCGGCCGCCGCGGAACATGGCCAGGACGCGGTGGCCGGGGGCCTTCGCCGCGGGCTCGGACCAGTGGAAGTAGTCCCGGTAGGTGGCGCCCTTCTCTTCTGCGCCCGCGCAGACCTCGGACGTGAGCACGCCCTCCTTTTCGAAGAAGGCGCGGAGCTTCGCCCGCACCCCGGCATCCTCGGAGATGCGCTCGGCGATGATGTCCCGGGCACCGGCAAGGGCGTCCGGAACGCTCCCCACCCCCTTTTCCTCATCGAGGAAAGCCCGGGCTTCGGCCAGGGGGTCCACCCCGTCCTTCTGGGCAAAGACCGCATCCGCCAGCGGCTCGAGACCCTTTTCCCGGGCAATGGTGGCGCGGGTCCTCCGCTTGGGCCTGAAGGGCAGGTACAGGTCCTCGAGCCCGGCCATGGTCGGGGCGGCATTGACCGCACGGGCCAGCTCGGCCGTGAGCACCCCCTGCCCTTCCAGGGACTTGAGGATCGCCCCCCTCCGGTCGTCCAGGAGCTCGAGCTCCTTGAGGCGGTCTTTCACGCCCGTGATGACCACCTCGTCCAGGGAACCGGTCTTTTCCTTGCGGTAGCGGGCGATGAAGGGCACCGTGGCGCCCTCGGCGAGGAGGCCCGCCACGGCGGCAACCTGCCGGGGCCGTATGCCCAGCTCGGCTGCGATCTGTGCAATGCGGGCTTCGTTCATACCCTCCCTGTATCGCGCCCGTGCCCGGACTGTCAATCCCGCCGGGAATGCGAAAAGCCCCTTTCCTGGTGGAGATCTTCGAGAGGCACGGCTTCATCTGGGGCTGCAGGTGGCGCAGCTATGACGCCATGCACTTCGAGTACCGGCCCGAGCCGCTCCACAGGTGATCAGTCGTCGAACCCTTCGGGCAGGGCCTCCCGGGCGAACTGCTCCAGGTAGTCCCGGTCCACGGCCAGAACCGGCCCCTTCCAGGAGATGATCCCCCTGCCCCTGAGCCTCTCGAAGAGGCGGGACAGGGTCTCGGGGATGGTGCCGATGGCGGATGCGATGTCCTTTTTCGAGAGCTCGGGGGAGTACTCCTCCCGCACGCCGTAGTGCTCGACCAGGAAGCGGAAGAAGCGCTCCTCCACGTCAAGGCTCGTGAGGTAGAGGATCCGGTCCGTGAGGTAGCGCTGCTTGTGCATGAGCGTGGCGATGAACTCGTTGCGGAACCGGGGCTCGTCCAGCAGGCCGAGGAAATGCTCACGGGGGATGAGCACCGCCGAGACCGGGGTCATGGCCGCGGCGCTCACGGGGTAGACGTCGCTCTCGAAGAGGATCACCTCGGCGAAGATGGAGCCGGGCCCCTGGAGCCTGAGCACCGTCTCCTGGCCCGCCGGCGAGGTCTTGTAGATCTTGACGGTCCCCGAGGAGAGGGCGTAGAAGCCCGTGCCCGTGTCCCCCTCGAGGAACAGGATGCCGTTTCTGGGATGCTTCACCAGGCGGCACTGCTTCGCGATCATGGCGAGCGACTGTTCGCTCAGGGAGGGAAAGGCCGTCCTCAGTATGTTTTCAAGCTCCATCCTGTCCTCTCGTGCGCTTTATTCGATCTTCCCGAATTATTTTTTCAGATTTGACCCAAGTCAAGTATTCCCTTTTGCCGGCCTGTTATTATTGACAACATAATACAGAATAAACAAGGAGGATGACATGATGTTCTGTTACCAGTGCCAGGAAACGGCGAAAAACACCGGCTGCACCGTCAGGGGTGTGTGCGGAAAGACGGAGGACACGGCAAACCTGCAGGATCTCCTCATCTACAGCCTGAAGGGTCTTGCGGCGTGCGCCAGGCAGGCCGGCGGCAAGGCCGACCTCATGGACCTCGGCCGGTTCACCATCCGGGCCATGTTCTCCACCATCACCAACGCCAACTTCGACAACGACCGGATCGTGGCTCTGATCCGCGAGTCGCTGAAAAAGCGCGAAGAGCTGAAAAAGAGCGCCGGCCTGAACGTGACCGCCCCCGAAGCCGCCCTGTGGTTCTCCGACGACGAGGGCGAGTTCACGCAGAAGGCCCCCTCCGTGGGCATCCTCGCCACGGAGAACGAGGACGTCCGGTCACTGCGCTCCCTGCTCCTGTTCGGCATGAAGGGCATCTCGGCCTACGCGGACCACGCGTACATCCTCGGGTACGAAGACCCGGAGATCTACTCCTTCCTGTTCAAGGGCCTCGAGGCCATGACCCTGGACAAGACCGCCGACGAGCTGGTGGCCCTGGTCCTCGAGTGCGGGAACACCGCGGTGAAGACCATGGCCCTGCTGGACAAGGCCAACACGGAGACCTACGGCACCCCGGGCCTCACCAAGGTGAACATCGGCGTGCGGGGCAACCCGGGCATCCTCGTCTCCGGCCACGACCTCAAGGACTTCGAGGAGCTCCTGAAGCAGACCGAGGGCACCGGCGTCGACGTGTACACCCACTCCGAGATGCTGCCGGCCAACTATTACCCCGCGTTCAGGAAGTACTCCCACCTCGTGGGCAACTACGGCAACGCCTGGTGGAAGCAGAACGAGGAGTTCGAGAGCTTCGGCGGCCCGGTTCTCATGACCACCAACTGCATCATTCCCCCGAAGGATTCCTACAAGGACCGGGTCTTCACCACGGGCATGGTGGGCTACCCGGGCATGAAGCACATCCCCGAGCCGGAAAACGGCAAGGCCAAGGACTTCAGCGAGATCATCGCCCTGGCGAAGAAATGCCCCCCGCCCACCCAGATCGAGACAGGCGAGATCACCGGCGGGTTCGCCCACGAGCAGGTTCTGCAGCTCGCCGACAAGGTGGTGGACGCGGTGAAGTCGGGCGCCATCAAGCGCTTCGTGGTCATGGCCGGCTGCGACGGCAGGTTCAAGGCGCGCAACTACTTCACCGAAGTGGCCCAGTCCCTGCCGCAGGACACCGTGATCCTCACCGCGGGCTGCGCCAAGTACCGCTACAACAAGCTGCCCCTGGGCGACATCGGCGGGATCCCGCGGGTGCTCGACGCGGGCCAGTGCAACGACTCCTACTCGCTGGCGGTCATAGCGCTCAAGCTCAAGGAGGTCTTCGGGCTCTCGGACATCAACGAGCTGCCCATTTCCTTCGACCTCGGCTGGTACGAGCAGAAGGCCGTGGCCGTCCTCCTGGCGCTGCTGGCCCTGGGCGTCAAGCATATCCGCCTCGGGCCTACGCTCCCGGGCTTCCTGTCCCCCAACGTGGCCAAGGTCCTCGTGGACAACTTCGACATCAGACTCGTCGGGGACGCGGCGGGCGACGTGGCGGCCATGGTGGAAGGGAGGTAGCGGGGAGACGTCACAGGACCGGGGCCGCACTCCCCACAGGGGGCGGCCGTTTCCGGTCCGGCACGATCCTCGATCAAATACCGGGGTTCCCCTCCGTACGGGGGGGTTTCCCCGCCTCTGCCCGGAGGGAACTCCGGGTGACGGGAGCATGACATGAAAAGAAACATCATCGAGATAGACGAAGAGCTCTGCAACGGGTGCGGGAGCTGCGTGACCGCCTGCGCCGAAGGGGCGCTTCTGATGGTGGACGGCAAGGCGAAGCTCGTGAGCGACGTCTACTGCGACGGCCTGGGCGCCTGCATCGGAGACTGCCCCACGGGCGCGCTCAAGGTCATCGAGCGCGACGCGCCCGCGTTCGACGAGAAGGCGGTGGAAAGGCACCTCGAGGAATCGAACAGGCCCGAGATGCCTCTGGCCTGCGGCTGCCCGGGCTCCGCAGCCATGACGTTCCAGATCGCCGATGGCCCGAGCGGCCCGGCACCGGGGAAGTCGAGCCTCTCCCACTTCCCGGTGAAGCTCCAGCTCCTCAACCCGGCTGCACCCTTCCTCAGGGGTGCGGACCTGCTCCTCATGGCAGACTGCGCCGCCCTGTGCTACCCGGCCCTGCACCAGAAGCTCCTCAAGGGCAAGGCCGTGGCCATGGGCTGCCCCAAGCTGGACGACCTGCCCGCGCACGTGGAGAAGCTCTCCCGGGTCATCTCCCAGGGCGGCGTCAGGAGCCTCACCGTGGTCCACATGGAAGTGCCCTGCTGCAGCGGGTTCGTCCGCGCCGCCCAGATGGCGGTGCAGCAGGCCGACGCGCACATCCCCGTGCGGCACATCACCATCGGCCGCCAGGGCGACCTCCTGGCCGAGGGCCCGGTGGAAATCTGAGCGCGATGCCATCGAACCTCCTCCCGGCCGGGTGAGCCTGCATGCCCTCGCGGCTCACCCGGCAGGGGCTCGTCGGGGCGTCCGTCGTCCCCAATTTCAAGAATTCCCGAAACCGGGGACATCCCTGTTTTCTGGGGGCATTGACTCGGAAAGGGCATTCAGGGATAATGCTACCGTGAATCATGAAATGCCTGAAAAGATCTGCTTCGAGGGGGGTGTATGGCTCAGGATGAAAAGGCGGAGGTCCCGGGAAAGAAAGGGTTTCGGAGAAGGACGTTTCTCGGCTGGGGGGCGGCGCTCCTGGGCGGGGGGGCGCTGGCCTGGGCCCTGGGCCCCTGGCTGAGGAAGGCCCCACCCGCCGGCCCCGCGGCGTTCAGGAAATCGCCGCACGGAAGCCCGAGGCTCATCTACGTCGCCATCGACGCCCTGCACCCGAACTACCTCGACCTGAACGCGGACGGCCTGGCCGGCGGCGGCCCGGGCAACTGGCTCATGCCCAACGTCCGCGCCTTCCTGGAAAAGGCCCTGTGGTTCCGTGACGCCAAGGCGTACCTCCCCGCGGCCACGGACATGAACCATCTCAACGCCATGGCCGGCACCTCCACGGCGCAGACGGGCATCATCGGCGTATGGGCGCAGCCCCAGCGCTGGGACGACAAGGGCCGGGCGGTCATCGCCCACTCGAGCCTCCAGCTCACCCGGGACGACCGGGGCAGGCCCGTGGACACCATCTTCCACGCCTGGAAGAGGCGCTGGCCGGAGTCGAGGACGCTCCTGATCACGGGCAAGGAGTGGGTGGGGGAGATGTTCCGGGACGAGAAGCCCGGGACGTGCGTGGACATCCTCGTGACCGGGCCGAAGCACCCGGACTACCTCCAGCCGCCGAAGCGGGAGAGCCTCGCGGACCCGGAAGGCGACCCGGACGCCGCCTGCGACCCGGAAGGGGGGCGCCAGGGGTTTTTCGCGGGACGCATGGACCCGAGCACCTCCTGGACGAGGATGTACACCGGCCAGAAAAGCCTGCTCACCCTCCAGATGGAGCATTTCGCCCGGCACTTCCCCCACGACAAGTGGGTGGTGGACGCCGCCCTGGAGATCTGCCGGAGAGAGGACCCCGAGCTTTCCTACATCCTCCTGGCCCAGTGCGACGACGCGGGCCACTGCATCGGGAACGCGCCCGACCCCGCGGAGTTCACCGATGCCAAGCCGCCACTCGAGCTCCCCGAGGGCTGCGGGGCCACGCCCGAGGACACGCTCGTGAGCAGGAGGAACAGGCTCCTCTGCAAGAGCCCCATCCTCGACGTGGTCCGGGACGTGGACAGGCAGTTCGGCAGGCTCATGGAGGGGTTCCGGAAGCTGGGCGTCCTGGAGAACGCCACGGTGGTCCTCCTGAGCGACCACTGCGCCGTGAACCACCTCGCCGTGGACGACTTCTCCTCCACGGACGTCATGGGCATCATCGAGCGGGCGGGGCTCGTGGAGGGGAAAAACGTGTACGCCTTCAGCGTGAGCTCCTACGGCAACCTCTACTGGCGCGACCGGAAGGAGGACGTGGCGAAGGCCAAAAAGGTCCTCCGGGAGCACACCGCCATCAACCCCGAGACCGGCAGCTCCGAGTGCCCCTGGTGGGTCCTCGACCGGGAGGACATGAAAAGGGGGATCGAGGGCGTCTGCCTGCCGGGCGAGCTGTACCATGCCCATTACATCGAACGGGACCGGGAGAAGACCATGCTCTGGCCCGACCTCATCGTCCTGGCGAAAAACGGCTGGCAGATCCCGGCCTACAACGGGCACGTTCCCAACGTGGGCATCAAGGCCCCCCGGTGGTCACCGCCCTGGCGGGTGTACAACGGGGGCCACGGGTCGGTGGACACCCTGCCCATCGTGGCTGCCATCGCCATGCCGGAGGGGAAGACGGGCACGAGCGAAAAGCCGGTGCGCATCGCCGACCTGGGCGTCACGGCGGCAGCGCTGTTCGGCCTCGAGCTTCGTTCGGCCGCGGTTGGAAAGGACTTGAGTCCCGACCTGAAAGGGTGATGCGCCGGGGGGGCGATTCCGAGCCCCCGCGCAGCGCGACCCGGGGAGGAAAGAAAGACGGGGGGCAGGGAGAGGATTTCCTTGATACCCGCGGACGGCTACCCGGGGCACAACCATGTGCCCACCAGGGCGGCCGACCTCCCTAGTCCCCGCGGACGGCGACCCGGGAGCCGTGCTTCATCCCGTCGGGCGGGTCCGCCACGAGGGTGTCGCCCGGGGTGACGCCGCCAAGGACCTCGACCTGCTCCCTGAACTGCCTGCCGAGCCGGACGGCCTTTTGCGCGACCCGGTCGGCCGACACCTTGAACACGGAGTACCCGCCCCGGAAAGGCGTGAGGGCCGAGCGGTCCACTGTCATCAGCGGCGTGCTGTCTTCGGGGGTCATTTCACGGGCGAGGAAGGCGACCTGTGCGGTCGCGCCGGGCCTGATCCGGGGGTCGTGGTCCAGGAGGCCCACCCTCACCACGGCCTTTTCCGCGCCACCCCCCGCCAGAGGCAGGACTGCAGACACCTCGCCCCTGAACGGCCTGTCCCTCAGGCCGAGGATGATCTCACAGGGCTGGCCGGCGCTGACCTCTTTCTTTCCGGACCCGGGCACCTCCACCTCCACCTCCAGGGACCCCAGGTCTGCCAGCGTGAGGATTCCCGGTCCTTCGTCGGCGCCTTCCGCCAGGGGCCTCACCAGGTCTCCCGGAGAGGCGCTCAAGGACAGCACGATGCCGTCGAAGGGTGCGCGGATGCGGGCGTGCCCCAGGAGGAACTCCACCCGCCGGAGCATCGCCTGCTGCGCCCCCACCGTTGCCCGCGCCACCTTCAGGGCGGACCTTGCCTTGCGGAGCCGGATCTCGGAGGAGCTGCGGTCGCTCTCGGTGAGCGAGCCCGCGGCGTACAGCTCCCTGTCCCGCGCAAAGGCGGATTCCGCATCGATCAGCTCGATGCCCGCCTGCTCGAGGCCCGCGTTCGCAAGCTTCAGGTTTGCCTCGCTCTGCTCGCGGGCGAGCATGGTCTCGGTACCCTCGAGCGTGGCCACGAGCTGGCCCTTCTTCACGAGGTCTCCCTCTTTCACGAAAATCTGCGCCACTTCCCCGGGCATCCGGGGGAAAAGGGAGACCTTCCGGCCGACAGCGACCTTCCCTTCGGCTTTCATGCTCGTGTACATCTGGTATGGGTACGCCTCTCGGACCCTGGTCACGCTGACCGTGTACTCCCGGTTGAAGGAGCCTGCGTACAGGAAAATCCCCAGGGCGACCACCAGGGAGAAAAAGGCCACCAGGTCATAGGGGCGGACCTTCCTCGCCTTCTCCCTGCCCCCTCCCAGGTGCCCGGCCATGCCTTTCGAAAGGACCTGCTGTTCCATGCCTTCAATCCCCTGCCTTCCGTGTTATGAGCTCGCCCCCCGTTTCTTCCCGCCCGCCTCGCGGCGGCATTTCTGCCCGGGCGAAGACACTGGTGCGTAAGCGGCAAAGGGGCTGTTTCCCCTTTCGGCACGCCGGGGCGTTCTCTGTAATATCCCCTGTTCCGAAGGCGTTTTTCTCAAGTCCGGGGGAGAGCTTCGAGCAGAGCGGGGGGGTGATCATCCAGGCGCCCCCCGCGTTTTCCGCAATGCCGGCGGGGGAATCCGGGCAGCACCCTACGGCTTTTGCTTAAGTCTCCGCAGGAGGAAGAACGGGGCGTGGTTCGAGGTGAAGGCAGGCGGGTCGGCCCGCACGATGCGGGCGATGGAGGGGTGGCGCTTGAGTTCCTTGTCCAGGAACTGCCGCACCTTTTTCCTGTCCCACCCCTTCGGGTGGACGAAGCCCCGGTAGAGGGAAAGGTCGCCATCGGAGAAGTCATAGGTGTCGAGGCCGAATGAAGAGGCGCTTTTCCGGGGGAGATTGAAGATCGACAGGTTCAGGAAGTCGAACAGCCCGTGGTTGCGGGCAATGAAGTCGAGGGTCTTCCTGGCGCTCCCCTCGTCCTCCGCGGGCGTCCCGAAGAGCAGGTAGGCGTAGGTGCCCACTCCGGCGCCTTTGACCGCTTCGAGGACACGGAGGGAGTCTTCGAGCCTGATTCCCTTGCCCAGCGCGTCGAGCACGCCCTGGTCGCCTGACTCGATGCCCAGCTTGAGCATGACGCAGCCCGAGCGCTTCAGCGCCCTTAAGAAGTCGGGGTCCGCAAGCTGGGGGGTGACCCGGGCGAACCCGTACCACGGCGCCCCGGGCCCCTGCCTGGCCAGGGACTCGAGGAGGGCCGGGCTCAGGGCATTGTCGCAGAAGTGGACGAGGCGACCCGGTGCCCCCTCCCCTTCGATGCCCCGGAGAACCTCCCCCAGGGGCACCGCCCGATACCGGCTCCCCTCGGCCTTCTCGGGGCAGAACGCGCACTTCCCCCAGTAGCACCCCTGAGACGCGCTCAGCGGGAGCACCCGGGCCGGGGAAAGATACAGGTCCGCGGGAAAAGGGCTGAAGTCGGGCGGGCATCCTGTGCCCTTGCCCTGCCTGCCGGCCAGGGCGAGGATCCTCTCCTCGCCGGGGCCCGCATGGAGCTCGTCCACGAGGCCCTCGAAGGGGTTGCCCGTCCCGGTGCCCCGTATCCAGGAGGTGACGAGCCCTCCCCCCATGACGATCCTGACGTCCCGGCTCAATCCCCTGACGAAGCCCGCCAGGGCGAAGGCGGCGAGCGCCTGGGAGAGATAGTTCAGGGAAAGGCCCACCACCCGGGGCGCGTGCTCCTCCAGAAGGGGTGCGATGCGCTCCCGGAAATAGCCGTAAAAGACGCTTTCTTCCGGGTGGCGAAAAGCCTCGGCGAGGTCCCGGCTCCTCACCGGCGAGCGTGACCGGGACGTGAGGTTGCCCAGGCTCACGAGCTCCCCGGCCGCAGCGGGCTGCCGGGCGAGCACCCGGTTGATCTCGGTCACTGCCCGGGTGTACTGGCCGATGCCCACAAAGGCCTCTCCCGACCTGAGGGAAGCGAGGTTTCCCTCCAGGTGGTTTGCCGCGCGCCGGGTCCAGGTGTCGTCGGCGGCCACACGCCTGCCCAGAAGATGGAGAAGCCCTTCGATGTTCGCGTCGAGCGCCAGGTGGCTCACGCCATGCGCGCGGAGAACGCCCGCAAGCCGGGCAAGGCCCGCGGGTGGCTCGGAGGGCTTCACCACGGGCGGGTGGATCAGCAGGATGTCCATGGGTGATCTTAAGCCCTCAGGGGTCTGCCGCCTCGAACGGCTGCGCGGGTCACCGCGCTCCCAGCTCCGCCCAGCGGGCATTGAGTTCGGTGCAGTCGAAGTACACCTCGTTGCGGCGGATGAGCCCCTGCCCGTCGAACTGCACGAAGCAGACCCCCACACACTGGACGACGCTTTCACCCACGGGGATCTTCGCGAGCCACTTGTTCAGGAACCCGTCCTCGAGGGGGATGGGCTCCAGCTGCGTCCACACCCAGTCCGGGTTGTGGGCGAGGAGCTTCCTGAAGTACTTCAGCAGGGCGTCCCTGCCCTTCACGCCCCCGGGGATGGTGGGGTCGAGGTACAGCGCATCCTCCGAGTAGAATGCCGCCAGCCTTTCCGGATCGTTCCCGGTCCACGCGGGCAGCCACCGCGAAGCGAACTCCCGCGCCTGTTCCCTGGTCATCATGCCCATGAGCACCTCCTCCCGTCTTTGTGGTATATGAGGAAGGCCTGCCTTGCAAGGGGATATCTGCGCGGTTTCCCGGGGCGACCGGCGGGATCTCCCGCCCCTTTCCCTGACAGGATGTCACGCCCCGGGTTCTGAACCGCAGTTCAATTTGTCATTTTGGCAGTCCCGGCCCCCGCGAAAGGCACCGGCTTGCCAGAAAGTCATGGGCACCACAGGGAAAATGTTTATAAGTGAGTCTTATCAATATGTTATAGAATCAGCATCATTGGCATGCCTGTTGCTCTATCACGGGCATGAGTTCATCAAAAAGGAGGAATTGAAAATGTTGGCACTGTGGATCGTCATCGGCTGCATGTTCATGACCGGGATCGGCATCAGGTTCACCTACAAGGTTCTCGGGCTCACCCCGGCGGAAGCCACCGCGGTGTTCGTCCTCATGGTGGCCCTGGTCGGCGTCAACACCGCTCCGGCCAAAGTGTTCCTCATGGGCCTGTTCTAAATAAAGGAGGGGATGACATGTTGACGCTCTGGATCGTAGTGGGTTGCCTGTTCGCCACCGGCATCGGCATCCGGTTCACCTATAAAGTGCTCGGGCTCACCCCGGCCGAAGCCACGGCGGTATTCATCCTCGTGTGCGCCTTCGTGGGCATCAATACCGGCCCTGCCAAGACGCTCCTCATGGGCCTGTTCTGACCTGCCCGCCGGGCCTGATATGCCCGTGCCGTGCCGGGCGCCAGGCCCGTCTTGACGGTCAGGAACATTGATTGTGCCTCCCGTACCTCGCTGCCGTTGACTTTCGCCTGCATAATCGTGTAATTTGACGGGGATGCTT
>ERZ1645192.2716-NODE-2716-length-14577-cov-5.988569_pt1 | contig 14577 bp, 13 predicted proteins | sample MGYA00575354_ERZ1645192 | MGnify/ENA primary metagenome ERZ1645192 (study PRJEB40844, sample SAMN11349763) | freshwater sediment metagenome | isolation source: river sediment | host: Sediment | place: India: Faizupur Khadar , New Delhi | collected 2017-02-21 ... | reverse complement strand
TGTTTGGTCTATTCCGACGCTTTTACTTGTTATAGCTATAAGTTTTGCTTTAGGTGCAGGTTTTTGGCAGATTTTTGTTGCTATTGGGCTCACCATGTGGGTTGATATTGCCCGTGTAGTAAGAGGTCAAGTAATCAGTTTACGTGAAAGAGAATTTGTAGAAGCCTCTAAATCCTTAGGCTTTAAAAATATGACTATTATTTTTAAACATATACTCCCTAATATATCCGGTACTATCATTGTAATTTCTGCTGCCAATTTTGCTTCTGCTATCTTAACAGAAGCCGGTTTAAGTTTTTTAGGAATTGGAGTTCAACCTCCTATGCCGTCTTGGGGTACAATGATAAAGGAAAACTACGGTTATATTATTTTAGATTATGCCTATCTGGCTATTGTTCCGGGTATCGCTATTATGTTGTTAGTATTAGCATTTATGTTACTTGGAAATGTTTTAAGGGATGTGATGGATGTAAAAGAGAATTAAACACTTTTAGAAAGTTAGATTTGCGTTATAGATAAAATTATTTTCCAATAGAAAATAATTTGTAATAAAATAACAAAAATCGAGAATTCGTACGTAATAAAAATATAATTTTGCAATTAAAAAATAAATACACATAAAAAAATGAGAAGATTAGTTTTTAGTTTATTAAGCATAGTGTTTCTGTATATTTCATGCAATTCAAATTCGAAAACCAACCAAAAGTCAGAAGAAATCCTTTCGGAAGAAGTTGCTGTTGTTATTCCTGAAAAATTAGACACCCCTGAAATTGTTGGGACCCCTGTTAAAATTAACTCGTATGAATTTATAAAATATATTCATGATTTTAATACAAATAGCACATGGCAATACAAAGGGTCAAAGCCTTGCATAGTTGATTTTTACGCAGATTGGTGTCGTCCTTGTAAAATGATGGATCCCATTCTGGAAAAATTAGCCAAAGAATATGATGGGGAAATTATAATTTATAAAATCAATATTGATAATAATAAAGATATAGCAAGTGCTTTTGCCATTAACTCCATCCCTTTTTTCTTATTTTGTCCATTAAATGGTCAACCACAATCATCTATGGGCATGATGTCTGAAAATGACATGCGTACGGTTATTGAAAATATGTTAAATCGATAAGTTATGTTGACTGATCAGGAAATACACGAAGGAAAAATTGTTAGTTTTTCTGATAATTGTATACATGTTCAGATAACAGTTAATGAGGCATGTCAAAATTGTAAAAGCAAAAATGCATGTATGATTTTTAATGCACGAGATAGAATTATAGATATAAATTCTTCAAATACTAATTCATATGAAATAGGTGAAGTTGTTGATGTTCAAATGAAGACATCAATAGGGTTAAAGGCCGTTTTGTTAGCGTATGTTATTCCTGTTATTGTTCTTTTAGTCAGTATTATAATTGGAATGACTCTAATTAAGAATGATATTCTTGTGTTATTAATTTCTTTTTTTTTATTGGCTATCTATTATTATAGCATTTACTTAGTCCGAGCAAAAATGAAACAAATATTTACGTTTACGTTAAATAAAAAAAACTAATTTTTTTTATTTATTAAGGAACAAAGATGTTAAATAAAATATTTTAAAGAAAATTAGTTTATTCAAAATAAAAGCTATACTTTTGCAAAACAAAATTCTTAAAAGATTCTTAAAAAAAATATAGTATAAGTTATGATGAAAAGAAAAATAGAAGTTGTTGAAAAGGAAAGTGTTGTAATTAAATTTGCAGGAGATTGTGGCGATGGAATGCAACTTTCAGGCACGTTATTTTCCGATACTTCTGCCATGTCGGGGAATGATTTATCCACTTTTCCTGATTATCCGGCTGAAATCAGAGCTCCGCACAATACAGTTGCCGGTGTTTCGGGTTTTCAAGTCCATATTGGTAGAGAAATAAGTACTATTGGTGACAAGTGTGATGTTTTGGTAGCTATGAATCCCGCATCTTTAAAAGCGAATATTCAATGGGTAATGCTTGGCGGAACGATAATTATTGATTCAGACACATTTGTTGAGAAAGCCTTTGAAAAAGCAGGCTATACAACTAATCCTCTTGAAGATGGTACTTTATCAAGCTTTAATATTATTAGAGCGCCTATTACATCTTTAGCCAAACAAATAGCTCTTGATAAAGGTTTAGACTTTAAGGTTGCCGAAAGAACTAAAAATATGTATGCTTTGGGAATGGTAGCATTTATTTTTGATAGAGATTTGGATATTTTATCAAAACAAATTGAATTAAAATTTAAGAAAAATCCTGTAATTGCTGAAGTAAATATTGAAGTTTTAAAAGCAGGATATATTTATGCAGAAAGTATAGAAAGTGTTGAATCACGTTATCATGTTCCAACAGCTAAATTACCAAAAGGAAGATATCGTAATTTATGTGGTAACATTGCTACTGCATGGGGATTGCTTGCCGCATCCGAACGCTCAGGAAGATCTTTGTTTTTGGGTTCTTATCCGATAACTCCTGCAACCGATATATTGGTTGAATTAGCAAGTCGAAAATCACTAAATGCTAAAGTGATGCAATGTGAAGATGAAATAGCTGGTATTTGTTCTGCTATAGGAGCGTCCTATGCTGGATCTATGGCTGTTACTTCAACATCAGGTCCAGGTTTATCACTTAAATCTGAAGCGATAGGATTAGCAGTTATGACAGAATTACCATTGATAATTGTTGATGTCCAACGAGGAGGTCCTTCCACAGGATTGCCTACAAAATCAGAACAAGCTGATTTGTTGCAAGTACTTTACGGACGTAATGGTTCTTGTCCATGTATTGTGATTGCTGCTACATCACCCAGTGATTGTTTTGAATCGGCATATACAGCCGCTAAACTTTCCATGGAACATATGACTCCTGTTATTTTAATGACTGACGGATATATAGGTCAAGGCACTGAGTTATTTAGAATTCCAAAAGTTGCCGATTTACCTCCAATTAACCCACCTATTGCAAAGAAAAATGATACTAATTATAAACCTTATCGTAGAGATGAAAAAACATTAGCTCGTCAATGGGCATTACCTGGAACAGAAGGACTTGAACATAGAGTAGGGGGCTTAGAAAAATCGGATGTTTTTGGTGCAGTATCAACAGATCCTATGAATCATGAAAAAATGGTGAGATTTCGAAATGAAAAAGTACAACGTATTGCTGATTATATTCCTGAACAAGAAATAATTGGTGATGAATCGGGTGAATTACTCGTAGTTAGTTGGGGAGGAACAAAAGGTCAAACATATGTTGCTGTACGTGAATTGCAGAAAGAAGGTAAGAAGATTAGTTTAGCGCATTTTAAATACATAATGCCTTTACCAAAAAATACAGCAAATGTGTTTTCTAAGTTTAAAAAAATTATTGTTTGTGAATTGAGTGATGGACAGTTTGCTAATTATTTATCAATCGTACATCCGCAATTTACATATGGCAAATATAATAAAGTAATGGGAATACCTTTTACGACGACAGAATTAAAGAATACTTTTAATCAAATTTTAGAGGAGGAATAAACTATGAGTTTTAATATGATAGAACGTTCAACGATTCCATTATCAAAAGAAGATTTTGCAAGTGATCAAATGGTTAAATGGTGTCCGGGATGTGGTTCACATGCAATTTTGGCATCTGTAGAAAATGTTTTTCCTAAAATTGGCTATAAAAGAGAAAATTTTTGTGTCGTTTCAGGTATAGGATGTGCTTCACGTTTTCCTTATTATATGAATACTTTTGGATTTCACGGTATTCATGGAAGAGCTACTCCTTTGGCTACAGGAATTCGAGTGTCAAACCGTCAATTAAGTGTTTGGATCACAGCTGGAGATGGTGACCTTATGGCTATTGGTGGTAATCATTTCATCCATACAATACGAAGAAATGTAGATTTGAATATTTTATTGTTTAATAATCAAATTTATGGATTGACTAAAGGACAATATTCTCCAACAACGCCTTTTGGTCAAGTAACTAAAACATCTCCTTATGGAACTATTGAAAATCCATTTGCAGTTGGGAAATTAGTATTAGCTGCTCAAGGAAGTTTTTTCGCACGTGCTTTAGATAATAATCCGAAATTAATGGTTGATGTAATGTTTGAAGCCGCTAAGCATGATGGTACTTCAGTAATTGAAATTTTGCAAAATTGTATTATTTTTAACGATGGTGCACATAAAACTATTGCAGATAGAACTACAGCTCAAGATAAACAACTTATCTTAAAACATGGAGAACCTATGATTTTTGGTAAAGATAGAAATAAAGGAATCAAATTGGGAAATAAGGGATTGGAAGTAGTAACCATAGGGGAAAATGGTATAAGCGAAAAAGATATTTTAGTTCATGATATGACTCAAAAAGATTCAGGAATTCATAATATGCTGGTAGATATGCAACTGCCAAATTATCCTGTAGCTTTTGGTGTAATTCGCTCAGTCCCATCTCCTACCTATGATGAATTATTGGAAAATCAAATAATAGTCTCAAAAGAGAAATCCACTATTCAGTGTGTCGATGATTTACTTAATAGCGGAGATACATGGGAAATATAAAATAATATGTTACAATAAAAAACAGTCTCTTACGTAAGAGACTGTTTTTATTTAAACAATATATGTTTACAATTGTTGTTATTGTATTGAAAACGATAATCATTAAACCATAAGTATGTTATATCCTTTAAAATTTAATACCATTTATAAAGAAAAAATATGGGGTGGGAATAAAGTAAAAACCATATTAAATAAAGATTATTCTCCATTAGCAAATTGTGGAGAAACATGGGAAATTTCCGGACTCAAAGGTTTTTCTAATCAAGTTAAAAATGGTTTTTTAAAAGGAAACACCCTCGAAGAATTAGTCTCAGTATATATGGGTGATTTGGTAGGAGAAAAAGTTTTTCAAATCTATGGAGAAACTTTTCCATTGTTGATAAAATTTATAGATGCGAATGATGATTTATCGGTTCAGGTTCATCCCAATAATACATTAGCAGAAAAATTTCAAAATGATTATGGGAAAACGGAAATGTGGTATGTGCTTCAAGCTGATGCAAATGCAAAAATTAATATAGGTTTTAATACTCCTATGACTAAAGAGAAATTAGAAAAACATATTCAATCTAACTCACTGGAAAAAGTGTTGAATTATGTAGATGCTAAAGCCGGAGATATATTTTATATCCCTGCAGGGAAAGTACATGCAATAGGGAAGGGAGTGCTTTTAACTGAAATACAACAATCATCCGATATTACCTATCGTTTATATGATTATCAAAGGAAAGATACTCAAGGGAACCTACGTCCTTTACATATTCAAGAGGCTTATCAAGCGATTGATTATGAAAATATAGAAAATAATCCGATACGATTTGTGTCTGAAATAAATACGACCTTAACATTAGTATGTTCGCCTTTTTTTGTTACCAATCATATTTATTTTGATAAACAAGTGGAGAAGATATATGCGGACATGGATACATTTGTGATTTATATTTGTTTGGAAGGTGAAACATCCATACATTATCATGGAGGTAAAGAAATTTTATCGAAAGGAGAGTGTATTCTTATTCCGGCAACAATTGAAGATGCTGTCTTTGAGCCTCATGGAGTTTGCAAACTTTTAGAAACTTATTTGCCTTGATTTCTTTCTAATTCATTAACGCGTTGGATAAGATCAGGTAAAAACTGAATGCTACCCAATGCTTTTAAACCTTTTTCCATCGAGAGGGCAGGGCTGCCGATTACTTTTAATCCTTGTTTTATGTTTTTATGTATTCCTGCTTGTGAACCGGCTATAACGCCATCCTCAAGCACAATATGGTCTTTAATACCTACTTGTCCGGCTAAAATACAATTTTTCCCGATTTTTACTGAACCTGCAATACCACAACAAGCAGCGATTACTGTGTTTTCTCCAATTTCACAATTATGTGCGATTTGAGTAAGATTGTCAATTTTAACACCTTTCCTTATGATTGTTGAACTAAATGTAGAACGGTCAATACATGTGTTGGCACCAATTTCTACATTATCTTCTATAATAACATTGCCTAATTGAGGAATTTTTTCATACACATAACTTTCATTGGGCATAAAGCCAAATCCATCCGCCCCGATCACAGCTCCGGAATGTATAATACAGTCCATACCAATTTTGCAGTCTTCATATATTTTAACGCCGGCATATAAAATGCTGCTATCATTAATGGTAACATTATCACCAATATAACTTAATGGATATATTTTTACATTATTGCCAATAGTTACATTTTCTGCAATGACAACCCCTTCTCCAATGTATACTCCATTTCCAACTTTTGTGCTTTTCGAGACAAAGGCACTTTTAGAAATACCTATTTTTTGAGGTTTCAAGCTTTCATAAAACTGTAAAAGTTTAACAAAAGCTAATTGAGGATTTGAAATGCGAATTATAGCACAGGTTAAATTTTGTTTAGGAACGAAATCCTCTTTCACAATGACAGCACTCGCTTTTGTACTGTAAATATGAGATTCGTATTTTTTGTCAATCAAAAAAGCTAATCCGCCATCTTCACCTTCCTCAATTTTAGTAAATTTATAAATGATAGTGTTCGGATTACCTTCTGTTTGACCTCCTAAAATATTCGCAACTTGCTTAACTGTAAACTTTAAATTTGTCATTCTATGCAATGTTTTTGTTTACAAAAATAATAAATAAAATAGTATAAAAATTGTTTTTTATTACTTATTTTTATTCGTGTATTTCTGTATTAAAAAATCATGTATTTTTGTATGCAAATAAAAAAAAAAAATTGCATTCAAAATCAATGGTTATTATTGGTATTACAGGAACGATAGGTGCAGGAAAGGGTACAATTGTAGATTACTTAACGTCAAAGAAAAATTTTAAACATTATTCTGTTCGCTTATTTTTGCTAAAAGAAATAAAAAAAAGAAATCTTGAACCTAATAGAGATTCAATGGTATTGGTTGCAAATCAATTACGTGAAAAAAACACGTCTTCTTTTATAATTGATGAGTTAATGAAAGAAGCTATTGAAAAAAAAACTAATAGTGTAATTGAGAGTATTCGTACTGAAGGGGAGGTGTTATCATTGAGAAAATATCCTAACTTTTATCTTTTCGCTGTTGATGCTCTTCCTGAAATAAGATATGAACGTATAGTATTGAGGTCTTCAGAAACCGATCATATCAATTATCAAACTTTTATTCAAAATGAGCAACGTGAATTTACGTCTAATAATCCTAATAATCAAAATTTGAAAAGATGTATTGAATTATCGGATTTTAAATTCTTAAACAATTTGAGCATACAAGATTTGTATAATCAAATTGAAAAAGTTTTATCAAAATTAACACTATAAATAATGAGTGAAGAAAATAATAAGTACGTTCGTCCTTCTTGGGATGAATATTTTATGGAGATTGCAAATACGGTATCTAAACGTGCTACTTGTGATAGGGGACGAAGTGGATGTGTAATTGTGAGGGATAGACAAATTCTTGTAACAGGGTATGTGGGGTCGCCAATAGGGATGCCGCATTGTGATGAAGTTGGACATCAAATAAAGCAAGTAGTACATGAGGATGGAAAGTGTACCATTCATTGTACACGTACGGTTCATGCAGAACAAAACGCTATTTGTCAAGCTGCAAAATTAGGTATTTCACTAAAAGATTCTACCTTGTATTGTCGAATGACTCCTTGCAGAACTTGTGCGATGTTGATTATTAATTGTGGCATTAAACGTGTCGTTTGTGAAAGAAAATATCACGCGGGTAAAGAATCTGAGGAGATGTTTAAAATATGTGATGTACAATTGGAATTTATTTATGAAGATGTTTTACAATATGAAAAACAGTAAGTTGGGAAATTATCTTGAATTATTGAGGAATAATAGTGCGATATCAAACATTATTCGTGTTTGCATAGGTGTAGTTTTTGTATTATCAGCGGTATTAAAATATGCTTCTATTGAAGCTTTCGATTTGTATATTTATGAACATAATCTTTTTAATTTTGCTATCTCTTCCACATTGACTCGCTTATTAATTGCTGCAGAATTTTCTTTGGGCATTTTTCTTATAGCTAATTTGTTCATTCGTTTTTCTTATACTATTACCTATGTTTTTTTAATTGCTTTTACCATTTATTTGCTTATGCAGCCTTATTTGTTTGATGTACAAATAAATAATTGCTTTTGTTTTGGAGATAAAATTATTTTAAATCATAAACAGTCCATTACAAAAAATATAATACTTATAATCCTAATGTTGTGTATAAATATAAAGTATTATAAAAAAAGAAAATGCGAACTTTTATTTTTTATACTTATTGTTCTTTTTAGCCTTTCCAGCTTTATGGCTATAAATGCTCCTGATTATCTATATAAAAAAATATATCATTCAGAAATTCGTATCAATAAATTAAGATATTATAATGCATTGAAAAAATCTGAGTCTTACGATTTCTATTCGGAAGGAAGAAAACTTATTTGTTTTTTTTCTCATCATTGTACTTATTGCAAAAGAGCCTCTCAAAAAATTGAAAAGATACGAATTAAAAATGGAATTCCTTCTGAGCAAATTGTTTGTGTTTTTTGGGATGCGACAGATAGTTCAGATGTAAATGAGTTTTTTAAAATTACTAAAGTTGATTTTTCTCGTTATACTTTTTTCCCTATTGATGATTTTTTAAAAATTACCAATGGCCAAATGCCTATTATTTTATTTTCAAATAATGGCGAAATAACTAAATCTTTTAATTATGCAGGTTTGGATGAAAGTGAAATGGTGCGTTTTTTAAAGAATAATTAGACACTGCTTATATTCCTCTTTGTTTTTTTATGCGTTGATAAGCTTCATTTATTTTTGAAAAATTTAATTCAGCTTTCTTTCGGGCAGTTTCTCCTAAATGTTCAATTTTATCAGGATGGTTTTCAATCGCTAATCGTCGAAATGCTTTTTTGATTTCTTCATTGCTGTCGCTTTCTTTTACGCCTAAAATAGCATAATCATTTTCGGAAGCACTTGCTTTAGAGGTTTGATATTGACGGTTTTCAGAATATGATTGTTGATGATTATAATAAAAATAAGTGTTTTTTATATACATAAAATCTTGTTGTCGGATTTGTAAAAGCAAGGATATATTTTCAATTGTGCTTGATTCACTTTGATTTAAATTTCCATCAATATATGCTAATTGAATAAAAAAACGCAATATTTCCAATCTCTCAGTATAATTAAGAATTTTATTGAGATTTAAACATTCTTTTTCGATAGATATTTTTTCATCTTTGATGTCTTTAAGTATATCAATGGATTTTGCGGCTGCCACATTTCCAAAATTGCTAATCATGAAATTTTTAAATAAGTATAATTCCGATTTTTGAATGGAGTAATCAGCTTTCATAACGATGGCTGAAAGTGCAGTTATGCCATGTAATACTGTATCAGGAATTCCATTTTTTTTTGCAGTAGTATTATCAAAAAAACCACCTAATGCAAAGCCGGCAAATAAACCTATGGGTCCTCCAATAGCAAATCCAATGATACTAAAAACAATACGTAATAAACATCCTGTTTGCATATTATAAATTCAAATTCGTTTTTGCTAATGAATAATTGGTATACATTGCTTTCCGAACAACCGATATGGCTATTGTTAAAATAGTGATTCTACCCACAAACATTATTATAATTAATGTAAATTTTCCTACAAACGTTAATTCGGGTGTTATTCCCATTGATAATCCTACTGTACCTAAGGCTGATATAACTTCAAATATAATTTCTTTAAAACTACATTGAGGGTCTGAAATGGCTATGATTAAAGAACCAAAAAAGATAATAGTAAGTGAAAATAAAACAACGGCATAGGCGCGGTCAACTAAACTAAAGGGAACAGCTCGGTTACAAATACTAACTTCTTTTCTCCCTCGAATAGTTGATAAAGCAGATTTTATTAAAATATAAAAAGTAGTTATTTTTATACCACCAGCAGTAGAACTAGGGGACCCACCGATAAACATAAGAACTAAGAAAATAATGATAGTTGGAGTGCTTAGTAAATTAGTATCAAGAAGAGAAAAACCTGCCGTTCTACAGGATATGGTTGAAAAAAATGCAGTGCTGATTCTGTCACTTAAAGATGCTCCATGGCTTACATTGTTAAATTCAAAAACAAAAAAAGCAAAAGTTCCGACAGCAATAATTATCAAAGACATTTTAACGATAATGCGAGACATAACTTGTAAACGAGTCCAAAAACGTTTTTTATGTGGATTATGACTTACAGTATAAAATACATCATTTATGGTAATAAAGCCAATTCCACCAAGAAAGATAAGAAATCCTGTTATATATTGAATGTAATGCTCATGCCTAAATAATGGTGAGGTCATGCCGCCTTCAATAAAGCTAATTCCTGCATTATTAAAAGCAGAAATTGCTTGGAAAATAGCCAAAAATAAATTTTCAATGATAGAGTCACTGTAAAATTGATTGTGATTCCAATATAAAAAGAAAGCAATTGTACCCATTATTTCAATAACAAAAGTATAAATAAAAATTTCTTTTATCAATGAATTAGTGCCACGTAAAGTCGTGCTTAACATTTCTTTCATTACAAATTGATAACGTAAATTTTTACCTCTGTAAAAAGAAGTTAAAAAGGTAGCAAAACAAACAATGTTTATTCCACCTAATTGAATCAACATTAAAATTACAAAATGTCCTTTTAAAGTAAAGGCAGTCGCTACTTCTAACGTTGTAAGACCTGTTACACAGCTTGCACTTGCAGAAATAAATAGTGCATCAATAAAGCGAATACCATCGGTAGTCATTTCAGGCAACATTAATAAAACAGTTCCTGTCGAAATAAGTAATAAAAAAGAACCAATCATCCATCCTCCAGGTCCAAATTTTAATTTTGTAAAAAATTGACCAATACTGGAAAAGTCAAATAACATTAAAACAAAGAAATATATCTGGATTATTAGGATGGTAATATTGCTTATATTGGTTAACTCAAAATTGCTAAAAATTTTATTTTCAATATCTAAATAGAAAACGTATTTAAAAAGAAACCATACAATAATGAACGAAATCATTATGCCTTGGAACTTATGTTGTTTGATGTATGCCGTTGAATGTATGGAGAATATTGTACTAATTAGATATTTTAATACATAAAATATTAAACTGCAGTGAATTATTATATTGCAAAAATATATGCTTTGTTCAGTTTGTTGAAATCCATAGAAATAGGCTATTATGCTTATGGTAAAAAAGGAAACAAAAATACTGATATAGCGTAAACTATTATGAACTATATCTATATAATCCCAAACTAATAATTTGATATTTTCTCGTAATTTTCGAAAGATTCTCACGATTAATTATTGATTTCTACAAATTTTTCAATGTCTTTATTTTTACCGAAAACAACCAAGGTGTCTTTTGATAAAATCACAGTTTTGGTATCAGGGACTCCTAATACATGTTGATTATTAATGTTGTTTGTGATTTTGTCTTCACTGAAATCTCTTTTGATAGTTATCAAACTCAATTTATATTTATCACGAAAACTTACTTTAGCATAAGCTAGTCCACATATGTTTTTTGGTGCTATGATTTCCATAACGCTATAGTCATCAGGTAGGTCAAGATATGATACCATACTTGGATTCATTAATCGTCTTGCTACAGAGTTTCCCACTTCCTGTTCCGGAGAAATGATATCAGTAATTCCCATTTTTTCTAAGATAAAACGTTCATTTCTTCCGGTTGCTCTACACACTATATGGTTGACCCCCAAATCCAGTAAGAGTGCAGCACAAATTAAGCGTTGTTCAAGAGGATGTCCGATTGAGATAATTACCGCATCAAAACTGGTAATATCTTGCGATAATAATGCCTTTCTTTCTGTTGCATTCAAAGTAACTGCATAAGCAACCTCATCACTGATATTTTCAATTTTATCGTTATTAATGTCGATTGCCATTACTTCAGCTCCTTTTTGCGAAAGATTTAAAGCAATTGATTTTCCGAATTGTCCAATACCTATGACTGCAAATTTTTCTAAACGCATATCGATAATTTTTTGATTACAAACATATATAATTTTTAGCTATGAAATAGTTTTTTAATTGAAAAAATATTTTAGAGCAAAAACGTCATCGTTTTACGATGACGTTTCGTTGATAAGTACATATAAATACGTATAGCTATTTTATTTTTTAATGTTGGGTAATTCTAAGCCATAGCCTTTTTTCTTGTCTTCAGCTTTAAGTAAAAAAGCAAAAACAAGAGCTAATAATCCAAATCCTGTAAAGATTAGCATGGGAATAGTATAATTATATGTGTTAACAACGGTATCGTTAACAATAATTTGTCCGGTTATACAATACGTGTTCAGCACCCATCCTATAAGAGCAGGCACCCCCATTAATCCCCAATTTTGAACCCAGAAAATTAAAGAATAAGCGGTTCCAAGTTGTTTTTCAGGTATTATTTTAGGAACGGAAGGCCACATAGCAGAAGGCACTAATGAAAATCCTATACCTAATAAAATTACTAAAATAATTGCAATGCCCGTTTGATTTAAAAATGGTAATGAAAACATTGAATGAACAAAAATTAAAATCAAAGAGCCTATTATCATAATAGTAGCTCCTTTCCCTTTTCGGTCATATATATTTCCAAAAAAAGGAGTAAGTATTATTGTTCCAAAAGGCAATAATGCAGGGATGAGTCCTGCCCAATCTTCGTTTATGTTGAATTTTTGTATCATTAAATCAGTAGCATATTTTAAGAAAGGAAAGACAGCGGAATAAAATAATACGCAAAGAATTGCAATAAACCACCATCCTTTATTCGTAATAATTTTACCTATATCTCTAATGCTAAAAGCTTCTTCTTGATCAATGACATCATTGTCTATGTCAAATTTTGCTTGTGAGGCATCTAATTTTTTATCTTGGAATGTATATATAAAAAATGATATTAATCCGATACAAGCCATAATTAAACCTATTAAGAGGGGCATTGACACTGTCCCGAAATATTTGGCAATAGGCAATGAGGTTCCTATTGCCAAGCCTGTGCCAATTCGAGCCGTTGCCATTTCCAATCCCATTGCCAAAGCCATTTCTTTACCTTTAAACCATTTAACAATAATCTTTGATACTGTAATCCCTGCAACTTCAACACCGACACCAAAAATTGCAAAACCTAATCCAGCAATAAAGACTTGAGCTTTTGTAGTAAATAAAAGCAAATTCCAAACTTGTCCGTCAAGACTATGAGTTGAAACAGCCCAATACTTAATACTTATACCAACAACCATAATAATGGTTGCCATTAGCCCTGTAAAACGAACGCCCATTTTATCAAGTATGATGCCACCAAAAATAAGGAAGAATAAGAAAACATTAAACCAACCGTAAGCGCTGGTGAAAAAACCGTATTCTTCGCTATTCCAAGATAATTGTTGTTCAAGTAATCCCTTTAAAGGAGCCATTACATCCGCTAAATAATAACCGCAAAGCATCGTGAAGGCAACAATAGCTAAAGCTGTCCAACGTGCAATTTTCGAATCTCTTAAAGTTTGTTGAATCTTTTCTGTCATTTTATTATAATTTTATTATTAGTATTATGAATTTAAAATTTTGCAAATGTAATTTTTTTATATATATGTAAATTTTATTATTTTTAATTATTTTAATTGCGTATCCATTTCCATAAATCTTTGTAAGTGATTTTTTTGCCGTACATCAAAATCCCTGTGCGATAAATTTTGGCTGCAATCCATGATGAAGCTATGCATCCGATTATCATTAAACTGCATGAAAGAATGATTTCCCATGTTTGAACAGCTTCTATGCCAAAAGGTATGCGTATAAGCATGGCGATGGGTGAAGTAAACGGAATAATTGAAAACCAAAAAGCAATTGCCCCATCAGGATTTTCAGCAATAAATTGAGCAACAATAAATGTGAGTATCAATGGCAGTGAAAGTGGCAGCATGAATTGTTGAGTGTCGGTGTCATTATCAACGGCCCCTGCTACTGCAGCATACAAAGAGGCATAGAAAAAATATCCGCTGATAAAGAAAAAGATAAAGAATAAAATTAAACGGGTGAAATTGATACTTATAAGTGATTTTATAAATTCGTTATCAACTCCATTGTCAACACTTTCTAAGCTTGTTTGTGTGTCAGAAGGAATATATGCGTAATAATCTTTAGGCATGTTTTCCGTAACTGTTATCTCTTGCACATTTGAAGTAAAAACCTCCGGAAAACTAATCCTAACAATTCCTAAAATTATTATCAAGGAGATAATCCACGTCATTATTTGAGTTAATCCTATCAATGCAACTCCGACAATTTTTCCTATCATTAATTGTATTGGTTTCACAGAAGATATAATGATTTCGACAATACGATTTGTTTTTTCTTCTAAAACATTTCGTATTACCATAGAGCAATACATAAAGATGAAAATATAAATCAAAATGCCGGAAATAATACCTATTGCCAATTGAATTTCTT